>VOFB01003021.1_pt1 | contig 40742 bp, 63 predicted proteins | sample 5384141 | NCBI WGS metagenome assembly VOFB01 (sample SAMN12384721, study PRJNA508395) | human gut metagenome | isolation source: healthy gut A | host: Homo sapiens
TCGGTAGCCACTTCGTTCAGTTCGTATTGCTATCTCATTGGCGACCTCAGCGTCAGCGGCCGGTCGTTTTTCGAGCTGCCTCCACGCGGCGGCCCAAACGTGCATACTGCTCATCGCAGCCTCATTAGAAGACCAGCACAGAAAACCTCCCGGAATATTGTTGGATTCACGCATCACGACATCCTCTACTTTCATAAAAATCGAAACAAAATACGCATCATTAACACCCCCAGCCTGAAACGTCAAGAATGAAACTTTTACGAAGATAAAAACAGGCAAAACCCGGTTCATGACAGGAAGCATCGAAATTTTCAGGGGCCTGAATTTTCCCTTGCAACGCGCGGGGCGCTATGCTGCTCTGGGTCTGTACCCGCAGGAGACGTCTTCCTGCGGCGGGCTGTTTCCTGTCCTCAGGACATGGACATCTTGCTTTAAGCAAAAGCCTCCCGCAGGGGCATGCTCTGCGGAGGGTTTTCGTTCTCATTCAGGACACCGGCTTGGTACGTTCTCAACAATAAACAGGGAACGGTTTCCGTTCTGACCGCCGATCTGGAATATCTCCGGAGTATCCATTTCACCAAAGACGGGCAGGAACAGCCGGCGGAAGGCGCCAGCGGGCTCTTTCTGGAAACGGTTGACGGCAAGATGCAGATTCTGGTGGCCGATACCGAAAAGCAGCGTATCTTCCGTGCCGATGCGGAGGACGGATTCTGCAGGAATACGGAAAGCCGGAGGAGGAGCTCTTTCCCCAGTCGCTGGATTTCGCCCCACGAAGGTGTTGGCCGGATGGGACGGAACGGTTTATGCGATCTGTCAGGGGCTGTACAAGGGGGCGGCCGCTTTCTCCCGTGAGGGAGAATTCCTCGGCTTTTTCGGGAATAACGACATTGATATCACGGCGGCGATGCTGCTGGAGCACTTCTGGAAAAGCCTGATGAACAAAGAACAGCTCGGCCGGATGCAGCGCAGCGTTTCTATTGAATTTTCCAACTTTGCGGTGGACAGCCGCGGTTTTATTTATACCTGCACGCGGGTAACCGACAACCCATGGGGAAATCAAGCGGCTCAACGCCAAGGGGATCAACGTCCTGCCCGTGGAGGATTACGGCGATCTGGAAGACGTCTGGATCAAAAACGAGCATCAGGATACGGCGTTTGTGGATATCCTGGCGATGAACGACCGGGTGATCGCGGCACTGGACTCCCAGCGGGGACGGGTTTTTCTGTACAGCAGCGACGGCACCCTTCTACTGATTTTCGGCGATACGGGACGGTTTGCAGGCACCTTCCGCACCCCTCCGCGTTGGAGTGCATCGGCAATCACCTGTATGTACTCGACCCATACAAAGACTCGATTACCCGCTTCTCCCCAACCGAATACGGGGCCGCCCTTTTGGAAGCCTCGTCGTTGTATCAGGAGGGGCGGTACACCGAGTCGGTGGATCTGTGGAATCAGGTGATGCGGCAGAATGGCAACTTTGAAACCGCTTATATCGGTATCGGCAAGGCCCTGATGGGGGCGGAAACTACAGCGAGGCCATGACCTATTTTCAGAAGGGACAGGATCGGGAAAGTTACTCCCAAGCATATGAAGAATATCGCAAAACCCGCACGTCGTCTCTTGTAGCGCCGGTGATGGCCGGCTTCGCGGTTCTGCTTCTTCTTTCTTTTTGTACGCCCACTTTTTCAAAGGGCCGAAGAGAGAACGGAATCTGGCGGAAGCCTCCCTGCCCGTCCGATGCCGCCACACGCTCCTGCATCCGACGGACGGCTATGCCGCGCTGCTGAGCGCGCCGCGGCGGAGGGTGGGGAATCCTGTCGTCGGCGCTGGTGTTCTGCCTGTTTGGCACGGCGGTTCTTTCCCGACAGGCTACCGGTTTCATCTTTAATCCTCACAAGCTGGAGGATCTGGATATCCGGCTGATTTTTGCCGCCACCGTGGTGGTGTTTCTCGCCTTTGTGATCTCCAACCGGCTGGTATGTACCCTTTTAACGGAAACGGCGCGGTATGGGAAATCGTCTGTGTATCCAGCGTAGCGCTGATTCCGGCGCTGGCCGCCGTGCTTTTCAAAACTCTGCTGAGTCATTTTTCTCTGCCGGCGAGGGCGGCTTTTTGACCGTACTGGTGTGGGGCGGGATCGCCTGGTCGGCCCTGCTCCTTCTCGCGGGCATGAAACTGATTCATGAATACGACGGAAAGCAGGCGGTTCTGTCCGTGATCTTCACAGGCGTCGGGATGCTGCTGATGGCCTTTTATCGCCCTTCTGGTCTGGGGTCTGTATAACCAGATCGGCGCGTTCTTCTCGACAATCATCGACGAAATCAGTTATATGCGGCTTACCTAGCGCCGGGGAAAGGAAGGAAAGAGGATGAAACGACAAGCATTTCTCCGGCGGCTGGCCGGGCGGCGGCGCTTCTGCTTATGGTTCCCGTCTTCGGGCTTTCCTCGGGAGCGGCGGACGGGACGACGAACGAAGCGGAAGAAACAAGTCTCCTTTCCCGGGGCGCTGTGCTTACGGGAAAGCGAGTATGTGGAGGCGGCAAACGACCGGCTGACGCTTCGCTGCAACCCTTCGGACGGTGCGCTTCTGGTAGAGGACCGGCAAACCGGCCGCGTCTACCGGAGCAACCCGAAAACGTGCGGACGACGCGCTGGCCAAGGGAGTAACCGGACCAACATGAGTTCGCAGCTGCTCATCACTGCGGCGGATACCAAGGGAACGGTCGAGTCCTATAACTCTTCGGTGGACAGCGTGGGGGAAGGCGGTCTCACCGTTTCCTCGGACCACGGACGGCGTGATTCGCGATTATTTATCAGTTCGAAAAAGCTGGGAATCGCCGTTCCGCTCTGCTGTCACGCTAAGTGAAAACGGCCTGCGGACACAGATTCTGTTTGGGGAGGTGCGTGAAGAAAACGCTGACTACCGGCTGATGGGCGTCGGCCTTCTCCCCTATTTCGGCGCGGCCTGGACCGGAGGAGCAGGGCTATATTCTGCTTCCGGACGGCTCGGGAGACCCCTTCTGCGGTTCAACAACGGAAAAACCGCCTTTGGCGTCTATTCAAGCCGATTTACAGCAGCGACGACTACGAAAGCGAACGCTTTGTACCCGGACGGGGAAGAAATCACTCTCCCGGTCTTCGGGATGCATTACGAAGCAGCAGCGGATATAAAGGAATCCGGTTTTCTGGCCGTTGCCGTTTCCGGCGCGGCACAGGCTGCCCTCAACGCTGTCCCGGGCGGGGTGAATTGCAGCTATAACAACGTCTGGTTCTCCTTTACCTACCGCGCTTCCCGCACCACCGATATCCTGAGCCGGGACCTGGGCGGAAAAAGCTTCAATATGATCGCCCGCCACCGGCCTCCGACGTGGATCCGGTGGTGGAATGCGTTTCTCACCTCCGAATCCACCGGCTATACCGATATGGCCCATCTGCTCAGGGAAGAGCTTCTCTCCCTCGGCATGGAGCCGCTGGAAGCCGGCGGCCCTGAAGCTGGTGCTGGACGTATACAACACCGTCGTGAAGCTGGGATACACTCTGGGCGTCCCCATGAAAATCGGCGGCGATCACCAGCTTTGAGGAAACTGCCGCGATTCTGCGGGACTTTGAGGATACGCCGGCCGTACTGCGGCTGCTGGGCTGGGATACAGACGGGGCCGTGGGCGGCAGCGTCCGGTACCGATACCGTCCCGCCTCCTCCGCCGGTGGAAAAAAGGGGCTGGAGACTCTGCTCGCCTCTGCTGCAAAAACAGGGGCGCGGAGCTGTATCTGAAGCCGAACCGGCGCGGTTCACCGACGGAACACTGCGATTTAACGGCGTATTTCACGCGGCAAGCCGATTACCAACAACCGATTCAAGTATACAGCTACCGCCGGAGTACCAACGAGCAGGATACCACCTGCCGGTCAGCTTCCTTCTGGCTCCCCACCTTCTTCCGGATGTGCTGGACCAACTGGAGGCGGCGCTGCCGGACAGTGTAAACGGCTTGTCGCTTGGCTCTGTCGGCCGGTATCCCTATGCCGACTATGGCAGGAGCACCCAGCCGTGAAGATACGGCCCGGTAATGGCGGACTGTGGAGCAGGTGTCCCAAACCCGGGGCTCTACGCGGAAAACCCCGCGTGGTACGCGCTTCCCCTATTTGCAGGTGGCGGCGGATCTCCCGCTTGCCAGCAGCGAATACGACTTTTTTGATGAATCGGTCCCTTTTGTCCAGCTGACGCTGCGGGGACTGGTCACTCTGTCCACCGTCGCTGAACCTCTCCGGCAATCCGGAACGGGTATTCCTGAAGGCGGTGGAAACCGGAAGCAGCCTGAAATTTTCCTTTATCGGCTCTTCCTACGACGTAGTGCGCGACACCCAACTGAATACCCTTTACGGCGCACGGTACGCGTTGTGGAAGGAGTCCGCGGCCGCTTGGCAGACAAGGCTGGAAAAGGGCGCTGGACGGTCTGGAAAAACGCCGCCGTTCTTGAACACCGGATGCTGACAAAAGAAGTGGCGGCAGTCACCTACGACAATGGAGAGGAAATTCTGGTTAATTACGGCGGAGAGCCGTTTTACCGCCGGCGGGGACACAGTGAAACCTATGTCCTATCTCCGCCGTTCCGCAGGGGGGTGGCAGAAATTGAAAATGAACGGGAAACCCGGCGGCCGTCGGCTGACCCCTCCTTCCGTCAGGGACTGACCGGCGTGCTTTTATCTCCCCTGGCTAATCGGGGGTAACTGTCTTTTTCTCCTTCCCTTTTTCAACACCGTCACCTATATGTTTGGAAAGGTCACCGTCAGTTCACAGGGCGTAGACTTTGCTTTTTACCGGGCTGGAAAACATCCGGGAGGTATTCTTCCGGGACCCGGATAATGGCCGGATGATTTTCGAAAATCTGGGTTCTTCCATTGGCAGCGTACTGCTGGTGCTGGTGTTTTCCCTGTTCGCCGGCATCCTGCTGAACCAGAAATTTCATGGCAGGGCTGTGGTGGGCGCTCTTCGCCCTGCCGATCATTGTCTCTTCCGGTATCCTGCTGATGGTGTTCAAAGAGGATCTCTTCGCCCAATCCATGATGTCGGAACCCGGCACGATCTTCCAGAGTTCGGCGTTGGAACAAATGCTGACCGATATGGGTCTGGGAAACCAACTGGTGACCATGGTACCGGCTTTGTGGACAACATCATGGACATTATATGGAAGGCGGGGGTGCAGATTCTGCTCTTCCTCGCGGGATTGCAGGCGGTGCCCCGTTCGCTGTACGAGGTGAGCGCGGTGGAGGGAGGACACCGTGGCAGACCTTCTGGAAGATCACCTTCCCCTGCTGACTCCCTACATCGTCCTGGAATACGGTCTACTCCATCATTGATTCCTTCACCTTTTACGATAATCCGGTGATGCAGAAGGTGAACGAGCTATTCAACGCCATGAGCTACGGAACGGCTTCCGCCCTGTCTATGGCCTATTTCCTGCTGATTTTCCTTCTGACGGCCGCTGTTCTGTTCTTCACATCCCGCCGGGCCTTTTATCAGGAAAAATAAGCATGGACATATTCTCAAGACATAGGAGGTGCGGTTGTTTTGACGAAAAATAAAACGGCGGTTCACGAATGGAACCGATGGAAGGACCGGGCGGTTAAAAAAGCAATCTGGCCGCTTTGCCGGTTTGCCATCCTGTTTGGAATCTGCTTTCTGCTGGTGTATCCGCTGCTGTTTATGTTTACCAGCGCCTTCCGAAGCCGGGAGGATATGTGGAACCCGTCGGTAGTATGGATTACCCGGCATTTCACTCTGGAGCATATCCATACGCTGATTGACATCATCCATTACCCCACCGCGCTGAAAAACACGCTTCTGATCAGTGTGGGGAGCGCTCTGCTGCAAACCGTCGTCTGTTCTCTTGTGGGATACGGCTTCGCCCGGTTCCGTTTTAAAGGACGGAGGTTCTGTTCCTGCTCGTGGTGTTTACGATCATCGTCCCGCCGCAGGCAATCATCAACACCCTGTATATGACCATGCGATTCTTTCATATCCCCATCGCGTCCCTGTTCATTGGGCCGGTCAACCTGCTGGACACGCCGTTCGCGTTCTGGGTGCAGGGCCTGTTCGGCATGGGACTGCGCTCCGGCCTGTTTATCTTCATCTATCGACAGTTCTATCGGGGCTTCCCTCCGATCTGGAAAGCGCGGCGCTGATCGACGGCTGCAGCCCGCTCCAGACCTATCTGCGGGTGATGCTCCCGAACGCAGTGATGGTCATGGTGACGGTTTTCATGTTTTCGCTGGTCTGGCACTGGAACGATGCCTACACCACCAGCATCCCTCTCCGAACAACCGCACCCTGTCGGTGGCCCTGTCCGACTTGCGCATTGTGGTATACCGCCTGAACGACGCGGGCGGCGACGATCCGGTTATCACTCAGGTACGGGTTCAGGCAGGCGCATTGCTTTCGATTCTGCCGATGCTGATCCTGTTCCTGTTTACCCAGAAAACCTTTACCGAAAGCATTGAACGCACCGGGATCGTCGGCTGACCGGTCCCGTGCCGTCCTTCCGCCGCCCATGCGGCCGGCGACGGAGAGGCGATCACCCAGGCCGCAAGGGAAAAGGAGTGTCAACTGATGAAAAAACGATTCCGAGTGTTCAGCGCGCTTTGCTGCCTTCTTCTGGCCGTCTCGGCCCTGAGCGGATGCGGAGGCGGAGGCGCAGGGAGAAAGCTCCTCCGCCGGGAACGCCAGCACGGGCAAGGACTACGGAGACCGTCCGCTGGTCAGCGGCTCGGAAGAGGTCGATCCGGCAAAATCGGCTTTGAAAAGCGGGAATTGGAAAATCCAAACGTCAAGCTGTTCCTGCCCTATGAGCCGACCGACGCCGCCAAAGGACAGATTGCCAAATATGAGGAGAAATACGGCGGGAAGGTGGACGTTATCACCTGCTCGTGGACGTGCGGATTACCCGCCTGGCCCAGCTGATTCAGTCCGGCGACTCGCCCGACGTGGTTTCAGTTGTTTACAGCGATATGCCCACCTTTTGCGGTCAAGAGCCTGCTGGCCCAATCGACGGCCTGACCGATCTGGAAAATACGGTCTACCATCAGGAAAGCAACAACGGCATCTACAGCCTAAACGGCAAGCATTACGCCCTGACCACCTTCTCCGCGCCATACGCGATTTTCTTTAACCGCACCATGTTCAAAAAAGCGGCCGTCACTCCGCCGGATGAGCTGTACAAGGAAGGAAACTGGAATTGGGAAACCTTCCGCCAGACCGCGCTGGATATGTCCGAGGACACCGACAGCGACGGGGTGAACGACATCTACGGCTTCGCCACCTGGCGGGACGATATTTTCCTCACGGCCAACGGCACCGATCTGATTAAAATGGAGGATGGATATCCCCTTCTGAACGTCACCGATTCCAAGGTTGCCAGGGCCTGCAGCTGTTCAGGATATGTTCTACACCGACCACTCCATCCAGAAGGAACATTGGGAGTGGTATGAGGGCTTCCGTGACCGGAAGGTCGCCATGGTGTTTGAAGGGGCCGACTGGCAGATCAGCCGTCTGCAGGCCGGGGCTTCAGCGACGGATCGGCATCGTCCCCTTTCCGGCAGGACCGGATGCGGGAGAACAGATCAACTATGTCGCGAATACCGGCTTCGGTCTGGCCAAGGATACCGCCAACCCGCAGGGCGGCGCGGCCTTCATCGAAGAATTTCTGACCGCCGGCTACCAGAACGTAATAGCCGGTTCCGCTATGAAACACCTGGACGACGAGCAGTTCGGCATGATCAAAAGCATGCTCGGCCAGAAATCCGTGATCTCCCTGACCACCGCCTACGGCGATTTTTCCACCAAATTTTTCGGAATTACCGATGAACTGCGGGACGGCAAGCCGGTTGGCACGACGCTGGAACGGTATGCGCCCGAGCTGCAGGCGGAGATCGATAAGGTGCTGAATGCCGCCGGCTGAGGCCGTTGGAAAGGAGAACTTGACTTTGAGGAAGAATCATTTGCTGCGGCGGACGATCGCCCTGCTCTGCTGTGCTTTTTGCTGGGGCTGTCCGCAGCCGGGTGTAAGGGAGGGAAAAACGTCGTGTCCAGTCAGCCATCTTCGTTCGGCGAAAGCGCCGATACGAATGTGGATTTCCCCGAGGAAAGCCCAATCCCCCCTGTGCGTATTCCCGCGGCCCCGGAAAAACCGGCGGTTGACGAAGCGGCGCTTTCCCCTATGGCCGCCCCGCGCCGAAATGGATGCGGGACAGCGAAATGTATACGGAATACAGCACAAGCGGCTTAACGGAAGAGGAGGATATTCGGGAATGGGATTCCTATTTCTCCTTTCTGATGGGCGCTCTCCTGGGATTCGGCGACTACCAGCGTATATACCGACATGGGGTTGCGAAGCGCGTCGTATTTTTGATCCCTATCATGTATTCTCCAACGAGGATATCGCGGTAATGGACGCCGACGGGAATTTCGTGCAGTCGGATTACATCGAACCCGGCCGGAACGACCTGTATGTAGTATGCCATAATTGCCCGGAGGTTACCTTCCCCTGGGCTCACGCTTACATCGACAAGGCCATGTCCTTCGGTGCGGCGGGGATGTTTTTGATGATATCCGCGCTCCTTATGCCTCCATTGCAAAGGACTATAATACCTGCTATTCGACGAAGCATGAGCACACTCTTTCCGGGACAAATACCGAAAATTATTTTGGCAGCACCTTGAAGGACATTTACGAATATGTCAAAACAAAAAATCCCCAGAACTATGTAGTGCTGAACGGCGGTATGCCTTTGGTGACCGACAAGGCCGACCCCAGCACCGTCGAAAAGCTATGGCCTTTTGCCGACGCCCTGATGTGGGAGCATGCCATCTATGATTCCAACACAAAAAATGCACCTCCCATCCATGCTGAAGCAGGCGGCGGAACGGCTGGCTCCCGGAATCGCCAACGGCAAGGTGGAGATGCTGCTCTCCTATAGCTATGAAAAATGAGCAGGACCTGGCGCTGGAAGCGGCGATATACACCATCGCTTACTGCCGGATGTACGACCTTTGCTGGGGCGACTATCATTCGTTGTACAAATCCTCCATGGACCGGGAACTGGTCAAGGAACTGTACGGCGTCAAAACCGGGCCGGCGGGCAGCTTCGGCGTTTTCTACGGCACGGTATCGGACGAAGCAAGCGGCGTCCGGCTGTCCGGCGTCACGGTAGAAGCGGGCGGACAGAAAACCCTCACGGATGACAACGGCTGCTTCTCAATCACCCTGCCCGACAAGCAGATCACTGTCGCTGAGCCGCGAAGGGTACGAGACAGCCGAGCAACGGGTCAGCGGCTACCAGGACAATCTGACGCTGAAAAAAAAGACCGGTGAGGGAACCGTATATTATGTCGCATCGTATGGAAGCAACGACAATGACGGCAAAAAGCGCCGACAAGCCGTGGAGAAGCCTGAATTATGGCGACGCCAAGAAGCTGCTGAAGCCCGGGGATACGGTGGTGGTCGCCGCCGGGCAGTACAGCGTGCCCAACGAAACCAACTACAACTGCTCCGGCACCACAGAAGCGCCCATCACCTATATCGCCGACGGAGAGGTGACGATCCGCACTGCAGCCGGCGAAGGCGTCCCTTCCGGCTGAACGGCAGCTATATGCTCTGGGACGGCTTCCGCTTTCAGGGGAGCGAGACCGGGGTAAAGAGTCTGATGCAGATCAACGGAGAGGGCTGCCATATCCGGAACTGTGTATTCAGCGACACCGCGTTCTATAACGCGGAAAATAAGCTGGATGCGGAATCCGCCGTCACCATCCGCGGAAAAGGGACGAAATTCCATCACAATGTGCTCGGCAGCGACCTGTACACGCCGGTTGCCGTGTTGGTGGAAGAGTCGGGGAGACATTCTTCTGGCGCACAACACCTTTGACGGAACGCTGGCCTCCGGTGGAAAAGCCGCTGCGGCGGTGAAGCTGGCCTCTTCCAAGCAGACCGATACGATCAAAAACAATGTGTTCAACAGCTTTGGCCAGGCCTTTGCCAACGGAAGCGCCGGCGCGCAGTTTGGCGGCAATCTGTTCTACGAATGCGAAAACGGAGACAGCGGCTGTGTCGGAGACAAGGACATATCCGGTAAAGCCCCCGGCTTCATGTGGCAGCCGACAGGGGATTATGACCTGAGACGGGACGGTGCCGCCGTCAACGCAGGCGTGGACGCAGGCTTTGCCTTCCGCGGCCAGGCGCCGGATATCGGGGGCATTTGAATCAGCTGCCAACGCGGCCTGTGAACCCAAAACGACGGACGGTGTGATCTACCGTACCTTTGCGGGTAGCGTGGTTTTGATCAACACGGCCAAAAGTACAAAAACCGTCACTATTCCGCTGGGCAAGGGCGGCGCGGCCCTGCGGAAGTCGGCTACGGCAAAACCTGCACTGCCGACGGCAGCGGCAACCTGCAGGTAACCATTCCGGCGGACGAAGCCCGTATTCTCCAAATCGCGCGGTAACACATTGGCAGGGGAGCAACCGAGGAAAGACGGCCCGTGCATTATGCAGGGCCGTCTTTCCTCGACTTGGAGAATGAATATCCCGTGCATTTCTTTGGCATATGCCAAATGGATCTCGTCCGGTTTTCATCGGCGGACATATGGCGCCGGAAGGGATCTGCGGCATTACTGAAAAGGGATTTTTATGCTGAGCAACCGGGAAAATTTTTTTCGGGTCATAGCAGGCCGGGACTTTGACCGTATTCCCCTGTTCCTGAGCCTGTGCGATCAACTGATTGAGCGGCTCCGCACGGAACGGGGCGTGGAGGATTACCGGGAATATTACAACATCCCCTTCGCATACGCGGGCCCCGCCGGTTCCCTCCATCCGGTGGACTATACGCCGTATTTTCAGGGAAAGACGGTGGATTATATCGGTGAATGGGGAGACGGCCACCGATACGGCGGCACAGAGCATTTTACCCATTATGTCTCCTGTATGGAGAAGTTTGAAACGCCGGAGCAGGTGCGTGCTTTCCCTTTGCCGGATGTACTGGCGGATTACCGCTGGGAAAACACGGCCGCCGAGATCGCCGCACTGAAAGCACAGGATAAGATCGTCCTGGCAGCATCAAACATCGACGTGTTTGAGCCGGCGTGGTACCTCCGGGGATGGAGCAGATGCTGATGGATTTTTACGACGATGAAGAAATGGCCTTTGCCTGTCTGGACCGGATTGGAGACTGCAAGGAGCAGGTGGCCGTCCGTCTGGCCGGGCCGGCGTGGATGTGGTGATCTTCGGGGACGATGTCGGAACCCAGAACGGGGATGATGATTTCGCCGGCGATGTGGCGGAAATATCTCCAGCCCCGGCTGAAGCGGATGATCCGGATGACGAAGGAAGCCAATCCGCAGGTCCTTGCTATTTATCATTCCGACGGAGATATCCGTGCCATCCTGCCGGTGCTGCTGGACTGCGGAATGGATATTCTCAATCCCATCCAGCCCGAGTGCATGAATCCGGCCGAAATTTACCGAGCCTATCATGACCGCGTCGTCTTGTGGGGGACGATCGGCACCCAGACGACCATGCCCTTTGGCACGCCGGACGATGTGCGGACAAAAGCACGGAAATGCTGGAACTGGCAAAAAAAAGAAGGGCGCCTGATCCTGGCGCCCACCCATCTTCTGGAACCGGAGGTTCCTCTGGAAAAATCTGGATGCTCTGACGGAAACCGTGCGGAACTTCTCCTGCCGCTGAAGTCCGGCGGAAAGCCTCTCCGCTTCAGTGAAATCCAGCCCGTGCTTTTCACGGAAGCAGCGTACTCCGTGGGGTCATGCCGGTTTCTTTCCGAAACTGTTTGGAAAAATACTGCCGACGTATAGGCCAGCATGTCGGCAATCTCGTTGACGGGATAAAACCCTTTGCGGAGCAGACGCTTGGCCTCTGTAATTTTCAGATCGGTATAATAGCTCATGATGGGGCGGCCGGTAACCCGCTTGAAAATGGTCTTGACATTGGTCGCGCTCAGGGTAGTATAGTCAGACATCCTGTAACGATATCCGCTTATACAGATTGTCGTTCAGAAAGGCGATAATCCGGCCCACCTTGTCGTTATCCGATAGAGCCTTGATCGTGGTGCGCAGAACGGTCGTGGAAGGAAACGCATTGTTCCGCAGCAGATCGATCAGCAGAAAACTCCAGATTCAGCCGAATCAGCTGTTCCGCCGCAAAGGTCTGCTCGTGCCGGCGAATCAGTTCACAGGTAATGTAGATATCCAGCGGGCTGGAACGCATTCTGCGCCTCGGTACGATATTGCTGAGGCAGCCGGCTTGCTGATCGTTCAGATGGAGAATGCGGTTCCCCAGTGTATTCAACACTTCCGAATGACAAATAAAGGTGAGAACGATAAGGTTGGCCGGATCCTGTCCGTTGCAGTGATGAGTGTGGAACTGGTTCGGGGATAAAACACAATGTCCCCCTGCCGAAGAGGTTTATATTCTCCATCAACATAACTCAGAAGCTCTCCCGAATCCACATAGTTGAGCTCCCAAAATCATGGGATTCGCCGTCAAAACGGAAGTTTCTGGTCTACCTCAAAAAATACAGGGTGATAATCTGCTGGACGGGTACCTCTTCCCGCAGAGTGGTGATGACGTATTCCAATACCTTCGCCCCTTTCCGGCATTATGTTGCGCCGCCCAGCCGGCTTCTTATGCGAACCTTATCCGGCGGCGCAATCGAAAATGCCTATCGGCATTTTTCCCTCCGTTGCTATTATACCGTAGCGCCGCCCAGCCGGCTTCTTTTGCGAACCTTATCCGGCGGCGCAATCGAAAATGCCTATCGGCATTTTCCCTCCGTTGCTATTATACCGTAGTGCCGCCCAGCCGGCTTCTTATGCGAACCTTATCCGGCGGCGGATCTTCCCGTAAAAAGGCGGAAGGGAAGAATGTGAAAAAATGCTGTTGCGCTTCTCCTGAATGCATTATATCTAAGGATATCTGCCGGTGCAATGACTGGAAAGGGTGCTTGTCATGGATATTCGGGGAATTGGATCAGAATTTTAATTTTGGAAATATCAGCCGGGACGACCTCCTTTGGCTGGATCGGGGAAACCCCGGTATAGAGATGAACAGGGGCGGCGGATCCGGTCAATTTTTATCGCATTGCCAAAACGGACGCCAGCCGATTGCCCTATGCGGTTCCCAATGCATCTCGGAAAACACCGCGGGCGTACGGCTCCGCTTTCGCACCGACGCCGATTATATCGCCCTCAAGGCGGTCATTCGGTATGCGGACGATGTCCGCACATGCCGCGGAGCGGCTCCTCCGGTTTTGATCTGTTTGCCGGCCCAGCCGGAAAGCCGCCTTTCTTCCGCAAGGCGTTTATGCCGGAGAACGGACGGCGGGAGGTTTCCGGCGAGGTGTTTCTGCCCGGGCGGGAGGAACGGGACATTCTGCTGAATTTTCCGCTGTATAACGGCGTACAGGAAATAGCCGTCGGTCTGCCGCCGGACAGTTGGCTGAAGCCGCCCTCCCCTTTTCGGTTTCCGTCGCCAGTGGTGTTTTACGGCTCCTCCATCACCCAGGGCGGCTGTGCTTCGCGTCCGGGGAACGCTTATCCGGCAATCGTCTGCCGGGAGCTGAACGCGGACATGTTCAATCTGGGCTTCACAGGGAACGCCAAAGGTGAACCGGAAATGGCGGCATATATCGCCGGGTTGGATATGTCCGCTCTGGTACTGGACTACGACTATAACGCCGCCAGCGCCGAAGCGCTCAAAAAGCGACGCACGAGCCGTTTTTCCGTATAATTCGGGAACGGCATCCCCTCTGCCGATTCTTCTGCTGTCCAAGCCCAACGTGGACAACGACGAAGCCGAAAGTGCGCGGCGGCGGAACGTGATCCTGCAAACTTACCGGCAGGCAATGGAAAGTGGAGACCGGCGGGTCTATTTTCTGGACGGCGCTTTCCTTTTCGGGACAAGCTATCGGGATTGCTGTACGGTAGACGGCTGCCATCCCAACGATCTGGGCTTTCTCTGCGGATGGCGGAGGCCGTCCTGCCGGTTCTGCGCGCAGCGATGGAGGACAATCGTACAGAACCATCCCATCACTGAAAGACGAGGTTTCTTATGAATATTGACGCACTGCTAAGCCGAATGACTCTGCGCCAGCTTCTGGCGCAGATGACGCAGCTGGATTATACCTTTTTGCCCCCGAGGAAGGGGGGGAGAAATAACCGGCCCGCTTCATCGGATGGGTATCCGGGAGGAAGATGTCGACTGCTGCGGTTCCGTACTCAACATCACCGGCCGCTCCTGACCCGCGGGTACAGGAGGGCACCTGAAAAGGACCCCAACCGGATTCCTCTTTTGTTTATGCGGGATGTTATTCACGGTTTCCGCACGATCTTTCCATCCGCTGGCACTCGGCTGCTCTGGAATCCCCGCTGATGCGGCAATCCGCCCGAGTTGCCGCCAGAGAGGCCGCCGCCGCGAGTCTGCCCGAAATCGGCTGATTCGGCCGATTTCCCTTTTGCCATCTCTTCCCAGTAGATACGCCTCCCACAAGGCTACATACTGTTTATTCAGCACCCCTGTCCGGTTGGACAGGGGGTGCCCTATCTTTTCGATTTCCGGCGTCATGACGGTTCCTGCGACCACTGCCCCTGCCTTAAGGCTCTCCCGGTGAAAGCGGCAATATATACCGCGCATGACGTGCCGAAGGGTTTTCGGGCACCGGCAGGTAAAGGCCGACCGTGTGGAAGCCGGTTTATCTCGGCGCCAACGGCATCCCGGCCGGAAGAGGGGCTGCCAACGACAAACCTCCAGCATGAATCGCAGGAACTTGGAAGGAATCATTTTCGTCGTTTGCCCTCCGGAGAGGAAACGGAAGCCGATGGACATCAGCATACTTTTTCCCGACAGAACATCCAGAAATTCGGTATTTTAGAAAAAAGTCAAATTGGTTTCCGTTTTTGCGAAAACAGGTTGAAAAAGATGACATCTCATCTAATAATTCATGTTATAATCTAACCAACAGAAAGAGGAAAGCAAGTTTGTTTTTATGTTAAAACAGCCTATTTATTCTGTATCTATAAGAAACCATACAGAAAATCGTGTAGGAAGTGTGTCAGATGAATCAGAGGGGTTAGAAAAGTTCTCTGCTGTGCACTGGCCGCCATGCTGATGGCCGGCGGTACCATCGGCTGTGCGGGTGGTTCGGAGAGAACGGCTCCAGGCGCCGCCGGAGGGGACGGATACCACGACTTCCCAAACCACCGCCTCGTCTGTTTCCAGTTCGACTGCGCAGACGTCTGCCGAGGAGAGACTACCATGCCGACAGAAAACGCCGCCACGACCTCCGGAAGAAGACTACCGTCAGGCAGACCACCACGACCAAAACACCACTACGAAGGCGGCCGTAACCACTACCACCCGCCGCGCAAGCCTGCCGTCGGACGCCAAGGTGGGAAGCGTAGGCAGCGGTTTCTATTGCGTCAACTTTGACAAGTACGGGTTTGACACCAAATGGAAGGACTTGGCACAGAGCGATTATGTCAACACCATGTTCTGCGACAGCACCAAGTTTCTGGCGGAGCTGAAAGAGTACAACGTCAAGGTGTGGTGCGGCGTCCGACATTTATACGAAAGTGGTGAACAACACCGCCGGCTGGAAGGACAGCTTCGTGAACTCTATCAGGGGATCAAGGACAGCGGCCATGAGGATGCGGTGCTGGGCTGGTATATCGACGAGCCCGACAATATGCCAGCGGTGAAAGAGCTTTCCGGTACGCCCAGAAATACGGCAAACGCTTCTTCATCTGTTTCACCGTGGCGGCCACCAACGGCGAAGTGTACGGCGGCTATCAGGGGGCGGAACATACCATCAGCAAGGATACCATGCAGTATCTGACCGATATCGCCGTGACCATTACTGGGACGTGGACGAAGGGAACAACAAGGCGGGCTATCAGAAACTGTACAAGTCCTGCATAATGCGATGCCGGACGATTGCAAGGTGTGGTACATTCCCAACACCTTTGCGGGCTGGAGCATCGTGGACAAGAGCTCGGCGGAAATCCAGGCCGCGGCGAAAATACGCATTCGGCATATCCAGTACATGTATGAATGTCTGAAGGCGGAGCCGGTGAAAAAACCGGGGAGGCATTCTGTTCTTTGCCTACGATTTCAACTCCTCCGCCGAAAAGCTGTACGGCCTTTGGAACATCAACGAAAAACGAACGGCGCATGGAACAGCGTGATGAACGAAGCGATCCGCGTCGGCCGTGAAATCTGCACCGGCAAGATCTCGGGATAATCGTATGTTACCGTAAAGGGACTTCCTTTTTGCGGTGGGTAGAGAAAATTTATTTAAAAGGAGAGAGCGCTGTGAAACACCTATGGAAACAGAGCGTATCCTTGCTTCTGTGCCTGGTTATGATACTCATCAGCACAGTAGGGTGCGCTAAAACTCGGCCGGCGGCCAAGAGTCCTCGGCGACCGTCAGCGGCGAGTCGTCCGTCAGCGGCGGCACCGAGAATTCGGACGATCCGAGAACCCGGACGATCCGGAGAACCCGAACGATCCGGAGAATTCCGACAGTTCCAGCAATCCGGGGGATTCCTCCGATCCGGAGAATCCGGAGAATCCGGAAAATCCGGGCACTTCGGGTAACAGCAGCGGAGGGAATGGCTCCTCCTCCTCGTCCGGGTCGTCCAACGGGAAGGAAACCACGGTCAAAGTGGGAAATCTGACAGTCCATTCCGCCCAGACCCCCCTACGTCAGCGGCGGGAAGATGTCCATTACCGTCCTGATGCCGTATCCGAAGGATTCTGCTGATATGAGCAAGCAGGCGTTCACCTCCTACTACGAGGAGATGAGCGGTATAAAGGTGACGTATAACCACTACATCGGTTCGGACATCTTTGTTCTGACCCAGACGATGATGAGCAGCGGCAATCTGCCGGATATCTTCATCTCCGTCCCGGTCGGCTTTACCTGCGCCAAAGTGGCGCAGTATGGTCAGGAAGGCTATTTCGCTGATTTGACCGGTAAACTGCAGACGTGGGCTCCCAATGTATACAAGCAGCTCCAATCTTCCACCCATCCCTATGCCAAATCCGTCGCTTACGCCCCGGGCAAGGTGTATTCCCTGCCGTCAATCTTCCCCAGCGAGAGCGAGGGCGGTTCGGTGAGCCTGCTGGAAGAGTGTCAGCCGATGATTAACACCGCCTGGCTGGATGAACTGGGACTGGATATCCCCACCACCACCGATGAATTTTATAAGGTAGCCAAAGCCTTTACAGACGAAGATCCCGACGGCAACGGCAAGGATGATACTTATGGGTTCGGAATCAAGCTCTTTACTCCCCAAATCTGGAATCCGTGGGGCTTGGCCATGAGCTGGTACTACACCGGTTCGGTCACCGAAAAGGGAGAGGTGCTGTCCGGCCTGTTGACGGACCAGTTCCGCGAAGGCTGCCGTTTCTACAACCGGATGTGGAAGGAAGGTATCTTCAACAAACAGATGGTAGGTTCCGACGGCGCCACCCTTAAATCGGCAATCCATAAAACCGGCATCGTGGCCATGTCCTACATCTCGAGCTATCTGAGCGACAGCGAACTGAAAGACTGGACCGCCATCCGCTGGCCCAAGGGCTCCAACACGGGTAATTTTTCTGGCCGGCATAAGCCAGCCGAGTCTGCTGGACAGCTACGAGAACATGATTTTTGTCTCTGCCAAAACCAAGAGCGTGGAAGCCTGTCTGCGCTGGATCGATTATTTCTATACCCCGGACGGCTCCATGCTGTGGAACTACGGCCCCGTGGGTACGGCGTATACCAAGGTGGGCAACAATTACAATCTGAAAAGCAACGTGGGGACACTGGCGGCCAACCAGAACGTGCTGTGCTCCTACTCGCCCATGGCCACCGCCAACATTCTGACGCGGAACAGCAGTGAACTGACTACCCGTGAAGTTCGGTGTCCGCATCCGGAAGGAAGCCAACGAAGTAAACGTCTGCGGCAAGTATAATTTCTCCAAGCTGGTACAGTTGGCCACTGTGTCGGAAAAGACTCAGATCGACAAACTTACCGCACCGGGTGATGTGCAATGGGGCTATAAAGCCATCCGCGGCGAAGTGAACGTGGAAACCGACTGGAACAGCTATGTAAGCGCCAATTCCAAAGATTACGCAGCGTGGAAGAAAATCTATCAGGGTATTTTTTAACAAACATTTTAAATGATCCGTCTGTACCGGCGGCGCCGGTGAACGGTTTCGCCGGCGCCGCCGTTTTTAACAAAAAAAAATGTAAAGGAGTGTAACCAAATTGAAAAAGCATCTGAAGCGATGGTTCCCGTTGGTACTGGCTTGCGCCCTGCTGATCGGGCTGGTTCCTGTGAACATGGTTTTGCGGAATCGACTCCTACCGCTCCCGAGGGACTGGTGGTAGTTACCAAGAATTCTTTGGAGTGGACTATTAACGACAACAGCAGCAACGAATCGGGCGTAGTGACCTTCAAGCGGCCAATGCGGCGGCCGGTTCAAAGCTGGCATTCTACTTTGATACCACATCCGTTGCCTATGACGAGTCCAAGGGGACAAAACAATCTGGCGGCTCATGTCTATATGTGGAGTACAGCGGCTAACGACTGGAAATCCCTGAAGAAAACCGACGGCTCCTACTCCTACAGCCGCACCTATGTCCAAAACGGCGAGCTGAAAACCGATGGCCCTGTCAGCGGTAAGGATCCCGTGGGCTGGATCGTGTCCATCCCGGTAAACGCCAAAGGTTATATCATTCTGGACATGGGCGACTATGAGCTGAAGGATTGCAGCGACATCAAGTTTGCGCCCGAATGGAACTGGAACGGCAACACCTACGGCAAAACGGTGACCTTCTCCCAGTTCGGCTATATCGCTCCTGCGCAGCCGGATGAGCCGGATGAACCGGATGTGACAGTGGACGCTCCCCGAGGGCTTTGTTACGGTAGACGCGGCGGGACAGGATCTGCAGCTGGTAGAATACGACGCCTCGCGGGACGGCTATCTGAACAATGCCTATTTTGAAAAAACTTCAGCGCTACCAACACGCCTTCCGGTTCAAAGCTGGTATTCTATTTCGATACCACAGATATCCCCTCTCAGAGCAGTCTGGGAGAGAGAAACAACCTGCCTGTTTGTGGATGTACTGCCGAAGGACGCGGACAGTTCGGACGATACGGAGTGGGTTAACATCCCCACAGCAAGGAGGACAATTCACTGCACCCGTATCTTTACCCGCGACGGCGTCACACAGACGGTAACCGCTCCCATTGAAGGAAGAGCCCAGTTGGATTATCAGCCTGCCGGTAAACGCTACCGGTTATGTGATGCTGGACATCGGAAACACCAAGCTCAGCGATATTTCGGGCTTCCGTCTGCGTCCCGAATGGAACTGGAACCAGAATGTGTACGGAAAGACCGTCAAGTTCCGCAACATCGGTTATATTCGGGGGGATGAAGCCGGATGAACCCGATGAACCCGACGAGCCCGATGTTCCCGATCCCGACGATTTCCCTTTGTGCCCGAACCTACAGAAACGCCTTCCTATTACGGCGACAATTATGTGGTGACCAAAGCCGATCTGCAGTCGCTGGTCATTAACGATAAAATGACGAACGATCTGACGATCGATCTGTCCTCCAACAGCTCGGCGCCGGCCCGAAGCCAAAAGCCATCGCGTTCCGCTACAACACCACCGGTATCGTGGAGACCCGCACCGATTACACCGACAGAGGAAACCCACGGCTCTTACTGGTGCCTGAATGTGGACGGTACCCTTATTACCGGCAACATTGACAACGTAGACAGCAAGTTCGTTCAGAATACCCAGGTATACTACTGGCGCGATCAGGTGATGGAGAACAGCGGGTATATAGAATGGATCAATACGCTGCCGGTTAACGGCATCGGTTATGTGCTTATCCCCCATTGACGCACTGCAGAGCAACGCGCAGAAATTCCTGGGCAAAAACATCTCAGTAGCCGATGTGACCAGTCTGGTGATGAAGCAGGAGTGGTTCTGGAATGAGGATATGTACAACCAGACCATCCGCATTACGGATGTGGGCTATGTGATGGACCCCGAAGCCTTTGTTGCGGGCCTTACAAGGACACTTTTGTACCGGACTATCAAAAAGGCGTTCTCGAAGCCAACGGCGACGTGACCCTGAGCGTCGATGCAGTGGAAGGCACCTTTTGCCGAACTGTCCTGACCGCCTTATGAGGGGGCCAAACCGCTATCTCATCAACGTGTACGACAAAGACGGCGCATACCTGACCACCGAGCGTACCCGCAAAACCAAGATGACTCTGGAGGGTTTGTCGGTCGCTACCGATTACACGATTCAGGTTGTCCCGGTTGGAGAGAGCGACACGGTGCTGGCCGCCTCCAATGCGGTGGATATCCGGACACTGGAAGCCAATATGGAAGCCTACATGAAGGGCTTCCTGGAATATAACGAAGAACTCAAGGCGAACAGCGTGACGGTTTCAACGGCACCGCCGTGATTACCTGGGACTGGCTGGACGGCGTGGAGTACTATGCCGTGCATCTGTATGAGAAGGATGGGGATACCCTCACCTTCGTATCCGCACCCTTGCAAATGACGGCGTGGGCGAGGTTGCCATCTCCGGTCTGGAAGACGGCAAGACCTATGTGGCGCAGATTGTTTCCTACGATGTGTCGGATTCCATCATCTACGCCTATGCCCCCACCGATGAATTCTCTGCGGAAGATTCCGGAAACAACAACCCCGGTACCGGCGAAGCCGTTTGCACCGGTGCGCTGGCGTTGGCCGCCCTTCTGGCCGGCGGTATCGCTGTGGTTACCCGCAAACGCCGCTGACAGGGAAAATAATCCGATTCGCTGATGGCTGCGGGGGAAGATCATCCTGTGCTCTTCCCCGCAGTTTCCAGTGATGGCCCGATTTGAACAAAGGAAGGTTTGTGGCATGAGAAGCATGAGAAGTGAGAAGAAAAAACTGGCTCGCCGTATTCTCGCCGGAGTCATGAGCGCCGCGATATGCCTGACCGTGGCACCGACGGCGGCAGCAAAGCGCCTGATCGACCGGTATGCCATGCTGTTTGAAGGTGAGACGGCAAGTTACGACACGCTGCCTTCCTATAGACGGGTTCTGGCTCAGCAGCAGCAGGCCGGGCTGTCCGCGGCGACGCAGGATGTGTCCGCGAATCTCTCCCTTTTACCTGCGAGGGGAAACGCCCGAATGGCTGGAACAGGACGGCCTCGAGGGGCTGCTTCTGGACGAGGATACCCTTTCGGTGACATTCCCGGTGACGGTACCCGCCGATGGATTGTATGAGTTGGAGGTCATGTATTATCCCTATGGGGGAAGCGGGCAGGCTATCCGCCGAACCGTTTCGGTTGATGGGACTCCCCCTTCAGCGAAGCCGAAAACCTGTGCCTGTACCGCCGCTATACCTATGTGGGCGAAGCGCGCTACAATGGCTACGGCGACCAGCTTACCTACAGCCAGGAGGAATTGCGCGGCTGGTATACCCAGCAGTGGCAGGATGTGGACGGCAAATATTCCACGCCGATGCTGTGGTCGTTTGCAGCCGGCGAACATACCGTAACCCTTTCGTATGTGGACCAGCCGGTACTGATTCACTCCCCTTACGCTGAAAGCACCCCGGGAAACGGTGGACTATGCGGCGTTTTCTGCGGCCCATACCGGCGATTCTCCAAGCGTCCAGCCCGTCGTCCTGCAGGCGGAACTGCCGGAAAACGTGTTGTACCGTAACGACAGCACTGTGAACGGCTACGCCGACAGCGATCCGGCCACCCTGTCCGGCGGCCGGAAACAGCAGGCCCCTCAACGCTATTGGGGAAGCGGATGGAACCGGGGCAATCAGGAAATCGTTTATCAATTTTCTGTGGAAAAGAGCGGCTTATACAAACTGGCTCTGCGGGTGCAGCAGCCCCCTGGACCAATGGTAATGAACGCTTACCGTCAGATCCTGATCGACGGTGAGGTGCCCTTCTCCGAATTGGAGGAGTATTCTTTCCTTATGCCCGGAGTTGGTACACAGAGGTACTCTCGGACGAGGAAGGAACACCCTATGCTATTTATCTCGCCGCTGGGGAACATACCCTGACGGTCAAAGCGGTGATGGCCCGTGAACTGACGGCGGCGATCAGTCAGGTGCAGGAGATCACGGATATCCTTTTCTTCGCTTTATCGTAAAATCCTGCTGATCACCGGTGCAGAGCCGGACAGCAATTACGACTATGATTTGAAAAATCCATTCCTGATCTGCTGAATGTCCTTGATTCTTTGCAGACGCAGTTGAATGATACCGCCGCGTTGATTATGGGGTCGGCTCAAAAGCAGCCGTCTTCCGTGAGCAACCTATATATGCTTTCCCGTCAAATCAAGGAAATGCGGGAGGACCCACGATCTCATTCCCCGGCCGGCTGGAGGACATCACCAACAGCCTGACCACTCTGGGCAACCCTGATTGGCGACTTGCAGTCTACCCCGCTCGGTATTGACGAACTGGTTTTCTATCCCGCCGATGCAGCGGTGGAAAACCGCCGTTCCACCTTCTTTGAACAGGCGGCCGCCGCCCTGCGCAATTTCTGGCTGTCCTTCCAGCGGGACTATACCAGCGTAACGGTGTCCGGGGCGAACACAGACCGCACTATCGACGTGTGGGTAAGCCGCGGCACCGAATGGGCTGCGGTGATGCAGCAGCTAATTCAGGAGGACTTTGAAATCACTGAAAATATCGGCGTCAACCTCAACATACTGCCCAGCGCACGCTGGCCAACACAGTCAATCCGCTGCTGCTGGCGATCACCAGCGGGGACGGACCCGACGTGGTGCTTAACGTGGATGCCAACACCGCCGTGGAATACGGCGTGCGTGCGCGCTGGATTTACGGGAATTTGGCGATTACTCAGGTGGTGCAGCGCTTCCATCCCGAAATCGGGCAGGCGTTCACCTTTTTTTAAACAAGACCTACGCCCCTGCCGGAAACCATGAATTTCTATCTGATGGCGTACCGCAAGGATATTTTCAGCGAATTGTCCCTGTCCGTTCCGGATACCTGGCAGGAAGTGTATTATCAGACACCGCCGGTGTATCAGAACAGCATGTCCATGCAGGGGGTAAATCTGGATACCTACCTGTGTGCCAGTACGGGGGCAGCTATTATACGGACAACGGGCTGGACACAGCGCTGGACAGCGCCGCGGCGCACCGGGCCTTTCGGATACCATCGCTCAGTATCTTGATCTGGGCTTCCCCATCAGCGCCAACTTTTTCAGCCGTTTCCGCACCGGGGAAATGCCCGTAGGCTTTTGTGGATTACGCGACCTATCTGCAGATCGTAACCGCGGCGCCGGAACTGGCAGGTAAGTGGACGGTGGCGCCGGTTCCCGGCATGGAACAGGAGGACGGTACTATCAACCGGTCTACGACCGGCCTGACCGGTAGCGCCGATATGATACTGGCGGACGCAGAGGATATCGAGGCGTGCTGGACCTTCCTCAAATGGTGGACCAGCACCGAGACGCAAACTTACGGCCTGAAGCTGGAAAGCGTTTTGGGAACCAGCGCCCGGCTGAATACTGCCAATCTGGAATCGTTTTGTAGCCTGCCATGGAGCAGGGATACGCTGTCGGTGATCCGGCAGTATTGGGATCAGGCAGGTGGTTCCCAACGTGCTGGGCGGCGTAATTACCTCCCGCGCGGTGAGCAACGCCACCAATTCGGCGCTGTATGACGGTGATACGCCCCGTGAAGCGCTGGAGGAGGCCGTTAAAAGCCATACGGGATGAATTGACCCGCAAGCAAAATCTGTACGATATTGCCGCGGGTCAATCGTGAGGAGGTACATACTTTGAAAAGACGAAATTCCCGGTGGCAGGCATGGGTGCGGAAAAACGGTATCGGCATCTGCTTTTATATGCCCTTTTTCCTGCTGTTCTGCCTCTTTACCATCATCCCTGTCTTTATTTCCATGTTCATGAGCCTTACCAACTACGATATGCTGGGCAATATGGAGTTCGTGGGGCTGGAGAATTACATCAACCTGTTTTTGTACGATGAAAACTTCACACTCGCGATCAAAAACACCTTCCTTATCGGCGGCGTGTCCGGCGTGGTGGGATATCTGGCTTCCTTTCTTTTTGCATGGATCATCAACAATATGAAGCTGAAAAGCTGTATACCGTTCTGTTTTATATGCCCTCCATTTCGGGTGGTATGGCGGTCATCTGGGACTACCTTTTCAGCGGCGACCGATACGGCCTTATCAACAACACCCTCATCAACATGGGATTATTGAATCAACCAATCGTGTGGAACCAGAACACGGATTATATCGTTCCCATCAACATGCTGATTATCATCTGGGGAAGCATGGGCACCGGATTCCTGGTGTTTTTGGCGGGCCTGCAGAATGAGGATAAGCAGCTGCTGGAAGCCGGACGCATCGACGGAATTCATACCGAATGGCAGGAATTGTGGTATATCATTCTGCCGCAGATGAAACCGCAGCTGCTGTTCGGCGCAATCAACAGCATTGTAGGCGCTTTGGGGATTTTCCCGAGTTTCGGCGGCTTCCCCAGCCCCAACTATGTGGCGCATACCCTTTCGGCGCATATCCAAGATTATGGATTTCTGCGTTTTGAAATGGGGTACGCTTCCGCTGTCTCCATGGTGCTGTTCCTGTTGTCCTTTATCCTCGGACAGGTGGTTATCCGTCTGCTGAGCGAACGCACCGTGAAGGTCCCGAAACGGATCGGAGGAAAACGACGTGGTTGAAAAGGGATAAAAATCAAAATTGGCCGCCGGGATGCAGTGCGGCTGAGGCCGGGAAAGATCGGTCAATATGCGGCGATGACCGCGCTGGCGCTGGTCATGGTGCTGCCGATGATTTATACGGTGGGTACGGCTTTTAAGCCGCTGGACGAACTGCTCCGTTTTCCGCCCATCTTCTTTGTACAAAAGCCGACGCTGGATAACTTCAGCGACCTGTTTTCTGGCGCTGGATTCCGCCGACGTTCCTTTCCTGCGGTATTTGTTTAACAGCGTGCTGGTCACTGTGGTGGCTACCGCCGGCACAATTCTGGTTTCTACGCTTGGCGGCTATGCCATGTCCAAGCTGACCATTCCGGGCAGTTCGGTTCTGTTTACGCTGGTGATTATCGCGATGACCTTCCCCGGGAGCGTCACCACCATTCCGGTATACATGATTATCAACAAGCTGGAGCTTTACAACAGCTATGCGGCGCTCATCCTGCCGCGCGTCGCCACCGCTTACGGTATGTTCCTGATGAAGCAGTTCTGCGACCAGCTCCCCCAAGCCCCTTCTGGAGGCGGCGCGGGTGGATGGCGCTAACGAGCTGCGCATCTACACGGGGATCGCCCCTGCCGTTTTTACGGCCGGCCTGGAGCACACTGCTGGTGTTTACCTTTACCACCTGCTGGAACGATGCGTCTTCGTCCCTGCTATATGCATCCAGCAAAAACCTGCGGCTATTGCCGGTTATGCTTAATTCCATTTCGGAAAGCAGCTCTCTGGCGCGTGCCGGTGCGGCCGCGGCGGCGTCCCTGCTGATCATGCTGCCCTCCATCATTATCTTTATTTTGCAGCAGCGAAAGGTAATGGAAACCATGGCCCATTCCGGCATTAAGTAAGGGGGACACCGATGAAAAAAAGACTATGCGCGGCGGGAATCCTGCTGTCGGTGCTGCTCTCCGGCCTGACTGTGCAGGCTAAGAGCGATTTTTCTCATGATTACATTCTCAACGGGGAAAACCGGGAAGCAATCGGTTATTCCCGAGACCCATGAATGCGGAATGTACATCGACTATATTGAGGGATATCAGCCCAACGACGACTCTGTGGGACGCCTCAATAATCCTCAGGATATTTTTGTGGACCGACAGGATAACATCTACATCGCGGATACCGGCAACAACGCGGTGGTGAAGCTGGATGCCGAAGGGCGGTTTGTCATGGCCATCACGGAGGAAAGCGGGGGGCATACGATATCCTCTGGGCATTTTTGTGGATGAGGACCAGGACATTTTTTGTGGCGGATAACGGCAACGCCCGTATCGTTCACTTCGATGCCGAGGGCGGGTATGTGGAGGAATTCGTGGCGCCGGATTCGGAGCTGCTCAGTCAAAACCTCACCGCTTTTGACCCCGCCAAACTAGCCATTAACGATTACAACGGATACATCTATCTGCTGATCGGCAAGGAGTTCCTTACGCTGGATGCCAAAAATCAGTTTAAGGGCCTGATCGGTACGGAACCGGTGGGTTTCGACCTGACGGATTATCTGGTGCGTATACTGGCAACCGACCTGCAGAAGGAAAAGCTGAAAAGAGGGAACCGGTTTCCTATAACAATTTCTGCATTACTTACGACAACAAAATTTACGCGGTTTCCATGGCCGAGCAGAATCAGATCAAGAAGATCAATTCCTCGGGAGACAGTCTGTTCCCCGCCGGAACATACGGCGAACGCTCCGTGACCCCGAAACCGGTGAAACGGCAGCGCCCCCTGGTGGATATCGCGGTCAATTCCATGAAATGATTACCGTGGCGGATCAGCGCACCTCCCGGCTGTATCAGTATAATGTGGACGGAGAGCTGCTGGCAGTTTTCGGAGGCGAAGGGAAACCCGCGGCCGCTTCGGCACCATCACCTCTCTGTGCTACAACACACAGGATGAACTGCTGGTGCTGGACGGCGAAAAGCAACAGCGTACAGCTGCTGCGCCCCACCGCCTTTTATGGATGCGGTACACTGGGGTATTACCCTGTATCGCCAGGGGCGGTATGAGGAATCGCTGACCACCTGGGACACTATTTCCGAAATGGTCAGCTGTTACCCGGTGGCGCAGACCAGCATTGCCAATATCTACTACAAACAGGAGCGCTATACGGCAGCCTTGGCGGAATATCAGGAGGCCGGCAATAAAGAGGATATGCCATCGCCCTCGGCGCTATCCGCAAGGACTATCTGGTGAAAAACTTCAGTTGGGTGGTGCCGGCCGGGGTGGCGGTGATCGCTCTGGCGCTGTTTCTGGTGCTGTACGCCCGGCGGTATTGCCTGCTGATTGCCGACGATATGTATGACCCCAAAATATCCCGTATACGGGAGCTGTGCGGCATGAGCCAGTTGGCGCTGTTCCATCCCCTGCAGACATGGGATGCACTGAAGTGGCGCCGGATGCACGGACCAACTGGCTGCCGGTGGCAGTACTGCCACTGCTGACAGTGCTGGTACGCTTTCTGGCCTCTTCCTGCACCGCCTACACGGTATCCTCCGTGGAAAGCTAATGAGGTGTCCTTCTGGTATGAGTTTCTGCTCGTCGCGGTACCCTATGTGACTTTCGGTCTGGCGCTGTTTAAAATCACCAGTGTGTTTTCCGGCGAAATGACCCTGTGCGAGACATTCAGCGCTCTGGGATATTCCTTGGTGCCGATGATCGTCATCTGGCCGGTGCTTACCGTCCTGTCCCATTTGGTGGCCGAAGGAAGTGGGGATATTCGGCGCCGCGCAAATCGTAGTATATCTGTGGGTGGCAATCAATATCCTGTCCGCGGTCAGCGCATCAACGACGTGTCGCTGAAACGGGCGGTGGGGCTAGCTCTGCTTAGTGCGGTGGGCGCCCTGATCGTGTGGGCCCTGTGCGTGTTGATCTACATCTTCACCGCCCAGCTTGGCTTTTTGCAAGCGACCTGTGGGCAGAAATTATCAGCCGCCTGTACAGCCTGTAAAGGAGGGAAAAACAGTGAAAAAATATCCATAAAACGTCCTAAGCTTTTGGATAGCGGCGGTGGCGGCCGCGGCGGTTGTCGGCCTGCTGGTGACAACCCTGTTTTCCGGACGGGTCTATATCACCACTGAACAATTGGCGGCCGGCGTACCGGCCCTTCCTGTGCCGGAAAAGGCAGAGGGGATGTCCCCGAGGCGGACGGCTGTGACGGTCGCACAGGCGGACGGACGGAGGCTGGAGTGGGACGCGCAGCAGGTATTATTCCGCGTAGTCCCGGATACCACCGGCGTCATGTGGGAATCCGGGTATGATTTCGAGCATTTGGACGAGTACTCCAAGCGCAACCGGAGGCTGTTGACGACTCTGCTGCAGATCAATTATCTGGACGCTTCCGGCGCGGAGGCGTCCCCTGAACAACACCGTCAGCGGGTGTATACCGAGGCCATCCTATTGAAAAACGGTATGGCGCTGCAGTTCACCTTTGAAGAAGCCGCCATTTCGGTCACTTTGCAGCTGACACTGGATAAATGGGGCTGTCCCTGCGCATCCCGGAAGAGGAACTGCGGGAAGAAGGAGAGTGCCGCCTGCTGTCTATCGATATTCTGCCCGCTTTCGGCTCCATGCTCACCGGGGATGACGGATTTATACTGTATCCCGACGGCTGCGGCACCATCATGGACTGCAACTCGTCCGGCAAAACGGCGGGCGTGTATACCAAAAGCGGTGTACGCACCGCTACAAGGATCTGGAGGAAGTGGCGGACGCTTTCGCACGGGCGAAACCGGGGGTGCCGCTGCCCTACTCGGCAGTGCGCTGAACGGTCGCCGGGGTTGTATCGCCTATGTGGAAAACGGAGCGGAAAACGCCCGCGTCAGCCTCTCGATAGGCAGCGATACTCTGCCGCTCAACCGCTTATATACCACGGCTGTATATCGCTTCAGCCGCGAACTGACCAATTCTCAGGGAACAACGGCCATCGCCTTTTCCACCGAACGGGGAAGTTCTGGATTACCGGGTGCATTACCTCCTTCTGGAGGAGAACGCCGCCACTTATTCCGACATGGCAGTGACGCTGCGCGGTTTTCTGCAAGAAGCGGGAATCCTTCCTCCCAGCCGCGTTGGGACACAACGGTGCCGATAACGGTAGAATGGCTGATCTCGGTACGGCAGAACGAACTGTTTCACCCGGCAATCTGGTGATGACCTCCTTTCAGCAGGTGGACGAATCCCTGAAAGAATTGGAGGCGGCGGGGTGAAGAGTACCCGTTCGCTGCTGCTGGGCTGGCAGAAGGAGGATGCGGCGTGTATCCGCTGTCCACTTCGGCTCTGGGTGCGGCGGGCGGCCGCAGCGGGCTGGCCAGCCTGCTGAAAACAGGCAGCGGCGACCGGATGTTTTTTCTGGAAACCGATTATGTGCAGGCGGATGCCGACGGCTCTTTCAGCAAACGGCAGGACGCCGTGACGGATTTTATGCACACGGTGGTCACCGATGCCTCTGAGTCCCGGTTTCTGCTCAATCCGCTTCGGCAGTATGACCGGTTTACCCGTCGGGATCTGTCTGCTTATGCTTCTTTGGGCGCCGCTGGGCTGGCCTTCAATTCGCTGGGACGGTACCTTCCCCGCCGACTATGCGTCCGGCGCGCGGCTTCCGGCGCCGATACCCGCCGTGCCTATGCGGCTTTGCTGCAAAAGACACAGGAGCAGGGGATGCAGGCGGCGGTACAGACCGGGACGGATTATCTGCTGGCAGGCAGCAATTATGTGTACGACGCCTATGATCTCAGCTCCGGGCTGCACATGTTTACCCGGGAGATTCCCTTTTATCAAATGCTGCTGCACGGTCTGATCGCCTATTCCGGGGTGACTCCGGGCAATATGTCCGCCGACTTTACGCAAATCAAGCTCCACTGGGTGGAATACGGCTGTGATCCCTACTTTCTGCTGTCCGAACAATCCTCCGGTATGCTGGAAAATGCCGTAATCAGCGATGTGTTCAACTCCCGCTTTGACGACTGGAAAGATCAGGTCGTTCAGGTGTATGAGGAGTTCAACCGCAGGCTGTCCCCGCTGAACGGCCAAAAGATACAGCGCCACGAGTATCTGAGCGAGGATGTGGCATGTGTCACCTATGAGAACGGCAGTATCGTGCTGGTAAACTACGGGCTGCAGGGAAACGGAGACACCGTACGGCACGGTGCCCGCAAAGGATTACATGGTAATACAAGGGAGGGAAACGGAATGAAGAGTAAGACCGGAATGATGTTTCGGGAAATGCGGCACCGGTCGCTGATCGGACGCAATTACTGGACGGGACTGTTTTTCGTGTTTCCCTGATTCTGGGCGCACTGATGTTTCTGGTGTTTCCCCTGTATCGTTCACTGCTCCTGAGCGTGTCCGAAATTGAGCAGATGCGTACCTTTGACCTGAAATTTGTGGGCATTCAGTGGTATTACGATGCCTTTGCCGCGGATGTGAAGTTCATCCCCAGTCTGCTGTCCACCTCTGTGGATAACCTCATCAATCTGCCGCTGATCAACATTTTTGCGCTGATCGTGGCGTTGCTGCTCAATCAGAACATCCGGTGCTGCGGGCTGTTCCGTTCCATGTTTTTCCTGCCGGTGCTGCTGGGGACGGGCTTCATCATGCAGCAGCTGCTGGGGCAGAACGTAGGAGAGGACGCCGTCAGCTTTGCCCGGGGCATGCTGCTTCCCCAGCAGCTTCAGGCCTATTTGGGGAAACGGTGGTCGAATTTATCCAGTCCTTCATCAACCGGCTGACTACCATCATGTGGAGTTCCGGGTGCAGATCCTCATTTTCCTGGCGGCGCTGCAGGACATCCCTCCTCCATTTACGAGGCGGCCCGGGTGGACTCCGCCGACGGATGGGAGAGCTTTTGGCTGATTACCCTGCCCATGCTGGCGCCCATGATCCAACTGAATCTGGTATATACGGTGCTGGCCACCTTCTCCATGGCGGACAACGAGGTACTGGAATTTATCCAGTGGCTGGCTTTTGAATCCGGTGACGCTCATGGGTACGAGTATTCCTGCGCGGTAAGCTGGATCTACTGCGTGTTCGTATTGCTGGTGATTGGCCTGCTTTTGTGCTGCTGACACGGCGGTTTGTGGACAATGTCAAGGATAGGAGCTGAGAAGAATATGGGAGTTTCTCCGGCAGTCAGGCAGCATATCGGCAAACGCGCAGGCAAGTGGATTCTGCGTCTGGCCACCTATATTCTGCTCATTGACCTTTCATTCGTTTTTATTTACCCGTTTTTGTACATGCTTTCCACTTCGCTGAAAAGCTATGAGGATCTACACAACCTGTTGGTGGCGTGGATTCCCACGGGGCTGCATTGGGAGAACTACACGCTTGGGGAGAGGCCATGTCCCTGAACGTCACCGTGTTCAACTCCATATGGGTAACCGTTCTGGCCACGGCGGGGCATCTGATTTCCTGTTCCTTTATCGGATATGGATTTGCCCGCTTTAATTTTCCGTTTAAGAAAGCCTTGTTTTTCGGTGTAATTTTATCGGCGGCCATCCCCGTGCAGTCGATTATCGTGCCGCTGTACATTGTCTACTACAATATGGGGATGCTCAACACCTTTCTGCCGTTGATTGTGCCTACCTTTTTGGGATTTGGTCTGCGGGGCGGTATTTTCATCTATCTGTTCCGGCAGTTTTTCTACGGATTTCCCGCAACGCTGGAAGAGGCGGCCTCCGTATTGACGGATGCGGCCGCATCCGTAGCTTTTTCCGCATCGCCTTGCCGGCGGCGGGGCCGACCATTGTGGTGACCACGGTGCTTTCCATGGTGTGGCACTGGAACGACTATTACGAGCCGTCGGTGTACCTGACCGCCGGAAGCAAAACGGCGCTGGTGACGCAGATGCTGCCCAATCTGTATGCGAATATCAGCGGTATGATTAGTCAGACAGGGGAAATCAATCAGATGGAACTGATGACCCTGTATCACGAGGGAGTGGTTATGGCGGCGACGGCCATCGCAATTTGCCGCTTCTGATTGCCTATGCCATCCTGCAGAAGAAGTTTATGGCAAGTATTGAGATGACCGGTCTGGTTGGTTGAGTTTAGAAAGAGGAAGGTTTGCACGGTATGCGTATTTCAATCGAAAACGACGGACTGTACATGGTGATTGATGTGGAAGAGGATGGTCGGGTATCCTTACGGCATTTTGCTCCCCATCCTTATGACGGCCGCGATACAGGCTGCTATTATCCGCTTCTGGAACTGCATTTTCAGGGACAGAATATCGACGGGCACCACGGTTCCCGTCATACGGAAACGTATCCCGCAGCACTTTTGCGATACCGGGATCATCGCCTGGAGCCCCGCCCTGGAGGCAGAGAACTGACCCTGTCCATGGCGGGCGGCAGCGTGGCCGTGGATATGCACTACGTCCTGTATGATGGGGTATCCGCGGTACGCAGCTGGGCAGAGGTGGAAAACGTGGGAGAGGCCCCGCAGACGCTGGATTATATCACCTCCTTCGCCTACTACGGTGTCAGCGACGGGGTGGAAGGCTCTTTTGAGGACAAGATGTTGTTTGACATCCCTATAACACCTGGCACGGCGAGCTGCAATGGCATCGGAAAAGCGCCTGGGAGCTGGGGCTGATGGATATGGAATGCCCCTCCTCCGGCGGCTGACCATTTCCCAGACCGGAAGCTGTCCAGCGGGGGAATACGCACCGCTGGCGGTGCTGGAACGGGAAGGAAGCAGCGATTGCCTGTGCTGGCAGATCGAGCATAACGGTTCCTGGGGCTGGGAATCCGGCAACATTCTGGGCAACGGCCTGTATTTGCAATTGACCGGCCCCAACGGCGACCAGCACGCCTTTGAAAAGGTGCTGGAACCCGGCGAACGGTTTTGCTCCGTGCCGGTGGCGGTGGAGTGTCGGACGAGGGTTTTGACGGCGCGATCGGGGTACTGACCCGGTACCGGCGCCGTATCCGGAGGCCAAACCGGGACAACCGGGAATTGCCTATCATTTTTAACGACTACATGAACTGTCTGATGGGGGATCCCACCGAGGAGAAGATATTGCTGCTGGTGGATGCCGCCGCGGCCGCCGGCTGCGAATACTATGTGATGGATGCCGGCTGGTTCTCCGAGAGCGAAGGGCGGCGACGACGACTGGTGGCCCTCCATCGGCATTTGGAAAGCAGCGTCCTTCCGCTTCCCCCACGGGCTGGCCTATGTGATGGATTATATCCGCAGCAAGGGTATGATTCCCGGCATCTGGGTGGAGTTGGAATGCATCGGCCCGGATTGTCCTCTGGCCGGCACTCTGCCGGATGACTGGTTCTTCATGCGCCACGGACGCCGGGTAATGGAACACTACCGGTATCAACTGGACTACCGCAATCCCGCCGTGCGGAAATTTGCCCGGGATGTGGTGGATGAACTGGTGCAGGAATACCATGTGGGATATCTCAAAATCGACTATAATATCAACGCGGGCCTGGGCACCGACTATCAGGCGGACAGCGCGGGAGAAGGGCTTTTGGAACACAACCGCTGTTTGCTGAAATGGTACGATGAACTCTTTGCCGACTATCCGGAGCTGATTGTGGAAAACTGCGCTTCCGGCGGGATGCGGATGGATTACGCCATGCTGCAGCGTCTGAGCATTCAGTCCATCTCGGACCAGCAGGATTATCGGCGGCAAAGCATCATTGCCGCTATGTCCGCCACCGCAGTGACCCCGGAGCAGGGGGCCTGCTGGAGCTATCCCAGCCTGACCGGAGACGACGAAGAGACGGTGTATAATATGGTCAACGTGCTGCTGGGACGGATTCATCAAAGCGGGTTTATCAACCGCCTCCCCCAATCCACGCTGAAGCGGGTGAAAGAGGCGCTGACCTGTTACCGTCAGATACGGGGGGATATCCGTGAGGGACTTCCCCGTGTATCCGCTGGGGCCGGTCACCTTCCATTCCCCCTGTCCGCCTACGGCTTGCTCTGCGGCCGCCGGCTGTATCTCTCCGTCTGGCGGCGGGATGCGGAAGAGGACACGGCTGTCCTTCCCCTGACGAAGCTGAAAGGCGCTCCCTATACGGTGAAGGTTCTGTATCCCGCCGATCTGCCCGTTTTCTGGGAGGCGAATGCCGACAGCCTTCAGGTAACGCTGCCTGCCCGGCAAACGGCCCGCCTGTTATGCATTGAATTTTAAAAAAGGAGCATGCTTACTTATGGAAAAACGGCGCATTTGCTGGATGGATGGCAGCGAAGAAACCGAACTGCCCGGAAAGCTGCTGTCCGACAATCTGGAATATTTCGGGAAAACCATTCCTACCGGAGCCACCTACCGGTATTTGTCTCCGCTGAGCAGTATTATCGATGGGGACGAGGATCTTGCCGAGTTCCGCGGCCATCGGCTGCAGGATGGCCGCCTGATCCGCCGTTTCCGGAAAGAACCGGCGGTAGCGGAACGGGAGCTTGTGATGGAATGGGATTTTCAGCGCTCCTGTACCTTTTGCGAGGTGGATTTTTATTGCCACGGTGAGATGAAGACCATCGAGGTGGCCTGTGCCGACGGGGAGCAGCCGGTGGTGTGGCACGGCGGTGCGGCGGCAGGATCCAACCATTTTTACCGCGTGAAGTTGAACGGACAGACAGCGCGCCGCCTGCGATTTACCCTCACCGCAGAGAATCGGCTGGAGCTGTTCCAGGTGTGGGCCTTTGGAGACGCCGAGGAACAGGCCCGCGCCGACGATTTCTCGGTGGACCGGTTTGTGTTCGCCAACTCCATTGCTATGGAGTCCTTGATGGGCGCTGCCCATACCGCTTTTTCGGATGTGGAAGGGTTTCACTGGATGAAACGGATGAAAAAGGCCGGCCTGTATGAACGCGGGGCTGTGTGGTCGGAACAGCCGGCCTACGGCGATCTGGTGCTGAAACCGGTTTTGCCTGCCGTACAGGCCGTCGAAGCCGCCGTACAGCGCCGGATCTGCCGGGGAGGCACCGAGGTGGTATGTCTGGCCCTGACCAATACCGACACCACCGCTCCCCGTACCCTGCGGGTGGAACTGAAAACAACACGCCGCTGAAAACGGAGCGGATGGTGGTGGGGCTTTTACCCAGCCGCTGGTACGGCGACGCGGCGGGTGCCTTGTTCAACGAAGAATACACGATCGGCCGCAACAGCCGCTACCGGTATCTCTCTAACGCGCCGGTGATCGCGGATTTTCCGGAAATTCATCTGCCGGCAGGAGGAAGCTGCCTGTTCTGGGTGCGGCTGTCCTGCGATGAAGCCACCGAACCCGGAACCTACACCTTGTATCTGTGCGCCGGGGAATCCCGGAAGGAGATCACGGCGGAGGTTCTTCCGATTACCCTGCCCACCGTACACACGGGTATTATGCTGTGGGGCTCCTTCACCGATATGTATCCCTTTGTTTACAGCGACCGCGCCGCCCGCGAAGTGGCATATCGCCGCAGCCTGGGCATCAATATTTACAGCGGCTGGCCAAACGAGGGCACAGCCGCCCGCGTGGCTTTCGAGCAGGAACCCACAGTCCCAGTTCGGCATCTACGCCCTGGGAATCTACGGGGATAAAATCTATAACAATTACCTGAAGCCGGAGGACGTCACGCCGGAGATGGAAGCGGATGTCGCGGAGATTTTGGCCGCCTGCGTCCGAAAGGCGGAGGAGGTGGGCATCGGCTTCGACCGCTGGTTTATTGAAATGCCGGATGAGCCGGGCCGCCATAATATGGCCGCCGTGCGTACCTTTGTGGAGATGTGCAAGCGCATTGAACCCCGTATCCGCATCTATGTCAACCCCGCCTGCTGGACGGGCTTTGAAAATGACGGGGTGGAAAGTGACGAAACACTGGTAAATTTACTGGATGGATGGTATGATAAACTGGTGGATATTTCTGTGCCGCTGGCTCTCAATCTGGAGGATCGTCCCAAAGCCATGCGGTATTTCCGCGCCGACCGGGAATTTAACGGGCAGTACTGGGTAGCCGGGCAGCACATGAATGCAGACCGGGGAGAATTGGTGTCCCTTCCCCGTGTATGCGCTTGGGATTCGATTTCCCGCGATTTGAATTTCTGGGGGTTCTATTCGTATTATTGTCCTCGTCTCAACAGTTGGGACAATGCGGTGCGTCCGTATGAAAACGTGGACGGCACCATCAACTACCAATGTGTATACGGCGGCCTCAACGGCCCGGTTCCAACCCGCGCTTCGGAAGCCATCCGGGAAGGGTGGCAGGACTACCGCATCATGCAGCTGGTGCGGGAACAGGCCCCGGAGACGTATCGTCGCTTACAGAAGCAATACCTCTCGGGAGAGTATACTTTTGAGGGACTGCGCCGGAAAGCTTTGGATGCGTTGACACAGGTTTGAGCAGGAGGGCGCCGAACGGGAAAGGAAGGTAAAAACGTTGCCCTATCGTTTGTTGGAAGCTTGCCGGCGGGGCTTGTATGTAAAGCCCCGCCTGGGATATAGTCAAACTTTTCATCCGGATTTTTCCATGAAATACCACCGTCACGACACCATCGAGTTTATGTATGCGGTAGACGACTCCTTTTCCTGCAATGTGTTGTCCGAAGATAACGTACTGCACCGAACCGTTGCCCGCACGAAAAGCTGTCTGGTATTGAACAACGCAGTACGGCATTGTCTGGTGATCGATCGGCAGGTTCAGATTCTGGAACATTGAGTTTGAGTTTCAGGAAGATCCCGAGGGCGCGTATCCACTGGCAACGCTGTTTGAAAAAAAGTGCCGGATTTCGCCAACTGGCGGAAAGCGATCAGGATTTCGTGGTATTTTCCGGATGCAGCGTAATCCTTCCGTCCATGAATTCCCTGCTGGACTGTATCGTTCAGAACCCGCAGCAGGCGAAAACAGTCTATCGTTCCGGCAGTCCCTGTATGTAGCGGCCTTTTTCGCGGATTTGACCATGGACTACCGGCGCAGCGAACTGACGCCGCAGCAGGGGCAGTATATTGAGGCGGCCAAAGGAGTTCATCAGCAAAAATTTCAGCGAAAATTTTACCGTTACCCAGATAGCGGAGATGGTGAACCTACACCCCAGTTATCTGGAGCGCCTGTTCAAAAAGCGGAAAACTGCACCCCTCAAGGATTATCTGAACTACCAGCGCACTCTGAAAGCAGCCTATCTTCTGCGTTCCACCAACCGCTCCATCGAGGATGTTGCCTTTGAGGTGGGGTTCGGTAATCGTCAGCATTTTTCCAAGATGTTTGCGCGGTTTATGAAAATGTCCCCCGCGAGTACCGGACCATGCTGAACGTGAAAAACTACGACGACAACGAAATCGACGCCCGCATGATCATCGACGATTTCTGAACCCCTGCCGATTCTTCTGCTGTCCAAGTCCAACACGGACAACGACCAAGCCGATCGTAGGAACTGATGCGAAGATGGGACAATATGCGAAATAAAATAGTAGAATTTTTTGCATTGTGCAAAAAAAATACAGAAATATTTTTCAGAGAATTAGTTGATTTATAATAAATTGATATTATATAATAGCAAAAACGCTCAGCGATGGAGGACAATCGTACAGAACCATCCCATCACTGAAAGACGAGGTTTCTTATGAATATTGACGCACTGCTAAGCCGAATGACTCTGCGCCAGAAGCTGGCGCAGATGACGCAGCTGGATTATACCTTTTTGCCCCCGAGGAAGGGGGAGAAATAACCGCCCGCTTCATCGGATGGGTATCCGGGAGGAAGATGTCGACTGCTGCGGTTCCGTACTCAACATCACCGGCGCCGCTCTGACCCGCCGGGTACAGGAGGAGCACCTGAAAAAGGACCCCAACCGGATTCCTCTTTTGTTTATGCGGGATGTTATTCACGGTTTCCACGATCTTTCCCATCCCGCTGGCACTCGGCTGCTCCTGGAATCCCGCGCTGATGCGGCAATCCGCCCGAGTTGCCGCCAGAGGCCGCCGCAGCCGGCGTCCATGTTTTCCCCCATGGCCGATCTGGTGCGGGACGCCCGCTGGGGACGGGTGATGGAGGCCCGGGAAGATCCCTGGCTGAACGCGTTGTATGCCCGGGCGATGGTGGAAGGCTATCAGGGGCGGATCTGCGGGAAAACGACACGCTGGCCGCCTGTGGAAGCATCTGGCCGCCTACGGCGCAGCGGAAGCCGGACGCGACTATCACTCGGTGGAGCTGGGAAGCTATTCCCTGCGTGAATTCTATCTTCCGGCCTATAAAGCGGCGATAGACGCCGGAGCGGCAATGGGCATGGCCGCCTTCCATGCGCTGAACGGAACGCCCTGTTCGGCCAACGCGCCGCTCCTCCGCGGCACCGTGCGGGGAGGAATGGGGCTTTGACGGCGTGCTGATCTCCGACTGGGGCGCTGTCCACGAACTGATTCCGCACGGGATAGCGGAGAACGGGTCGGAGGCCGACGGCTGGCGCTGCAGGCGGGGTAGATATCGAAATGATGACCGCGGACTATCTTACCTGCGGCGAAGAAATGGTGCGCCGGGGACAGATGGAGGAAGCGCGGATCAACGAGGCGGTTCGGCGAATTCTTACCCTGAAAGAAAAGCTGGGACTGTTCGACGATCCCTTCAGGGAACGGATGCGGAAAAACGCGGCTTCTTGCCTGCGCCTCCCACCGGGCCTCCGCACGGGGAGGCCGCCGTCCAATCGCTGGTTCTGCTCAAAAACAGCCGCGGAATCCTGCCCCTGCGGCAGGAGCAGAAGATCGCGGTCATCGGGCCCTACGCAGAGACCACGGCCCTGTTGGGCGGCTTGGTCCTGCATCGGCTGGGAGGGCGAGGTTGTCACTCTGCGGCAGGGGGATCGAGCAAAAGGCCGGTGAAAACGCAGCGTTTGCGGGCTGCGGCGTCCGGCCGGGCAGGACAGAGATCGAAAAGGCCGTCCGCGCGGCGGAAAAGGCGGAGATCGTCGTAATGGCGCTGGGCGAAGCCGCCGACATGAGCGGCGAAGCCGCCAGCCGTGCCTTTTCACCTTCCGGAGGAGGAAGAGCTTGCCCGGGCGATTTTTTCACTACATAAACCGACGGCGGTCTGCTGTTTGGAGGACGGCCTCTGGATCTGCGATGGCTTTCCGAACAGGCCGACGCCCTGCTGGAGGCCTGGTTCCCCGGGACGGAAGGCGGCCCTGCGATCGCCGACGTTTTGTATGGAGACCGGATGCCGGAAGGCCGGCTGGTCATGTCCTTCCCCCTATACGGTGGGCAGGCGCCGCTTTTTCTACAACAGCTTTTCCTCCGGCCGGCCCCACACCGTCAATCCCGAGGGAAAAATTCACCTCGCGGTATCTGGATGCCCCTAACGAACCGCTGTATCCTTTTCGGATACGGGTTGGGCTATTCGCCGGTCTCCTATGGGGATCTGCAGTTGAGCGGCGACTGCCTGCGCCCCGGCAAGGTTCTTCAGGCGGAGATCACCGTAACCAACGCCGGCGACCGCTATCCGGTGACAGAAACCGTACAACTGTACATCCGGGATGTCGCCGGTTCCCTTGTACGTCCCCTGCGGGAATTGAAAGGTTTCCGCAAGGTCACGCTGCAGCCGGGGGAAACCCGGCGGGTCACTCTGGAAATCCGGGAGGAAATGCTCCGGTTTTATCACGAGGACGGCGCGTGGTATGCGGAGCCCGGCCTGTTTGAGGTATATATGGGCAGTGATTCGCAGGCGGAGAGAACGGCTTCCTTCCGGCTGGAGACGGACGAAAACAGACCGTAACAAAGCGTTCGGGGTGTTGCAATGGAATGCAACACCCCCTTTTTTTGCTTACCGGGTCACCGCGCGATCAGCCGGTAGATTTCCCCTTTTTCACTCCCGTTTCGGCGGCGGCGCGTTCGCCGCGTCGGAGGCGGAAGCCCCTCCTCCATATAGCGGGCGGCCTCCGCCGCCTGCCCGGGGTCGCCGTCTCGCTTCGCGGCGGGAACCGCCCCGCAATCACCAGCATCCCCCCGCGGCGTTTCCTCCCGGAAACGCCGGGCCCTCTTCCAGCGTGGTACGGATAACCTCCTCATGGATTTTGGTCAGCTCCCGCACAATCGCGAGGGACGGTCCCCGAATACGGCGAACATATCCTCCAGCGTAGAGGGAGCTTATGAGGCGCTTCGTAAAACACCATGGTGCGGGGCTCTTCCGCAGAGAGATTCCAGATGCTCCCGCCGTCCCCGTTTGTTCATGCTGAGGAACCCTTCAAAGGTAAAACGGCCGGTCGGCATCCCCGCGACGGCAAGGGCGGTGATTACCGCGCTCGGCCCCGGCGCAACCCCCACCGGGATTCCCCGTTCATGGCAGAGCGCAACCAGATCCTCCCCGGATCGGAGATGGCGGGCATTCCCGCGTCGGACACCAGCGCACAGTTTTCCCCGCTTTCAGGCGAGCGCAGATCTGCTCGCCCCGCCCCGCTTATTGTGCTCAAAATAGCTGATCATGGGCTTTTTGATGTCAAAATGATTCAGCAGTCAGCGTCACCTGGTATCCTCCGCCGCAATGAAATCGCAGGCTTTCAGCGCTTCCACCGCACGGGGAGACAGGTCGGACAGGTTGCCGATCGGGGTCCCGACCAGCGTCAGCCTTCCCATTGTTTCCATCCCGTCGTTTTTCTTTTCCACGCAAATCCTCCTCGTTTTCGACTTTTCGAAAGGGTAATAAGGCGTTTTGTGCCTTAATATATGTATAATATGCAGCAATTATTACTATGTGTATTATCCGCTCTTTCTTACTGGCGGTTTTCCACCAGAGGGGCTCTACCGTGAGACCCGGGCGGCCGCCCTTTCTTCCCTCGCAGAGCAAAAAAAGCCAAGGAGCGGATTCCGCCCCGGCCTGTACGAACCGGAGACGTTTGGGTTCCAGCCCGGCAGCCCGGAGGGCGGCAAGCACATCGGCAAGCCGTTCCGGCCGATGGCAGAGACAGAAGCGCCCTCCCGGCCGGAGCAGAC
>VOFB01002840.1_pt1 | contig 40678 bp, 72 predicted proteins | sample 5384141 | NCBI WGS metagenome assembly VOFB01 (sample SAMN12384721, study PRJNA508395) | human gut metagenome | isolation source: healthy gut A | host: Homo sapiens
AATGGGACTGTGGATAGTGGGAGGTGCGCACTGCATTCACCCCCAGCTCTCTCTTTAAAATATCCGCATCCAGCTGCTGCATAGATTTTGGCATCGCATATCCCACATACGGATAACTCTGGTGACGGTTTAAACCTCTCAGTTTTATTTTTTTGCCGTTCAGATAAAATCCGTCTTTTTTGAATTCTGCCCTTCGGAATCGATTCGGTCTATCCTCTCATCCATTAACTTTCCATCACAGATTAATTCTGTCTTAACTTCATAAAGTTCCGGATGTTCCAGCTCCCACAGCATCACATTTTCTACCGGATAGGAAAGCTGCATGGAAGTGCCGGAGATTTCACTCTCCCCTAATGGCTGATACTCTCCTGTCTTTTTATTTTTTAAGACTCTGTTTTAAAAACAATCCCTCCTGCGTTCTTTGCACCGTCACCTCAGAGATGAGTTCCGCATTCTGGTCATCCATTTGTCCAATGTTTGTCCTGATAAAATATCTTCGATGTAGTCTTTATTTTTAATATCCAGATAGACATCCCGGTAAATGCCGCCGTATGTCATATAGTCGATCACATAACCAAACGGTGGAATATTCAAGTCCTCCCTGCTGTCTACTTTCACGACAAGGATATTTTTTTCTCCATAGCGGAGTACTCCGCTGATATCCATCGTAAAAGCTGTGTATCCACAGTGATGTTCTCCCACTTTCTCCCCCATTTAAAAATACTTCGCTGTCATGGGCGGCACCATCGATTGTCAGTAATATCTTTTTTCCTTCCCACGCTTTCTCTGCCTCGATGACTCTTCGATAACCGCTGATCATCTGATAGCAGTGTTCATCAAAATAGTGAAGCGGCGTTTCCTTACAGGTATGTGGAAGCCCTGACATTCTGCATTGTACTGTCATCATAAGCTGCCTCTGTCATAGAAGCTTCAAACTGTTCTGCAAACTTCCAGTCATTATTCAAATAAATACGTTCTGACATCATCCTCACCCTCTCTGTTCTCCTGTGTAACGAACTCCATGCTATCTTTTACCTTGTAATTCCATCCACCAGTATATTGACTACTTCCTCTAACGCCTCGTTGTAGGAAATCTGATTTGTGATCAGAATATCTCTCTGGAAAAACTGCTCAAGCGTTGCCTCCATCATGGTTTTCAAAATTGGAATCTGAATCGGCCGGACCGTGCCCTCATGAATTCCCTGCTGGATCAACGCGATCGTTGTCTCCCAGCCTGTCTCTAACCGTTGCTCCACTTTTTATAAATTTTTGGATATTTATCTTTCAATAAATATAGCTGGCGGAAATCAATGTCTTTATAACCCTCCGGGAGCACTCCTAAAATTGCCCGAATCTTCCCAACCGTATCAAGCGAAGTATCCGAGAGTACTTTCTGCTCGCTCTCTTTGATGGAATCAAAACAGTAATCCACCATCTCTGACACCAGTGTATTCTTATCCTGAAATACGGTATAAATCGTTTTCTTACTGATTCCAAGCAGGGCGGCGATATCATCCATCGTAAACTTCAATCCCTTTTATTAAATGCCTGAATCGTTCCCTCTAAAATGGTCTCCCGTAACTCCATATCCGCTCCCCTTCTCTGCTTTTTATTTGGAAACTATTTTTCACATTTCCGTTTCCATTATTGTAACATGTTCCAGTTTTTTCTCACAAGAAACTACTTTCACAAAAATAGTTTCCATTTTTTGTAGAAATGTACCAACAGGAATCCCTGCTTGCATACTATGAAAATGTCGATTAAAATAAAATAAGTCAGGCATATTCCGTTACCTCTTTTTACATAACAGGTAACCGGATTCTGACCTTTGTTTTTACTATCAGAAAGGAATTTTTCTATGAAAACATTATATTTTGAATGTAAGATGGTGCTGCCGGAGACATGCTCATGGTCTGCCCTTTATGAAATATGCGACCAGAAAGAATTATTTTTGCAGACGATGAATCAGGCTTTCTCGGAATAGGATTCAGATTTCTGCGGAGGAATCAAAAAAGTGCGGCATTTCCGGCACACATATGCATGTTATGATAAACGGAGAAGAGGAAGGCGTGCATGTACATGAACATGTACATACACATACCCATGATCACACAGAAGCAGAACATGTACACACGAACGAGCATGAGGCAGCGGAACATCATCATGATGAATCTTCCCATGCGCACACGCATCACAGTTACCAGTCTGTCCTCGCACAGATCGAACACTTACAGCTTCCTGCCCAGGTAAAAGCAGATGCCGCTGCTATCTATCGCCTGATCGGAGAAGCAGAATCTGCCGTACACAACACCACATTAGAACAGATTCATTTTCATGAGGTAGGAACTTTGGATGCGCTGGCTGATGTCTGTGGCTGTGCTCTTCTCATGTATCTGATTACACCGGAAAAAGTATTCGCTTCCCCGCTTCATGTCGGAAGTGGTTTTGTAAAATGCGCCCACGGTATCCTCCTGTTCCAGCTCCTGCGACCGCGGAGCTTTTAAAAGGAATCCTTTTATACCGGTTCCATCAAGGGCGAACTTCTGACGCCAACCGGTGCCGCTATCCTTCGCCATTATGTGGAAGGTTTTGAAGAAATGCCTGTTATGACTTTAGAACATATCGGCTACGGCATGGGACAAAAAGACTTTGAAACCGCCAACTGTGTCCGGACATTTCTCGGTGATGTTCAGGCGAACGGTTATGATGATAAAATTTTAAGTATCTCCTGCAATCTCGATGATATGACAGGCGAAGATATAAGCTTTGCTGCGGAAACCCTTTTAAACGCCGGCGCACTCGATGTATATACGATCCCGATCCAGATGAAAAAAAGGCAGACCAGGGATTATCCTGACCTGCATCTGTGCGCTGTCTGAAAAAGAAAATTTCACAAACCTTTTTTCTTTCAGCACACAACCACCCGCGGCATCCGTTATGCTGTTTACGAACGTGTGAAACTCGTCTCCACGTTTGAGACAAAAGAAACTCCTTACGGAAAAATCCGCATAAAAAAAAGTTCCGGTTATCATGTAAACCATGAAAAACCGGAATTTGAAGATTTAAAAGCAATTGCTTTCAAACAGGGCTGTTCCCTGAAAGATGTACGAAATCTGCTCGACTGATATGCAAATAAATCCCAATAGGATTTTATCCTGAACACTCTATTTATTATTATGTTATGTGTATATCTGCAGACTACACGGTACCTATTTATACATTTGCAGTCTGATTCATATGTGCATACATCTGTGTTGTTGAAATATCGGAATGTCCTAATATCTCCTGCACGCTCTTTAAGTCTGCCCCGCTGCACACAAGATGTGCAGCAAAAGAATGTCGCAGCATATGCGGAGTGATCTCGGACTCTATTGCTGCCCGCTTTCCATAGGACTTGATCAGCTTCCAGAATCCCTGACGGCTCATCGCATCCCCGGAACAATTGGTAAACAACCAGATGGAATTCTCATCCTTCACCAACTGTGGACGTCCATCCTTGATATATCTGACAAGTGCGTCCTTTGCCACTGGAGTCATTGGAATCATACGCTCCTTGTGTGAATCTACACATGTAATATACCCGGTATCAAAATTCACATCTGTTAATTTCAAAGAGATCAATTCAGAAACACGGATTCCTGTTGCATACAACAATTCAAGCATTGCTTTATCACGCAGACCTTTCGCCGAATTATCCTTCGGCTGGGCTAACAGGCGGTTTGTTTGCTCTGTTGTCAGAATAGTTGGGGCTTTCTTCTCCACCTTTGGAGCTTTCAGTTCAAAAGCTGGATCTGCGCTTGTCCTTTGTTCTAACTCTTCATAGTGAAAGAATGCTTTCATGGACGCAACACTTCTGGATACTGTTGCAGGCTTTAATCCTGACTGTTCTAACTCTATCACATAAGAATTCAGAACTTCTGGGGTAACAGCGTCAATTCTATCCACTCCATGTGCTGTTAAATACAAAATCATCTTCTTTAAGTCTCGCTCATAAGATACTTCTGTATTCTCTGAAGTTTGTTTTTCCTGATGAAGATATTGGATAAAATTATGTATATCCTGATTCATGCTCATTACCTGCCCCGATTCTTTTCTCTCAATGTAAACTCTTTCAAGCCGAAAAAAAATACCTCATTTTCGAGGTATATTTCCTATTATAATGATTCAGAAATCAAAATGCAATCAGTATTTTTTGCCTGTTTTTTGTTTCTTTTTGTCCATATACAACATGTCGTTTTTTGTAATTTCTGTCTTACCATATGTTGTAATTATTCATTACAATTTTTTTACATACATATTACATAATCTGCCCCATTTTCGCTGTCATAGTACTTTTTTCAGGAAAAACGGTGAAATATACCCCTCTGCAAGACACCCCAGCACAACGAGCAAAGCACAGACAAATATTACTTTTCTTTTCTTCCTCTCTCATACACGGTGAACGCCAGTAAATAGAAAATCCACTGCGGAAGCATTGCCAGTAAAACTGCTTTGCGATTCCAGACAGTCCCCGTTCTATCACTGACATTGTGATAAATATTCCTGTCAGGAACAGAAACAGTGCCAGAAAACCCTTGTCACGATCCTCCTGCCAAATACTGTCCAAGCAGCAGAATCACAATCAGTCCTTTCATCCGCATGAAAAAATATACCAGAAATACTGGTCATAGGACATGCTCCAGAAAGTGACAGCTGACTGATCCCAGAAGGAAGTCACACCATAGGTGTTCAACAAACCGCTTCCCATAAGATTGACAAGCAATATTCCGGCAAGGAAACATAATGCATAGATGATCTTATTTTTTTGAATCACAATTTTCTACCAAAAATCAATCTTACTAATAATCTATGCTTTTCCGGAATCCTTATTCAGCAAATTCTTATAGGCGAGGATTGCAGAAACCGTCTTGGAATCCTGTATTTTACCTGCATAGATCATTTCACACAATTCGTCTACATCATGTGCTTCCACGTCTATCGCTTCTCCCTCGTCCAGATGCTGTGTACTCTTCACTAAATCTCTTGCAAGGTACATCGATCGCGTCGTTCGAAGTGAAAGCAAATGACCGGTATCCGGTCTCCTCTTCGATTTCCGGTATGTCACACTTTGTATCTTCTGTCACACTGTCTCTCGCTCCGGCAGGAATCTCTAACGTCATACGCTCTAAAGCATTCCGGTACTGTCTCACCATTAGCAGTTTTCCATCCTCACGCACTGCAACAACTGCCGCAGCTCCCTTTCTATGTGAGACAAAATCCCATTCTTCTGTTTTGCCGTTTGGAAGTTCCATTGTATCTTTGTACACATCAAGGATAGTGCCTTTCGTCACCCATGCCCGTTTAATTCTTTTTTGCATGTTCACTCATCTTTCTTTCCTCCTGCCTCTTCTGGTTCTAGGATTATTCTATAACAATCGAACGCTTTTTCATATAAAAAAGAAGATTCGAAACAGGATCCATCCTCTTCAAATCTTCTTTTATGCTCTCTTTGTCAAGCTATTTCGCAAAATCCGTTACACGTGACTCGCGAATCACATTTACTTTAATCTGTCCAGGGTATTCCAATTCAGACTCAATCTGTTTTAGGCTTTACCTATATCATGAAGTAATCCAGCACGCTTTGCAACCTTGATGTCGACACCTATTTCACCGGCCAATAAACCACACAACTGAGCTACTTCAACTGAATGCTTAAGGGCATTCTGTCCGTAGCTTGTTCTAAATTTCAACTTACCAAGAAGTCTCACTAACTCTGGATGAATTCCATGTATTCCTACCTCAAGGGTAGCCGCCTCGCCCTCTTCACGCATCATAGTTTCAACTTCCTTCTGCGCTTTCTCAACCATCTCTTCGATTCTGGCTGGGTGAATTCTTCCATCCACGATGAGTTTCTCAAGTGCAATTCTAGCTACCTCTCGTCTTACAGGATCAAAGCTTGATAAAATAACTGCCTCAGGAGTATCGTCTATTATCAGATCTACTCCAGTAAGTGTTTCGAGAGTACGAATATTTCTACCCTCTCTACCAATTATTCTACCCTTCATCTCGTCGTTAGGCAACTGAACTAATGAGATCGTTGTCTCTGAAATGTGATCAACAGCACATCTCTGTATTGCGTTGACAACATACTCTTTCGCCTTCTTGTTCGCTTCTTCTTTAGCTCTGGTTTCTAATTCCTTGACCATAACTGCTGTTTCATGCTTTACTTCATCTTCAACAGTCTTTAATAAGTATTCCTTTGCTTGTTCAGAGGTTAAACCTGAAATTCTTTCAAGTTCCTGTAAACGTTTCGCCTGTAACTCTTCGACCTTTGCCCTCTGCTTATCAAGAGCGCTTTCTTTTCCGGCAAGACTTGCTTCCTTCTTCTCTACTGCCTCAGTCTTCTTGTCAAGATTCTCCTCACGTGCAAGAATTCTCTTTTCCATACGTGACAGTTCCCCACGTCTGTCCTTTACTTCCTTTTCAAGGTCATTACGTGTCTTAAGGGAATCTTCCTTTGCCTCAAGCAGTATTTCACGCTTCTTAGCTTCGGCGGTCTTCTGAGCTTCATCGATAATCTCTCTTGCCTGTGACTCCGCTCTTCCTATCTTGGTCTCAACTATATTCTTGCGATACGCAATAGCTATAAACCAAGTAGCAACAAGCAGCGCAACTACAACAACAGCGACTATCACCCATACTATTGGTGAATCCTAGGTAGAAGCATAACGAAAATCGTCGATATAATGATAACTTTTTACATAGGCAATTGCGGATTCAATACAACTTTCCGGATATCCGTTCTGTTTCAGTTTGTCATAAAGCTGACGCTCTGTCCGGTCCTGCTTTTCCAACAGATGCATTGCCCTCTTGATTGCACGCTTTCCAAGGATTTCATTCAGAATCTTATCATAGACAGCCTCTGTGACAACACAGCCCTCCTCTATCCCAAGCTTTCGAATCTCTCCTTTATAAAGAACAACTTCTGTCCCATCATCAAACCGGATTCTTGCTTTTCCCTTCTCAAGAGGTACGACCGACATGACCTGAAGACTCATTTTTATTCCTCATCCTCTAATACTTCTGGCTCTCCCTCAGCATCCGTCTCTTCTGCAGTACCATCTAACTGGAATTTTTCTCTGACTTTTGCCTCAACCTCTTCACATACGAGTGGATTCTCTCTCAGATAAGTTTTCGCATTCTCACGTCCCTGGCCGATCTTCTCGCCGTTGTAGGCATACCATGCACCGGACTTCACAATAATGCCACAGTCTGCAGCAAAGGTCTAAAATATCTCCCTCTTTGGAAATGCCCTTTCCAAACATGATATCAAACTCAGCCTCTTTGAATGGAGGTGCCACTTTATTCTTTACGATCTTCACACGGGTACGGTTACCGACAACCTCTCCTGCCTGTTTCAGAGATTCAATTCTACGGACATCCATACGCACAGATGAGTAGAATTTCAATGCACGTCCGCCGGTTGTTGTTTCTGGATTACCGAACATCACACCAACTTTTCTCGCAGCTGGTTGATGAAAATTACGATACAGTTGGACTTGCTGATGACCGCAGTCAGTTTACGGAGTGCCTGGCTCATCAGTCTTGCCTGAAGACCAACGTGAGAATCTCCCATCTCACCCTCAATCTCTGCCTTTGGTACCAGTGCTGCCACCGAGTCGACGATCACAATATCAACAGCACCTGAACGTACCATCGTCTCTGCGATCTCAAGTGCCTGCTCCCCGCAGTCCGGCTGTGATATGTAGAGGTTGTCGATGTCGACACCGATATTCTTCGCATACACCGGATCAAGCGCATGTTCTGCATCAATAAATCCGGCAATTCCGCCTCTTTTCTGTACCTCAGCAACCATATGCAATGCAACCGTTGTCTTACCACTGGATTCAGGTCCATAGATCTCGATGATTCTTCCTTTCGGAAGTCCACCAAGACCAAGTGCAATATCAAGACTTAATGATCCGGTCGGAATCGTCTCCACATTCATATGTGCGGAATTATCACCCAGCTTCATAATAGATCCCTTACCATACTGTTTCTCAATCTGTGAAATTGCAGCATCCAACGCTTTTCAATTTATCTTCTCTTGCCATTTTCTTTCCTCCAATACGAACTTATGTTCGTTTTCTTGCTCTTATAGTATTATACTTTGCCCTAAATGTCAACTACGAACATGAAACAATTCTGTCCCTGTTCATCCTTTTAAGATAGTTTTCCCCCTATTTAAACCATCACTTTCTATTTTTTGCCGGGATTTCATGCCGATCTGGCTGAAATAATTACTCTTGTAACATTTTATTTGATAAAAAAAGATTCTGCTATCTGCAAGATTGACTGTAACTGATAGATAGAAATTTGTCAAGGTGTTTTACAAAACACCCTGAAGCATTTCACGGATCGCATCTTTGCCCTGCACGCCGATTGCTTTTCCCTGAAACAGACCATAATGCATCACAACCAATGTCGGGATACTCATGATCTGATAATTCAGTGCCAGAGAAGCCTCTTCGTCCACATTCACCTTACCGAATTTTACTTTTCCATCCAACTCTGCGGCAAGCTCTTCTATAACCGTAGACTGCATTTTACATGGTTCACACCATTCTGCCCAGAAGTCAAGCACAACCGGGATCTTACATCCCAATACTTCTGCCTCAAAATTATCCTTTGTAATCGTTACAACTGCCATCTTTCTCTCCTTGTTTTTAATAGTTATCAGACAATTCGAAACTCATAAAAACCTAAATTAAATTGTGAAAAATCAACAAAAGACATGAAAGACATTGGGTGAACCAAAATCGAACAAGTTCGATTGGTACTTAGAAGGCTGGTACAACGGTAAGTTGTGCCTGACTTCTTAGTACCGCTGCGAGCGACACGTAGCGAGAGCGTGTCTTGAATGTTTTTGTTAATTTTGAACAATTTAAAGAAGATTATGAAGAGTTTCGCAGCTATCTGATAACAGTGAATTTATTCGCGTCCGAACTCTGACAATACAAGTCCTTCATTTCGGTCAAGTACCATGCCGACACTCCATGAATTGACAAACAGTAATAATGGACGTCCTTTGAGATCCTGAATCTTCTTCATATCCGAGGTTCCGATCAGCTTATCCATATCGATGTTCTCATTCTCAATCCACCGGATATGCTCATACGGAAGGTTGTCCATACGGATCTCAACGTTATATTCACCGACAACGCCGACGATGACTTCTTCCATACCCATATTATATTCCTGGAAGATCTGGATCGCACCTTCCTGCGCGATCTGCTGCATGCCCTTCATGAACTGTTTACGCTTCATGGTATCCACCTGGCGCACTCTCGCAAAATGCTCGGGCGCGAAAGTAGGGATTCCCTCAAACTGGAACGGTTTTGCTGTGGTAAGCGTATCTCCGATTGAGAAAATACCCGGATCGAACACTCCGATGATATCCCCCGCATACGCCTCGTCTACGATATGACGCTCCTGTGCCATCATCTGCTGCGGCTGCGACAGTTTGATCTTTTTGTTGCCTCCCTGTACGTGTGTAACCTCCATACCGGCGGTAAACTTACCGGAACAGATACGCATAAACGCAATACGGTCCCGGTGTGCCTTATTCATATTTGCCTGTATTTTAAAGACAAATGCGGAAAAATCTTCCTGAAACGGATCAATCATTCCGATATCTGCTTTTCTCGGAAGTCGGAGAGTACGTCATTTTAAAAGTGCTGTAAAAATGTCTCCACACCAAAGTTTGTTAACGCGGAACCAAAAAATACAGGGGAAAGCTCACCCTTTGTCACAAGATCCATATCAAACTCTGCACTTGCACCGTCAAGCAGCTCGATTTCCTCCTAACAGCTTTTGACTTTTGCTGCCTCACCGATTTCATCTATCAAGCGCCGGATCATCAATGTGAATAGTGTCTTCTCGGTTCCCTCTTTTGTTCCTTTAATGTATCAGCAAATGTCATGACTTCTTTGGTATTACGGTCATAAACACCTTTGAATCCTTTTCCGGAACCGATCGGCCAGTTAATCGGACAGGTTGCGATCCCAGCTCCTTCTCAATATCGTCCAGACAGGTCAAACGTGTCATTCGCATCGCGGTCCATCTTATTGATAAAGGTAAAAATCGGAATGTGGCGCATCACGCATACTTTAAATAACTTTCTCGTCTGTGCCTCGACACCCTTGGATGCATCGATCACCATGACTGCAGAATCCGCAGCCATAAGGGTACGGTAAGTATCCTCCGAGAAATCCTGATGTCCCGGGGTATCCAGAATATTGATGCAGTATCCGTCATAGTTAAACTCTCATTCTGCAAAACATCTTCATCCGAAATGTCGTAATCCTCTTCCAGTTCCCCTGCACTCACCTCTGCGTTTGCCGCCTCCGCCGCTGTCTGAAGTTTTCCGTCATCCATATTGTTATTCATGTAACTGAAATACCCTGCAACAGCGATCATAAGCGCCAGTGCCGTGATCACCAGCTGATTTTTTCGAAATATTTTCTTCATGTGATTCCTCCTTATTTACCCTCTGGAACTACTCATCTTCACTACTTTTTATTTTATGTGCTTCCACCCGGAATAATGCCATTACTGTATCGGAAATATCAGAAATCACCCGGGATCATCCCCGCCCTCTGCCACCACCAGAACGCCCTCTACTTTGGGAAGCACTTCTTTTGTCACATAAGGCTGCTTTTCACTGCCGTTTTCCACATACACCGTTGTCTCCTCCGTCTCCTGCTCCGTCGTTGTACGGGTTCCTCCACCGGCATCACTTTCCTCGATACGGTTCGTCTGTTCTTTCTGATCTTTTTCCACGATCGTTTCACCGGAGTCCGACAGTGTGATCATCACCTCCGCCTCTCCTAGCCCCCCTCCATCTGCCCAAGCACATGCTTCAGCCTCTTTTCCATCGCAGCCGCATATACATTCTGGCTGTCCTGCGTGCTCGGAATCCAGAACCGCTGCAGCTGTCTCCTGCTCCGCCGTACTTCTCACTATCTGACTGCTTTGGTGATAACGGCATTGCAATGATCAGGATCAGCACACCTGTAAGTGCAATTGCGATCCAGTCACTTTTTTGAGCTGCCGCAGTCTATTCATACAGGATATCCAACTGTTCTTCCGATAATTGATAATAACTCACCAGCTTTTCTTTTAATTTTTCTATATGCGCCATCCTCAGAAGCCTGTTTTTTCTGTCCATCCTCCAGCACAACTTTTCGATCACAATCCCTTCCTTTACCGGATTAGTCAACGTCATGCGGATACATTTGATCTCATAATTTTCTGTCATCTCCACTGCGATCTCCTTCACTGCAAAATTTTCATCCTGTGCCATCTGTGTAACATCAAGCGCAATGGCATCCTCGTACTTTTTTTCACATAGTGATCATTGTCCAGATAAGTGATTTTTCTGCATCTGACTGTACCTCCTCCATCTTCTGTAAAAAAGACTGATATTCAATTTTTCCAGAAAGCGTCACTCTCTCCCATCCAGCCCAAAACCGGATAGAGCAGTCCAAAGACCAGGATCATCTGCGAAAAAAAAACGGATATACTTCTGCATGCCCGCCTTCGGAACCATCTCAAGCAGTATCGTGAGCACAAGAAAAGAATGACATAGCTTTTCAGATAACTAAAAATCCCGTTCATCGGCTCCTTCCCATTATCCTCAATAAATAAATCCCGACGCTGCCGCCGTCCAGTGCGATCGTCACAAAAAAACAACAGCACACTGTATCCCAGCAGTTTTACATAGAGCATACCTCCGTTTGCCAGACCTTTTAAGCAGCCGGAGATCCGCTTATCCGACACGGGCTCAGTCACTGCCGCTGCCAGTTTGTAAAAGAATGCAAGGCACAGCGCCTTGAGCAGGGGAACAAGACTGATCAGGACAAGCACCACAAGTCCCGCTGTCCCCACACAGCTTTTCATGACGATCCCTGCGCCAAGGAGCAGCTCGGTCACGCTGCCCACCGCATTTCCAAGCCCCGGGATCACAGAAGCCGTTTTTGCAAAAATCCCATGCCCCATCCGGTCTTTTGCCGGACCGATCAGGTTCTGTACTACATTCAGCCCCAATACGAGCACTCCTGCGATTTTTATCCCCAGTTGATCACCTCAGAAAACAGTTCCGTCAGATTTGAAAAGCGCTCCTCCGGCACAAAATGACCGAACATTTCCAACAGCACATAAATATGGCTCAGAGGCATCAGCAGATTTAAAACAGCCACTCCACCAGATAGATCACCAGAAATGCGGTCTGGTAAAATCCCGCAGCACTGCTCACATTTGAGGCAAACATCATGCTGAGACAAAAACGTCGGCACCATGACTTTCATAAATTCCACACAGCTTTCCAGTGACTTTGACACGACCTCCTGAAAGAGAAGAAATGTCTGCAAAAGCATGACTGCCATGACACAATACACCAGCAGAAAACATAGCTCCGAGATATACGACGCATGAAATGCACCCGCAAAGTTTTCAGAACCGAAAAGCAGAACGCCAGCAGTACAATTTCCAAAAGCATCTTCCGGTTAGCTGCTATCTCCCCAACGAGTGATGTTTTTATCGCAGAAAACACATGTTCTCCCACGCTGCGCTCACCCCATCCTGCATCAGTTCTTCCACCAGACCGGAAAAAAAACCTGCTCCATGCCATAGTCTTTTAAAAAATGTATCCAATTTTCCATAGTCCATCTCATCCGAAAGTTCATCAGATAACTACCTGTCTCTTCTGCATGAACCTTCACCGGACAAAAGAGCCCTGCGAACATCAGAAACAGAATAACTCTCCACCGCCATCTCACTTTTCTCATAAAAGGCTTCCCTATCGTATCAATAAATGCCATCAGTACCGGGAGACTCACCACAAGGATCGACATTTTGGCAAAGTTTTCAATCTGTCCTGCGATTGCTCCATAGTCGGCATCTTTGCACACATTTACTGCAAATTCTGCTGCGTAGGTAATGCCCACCATTTTGATCACCAGACCAATATAAGCACTGTCAATGGCGATCATCCCCTCTAACTTCTCCACAAATTCCAACACGATCTGAACCTTTGTGATAATATAAATAAAAATGCAGATACAGACTGCCATGCTTAAAAACATGCTGTATTCCTGCTTCTCTTTGCGCAGCGGAATTGCCATCAAAACCGCTGCGACACCTAAAATCCCCACTTTTATGATATCCATGTCTTTTCACTCCCCTGCCAGATTGTAACTGCTATATGATCTATAACGTAAAAGCGACTGCATCGTCTCAAACAGTTCATAAATATAAGGCACGATCCAGAACAGTACAATGATAAGCCCCGCCAGACTGGTCAAAAAGCATGTTCTTCCGTCCGCTGTGTTTTAACACCTGACTCAACACGGTCACTAAAATCCCAACCGCAGCAATTTTAAAAATCAAATTTACACTCATAAAGTTCCTGCCTTTCCACAGCTTTCGGAGCTTTTACAAAAACAGAAGAATGACGATCAGCCCCACATCACACTGACGGTCTGATACACTTTCTGTTTTTCCTTTTGTTCTCCCCTCACCTGATCGATCACATAATCCAGACGTTTCAGATAATGTTCCAGGCTTTTTTCATTTTCTCCCATGCTTTTTCCGAAAAAGGCGCATCCTGCCCCTGCAAAAATTTCTTTCTCCTCCGAAGAGAGACCTAACGTTTTCTGCCACGCTTCAATCCGCTCCTGCCAGAGTTCCTGTCCACATCCTCTTTCCTTCTTCTGTAATTCCTCTCCCATCTCCCGGCAGATCTCATTTAGATATGGATTTCTGCTATGTATCGAATGTTCCAGCACAACCTCCATGGAATCCATCGTATACGCTGTTTCATTTGCAATGTCAAAGAGCAGTTTTCGTATGTCATAAAGCAGCCGCAAATGATTTTTCAGATCCATTTGAATCTGAAATCCAAAACCAACGCTTGCCAGAAGAATCAACATGCTTCCCAAGCACTTTTAACATGTGATCCGCTCCATATGCTCGTCATAAACCTGCATTTTTCTCCTCCCGTTGGCCTCTTTTTCCAGAAAAATGAACCGCTGAAAAAGTCTTCGCTCCATCCACCGTTTCAGATACGGTTTTTCCGACAGTTCTTTCATATTCCCTGCATGGATCGTGCCAAGCACTCTGCTCCCACAGTTTAATGCCTGCTCTACCGCATAAAAATCTGACTCGGCTCCAAGTTCATCCACCGCAATGATCTGCGGTGACACGGAACGGATCAGAAGCTGCATTCCCTCTGCCTTTCCACAGCCGTCCATCACATCGGTTCTCGGTCCCATGTCCTTCTGTGGCACACCGTGAAAACTTGCCGCAATCTCCGAGCGTTCATCCACCACACACACCTTCAGCCTGATCCCATATGCCTCCCCATTCGACAACGCACGGATGGAATCCCGCAAAAGTGTTGTTTTTCCGGCTCCCGGCATCGACAGGATCAACGTGTTATAAATGCTGTCTCTCTGCCGGATCAGCGGCAATATTTTTCTGGCGCATCCACACTTTTCGTGGGCAATCCGGATATTTAAGAACGTGATCGGACTGATCCCTGCAATTTTTCCATCCACCAGAACGGTCTGCCCTGCCACGCCAACCCGGTGTCCTCCCTCGATCGTGATATACCCCTGCTTAATCTCCTCTTTGTAGGCATACAGCGAATAATTGCTGATATAATTTAACATTTCCCGCAAATCAGCCTCGCTCGCATGGTACAGATCTTTTTCCCATCTTCTGTAGTCCTTTTCGCTACAGAACATTTGTTCTTTTTCTTTGCCGATCAGATAACAGTTGTCGCTTCCATAGCAAAACTCGATTGGTTGTCCGACTCTCACCCGGATCTCCTCCAACCCGCTCTGCCATGTATCGTCCTGAAAAAATGTTCTCATGTGTACCGGAAACAACAATCTTATTTCACACAAGGCGGCACCTCACTTTCTGTTCCATCCTCACGGAATTCTTTTTTAAAGAAAAAAAAAGCCATGGGAGTTTGTTTTCTCCCATGACTAATTCTATGACTTGTCTTTCTTTTTATGACTGTTATTCTATTCTTTTCTTACATTCTCTCCGGTGCAGAAAATCCTAATACATCGATACAGGTCTCAAGTACCGACTTTGTCAGCTCTAACAGGCGGATATAAGACTTCTGGATCTGCTCGTTCTCCTCGGACATGATCTTTGTCTCATGGTAAAAGCTGTTGAATGCATTGGCGAGGTCATAAATATAAGAACAGATCTTATGCGGCGCTGTCTCCTCAAAAGCGCTCTCCATCACTGCATTGAACTTGGAGAGTTCTAACATTAAATCTTTCTCGCTCTTAGAGTGCGCCGCCTCGATGACTGCACTGCTGTCATCTTTTCCAAGACCGTGATATTTGTTTAAAATCGACTTGATACGAACGATGGTGTAAAGGATGTATGGTCCGGTATTTCCCTCAAAAGAAGTAAAGCGGTCAATATCAAAGATGTAATCCTTGCTTGCCTGATTGCTCAGATCACCGTATTTGATTGCTGCAAGTGCGACCATTTTGCAGTGTTCTCCGCTTCCTCTGTGCTGATCCCAAGGTTCTCCTTTGTCTTCTGGTTCTCCTGGATCTTTGCAAGCATCTCCTCATTAATACCAGAGATCAGATGCTCTAAACGCATCACACCGCCATCACGAGTCTTAAATGGTCTTCCGTCCTTGCCATTCATCGTACCAAAACCTAAAAACTTCAGTTCTGTTTCCGGTTTTACGATACCTGTTTTTCTTGCGCAGCGGAATACCTGTGTGAAATATAACTCCTGACGCTTGTCTACCACATAAATAATCTCGTCCGGGTTATAGTCTTTCATTCTCCATACCATAGTTGCAAGGTCTGTTGTATTGTAAAGGGAAGCTCCGTCTGATTTTAAGATCATGCATGGAGGAATCTCTTTCGTGTCGGTATCCTCTTTGACATCCACGACAAGAGCGCCGTCGCTGATGTATGCAAAGCCATCGTCCTTCATCTTCTGAACCATATCCGGAATATATGGCTGTGCGTCAGATTCCCCCTTCCACAGATCAAAGGAAACATTTAAGTTTGCATAGTTTCTCTTTAAGTCTGTCACGGACACATTTAAAATATGTTTTAAAAGTGCCTGATAACCGCGTTTTCCGTGCTGCAGTTCAAAAGTCGCCTGCATGGCCGCTTCCTTATATGCCTCATCCTCTTTGGATTTCTTGCTGGCAGTCGGATAAATCTCCTCTAACTCAGAGATTGTAAATGGTGCCTCCTCCGGATACTCTCCGGTGTAAGCATCATCAAAATAAACGAGTTCCGGTCTTCTTAACTTTAACTCTGTGATGATCAGTCCCATCTGAAGTCCCCAGTCGCCCAGATGCACGTCACCGATCACATTGTGTCCCATAAATTTGCCGATACGCTTCACACTCTCACCAATGATTGCAGAACGAAGGTGTCCTACATGAAGTGGTTTTGCAACGTTTGGTCCGCCATAGTCGATCATAATGGTCTTTGGTGCTTCTGTCTTTTCACATCCAAAACGTCCCTCATCTTCCTGCATTTTTTGCAACATAATCTGCAAGGTATGCCTCATCAATTTTCAGATTGAGGAAGCCCGGTTTTACAGATTCTGCCATCGCAAAAATCGGGTTTGCCAAGTTTTTCCACCACTTCGTCTGCGATCATAAATGGGGCTTTTTGTATTCCTTGGCGGCTGCCATGGCGCCGTTACACTGGTATTCACAAAGATCAGGTCTGTTTGATAAAGTAACCTTTGCATATTTTGCATCATATCCGCATTCTGTAAATGCTTTTGTCACTTCATCTGTGATCAAATCCAAGATTTTCTTCATAACTTTTTCCTTTCGTTCTCTCTTATAGATACTGCTAACTATATAGTTTACTTGCGTTTTCAGAAATCGTCAATATTTTCTTAAAAATTATTAAAATGCCATGAGAAAGAGAGTTTTATCTCTTTGACATGGCATTTTTATAACCTTCACATTTATTCATTCTTAAAAATAACATTTCTCATTTTGCCAATGCATTCAATAAGATAGAGCCAAGAATACAGCAGCAGATCACTTCTCCTGCGCCGACAGTCAGCATGTAAAAAGGAATCGCAAGATCATGTCCACCGACTTCCATCGCAAGTCCGTATCCGTAGCGCAATACAAATGGAATGATCACCATATTTGCGATCACCGGAGGAAGCGTGCACAAAAACTTATGTTTCCGCAGTAAATATGTTCCGACTGCACCGAGTAATGTTGCAAGGCTTCCGAACACGACATCATAAACCGCTGCCCCTGTCAGCAGATTGCTCAACAGACACCCTGATCGCCAGTCCCGGAATCGCTGCCGGTGTAAAAATGGTAAAATGGTAAGTGCTTCGGAAATTCGTACCTGAATGGCACCGGAAGCTAAGTTAAATGCACTGATAAAAATAGTCAGCACAACGTAGATCGCTGCGATCACTGCACCTGGGTAAGAAATAATACCTTTTTGTTTCTCATATGTTTTTCTCCTTTAGTTTTGTTTTTTCGTCAGGAAGGTTCCGAACTGACGTTTGTTTTTGCAGAATTGTACCTCTGCATGAAAAAATCGTTGTGTTCCTCACACAACGATTTATAAACTATCATATTCTGCCTGCAATTGCAAGACTTTTTTCTGACGGTCTCATAAATGCCCTGCGGTCACGGTATTCAAAGCACCACGAACTTTTTTCCCGATTCATGCAAAGAAATTCTCCGCCAGCGTAATACTTCCGATATAAACCACAGGTCCTGTCATAAACACGCGGTCGTCCTCTGCAAATTCCCAAGCAGATCTCCGCCCTGCATATGAACCTGCACACGGTTTCCCACCAATCCGAGTTTATGTGCTGCAGATGCCGCCGCACAGGCTCCCGTGCCTGACGCATATGTGTACCCGGCTCCCCGCTCATAGATTTCAATCTGAATATTTTCCCGGTCAACTACGTGACAGAGCTGCATATTGATCCGGTTTGGAAAATATTTTGAATTTTCCACATATGGTCCTAAATGCAACGCTTTATTCTTTGCTGATTTCTTCCATCATCACGACACAGTTTGGGTTTCCCATGGACACGCAGGTGATATTGTAAAAATTATCACAGAAGAAAACGGATTCGTTGATCATATCTCCCTCAAATCCTACTGCATGGATACTGTCTGCTCCAAATGCGGCATATCCCATATCGACTTTCATGCGCGATGCATCCTCATCTAAAAACTCCACCTGTACCGGTCCTGCCTTTGTCCAAAGCTCATAGCACTTTTCTTTCACATATCCGGCATCTTTCAGATACTTTTGAAAAAATCCGGATGCCGTTGCCGCTTCTCTCAGCTTCACTTCCATCCGGATTAAAAATACGTACTTTTATTTTTTCATTCTCCAACACAGGACCAGATAAAATACCATCTGCTCCCACCCCGGTATTGCGCCTGCACAACAGTTGTATCTGCCGTTCCTGTAATAATTCACGGTTCTGATTCGGATCATAGATCAGATAATCATTCCCAAGGCCGTGATACTTTTTAATGTAACCAAAACGATCCCACCATCGCCTGTTCTTACTATTACAATACGTGACAAAATACAAAATGTGCATCTGCCACACATCCCCGCCAAAACAGCTTCCGACTGTGACCACTTTGCTTAACACTCAGGCTTCCTCTATCTCATGCTGCTCATGTTCGATCAGGTTCTGTAATCTGTCATCTTTCTCATGCAGGATCTGTTGGATTTTTGTCTGTGACACCTCGTCGATTGCCTCGATCTCTGCCTGTTTTAACTCTGACTCTTCGTCATAGACATAATTTTCCTGTGGATATATGCCGGCGGCATATTCCCGCTCTTTTTCTTCCTCTTCGCCGCCAATTGCTTCCGGGGAACCATAGGAAACATTCCAGTATTTTATGATACTTCTTTTCATTTTTCCTGTCTGTTCTTCTCATCGATCAAATCTTTCATATATGCACCAGCTTCTTGTTGTATTTTTCGTATCCCATTTGATTATGCTTTTTTAAAACAATCCGTCTCTACTGAAACGATTTTCTTACTGTGTATAGTATAGCATTTTTTTCCAATAAAAAAAGTTTCTTTCTGTATATTTTTTTTCTGAAATGCCACATCCTCATTAATAGCATCCGACATCGACAGACCTCGGAGCTGATCCTGATTTTAGAAAAGACCGGAGGATAGCAACATGCCTGCATATAAAGTAGAAATCTGTGGCGTCAATACCGCCAAACTCCCAATTTTAAAAGAAACCGAAAAAGAAGCTCTGTTTGCACGGATCCGGCAGGGCGATCAGGAAGCCAGAGAGATGTATATCAAAGGCAACCTGCGCCTTGTGTTAAGTGTGATCAAGCGGTTCTCCGGCAGCCATGAAAATCTTGATGATCTGTTCCAGATCGGCTGTATCGGACTGATCAAATCCATTGACAACTTTAATCCTGATCTACAGGTAAAATTTTCCACTTATGCGGTACCGATGATCATCGGGGAGATCCGCAGATATCTGCGTGACAACAACAGTATCCGTGTGTGAGCCGCTCCCTCCGCGACACCGCCTACAAAGCGATCCATGCCAAGGAAGTTCTGTCCAGAAATTCATTTAAGGAACCTACCCTGCAGGAGATCGCAGAGGAATCGGGGTTGCCGCAGAAGACATTTTATACGCACTGGATGCGATTCAGAGTCCGGTAAGCCTCTATGATCCGGTCTACACCGATGGGGGCGATACCCTGTATGTGATGGATCAGGTGAGCGATCAGAAAAACAAAGAAGAAAACTGGGTGGAAAAGCTCTCTCTAAGTGATGCCATGAACCACCTGTCAGAACGCGAAAACTTCATTATCAATCTCCGTTTCTACGAGGGGAAGACGCAGATGGAAGTCGCCGAGGAGATTCACATCTCCCAGGCACAGGTCAGCCGTCTTGAAAAGTCTGCATTGAAAACCATCCGCCAATATCTTACCGTATAACATTATCTCGACCATTTATCACATAATGCGTTAATCTGATCTGCAAATTTTGCAAGTTCCTTGTTCGGCAGACCCTCGCACTTATTAATAACCTCAAGCAGACCTCTGTCCTGCCGCAAGAAGTCTTGCAAATACGTTGCTGGAAGCTTTTGATGATCCATTTTTCTTCTTCTCAATCATCATCTCTGCTTCCGTCCGCAATCTGCTCTCCCGTCACAAGATCAAACGTATCGCCGCTATATGGTGCATACGTGTCATACCCATATACTTCATGCACATGCGCCGCAAAATTCTCCGTCACTTTGTCGTCCCCATGTACAATAAACACTTTTTTTCGGTGGTGTCTCAAATGCCCCAATCCACTTTATCAGATGATTCCGGTCTGCGTGACCGCTGATTCCCGGAAGATTCTCAATCTTCGCATGTACCTCGATGGTCTCACCAAAAAGCTTTACCTGCTTTGCTCCGTTCAAAAGCGAGTTGCCAAGCGTACCCGGAACCTGATACCCCACGAATAAAATCGTGGAATCCTTTCGCCAGAGATTGTGTTTTAAATGGTGGCGGATACGTCCTGCCTCACACATACCGGATGCGGAAATAATAACTTTCGGCTGCTCGTCGAAATTGATCATCTTGGATTCATCACTCGTTATCGCCATGCGCAGTCCCGGAAAACCGATTGGGTTAATTCCCTGATGCACAAGATCCAACGCTTCCTCGCTGAAACAGTCCTCCACGTTCTTATTAAAGATCGTAGTTGCCTCCACTGCCAGCGGACTATCGACAAACACCGGGAAATTTTCAAACTCCGGCAACAGATGTTCCGTCTTGATCCTTCGGATAAAGTAAAGCATCTCCTGCGTTCTTCCTACGGAAAATGCAGGGATCACAAGATTTCCACCTCTTGTAAAGGTATCCTTCAATACCCCTGCAAAGTGCGACTGCATAGTCCGGCGGTGTCTCATGCTCTTTGTCACCGTACGTGGACTCCATTACAACATAATCCGCGTCTTTGATATACTGTGGATCTTTGATCAGTGGACGATCACCATTTCCGATATCCCCGAAAATACAACTTTGACTTCTTCATCATCCTCTCTGATCCACATCTCAATGCTTGATGAGCCGAGCAGATGTCCTGCATCCACAAACCGTACCTTTAATCCGTCACAGATCTCCACAATGCTGTTATATTCACACGGCACAAAGTGTGTCAGCACCCCATTGCGTCATTCATATCGTACATTGGTACCACTTCCGGTTTTCCGGCCCGTTTTGCTTTCCGGTTTCTCCATTCTGCCTCAAACATCTGGATATGTGCGCTGTCTTTTAACATGATATTACAGAGCTGCGTTGTTGCCTCTGTCGCGAAAATCTGTCCGCGGAATCCGTGATTATACAAAAGCGGAAGCAGACCGGAATGATCAATGTGCGTGTGTCACGAACACATAATCCACCGCTGCCGCATTCACCGGAATCTCTGATTCACATACAGATCCGGTCCCTGCTCCATACCACAATCCACCAGTACATGTTTATCCCCGAATGTTACATAATGACAGCTTCCTGTCACTTCATGGCTGCACCCAAAATTCTATCTGCATCTGTCCTTCCCCTGTCTGTAAATTCCAGTCCGTTTTCATCTGATCCCCATGCAGTCATCTGTCTGCATGTTGTCTCATCTGTCCACTGTCTGTTCCCATTGTCAAATAGTTCGACTTCTCCTTTAATTTATAACACAATTATACTCCTGTTATTCAAATCGTACAATTTCTTTTTTCAATCTTCCCATAATTTTTTCTCAAGTCTTGAGATATAGGACTGGGAGATTCCAAGCATATCTGCCACCTCTTTCTGTGTCTTCTCCTCCCCATCAGAAGTATTCAGTCCGAACCTCAGTTCGATGATCATCCGTTCCTTCCGGACAGCTTTTCGATCGCAGTCTTTAACAGTTTCCGCTCTACATCCGTTTCCATGTCTTTCCCCACGACATCCTCATCCGTCCCCAGAATATCCGATAAGAGCAGTTCATTTCCATCCCAGTCCACATTTAAGGGTTCATCGATGGACACCTCCAGTTTTGTCTTGCTGTTTCTCCTCAGATACATTAAAATCTCATTTTCAATGCAGCGCGATGCGTAAGTGGCCAATTTAATATTTTTTGTCCGGATTAAAGGTATTGATCCCTTTGATGAGACCGATCGTCCCTATGGAGATAAGATCCTCCACTCCGACCCCTGTGTTATCAAACTTTTTTGCTATGTATACGACCAGCCGCAGATTGTGTTCAATCAGCTCCTTTCTCGCCCGCTCTGCATGCACGCCATCAAGCATGCGGATACAGTATGCTTCCCTCTCCCTCCAACGGTGGCGGCAGGATCTCTGCACCTCCAATATAGTGCACCTCATCTTCCTTTCGCAAAAAAAGGCTGCAAATCCCGGACAGAAAATGAACCTTTTCATATCTTGGCAGTACAAGTCTCATGATCATATTTTGTTCCTCTTTCCTGACTCTCCAGCATAGATGCATGAAGAATCATATCATATTCTTTTCCTTCCAATAATCCTTCATTTGCAATTCCAACCGCTGCCGGTCTTATCTCGACTTCGTGCCTTCCATTCTGAATTTTTATGCATGCGATCTCTGTCACCGGCAGAAGCCCCTCCTTCTGTCCCCAAGGGAACAATAAGGGATAAAATGTACCCTGTCCTTTTCGGATTTAAGATCTTTGCGGCCACTTTTTACTTAAAATACATACTGGTCTATGATTATATGGATCTCTCAACTGATTTCCACTGTCCCAGTATCCCATAGTTTCCATCGCATGCCCCCGATGCACCAATGTCACTGGAAAAAGCTGATTTCCAAACTGTTTTCTACGTCCCAGATACCATGTGACAACCGACAGAACCAGTGCCGCAATGACCGCCTGAATCCAGAAAAAAAATGTCATTCCTGTTGCACTGCTTCTCAATAATTCCATAACCCCGCCAAGGAAAATGACCATCAGATAAATGACTGCCCAGTTTTCTAAAAACTCACGCCACGAACTTTTTCCAAAACACAGAACAACCATTCCTGTATTGAGCAGGAAGTGAATCAGAATCGCCCTGCAAAAAGGCTCCGTAACGGTCAATGTAATGATCAGAGTTCCTATGGATGACAGAAATGCAATAAACCACAGTCTTCTTCCCTTTACCCTGCGCCGCAAAAGACAATTTGCGCCCGCAAGCGCAATAAAATCCATCCACAGATTCTGTAACAGATAGACATCTGCATAAAAAATATATATTTGGAACCACTCCCTCCTTTTCCTTCTCCATAGTCACATTATATTTTTTAGAACCATCTTTTTGTCAAACACTCCCTCTACTTTCAGAAGTTCATCCAGTTTTTCTGACAAAAAGACCGTTACACGAAAACCTTATGATCTTCATGTAACGATCCTGTCATCTTCTTATGTAATTATCTTCTGGAATTCTTAAGGAAATCCGGAATCTTGATATCCATCTGCTGTACAGAGCTTTCTGGCTGGCGTGGTTTCTGAATACCAGAGAAAGTTGGTGCCGGGTTTGGCTGTACCGGAGTTGTATAACCAGCCTGTCTTTGCTGGTCTTGGTGTTACAGGTGCTGTTGGTCTTGGAACAGTTCCCATGTTCTGATACTGCATCTTAGGAACAATTTTGCTTGCTGCGTTTGCACCGGCAGTCTCAAGTCCTGTTGCAATAACCGTAATGGTTGCCTCATCTGTCATAGACTCATCAAACTTCGCACCGAAGATAATATTGGCATCATCTCCTGCAAGATCCTGTACATAGCTTGCTGCATCATTTGCATCCATCAAGGAGATATCTCCGGAAATATTAATAATAACGTGAGTCGCACCATTGATGGTAGTCTCAAGCAATGGGCTGGCAACTGCAAGTTTTACAGCTTCGATTGCTTTATCATCTCCCTTGGCAGAACCAATACCGATATGTGCAAGTCCCTTGTCCTTCATAACGGTGGAAACATCCGCAAAGTCAAGGTTAATGAATGCAGGTAGGTTGATCAGGTCTGTGATACCCTGTACTGCCTGCTGCAATACTTCGTCTGCTTTCTTTAAGGCATCCGGCATGGTCGTACGTCTGTCTACGATCTCTAATAATTTATCATTTGGAATGACAATCAGTGTATCAACGCTCTCTTTTAAACGTTCAATACCACCGGTTGCGTTCAACATACGCTGTTTTGCTTCAAATTTGAATGGTTTTGTAACAACGCCGACTGTTAAGATTCCCTGCTCTTTTGCAATCTTTGCTACAACCGGTGCTGCACCTGTTCCGGTACCGCCACCCATACCACAGGTAACAAATACCATGTCTGCACCTTTCACTGCAGCCGATAATTCCTCTGCACTCTCTTCCGCTGCTTTCTGTCCAACCTCAGGCTGTGCTCCTGCACCAAGACCTTTGGTAATTTTCTCACCGATCTGGATCAATGTCGGTGCCTTACATAACTGTAATGCCTGCTTATCTGTGTTGATACCAACAAACTCAACACCACCAATATTTTCATCGATCATTCTATTTACAGCATTATTGCCAGCTCCTCCAACTCCGATCACGATAATTTTTGCACTGGCATCTGCTTCTGTTGTTCTAATTTCCAGCAAGGTAGTTCCTCCTTCATATCTCCCTATATTTATGTCAAATATGATAACCAGACAAGCCCATTTCTACTTTGTTTAGTTATCTACTCTCAAAATCATACTATATTTTGCGTTTTTTAACTCTTATAATCTATAATATAATTTTTCCTACAACAAATCAACCGCTTTTTCAAAAAAAATCAAGTTTTTTACGGTTTTTATTGTTCCACTGGCGGCATATCCTCCGCCGGTGTATTTTCGGCTGGCTGCTGCTCTTCGGCCGGTGTATTCTCTGCCGGCACATCCTGTGCAGGTTGTTCTTCCGCTGGTGTATCCGCCGACGACTCCTCAGAAGGCTCTTCTGTCGTCTCCTCTTCTGTTTCCGATTGTTCTTCTGCCCTGTCCCAGATAATGTCGGTCGTCTCCGGTGTCCATGTCTCTAAATGGAGTGTGCCGCTAAGTCCGTCAAGCTGTGGCAAAATAATGGATAACCTCACAACTTTCTGCGACAGGTTGTCCTCAGAACCAATTTTCACCTGGATCGTTCCATAGTAAAGCACCGGCTCCATGTTACTGTCATACTGGATCTCATCCGGGAGCAGATTATATTTTTCAAAGTCTGTGTCAGGTTCAGTAAATCCCGCAAAATATCACTGTTCTCTAATTGCAGTTTCTCATAAAGTACCACTTCCTCACAGGAGATTCCTGTGATCTTTGGCACACCGTCAATCACTTCCGTAGATGTCTCGACTACAAATCCATCTTTGTCAAAATAAGCATTCTGACCAATGGAATTAATATAAAGATAGCCGAGCATTCCTTTTTCGTAAACTTTAATATGTACGGTATGGGGATTGTCCAGTGAAACCTCCATCGTATCTACAAACGGAACTTCCCCGATATCCACAAATCTGTATTTCAGATCTACATACAGGGAATTCCAGGAATATTCATCATTCAGCACCATGTTTTTCAATCTGTGTGGAGCTGTACAGTTCATTTCCCTCCACGACAACGTTTTCCACGGTAAAAACATTCATGACAATGAAAACGCCCGCTGCGATAAGCAGAATCAATATCAACAGGATGTACAATCCTATCTTTCTGCGCTTTTTCTTCTTCTCTCTTCTTTTATCATATTTAATTAACCTCAAATTTAATTCCCTTTGCCACGGAAAGCGCAAGCCCCATCTCTGCAAGCAGGAATAAAACCGAAGTACCTCCATAACTGATAAACGGCAGTGAAATACCGGTATTCGGGATCGTATTGGTCACAACCGCAATATTTAAAATAACCTGGATGGACAAATGCGCCATAATACCAACCACGACCAGCGCCCCATAAAGGTCTGACGCATTATTGGCAATGATCATAAATCTCCAGATCATCAGCAGAAACAATAAGATCACGCACACCGCGCCGAAAAGTCCAAGTTCCTCGCAAATAACAGAGAAAATCATATCATTATTCGCTTCTGGAAGGAATCCAAGCTTTTGCATACTCTCGCCAAGCCCTTTTCCAAATAAACCGCCGGAACCGATCGCATACAGTCCCTGTAAGGTCTGATAACCCTTCTCGTAGGCTTCCGGATTCAGCCAGATCTTGATACGATCCATCCGGTATGCCTCAAAACTGATGAAAACAACACCTACCACACCGACTGCCGCGCCATCAACACAAAGTGGGAATACTTCGGACTGGCAACAAACAACATACAGACTGCAATTCCAAGTATAATGATTGCAGTACTTAAGTTATTATAGGCGACCACCGCAACGATTGGGAAGCACAATGACCATAATCTTGACAAGACTCATGAACTCTCCCATCTTCTGTGGTGTCTTATAAATAACCGTTGCCAGAAAAATAATAACCGCAAACTTGGCAAACTCTGACGGCTGGAAAGATAACGGCCCGATTTTTAACCATCTCGCCTGACCGTTTGCCTCTGTACCAATAAAAATAACGGCGGTACAGAGCACGATAGCTGCCAGATACGCCATGGAACTCACCTTCATCCAGAACCGATATGGGATTTTCGATACAATATACATACCTACAATACCGAGCCCTGTTGCAAACAACTGTTTTTTTACAAAACAGGAAGCATCCCCAAACTTATTGGAACCTGCATAGGAACTGGTACTGTACAACATGACCAATCCAAAACACAAAAGAAAAAATGATCAGAAACAAAAGACTGTAATCGAAATATTTAATTGGCTTTTTTTCTTTTCCGTCTGCTGACCTCTTGCCATTCCAATTCCTCATTTCTTATTTACTGCACGTCATGCCATTATGCCTGACATTTTTTATTCTGCCAGATTGCGCACGTATTCCTTAAAGATACGTCCCCGCTCCTCATAATTTTTGAACATGCCCCAGCTTGCACAAGCAGGGGAAAGCAATACCGCATCCCCTGCTCACTGCGTTTGCATAACAGGTGTCAATTGCCTCCTCAAATGTATCACAGAGTATGACATCCTCAAAGCCATGTTTCTTCGCACATTCCGCAATCTTTTCCTTCGTCTGACCGATCAGCACGAGTTTCTTCACCTTGCCGTCAAAACTCTCAATCCACTCATCATATTCAGACTGTTTGTCATAACCTCCACCGATCAACAGTGTCGGACGGTTCATCGCGCGGATTCCTGGATTGCCGCATCCGGGTTTGTTCCCTTGGAATCATTGTAAAACTTCACGCCGCGTTTTTCTGTCACATACTCAATTCTATGCTCGACTGCCGGAAACGTTTCAGCACTTCCACAATTTTATCCATCGGTACGCCAAAGCTTACCGACATTCCGACCGCCGCCATGACATTCTCATAATTGTGTTTTCCTAAAATATTCAGCTCGTTTACGTTGATCACTTTTGTGTCCGTTGTGCCGTCTGCATAAAAAATATCTTCTCCGTCCAGATAAAGTCCCTTTTCCAGTCTGCGCTTCTGCTGAAAAATACAACTTTTGTCTGAAGTGTCTCGCCAAACCTGCGCAGCACTTCATCCTCATAATTCAACACACAGGTATCCCCGGCGGTCTGATTCTTTGTAATGCTCTCTTTGGTCTTAATATAACATTCCATCGTATGATGACGGTTCAGATGATCCTCTGTGATATTCAAAATAGCGGTCACTTCCGGCGCAAACTCATGTGTTGTCTCTAACTGGAAGCTGCTGATCTCTGCGACTGTCACAGTATCCTCTGTCGTATCTGCTGCAACGGAAGTATATGGGATTCCGATATTGCCGACCACTTTCACATCATCGAAATAATTCGCCATGATCTCACCCACAAGCGAAGTTGTCGTAGTTTTTCCGTTTGTTCCGGTAATTGCAATAATTCTTCCTTTTGCAAAATGATAGGCAAGTTCAATTTCGCCCCAGATTGGAATCTGTCTGTTTCGAAGTTCATTGACCATTGGAAGGTCTGTCGGCACGCCCGGACTTAACACAACAAGATCAATGCGCGCCATATCTTCCGGTGCAAGTTCTCCCAAAAGGATCTCTACTCCGGCAAATACCGGATTTTTCTCGATCAATGCTGTCACATCTAAATCTTTATTTCCATCAAAAAGTACAAATGTGATTCCTTTTTTTCTGAGCAGTTCTGCGGCTGCAACTCCGCTTTTTCCAGAACCTACTACTAACACTCTTTTTCCTTCTAAATTCATCGTCTTATCCTTTCAATCTCCTGTCCGATTCGGGCAGGTCATTTTGCAATTTTCCAATGCGATTTATAAGCCTAATAATGCAAGCATGCAAAGCAGTGCTGTCACGATTGCAAACACTGCAACAACTCTCGTCTCTGACCATCCACCAAGCTCAAAATGATGATGTAACGGAGCCATTCTGAAAATTCGCTTTCCAACACCTGTTTTTTTCTTAGTGTATTTAAAATAAGTAACCTGAACCATAACAGATATGACTTCTGCCAGATAAATCAGTCCGACGATCAGGATATATAATGGCATCTGGAGCATATAGGCAGTTGCCACAACAAAGCCGCCCAGTGCCAGCGAACCGGTATCGCCCATGAAAACACTTGCCGGATACACATTAAATAATAAGAATCCAAGCAGGGCTCCTGCTACTGCGCAGGTGATCGGTGCGATCCCTGCATTCGTTCCGATTGCCACAACGGAGAAAAAGGTCGCAACCATAATGGTAACACTTGACACAAGGCCATCCACACCATCGGTAAAATTCACACCGTTTACGGTTCCGATCACTGCAAAATAAAGTAATGGAATCGCAAGCCATCCGATATTTAAGTACTTTCCGCCGGAAAATGGGATCAACATAGTAAGTTCAATTCCGGAATAACGCACCATGTAAACTGCAAATACTGTTGTCACAATAAACTGTAAGATCATCTTCTGCCACGGGAGCAGTCCGTCTGATCTGCGGAGCACTACCTTCAGATAATCATCCAGAAAACCGATCACACCGAATCCTACGGTCATAAAAAGGATTGGGATAATTCTCGGATAATCTTTGACATAAAAACAGGGAGGTAATGATAATACTTGCCAGTATCATAAGTCCACCCATAGTCGGGGTTCCATTTTTCTTCAAATGGGATTCCAACTCTTTACGCTCCGTCTGCCCCACCTTTAACCGTTTCAAAAAGGGGATCACGATCGGTCCTAAAATGGCACTGATAGCAAAAGAGATCAAAACTGGTATCACTATTTCATAATTCATGACTAAACACCTCTTGTATTTTTTCTAACGTTCAATTCGCCTAACTAGTATACGTTATTTCATCTCATTTATCAAGGTAAGGCAAAATGTTTTCGAATATTTCCTTCGCCACAGGAGCAGCGATCGTTCCGCCGTAGTAAATCCCCTGCGGATTGTTGATAACAACAAGCACAAGCACCTGCGGATTGTCAGCGGGCGCAAATCCGAGAAACGATGAAATGTATTTATGGTCGCTTCTTGAAGTGTCTGTGAAGTTGCTGTCTTTCCGCCGATGGAAAAGCCCTCAATTTTGGCATTTTTTCCAGTTCCCTCTGACACCACTTTCTCCAGCAGATAGCGCATCGTTTCCGAAGTTTCTGCTGTGCAGATATTCTCATGCGTTTCATAGGAGAACGTTTTTGCTGTATTTCCGTCCGCATCCTGCACGCTTACGCCAAAATGTGGTGTCACGCGCGTTCCCCCATTAATAATAGAAGATACCGTCGTAACAAGCTGGATGGGGGTAATCTGAAACGACTGCCCAAACGAGATTGTCGCAAGTTCCACCGGTCCAATATTTTCCGTCTTATGCATGATTGTTCCCGCTTCCCCGGAAGATCAATATTTGTTTTGGATAACAGCCCGAACTGCTTAAAGTAACCGGCAAAGTTTTCCGCGCCTAACCGCTCGCCAAGTTCCATAAAAACCGGGTTGCAGGAGTTCATGATCCCTGTCTCAAATGTTTCCGCACCGTGTCCCTGTCGTTCTCGCGCACCGGATTCTTCTGTCCTCCACTATTTTATAGCCCGGGCAGAAAAATGCATCGTCCAGTTTTACCACTCCCTCTTCTAACGCTGCCGCTGCCGTAATAATCTTAAATGTAGAACCCGGCTCATAGGTATCACTGATGCACTGGTTTCGCCACATTTTATTCAACAGATTCTGTTTTTCTTCCGCTGACACAGCTTCCCCGGTGTCCCCAGCCAGAGTAAACGGATTGTTCAGGTCAAACTCCGGATAATTCACCATCGCCATAAGTTCGCCGTTCTGCGGGTTCATCACGATCACGGAAACACTGTCCGCTGACTTTTTTCGTGCAGACTTTTTTTGCCGCCTGCTCACAGTACATCTGAATATTGCGGTCTAAGGATAAGCAAAGATCATAACCGTTCACAGGTTCTAATCTGCTCTCCCCGGCATTCTCGATCTCAATTCCCCTCGCATCGGTTAACGTGAGGATTTTTCCGTTGGTTCCCTGAAGGTATTCATCATACTTTACTTCAAGTCCCAAAATGCCCTGATTGTCGGCCCCGGTAAATCCAAGTACTTTGGAAGCAAGCGTCCCATAAGGGTAATATCGTTTATAATCCTCATCCACTTTCACTCCGGAGAGTCCATAGGCTCTGATTGCGTCCCCGGTCTCCTTTGCGACATTTGTTTTCACTCGCTCGATGGAACTGACTTTCTCCACACGCTTTCTAGCAGTCTCTTCCGAAATGCCAAGTTCTTTCACAAGCATAGCAATGACTTTTTCAGGTTCTTCCATCTGGTTATGGATCACGGAGATCGTGCACACAGATTTGTTTGTAGCAAGCACTGTGCCGTTTGCATCTAAAAGTTTTCCCCGTGCCGCCTTAATATCTCGCTCCCTCTCATGAAGATTCTCCGCTTTATTTCCATAATATTCGGAGCAGAATATCATCAGATAGACCAGTCTTCCAATCAGAAACATCATAATAAAAAAAACTGCCACGAATACGATCATTACCTTTTTGCGGTTAAAGGCCTTATTCCGATACATAAAACAATAACCTCATAAAAAGTCTTCCTTGCATTTTATTCCAACTTTTATGAGGTTATGTTTTTATTCACTGTTATCGGACGTTGTTCCTGCTTCTTCTGCATTTACACCATCATTTTCGGCGTTTTCTTCGTTGTTTTCCCCGGCTCCCGGAATATCTTCCATGGTATCCGGCACATCATCTGTTCCTTCCGGTTCTTCCTCCGGAATATTTCCTGTCACACGGTCTGTCACAGCGGCTGCGCCTGTATCCGTTCCGGTAATATCCCACCCAGAATGTAAGCCTGTCGTCTCCTCATCCGGATAAATATTCATATAAGGAAGTACTTCTTCTAAAATCTCCCTCACAATATTCTGTGCAAATGTGCTGTGTGGCTGATCCTGCGAGTTCGGCTCATCCACAAAACAGTAGATCATTAACTGAGGATCGTCCACCGGTGCAAAACCGATAAAAGAAACCAGATAGTTCACACCATCACGCGGCACTTTCTGTGCCGTTCCGGTTTTACCTCCCATGGAGTAACCGTCTACTTTTTGCCGTATTTCCGGTACCGGATGTCACGGTTGAGTACATGTATTGTTTTAATGTATCACTTGTTGTCTTAGATACAGTTTCACGCAAAGCAACGTCGGAGAAATATCCTGAATCGTATTTCCATTCTGATCCGTGATCTTGCTTACCACTCTCGGCTGATATAACTTACCGCCATTGACCAGAGAACAGAAAGCAGTTCCAAGCTGGATCATCGTGGTATTAAAGTTCTGTCCGAAAGCATTGGTTGCAAGACTCAGCTGTGATGTTGTATCCAATGTGTAAATCAGGGAATCAGTTCTCGATTCTCCCGGAAGATCAATGTTCGTTTTCTGTCCAAATCCAAAAATCTGCTGGTACTCCGTGAAATTCTCTGCCCCGATCCGGTAGGACATCTGCATCAGGGCATCATTACAGGAATTCATCAACGTCTGCTCCAATGTCTGCATTCCGTGTCCGCCTTTTCGATAGGCAACACATTTTACGGTAAATCCGCTGAGCTGTTCGGCTCCATCACAGAAAAAAGGTATCATTGGTCGACAGTGTTCCTGTCTCAAGCCCGGCTGCAACCGTAAATGGTTTTGCCGTTGATCCCGGCTCATAAGTATAGGTCAGACATATGTTCTGCCACAACTGATTTAACGCTTCGAGTCTCGCATCATCATCCATCGCATCGATCTCTTCCTGTGTATAATACTCAGATAAATCCCATGGATTGCTCAGATCGTAGTTTGGATACTGTGCCATTGCAAGGACATCGCCATTGTCCGGTTTCATGATGAGCACGCCGATTCTTGTTGCTCCGCCCTCACCCTCTCTGTAACCATCTGTATAGGCCTCATTAAACTCCTGTATTTTCTTCTCTACCACCGACTGGATCGTCGCATCGATCGTTGTCACTAACGTATTGCCGTTGACTGCCGGTTTGATCGTTTTTTCAAAATTACTGTCTGAATTCAGATATCCATACTGTCTGCCGTTAATTCCATTTAACGTGTCATCATAATAATTTTCCAGTCCATTAATTCCGAGGTTACCGGATGTTGTGAACCCGATCACAGAACTTGCCAGTTTTCCATATGGATATTGTCTCTGGTACTCTTTTTCAAACCAAACACCTTTGATATATGGATTAACCAGTTTTCCCTTTTCATCCCGCTCCTCCTGCAGATTCACAAAAGGCTGGATCGTATCATAGGATAAACGTTTGGCAAGCACAATATATCTGCTGTCCGGAGAGTCTTTCAGATAAGAATAAAGCTGTTCACTCGTCAGATCCGGGAAGCAGCTTACAAGCGCATTGATCGTCGGCTCCACATATTTTTCATCATCATTTAAAACGGAACAGTCCAGAATCACATTATAAACTGCGATACTGGTTGCCAGCACAGTTCCTTTTGCGTCTACAATGTCACCTCTCTGATAAGGAATTGTCTGGCTGTCATAGCCCTGCTGTGCCAGAACGATTTTCTCATATTTTTCTCCACTGGTGTATTCAATATACATCAGTCTTCCGATGAGTCCGATCATAAGCGCTGCAACAACCGTAAACATGACGATCATTTTTTTCTGCATACGCTTTGGAAACTTTAACATCGGCTTTTTCGGTCTTCTTTTGCCATTCTACCACCTGAATTATTTTTTTGTCTGAAAATCCCTCTATTGCGGGATTTCATTATACTGATTCATGTAGTCTGTCTTATCTACAGAGTAGTAGACGATCTGATCCTGTGTTGCATAAAACATACCAAGTTCATTGATTGCCTTCTCCTTGATCGCATCGAGATCTACTGCGGTATTAATTCTCTTGTAAGCCTCGTCATTGTCAGCCTTAAGGTCTGTCACCTGGCTCTCTAAGCTTGCGATTTTTTTTCATTCTTGCAGTCACATCGGACTGAAGCTTAATATAAGCTCCACAGAAAATGCCAAATACGGTCACTGCCATTGTCAGGAATACAACATAACTTTTGCTCATGCGAAGCGCTTTTTCCTGATTTCTGGCTGCGGCACGTCTGCGTTTTCTCAGCTCTTCCTCGCGTTCCCGCTCCTGTCTGTCTCTGCGCTCTTTGCGGTAATCCGGCATCGCCTCCATACGGCGTACGGTGTTGCCATCTACCTGATATGCTGCTCTATTTCGATTGTTGTGATTTACTGTTCTGTTCGGCATCTGCTACACCCTTTCAAAAACTCTTAATTTTGCACTCTTGGAACGGAGTTCACTTCTAATTCTTCCTCGGAAGGAAGGATTGGTTTTCTTGTAACTACCTTTCCCTTGGATTTTTTACCACATACACGCACACTGGAAAATCACTCGGACAGGTACATGGGTTCTCATTTCGTTTAAAATTCGTCTTTACAATACGATCCTCTAAGGAATGGAACGTGATAATACAGATTCTTCCACCCGGATTCAAAAGGTCGATCATATCATCCAGATTATTCTGCAGTACTTCTAACTCTTTGTTCAGCTCAATACGGATTGCCTGAAAGGTTTTTTTGCCGGATGTCCACCGGTCACCTGAACTTTCATTGGAATGGAAGCCCTTATGATCTCTGTCAGTTCTCCGGTTGTCTCAATTGGTTTCTTTGCCCTCTCCTGCACGATGTGTTTTGCAATATTTTTGCAAATTTATCTTCACCGTAATCGCGGATGATCCGATAGAGATCCATCTCGCTGTATCCGTTTACAATATCTTTTGCAGTCAGGCTCTGTCTGTCATCCATTCTCATATCAAGTGGAGCATTCTCATCACGGTAAGTAAAACCACGCTCCGGTGTATCTAACTGAAACGAAGATACGCCAAGATCCAACACGATTCCATCCACCTTTTCCACGCCAATGCGGTGAAGTTCCTCTTTCATGTTGGCGTAATTGCTTCGGATAATGGTGATCTTGTCACCAAATTCCTTTAATCTTTCTCCGGCGGCTGCGATTGCATCCGCGTCCTGATCGATTCCGATCAGCCTGCCTTTTTCTGATAACCGTGAAGCCACCTGATAAGCATGTCCGCCACCGCCAAGTGTTCCATCCCATAGATTCCGTCAGGCTTGATATTCAAATTTTCAATTGTCTCATTTAGCAATACTGAATAATGATTAAATTCCATTGTGATCCTCTCTGCCTGACTTTTGCTCTGGCTCTCTTTTTTTATTCTCTGTGGATCAGATGCTGAACCCTAAATCTGCCATGTGTTCTGCAATCTCATCCATCTCATCTTCATCGTAGGTATTCTCCTGCCATCTGTCCTTATCCCAGATCTCCACGCGGCTTAAGACTCCGACTAAAACGACATCTTTTTGTCAGATTTGCATATTCTCTTAAAACTGGTGGAAGAAGGATTCTTCCCTGCTTGTCCAGTTCACAGGAAGTCTGCTCCTGCAAAAAAGAAACGTGAAAACTTTCTTGCATCCTTGGAAGTCATGGAAATATTTCTAAATTTCTCTTCGATGTTGTGCCATTCTTCTGACGTATACACAAATAAGCATCCATCAAGTCCCTTTGTCACTACAAATTCATCGCCAAGCTGCTCTCTGAATTTTGCCGGAACTATCAGTCTGCCTTTTGGATCAACTGTGTGGTTGTATTCTCCCATAAACATGACACAATCACCTGCCTTTGTGCGGCAGCTGGTTCCTCTTTGATTTTCCATTTCTGTGGTCATTTGCCGCCACTTCGAACCATTCTCTACCACTTTCCACCACTTTTAAACATATATTAGACTATTCTTAAGAAAAATCAATATTTTAGCGCAAAAAAAATAATGCCAGACCAGTTATTTCCTGATTTGGCATTATTTTCCATTCTTCTCTACTTACTTCTTTCTGTTTCCTCGATATACTCTTCAATCAGCTGATCGAGTTTTGTACTTTTTTGATAGTAATTATCAAACTTATCCTGTCGTAAAAGTGCCTGATCCAGTTCAAATCGAACTGATTCGATTTCCTGCTGTAACTCACTCAACTTTCTCATATGAATCCTCCTGATTTCCTCAATGGAAAATGCAATTTTACAAATTCAAATTTCTGCTAATTGCCGGAGCAGAGAATAGTCCCTTTTTCTTTTCCCCTTTTTCTTTTCCTCTCTTTTATATTCTCCATATTACTATCCGCAGATTCAAAAATCAAATGAATTAGGTGATGAGTTTTCTCCAAAATTCGACATTTCCAAACGGATTTTTTCACAATTGCACGTATTTCCTACAAAAACAGCGCATCCATTTTTCGACTTTGGATGCGCTGTTCATAAAAAATTAATATTTGATTCGTATGTTTTCCTATCGTTTTTGTATGTTTTTCATTTTTCAGGAATGTTTTAACCGAATTCTGCCCTTTTCTCGGCGAGTAAATGTATCATTGTCTCCATTGCCTTGTAGTTCACCTCCACAATGTGATGGATATCATCCTCCACATCATGCTTTCTCACAAGATAATCATCATGGGATTTCTGGATAAAATCGCAAAGATTTCTGGCACTGTTAAATTCCAGATGATCTGCTTTATGCGGTTTTGCAGCGTCCGTCCTGATATATCTCCGCAAATCCCGCTTTAACTTCTCCTCGTAAGAACAGTGATCCTTCAGACTTCCCGGATAGATCTTATTGTGAGGATAGGTAAAATAGTCTGCCAGATAGTGGCTGATCTGTCCAAGATCCATGTAATACTTGCGCCCTTTTTTTCTTCTCCACCAGTTTCCTGCCCTCGGAAAGGCGCTCAATATGGCGTCTGATATCCGGGTAAGTTCCGTCCATCTCATGGCGCTTATAGACGAAAGATGGCTTAATGTCCGGCAGGACACTTCCGATGTAAAAAGATAATTTATGTTTTTCAGATCATTGTCTTCCATATTATTTACAATGTAACGTGCCAGTGAAATATGTGATTTTTTTCTCATAAGTACCGCCTCCAAACAGGAATCTTTTTGTTTTCCAACTCCAATACTACATCTCCGCGGCAAAAGAAACAAGGGTATCTTTTGTAAACTTTTTGTGTAGTTTTTGTGTTTTAAAGCACTGGAATCCTGCTTTACAGATGTAAATTTTCTTATCCTGCTTTTTATGGTCTGCACAAATGGAGCATGTGCAGACCAGTTTCATACCTGTATTAATTATTCATATTTACAGTTGCACTCGAAGCTTGCGCACTCTGTCTCTCCACAGGTGCAGGCTCCGGCACCGGAAATACCGATATGATCTGCGTGACATTTCATTTTCATTGAAACGGCAGTGTGTTGCCTCACATGCAACGTCGATTTCCTTGGAAACATCTTTTAATGCGTTACAGGCTGCACCGTTTGTTCCGCGGTCTTTGAAACTTCCGCAACAGGTGCTCTGTGCTTCGGTTGCTTCGCGTCCCTCCACCTGAATGTCGCCTTTGCAAAGCAACAGCCGTCTTCATTATTGTAGGTGCAGCTTTTCACTGAACAATCCAAATATGCCATACTTTTTCTCCTTTTCCTTCAAATCTGTCAGACAATTGTGAAACTCCTCATAATCTTCTTTAAATTGTTCAAAATTAACAAAACATTCAAGACACGCTTTCGCTATGTGTCACTCGCAACGGTACTGCTCATTCTTCGCAGTACTTCGCAAATTATTTAAAATCTGCTTCGCAGATAGGAATTTGCTCACACTTGAATCACTTTCGCACGGTCTGTGCAGTAAATGCACAGACCTGATTGAAAAAAGTTGTACCTGCCTTCTAAGAACCGGCGGTCCCCCAATGTCTTTCATGTCTTTTTGTTAATTTTTCACAATTCAACTTAGGTTTTCATGAGTTTCGCAATTGTCTTAGATTAGTATGGCAGTTTTCGAAAAAAATATGTAAAAGAGCATATGCCATAATTTTCTGGCATACGCTCTTTCGTTCTTTCAATTTTTATTCATTTTTATTTTAATGCGGCAGGATTGATCTTCTTTGTTGCGATCTCATCCTTTAACATTGCAAGGAACTCTTCTTTTGGAACGGTTGTGGTAGCCTGTTCGCCATGAAGTCTGTAGCTTACTGTTCCGTCTTTTACTTCGTTCTTGCCAAGAATGATGAGGTAAGGAACTTTCTCTACCTGTGCAGCTCTTACACGATAGCCGAGTTTCTCGGCACGCTCGTCGATCTCCACACGGATACCGTTCTCATCCAGATAGCTGAGAAGTTCATGTGAGTATGCATTTAACTCCTCATCCTCATTCTTGACCGGAAGGATCTTTGCCTGTACCGGTGCGAGCCAGAGCGGCAGGTTTCCTTTCGTCTCCTCCAGAATGTAAGCCATGAAACGATCCAGGGAACCAAGGATTGCTCTGTGTAAAACAACCGGTGTTTTCTTTGTGCCATCTTTGTCAATGTATGTCAGATTGAATTTTTCTGGTAAGCAGAAGTCAAGCTGGCAGGTGGAAAGCGTGTATTCGTTGCCGATTGCCGGTTTTACGTTTACGTCAAGTTTTGGTCCGTAGAATGCAGCCTCACCGATTTCCTCTGTGTAGTCTATTCCAAGGTCATCTAATACTTTTCGGAGTGCATTCTCTGCTGTGTTCCACATCTCATCGTCATCATGATATTTTACTTTATCAGCAGGATCTCTTAAGGAGAGCACGCAACGGTAATCTGTGATGTTGAAATCCTTGTAAGTATCAAAATCAGATCTACAACCTGTGAGAACTCTGACTCAATCTGTTCCGGTGTCACGAAAAGATGTGCGTCGTTCTGGCAGAAATGACGTCCTCTCGATACCTTTTAAAGTACCGCTGGCTTCGAAACGGAAGTCATGTGCGATCTCACCGATACGGATTGGAAGATCTTTGTAGGAGTGCATTCTGTTTGCATAAATCATCATATGATGCGGGCAGTTCATTGGACGGAGAACAAAGGCCTCTCCCTCCACTTCCATTGCAGGGAACATATTGTCTTTGTAATGATCCCAATGACCGGATGTTTTATACAGATTAACCGTACCAACACAAGGTGTCATAACATGAAGATATCCAAGTTTTCTCTCTTTTGCTTTGATATAATTTTCAAGTTCCTGCCATACTGTGTATCCTTTTGGAAGGAACATTGGAAGTCCACGTCCAACAAGGTCATCCGACATGAAAAGATTCATCTCTTTACCGATTTTTCTGTGGTCACGGTCTTTTTGCTTCCTCAAGAAGTTTTAAGTGCTCCTCTAACTCTTCCGGTGTCGGGAAACATACACCGTAAATACGCTGCATTACGTGATTGTTTGCATCACCTTTCCAATATACACCAGAGTATTTTACAAGTTTGAAGTTCTTGCATAACTTTGTATTGTCTACGTGAGGTCCACGGCAGAGATCCGTGAAATCTCCCTGATCGTAAACAGAAATGTTTCCATCTTCCAGACCTTCAATTAAGTCCAGTTTGTATGGATCATCTTTGAACATTTCCATTGCTTCTGCTTTGGAAATCTCACGTCTGTAAATCTTCTTGCCTTCTTTGCAGACTTTCTTCATCTCTTTCTCGATTGCTGCAATTGCTTCGTCGTTGATGATATCATCGCCAAGATCAATATCATAATAGAAACCTTCTTTTTACAACTGGTCCAACCCAGAACTTTGCCTGTGGGTATAAGTGTTTTACTGCCTGTGCCATCACATGTGCGCAGGAATGGTTTAAAGTATTCAGTCTCTCGTCTGCTTTAAAATCTACCATTTTCTTCATTTCCTTTCGCTATATAAAAATAAGTTTCTGTAGGAAGTATCTCCGATTCTCTGCCACATTCCTCTATACAACATAAAAAATCCCTGATACTGCATTCCTACAATATCAGGGACGATATACTTATCGTGGTTCCACCCATCTTCATCTCCGTCTTACCGACATCAATCCTTCTTACTGCCTGTCCATTCCAGAGAAATCTCATTCTTGATTGTAACGGTATCACCGGACCGGATTGGGGTCACTCAGAGCTGGTCTTCACATAATTCTTAGCCGGAATGCTCACACCAAACGCCTTCCTCTCTGTGACTTTTTCTTATGCTACTCTTCTCTTCATCGTTTTGACTAGGGTCATTCTATACCCTTTTCTTCTATCTGTAAAGTCTTTTTTGCAGTTCCGGTATGGCGGACTATCTTCCGCAGCAGTATTTGTACTTCTTACCGCTTCCGCATGGGCATGGATCGTTACGTCCGACTTTTTTGCCTACATGAACAGTGCCGGATTTCTTCTGCTCTAAGAATAAAGCTCTTCTCTTCTCATCATCAAAAATCTCTTTCCACTGTGGTAATTCATATAACCAATCGGCCTTTGCGTCAACCATGTTTTTGTATAATTTTTCTTTGTCAAAAACAAGGTTAACTTTTGTATCTTCTTCCATGGTGTCGATTGGATTAGCCTCAACCAAGCTGTCGTTGATTCCGTCTAAGAATCCTGTCATCTCCATAACACTGAGGTTATACTTCTCTGCAAGCTCTTTTACAGTTCCTTCTACTTTCTCATCTGGATTTGTTAAAAGCTGTTCGTATACGCCCTTCTCTAAAAGGAAGTATCTCTGCCAGAATCTCTGTAATTCACCTCTATCTGCTTTCTCATTATAGGCAACTTTCTGCCACTGTTCCAATAATGCCATGTTACATTCCTCGATTTCTAATTATAGTATATTTGCATCATGCATAGATGCATTTGTTATTATAGCAAATATTGATGGGTTTCAAAGCTAAGTTGAGCGTCTTTAAATGATTTTACTTTTCTATCTGTAATTTTATCTTCCAAATTAATATTTCCATAATAACGGAGATGTTTGATTATACAATCTTACATTTTCTTTTACTTTTTCATCATTAAAATTTGCATAACAATATTTGCAACCATTAAGGCACGTGTTATATGCACCTACTTCCCACTTTCAAAAACATCCACACTTCTCTTTGATTTTTATCTTTTTCAACAATCAATTTACATCCTAATATCTTCTACTAGTTTTTATCTATACAACTTCCATGCTGAACACCAACATTCTGAAGGTCAATTTGCTCTGCACATGATTCAACCACTAA
>VOFB01002290.1_pt1 | contig 40618 bp, 68 predicted proteins | sample 5384141 | NCBI WGS metagenome assembly VOFB01 (sample SAMN12384721, study PRJNA508395) | human gut metagenome | isolation source: healthy gut A | host: Homo sapiens
CCTCGGGGTCGGTCGCGGCCCAAAACCGGAAGAAAGCTGGCGCTGCACGCGGACGAGCTTGTTGATGGTCTCGACCATGTGCACGGGAATGTTGATGGTACGGGCCTGGTCGGCGATAGCGCGCGTAATAGCCTGACGGATCCACCACGTGGCGTACGTGGAGAACTTAAAGCCCTTCTGGTAGTCGAACTTCTCGACGGCGCGGATCAGACCGAGGTTGCCCTCCTGGATCAGGTCCAGGAACAGCATGCCGCGACCAACACAGCGCTTGGCGATGGAGACGACCAGACGCAGGTTTTGCGCTGATGAGCGCCTGCTTGGCTTCGAGGCCACGTTCTCAATGCGCGTAAGACGACGCATCTCGGCACGCGTGAGTTCGAGCTCACCAGCATCGGCAGCCTGAGCTTCTCGGTGGCCTCAAGACCGCCTCGATCTTCATGGCCAGATCGACCTCTTCGAGGCGGTCAGCAGGTCGACCTTGCCGATCTCCTTGAGGTACATACGGACCGGATCGCCGGTCAGCATCACCGTGGAGGCATCGATACCGCGCACGCGGGAGCGTGAACGGGACGTGCGCACGGTGCGCTTCTTCTTGCTCTTGGAAGAACCCATCTCGGCGTCGGCCTGACGGGCCATCTTGAGCTCGTGATCGTCGAGCGAGCCGGAATCGTGCTCATCGTCGTCATCGAAATCGTCGGTATCAGAATCGGTATCGTCATCGTCGACGTCCATGGGGGCGTCGTCGTTACCGCTCGCGGAGATAATCTGGATGCCGCTGTTGCGCAGCGCGGAATACACCGCGGTGAGCTGCTCGTCAGAAACATCGATATCCTTCAGGGCGACCTGAATCTCGTCCTCGGTTACCGAAGTCCTGTTTGAGCCGTTGCCCATGAGCTTTGCAACGTAGGATTCCAGCCCAGTACCCGTGCTCTCAGTCTTTTTGGCACAGATTCTCCTTCATAGTCCACAGGACTCAATACTTTAGCACACACATTGACGTCTATACCCAAAAAAGAGGACTGGATATAGGCGAGAATACGCTGGTTGACCACAACATCTAGGCTTGTTCGGTGCCTGCGGCCTCCAGGCCGATCGAACGGAACGGGTCCGCCACGCCGCCGGATCGACTTTTGCAGTTCGCGTTGACGTTGCGAATCCTGCGCGGCCTGCACGGTCAGCGCGCGACGGGCCTCATCATCGAGTGAACGGTCCTGGCGCAGCTTGGCCTGTGCGGCACGCATGCGACGCTTGATGGTGAGCTCGAGCGTATCAAGCATAAACACGATGTTCGTCTCGGTGGGGTGCTTGCTCGTCGCGGAGATGCGGCCGGCACCCACAAGCGTTGCCGCATCGGGACACACCGAGCGCGCCGCATCCATGCAGGCTGCAGGATCGGTTCCGGCGGCGTTGCCAGAACGGCCCATGCAATGGACTCGTGACGCGGGTCAACCCACTCGATGGAGCAGATGCGGTCGGCATACGTGCGGAACAGGTCGGGGTAGCTCGTGAGCATCGTCAACAGCTCGCGCTCCCTGCCAAGGACTTGCGTTCAAGATCGGTAAGAACCATCGGCGCCGCCGCAGCCGGTGCGCCCGAACCGTCAGCCACAGGCACAGCGCCCATACCATCAGGCACATCGATCGGCGGCAGGTCGTCGACGACCTCCACGGGCGCGGCGCCGTAGGCATCGAGCGGGACGTAGTCGTACGGCTCTTCTTCGACCGGCGCGGACACCGGCGGCGTCGCGCCCGATGCCCAAGCACCGCGACCGGCATCGCGAGAACCCGACGCCCGACCGCCCGCGCTACCGGACCGCTCAGTCTGTGCCCGTTGGCGCTCATAGTTCTGCTCACGACGTCGTTCCGCATCCTCGCGCTTGGCGACATCGCGAAACACACGACCCGAGCTCGCGCGCACCGTCTCCAGATCCAAACCCAGCAGATCGGCAATCTGGATAAAGTACGTGTCGATCATATAGCTGTTGCGCAACGGATAGATAAGCGTCAGCGCATCTTCCAGCGCCTTAGCGCGACCGCCCGGCGTGGTGATGTCACTCGACTCCTGCAGCGAACGGTAGACAAAGTCCATAAGCGGCTCGGCAGCGTCGATGCGCGTCTGCAGTGCCTCGCCACCATGTGCGGTGATGAACTCCATGGGGTCGTTGCCGTCGGGGAGCACCACGCAGCGCAGGTCCATGGAATCCTGCTCGATAAACTGAATCGCGCGACGGGCGGCCTTCTGGCCCGCTGCATCGCCGTCGAACATATACACGATGCGCTTGGCAAAGCGAGTGAGTCTTGACGTGGTGCTCCGTGAGGGCGGTGCCCAGCGTGGCGACAACGTTTTTAATCCCCGCCTCCCAGCAGGCGATGCAATGGTATAGCCCTCTACCACGATGGCGGTATCCTGCGCGACGATAAACTCCTTTGGCCCAATTAAAGCCGTAGAGGTTTCGCTTTTTATGAAACACGCTCGTCTCGGCGGTGTTGAGATCTTAGGCTGGCCGTCGCCCATAATGCGACCGCCAAAGGCAATGTTGTGACCCTGCTCGTCAAAGATGGGGAACATCACGCGGTCGTAAAAGCGGTCGGCAAGCTGCCCGCGCCCGCGACTCACGGCAACGTTGGCGTCGATCATCTCCTGCGGGGTAAAACCCGCCTGGGACAGGTGCGACACCAGCGCGTTACGGCCCGGTGCAAAGCCCAGGCAGTAGCGGCGGGCAGACGTCGCCGCCCATGCCGCGGCTGGCAAAGTACTCGCGCGGACGGCCGTCCTTACCGCGCATGAGCATGGTGTGGTAGAACTGAGCGGTCTCGGCGCACAGATCGTAGATGCGGGCACGCTTGGTGCCGCGCTCGCGGCGATCTCCGGTGTCATGCAGCTCAATACCCGCGCGATCGGCCAAGTAACGGATTGACTCGGGAAAGCTCAGGTTCTCGCGCTTCATGATATACGTGAAAAAACGTCGCCACCCTCGCCGCAACCAAAGCAATGCCACACCTGCGTGGGGGATAATGTGGAAGGACGGCGTCTTCGCCATGGAAGGGGCAGCATCCCCTAAAAACTCATGGCCGCGGAGCTCGAGCACGATGGCAACCAGGTCAGACGCAGCGCGTACCTGGTCTTTTTTCCTCATCGCTAATCACGGATGCTCACCCCCTGATCGCCCGTTGTGACGAATATCCTCGATATTACCCTCGACGGTCGCAATCAACTCATCCAGCGAATCGAACACACGCGAGGGATCGTAGCCAGCGCGTAAACGCCAGCGAAACGGAAGCGCCATAGAGGTCGCCCGCCAATTAAATTAGCCTCAAGATGCGCAGATCATCGTTCGGACGTCGGCGGCGTTCACGGCAGCGGGCCACACGGTGTCATCGACCAGCACCAGGCCCTGTAGACGCCATCGGCAGGCACCTGAAGGCCGTCGGGAACTTGCAGGTTTGCCGGGAAAGCCCATGCCAGAACCCTCGTGACGGCCGCGAATAACACCGCCGCGCACCATATACGGGCGGCCGAGCAACTCAGCAGCCAGCTCCACATGGCCCTGTCCGAGCTCATGACGAATGCGGGTGGCGCAAATGGCCTCACCGCCCTCGCAAAGCAGGTCGTGACCGTACACGTCAACGCCGTGCTCGGAACCCAGTGCGCGCATCTCGGCAACACCAGAAGCACCGCCACGACCCAGCCTAAAGTCACTGCCAACGCGAATCGATCGAATGTCGACCAGACGCGACACCAGCGAGAGAAAATCAACATGGTCAAGCGCCGCAACCTCAGGCGTAAAGGGAACGGCCACCACCGCATCGACCCCAGTTTGAGCCAGGGCATGCAGGCGGTCGGCCGGCGTCATCAATTTTTGGGCGGGCAACGGACTCACCACGACGTCCGGATCAGGATCGAAGGTGACCACGACCGCTTTGCTGCCGCGATCATGTGCATCGCGAATAACCGCTTCGATCAGCTCTTGGTGCCCACGATGCACGCCATCAAACACGCCAATGGCGATCGACGCGGCACCCAAGAACTCGCGCCCATCAAAAGCATCGGCAGAAACGATACGGGCCTCATCCAACTCACCCGCGAAAAAGATACGCGCGAGCTCGTGGGGCGTCAGCATCATCGAACACCGCCGATCGCCTGCGGAAAGACGTGCTCCATCACAAAGCGGCCGCCCTCGATACGAGCAAGCGCCTTCAATCCCCCATCGAGTACGAGCGTGAACGGCGCCTTCGCCGTATCGAAGTCCGCAAGCGCGCGTTCAACGGGAATGCGGCGGCCACAAAGCAGGTCGTCTGCAAGATTACCCGGCAAATCGACACGCGTGGCACCTAAGGCGGCGATGGGATCCAGGGCAAAGCCAGCGGCGGACTCGGGAGAAAGCTCCTCCACCGCATGACAGGCGCCAATGGAAACCACGCCGGAGGCCGTACGGCGCAGCGCGGAAATATGTGCAGCGCTATCGCAGGCACGACCCAGATCGCGAGCGAGCGCGCGCGAATGTAGGTGCCTTTGCTTACCGAAAACGCCACGGTCCAGACGCACGTATCGCCCTCGCCGCCCACGGCGATCAGGTCGGCGGCATAGACCTCGACGGGGCGCGGAGGCAAGTCGACCGCATTGCCCTCGCGAGCACTCTTATAGGCGCGAACGCCATTGACCGAGATGGCCGAAAAACTGGCGGCACCTGCATCTGCGGGCCAAGCATGGCGGCCAGCTGCTCACGGGCGTAAGCGAGATCGCGCAGCTCGGGGGCAACGGGCACCGCGCGGACGGCCTCGCCCTCCGCGTCATCGGTATTGGTCTCGACACCAAACGAAATGTCGGCAACATAACTTTTGGTATCGAGGGTTAGCATGCCCAGCAGACGGGTCGCGGCCCACGCCCACCACCATGACACCCGAGGCCATGGGGTCGAGCGTACCGGCATGGCCGACGCGTCGCTCATGGAGAGCGCGTCGGCACTGCGATACCACGTCGTGGGACGTGCAGCCCACCGGCTTATCGACGGCGAGCAGCATATTCAATTGAGAAGGCGTACGACGAGCCATGTACCATCCAAAAAGTTAGAGCTCGACGGTCACCGAAGCGGGATCCTCCCCACCAGCTCGGCCAGCATGGGAAGTGCCACGGCGAGCGTCTCGCGAATCGTTCCGTTGTTGGAAAAGCCGGCGGCGGCATGATGCCCGCCACCGCCAAAGTTGGCAGCGATCTCGGACACACATCGAGGTCACCCTTGGAGCGCAGGTTGCCGCGCACCTTGGTATCGCCCTCGATGCCCTTTAGGAACAGGCAGACCTCAACGCCCATCACTGAACGCACCACATCGACCAGGCCGTCGCACTCATCCGAAGTGACGCCGCAGGCCTCGAGGTCGCTCTGGTACGCATAACTATATGCCACGCGACCGTGCGCCACGGTCTTGATGCGGCCCATAACGATGGACTTGAGATGCAAGAAACTCCCGCGCATGCTCTGGTAGACCTCGAGCGCGCGACGCGCGCCGGATCGGCACCGTGCGCGACCAGGCGCGAGGCGGCATGGAACGCGGCGGCATCGGCGTTTTGGTACTGAAAACGACCGGTATCGGTCACCAAGCCGCACAGCAGGCAGGTCGCGACACCGTTGCGAGCCAATGCCCAATTGTCCAAAAGCGGTCGATGATCATGGCGCAGGCCGCGGCGCCGACGCACCTCAGGCTCAGCTTCGGCAAATTCCTCGCGCGCCGGATGGTGATCGAAGCACACCACATGCGACGAGCGGCGGAGCACCTCGGCGGAGTTGTTCAGACGCTCGACGACCGGCACGTCCACCGAGATGAACAGATCCGGATTGCCGGTATACGCAGATGCCGGCACCAGACGGTCGGCGCCCTCCATAAAGCGGTAGATGCGCGGAACCGGGTCATCGTCTGCCAGCAGCAGGGCAATGTCCTTGTTGGGGAAAACTTCATAAGCGATAAGCCCAGACCCAGCACGGAGCCCGAGGGCGTCACCATCGGGAGACGTATGTCCCGAAATCGCAATGGAGGACGCACCCCTTGATGAGCTCGAGGATGCGTCGCTGAATATCTGCAGACTCGCACGATGCGAGGTCGGCGGAATTACTCATCTAAAGCTGCCTCTGGGCGGCATCCGCTATTGGATAGCCGTCCTCGTCCTTTTCGATCGCAAGCGTGGCGGGAACGTTTTCCAGCGCACGCGTGATGCGCTCGGCCTCATCGGTCGAGCGATCGATGGAAAATCGAGCTCGGGCGTGACGCGCCAATCGAGCGAGCGGGCCAACAGGCTACGGATGCGGCCCTTGGCGCTGGCGAGCGCCTCCATGACCTCGTCGTAGCGGCTCGCGTCGCACGACACGTACACGCGCGCGAACGAACGGTCCACCGCGACCTCGACCGCGGTCAGGGTGACCGGTCGAGACGCGGATCGGAAACCTCAAAGAGCAGGATATAACCGAGCTTCTCGCGAAGCTGCTCGCCCAGACGGCGGGTTGCCTGCGTTTGCTTCATAGCGCTACCCCCTACTCGGTACGGGCAACTCTGGTCGATGCGGTAGCCCTCAATGGTGTCGCCAGGCTTGATGTCTGGAAGTTCTCCAGGCCAATACCGCCCTCGGAGCCGCTCTTGAGGCTCTTGGCCTCGTCCTTGTAGTGGCGCATCGAGGCGATCTTGCCGTTGAAAACCACGATACCGTCGCGCACCAGGCGTACGGAATCGGTCGCGGCGATCTCGCCCCTCTTCGACGCGGACACCGGCGGCGATACCGACCTTGGGCACCTTGAAGGTCCAGAACGGTCGCGGAACCCGTGGAGACCTCGACCTCGGTGGGCTTGAGCATACCGATGCGGGCAGCGTCGAGGTCCTCGAGGCACTTGTAGATGACGTCGTAGCAACGGATCTCGACGCCCTCGCGCTCGGCGGCGGAGCGGGCCTTGCCGTCGGGACGGACGCCAAAGCCGATGATGATGGCGTTGGAAGCGTCGGCCGAGGACGACGTCGGTCTCGTTGATGGCACCAACGGCGGAATGGATCGTGTTGATGCGCACCTCGGACTGATCCATCTTGTCGAGGGAGTCCTGAAGGGCCTCGATGGAGCCCATGGACGTCGGCCTTGATGATCAGGTTGAGCTCCTTGACCTCGGCGTCGGCGATGGTCTCGAAGAGGTTCTCGAGCGTCACGTGCTTCACGCGGCTCTGCTCCTCGATACGGGCCTTGAGCGAACGCTCGTCGGCCAGCGCACGCGCCTCGCGCTCGTCCTCGAACACGCGGAACTCATCGCCGGCGTTGGGGACGGACTGCAGGCCCAAGATCTCGACGGCGTCGGAAGGACCGGCCTCGGTGACGGCGTTGCCCTTTGGGGTCGAGCATGGCACGGACGCGGCCATAGGTGAGGCCGGCGACCAGCGTGTCGCCCACGCGCAGGGTGCCGCGGGTCACGAGCACGGTAGCGACCGAGCCGCGGCCCTTGTCGAGCTTGGCCTCGAGGACGTTGCCGGAGGCAAAGGTGTCCGGGTTAGCCTTGAGCTCGAGCACATCGGCCTGGAGCAGCACGGTCTCAGAAGTTCGTCAATACCGATCTTCTGCTTAGCCGAGATGTTGACGAACATGTTCTGTCCGCCCCACTCCTCGGGGATGACGCCGTACTCGGTGAGCTCCTGACGCACACGGTCGGGGTTGGCGCCCGGCTTATCGATCTTGTTGACGGCGACGACGATGGGTACGCCGGCGGCCTTGGCGTGGTTGATCGACTCGACGGTCTGGGGCATGACGCCGTCGTCAGCGGCGACGATCAGGATGACGATGTCGGTCACCTTGGCACCGCGGGCACGCATAGCCGTAAAGGTGGCGTGACCCGGGGTATCAATGAAGGTGATCTTGCGGTCGTTGATCATAACCTGCGAAGCGCCGATGGCCTGCGTAATGCCGCCCGCCTCGCCGGCGGCAACGCCGGTGTGACGGATGGCGTCGAGCAGGCTCGTCTTGCCGTGGTCGACGTGACCCATGACGGTGACGACCGGAGCGCGCGGCTTAAGGTCGGCGGGATCGTCGTAGAACGAGAAGGTGTTCTCCTCCTCGGGGGGTGATGATCTTGATCTGACGGCCCAGGTCGTCGGCGACGAGCTCGACGAGGTCGTCGGACATGGACTGCGTCATGGTGAGCGGCGTACCCAGCAGGAACAGGCGCTTGATGATGTCGTTGGCCGGAACGTCGAGCGCCTCGGCGAGCTCCCTGGACGGTAACGCCCTGGGAGACCTTGATGGCGTCGAGGTCCTCGGGGTTCACGCCCTGGGCCAGCGCCTCCTCTATCTTGCGCTCCTCCTGAGCCTTGGCAGCCTCGCGCTCGCGCTTCTCCTGCGCTTCTTGCGGCGACCGGTGGACTCGCGAGAGGCCTCCCTCGACGGCAGCACGAGCCTCCTCGAGCACCTTCTCGCGGCTGTACTCCTCGGCCTCGCGAGCCATGCGGCTGTAGTGGTCCTCTTCGTTGTTGTGACCGCCCTTGCGCTTTTGCCCTTGCCCTGCTTATCGGGGTTGGGGAAGTCCATGCCGGCAGCGACGTTGTTGCTGGCGTTGGTGCGATGGCTGTGCGGACGGCTCTCGGAGGCGTTGCGCTCGGAGTTGTTGTCGGAAGCGTTGCGATCGTTACGACGGCCACCGCGGCGGTCGTTGCTGCCGCCACGACGGTTACCGCGCTCGGCGCGCGCTCGGCCTTGGCCTTGTCCTCGGCGTCCTTCCCTCTCCTTGAGCACGGTCTCCTGTGCGGCGATCTGGTCGAGCAGCGAACGGAAGCGCGAACCGGAGTCGGAAGCAGGGAACGGCGCGGCGCTGGGCCTCGCGGGCAGCCTCCTCCTTCGCGGGCAAAGGCGCTCCTGCTCGGCCTTCTTCTTGGCCTCGGCCTCGGCGCGGGAAGCCTCCTCGGCAGCCTGGGCTGCGGCAAACTGGCGACGCTCCTCCTCGCGGGCCTTCTCGGCGGCGATGCGCTCGCGCTCGGCCTCGGCGGCGCGTGCGGCTTCCTCGGCGGCAGCTGCCTGCCTCGGCCTGCTTGGCGGCCTCGACTTCTGGGCGCGGGCCTCGATCACCGAGGCGAGCTGCTTTGCGGACCATGGCGACATAGGCGTCCTCCAAGGTGGAGGAAGCGGACTTAGCGGGAATCTTCATATCGGCGAGATGACCCATCAGTTCCTTGGAGGTCATGCCGAACTCTTTGGCCAGGGTGGACACACGGACTTTTGCCATATGACTTCACCTACCCTTTCTGGCACCTTGGGTGCCTAGAGACTGAACGAGCGTGGGGAGACGCGCCGGGACCCGCCCGGCGCGACCGCGCGCTAGATCAGGTCCTCCGCATCATCGAAGGCGTCGGTGTCGTGGACACCGCAGAAACGGGAGCCGGGACGAGCCCTGGTTGCGGCACTGGATGCCGTCCTCGGACACGTACTCGCAGCGGCGGACGTCCTCATCCTCCTCGTCACCGATCAGGTCGGCGGCGGGCTCCTCGTGAACGGGAACGTTCTTGAGGATGTCGGCGGCAAGGGTCTCGGACTTGATGTCGATGTGCCAGCCGGTCAGGCGCGCGGCGAGGCGGGCGTTCTGGCCCTCCTTGCCGATGGCGAGGGACAGCTGGTCGTCGGGCACGATGACGCCGGCGTAAGCCTTCTCCTCGTCGATGAGGACGCGGGTGACCTTGGCGGGCGAAAGGGCGTTGGCGACGTAGACAGCAGGATCGGCATCCCAAAGGATGACGTCGACACGTCGCCACGGAGCTCGCCCACGACAGCGCGAACACGGCTGCCCTTGGGGCCGACGCAGGCGCCAACGGGATCCAGACGGTCGTCGAGCGAGTGGACGGCAACCTTGGAGCGCTGGCCGGGCTCGCGGGCGATCGACTTGATCTGGACGGTGCCCTCATAGATCTCGGGCACCTCCTGCTCAAACAGACGACGCATGAGCTCGGGGTGGGTACGGGAGATGACAATCGGCGGACGGCTGTGCTCGCCACGAACCGGTTGCAGGTTGGGTTGGGGTCGCGAACGTCGATGATCACGGCCTTGATGTGCTGGTTGTGCAGGTAGCGCTCGCCCATCGGACGCTCGTTGCGCTCGTTCTCGTAACGACGCTGATCGAAGTGCGGCAGCTCGGCCTCGACGCCCTCGCGAATCTTGACGATCGTGAAGTCGGGCGTGGTCTGCAGCACGGTACCGCTGATGAGGTCACCGATGCGGCCGGAGAACTCCTCGTAGATCTGCTCGCGGGCGGGTTGCGCACGATGGCGTTGATCTCGGCCTTGGCGTTCTGGGCGGCGATGCGGCTCGTGTTCTTGGGAGTGACGTCGATCTCCTCGAACTCGGTGAAGTTGCCCTCCTCGTCCATGGAATCGTCGATCGGCTCCAGGCGGTAGACGTAGATCTTGCCGGTGGTGCGGTCGATGGTCACCTTGGCGCCCCACTCAAGATGCAGGATCTCGGCATAGCTCTTGGCGAGCGACTGCTCCAGGCGGTCGATCAGGTAGAGCTGGTCGATGTGCTTCCCTGGCAAAGCTTCATCAGGGCGGACATCATGTCGGATGCTGCCATCTTACTTTCCTTCCTTCGCGGGCTTGAAGTCGTAGGTGGGCTTCAACTTGCACTTTTTAACATCAGAGAAATCGAGGGTGACGGACTCGCCGTCCTCAAGCTCGGGGGTCACGTTCGTCTCGGTCGCGGCGGCAATCTTGCCGGCGCACTTGCGACGGCCCTCGGTGGCGGTGGAGGTGAGCTCGCAGTTCTCGCCCACAAAGCGGGCAAAGTCACACGGGCGGCGCAGCGGGCGCGCCATCCCCGGGCTCGACACCTCGAGTGTATAGCTCGAAGAGATGGGGTCGAGCTCCTCAATCACATCGCCGACCCACTTGGTGTTGGCCGTGACGTCGTTGAGCGACAGGCTCTGACCCTCGGCACCCCTCGATACGCACACGCACGCAGGGGCCTTGGTGGCACCCACGAGCTCGACGTCGACGATGTCGACATCGTGCTGGGGAGCGACGGCCTCGAGCGCGTCGATGATCGCCTGCTCGGTCTTGGTCTTGACCATTGCGGCACCTCCATCCATACAAAAAAGAAGCGGGGCCGAAACCCCACTTCTTTCAATTACAACTTCATTTGCAAGCAAACTATACCAATAGCTGCGGAAACGTGCAAGCACAGTACGAATCAGCAGGTCAGCGTGCGCACAGCTTCTCCACAAGAATAGGACAATTGACCGCAGAAATCAGGGCAGGTATATGAAAACGAGGGACGACCCAACCGAATCGCCCCTCGTCTTTTTATGCGTCAGCTTTGCGCGCAGCGCTTACTTGACCACCAAGTTGACCAGCTTGCCGGGCACGCAGATGGCCTTGACGACCGTCTTGCCCTCGAGCCACTTGGCGACGGCGGCCTCGGCGGCAGCCTGCATATCCTCATTGGAGGCATCGCGGGCCACGTCGACGCGGCCGCGGACCTTGCCGAGCACCTGGACCACGATCTGCACCGTGTCCTCAATGGACTCGGCCAGGTCGAACTCGGGCCAGGCGGCGGTGTAGGCGTTGCCCTCGCAGCCCGAGTGCCTCGTGCCACAGCTCGTCGGCCCAGAACGGGCAGATGGGGGCAAGGACGCTCACGATATCCTTGGCCACGCCGTAGCACAGCGCCTTGTCGCGGGCGGTACCCTCGGTGGCGTTGAGATAGGCGCTCGCCGCGTTGACGAGCTCCATGACGGCCGAGATCGCGGTGTTGAACTGGCCGCGATCGAAGTCCTCGGTGCACTTGGCGATGGTGCGGTGACGCTCGCGATAGAGCTTCATCGCAACCTCGTCGAGTGCGGACTTGTCGAAGGCCACGTTGGCATCGCCGGACTGGACGAGCTGCCAAACGATACGCCAGGCGCGCTTGATGAAGCGGTTGGCGCCCTCGACGGCCTTGGGATCCCAGTCGAAGTCCTTCTCGGGCGGGGCGATAAACAGGATCGCCAAACGCATGGTGTCGGCGCCGTAAGGTTCGATGACCGAGCTCGGGGGCACGACATTGCCCCTTGGACTTGGACATGGTGTCGCCGTTCTCGTCCTTGACCATGCCCTGGCACAGCAGGTTAGTGAAGGGCTCGTCCACGCTCAGCAGGCCCAGGTCGCGCAGTGCCTTGGTAAAGAAGCGGCTGTAGAGCAGGTGCAGAATGGCGTGCTCGATGCCGCCGATGTAGTTATCGACGGGCATCCAACGGTCGGCGGCCTCGCGGGAGAAGGGCAGCTCGGTGTTGTGCGGGTCGGTATAGCGCATGTAATACCAGCTCGAGCACGTAAACGTGTCCATGGTATCGGTCTCGCGCTTGGCCGGGCGACCGCAGACCGGGCAGGTGGTCTCGTAGAACTCCTTGCACTCAGCAAAGGGTTTCGCCGGCGCCCAGGTCCAGGTTCTCGGGCAGCGTCACCGGCAGCTGATCCTCGGGCACGGGCACGATGCCGCAGTGCTCGCAGTGGATGGCCGGGATGGGGTTGCCCCAATAGCGCTGGCGGCTGATGAGCCAGTCGCGGAGACGGAACTCGACCTTTCGACGGCCGCAGCCCATGGCCTCGAGGTCGGCCACGATCGCAGCCTCGCCCTCGGAGTGCTTGCCGCCGCGCATGCCGGTGTACTTGCCGGACTGGACGAGCGTGCCCTCGGCAGCGTGGGCGCAATCCCAGTCGACGGTCTCGGCATGGAAGGTATCGATGGTCTCGCCGCTGGCCTCGACGGCAGCGCGATCGTCATCGTCCAGGATGATCGGCACGATGGGCAGATCATACTTTACGGGCAAACTCAAAGTCACGCTGGTCGCCACAGGGAACGGCCATGACGGCACCGGTACCGTAGTCGGCAACGACATAATCGGCAACCCACGGGGACCTTTCGCCGTTGACGGGGTTTACCACATAGCGGCCCGTGAAGGCACCGTGCTTCTCGAGAGTGCCCTGGGCACGCTCGACGGCAGAGATATGCTTGGAGTCCTCGACGATCTTGGTGACGGCCTCCTCGTACTCCGTGCCCTCGACGAGCTCGTGCAGGCCGGCGTACTCAGGGGAGCCGGGACAAAGAAGGAGACACCAAAGAGCGTGTCGGCTCGCGCGTGGTGAAGACGGTGATCTTACCCTCGTCACCCTCGATGGGCTCGCCATCCTGGTCGCACAGGGTAAAGTCGACCTCGGCGCCCTCGGAGCGACCGATCCAGTTGGCCTGCATCTGCTTGACGCGCTCGGGCCAGCCGGGGAGCTTCTCCAGATCGTCGAGCAGCTCCTGAGAGTACTCGGTGATCTTGAAGTACCATTGCTCAAGGTCGCGCTTCTCGGGCTCGGTGCCGCAGCGCCAGCACTTGCCCCTCGGTGACCTGCTCGTTGGCCAGAACGGTCTTGCAGGTGGGGCACCAGTTGACCGGGTTCTTCTTGCGGTAGACCAGACCCTTTTCCCACAGCTTCTCAAAGATCCACTGACCCCAGCGGTAGTAGTCGGGGCTGCAGGTCTTGACCATGCGATCCAGATCGTAGGAGAAGCCCATGCGCTTCATTGTGGCGAGCGCCTGGTCCATGTTCTTATACGTCCAGGCGGCAGCCTGCGTGTTGTGCTTGATGGCGGCGTTCTCGGCAGGCAGGCCAAAGGCGTCAAATCCGATGGGGTGCAGCACGTCGTAGCCGCGCATGCGGGCCTGACGGGCCATGGCATCGCCGATGGTATAGTTGCGAGCGTGGCCCATGTGCAGGTCGCCCGACGGATACGGGAACATCTCGAGCACGTACTTCTTGGGCTTGCTGTCGTCGGTGTCGACGGCAAAGAGGTTAAGGAGTCCTCCCAGGCCTTCATCCACTTGGACTCAATGGCCTGCGCGTCGTAGGCAGGGATCTCGTCCTTATGATCTGTGCAATCGCACATATCAGCTCCCTTTAATCTTAGCTGGGGTCGGGCGGCTTGGCTTTATTCGCTACTGCGGACAGTCCTGCGCAAGACGAAAGAGCACATTAAGTGCTCTTCTTTGCGTGCGGAACTTAGCGAACAAAGCCAAGCCGCCCGACCCTAAGGTTAACTTGACTGATGATAGCAAATACGACAAGCGAGATGCCTGCGACTTGCGGGCATCTCGCTTTATCTAAATAACGTGGTTGTGAATCAACCGCTATCTGTTATCCGCCCAAACATGGTCGGGTTTTTCCAAGTGCCCGAGATTGCCGTGAAAGAGGAGCGACGCGTACTTGAGTACGCGAGCGACGGTTTGAACGGCAAGGTGCGGTGCTTGGGAAAGCCGCTTAGCGGTAGCTGACGCTCTGCTGGGAATCCTTGACGACTACGTCGTGAGCGCCGCCTTCGACGATGGAGGTGGAGCTGACCAGCGTTAGGCGTGCCTTTTCCATGGAGCTCGGGGATCGAGAGGGCACCGCAGTTGCACATCGTGGACTTGACCTTATAGAGCGTGCCGCCCACGCCGTCCTTGAGGGAACCGGCGTAGGGAACGTAGGAGTCGACGCCCTCGACGAAGCTGAGCTTCGCGGCACCGCCCAGGTCGTAGCGCTGCCAGTTGCGGGCACGCGCGGAACCCTCGCCCCAGTACTCCTTCATGTACTGACCGTTCACGTTGACGCGCTCGGTCGGGCTCTCGTCAAAGCGGGCGAAATAACGGCCCAGCATCATAAAGTCGGCACCCATGGCAAGGGCGAGCGTCATGTGGTAGTCGTAGACGATGCCGCCGTCGGAGCACACGGGCACGTAGACGCCGGTCTCCTCGTAGTACTCGTCGCGAGCGCGGCAGACGTCGATCAGCGCGGTGGCCGGCCACGGCCGATGCCCTTGGTCTCACGGGTGATGCAGATGGAGCCGCCGCCGATACCAACCTTGATGAAGTCGGCACCGCAGTCGGCCGAGGAAGCGGAAGCCCTCGGCGTCGACGACGTTGCCGGCACCGACCTTGACGTCCTCGCCGTAGTTGGCGCGGATCCACTCGATGGTGCGCTTCTGCCACTCGCTGAAGCCCTCGGAAGAATCGATGCACAGGACATCGGCACCGGCCTCGATGAGCAGCGGCACGCGCTCGGCATAGTCGCGGGTGTTGATACCGGCACCGACCATAGCGCTTGTCGCCGTCGAGCAGCTCGTTGGGGGTTGGTCTTGTGGCTGTCGTAGTCCTTGCGGAAGACGATGCCCATGAGATGATCGTAGTCGTCGACGATGGGCAGGGCGTTGAGCTTATTGTCCCAGATGACGTCGTTGGCAACCTTAAGGCTGATGTTCTTGTCGCCCACGATGAGCTGCTCACGCGGGGTCATGAACTCGGAGACCTTCGTCTGGTGGTCATCGCGGCTGGGGCGATAGTCACGGCTGGTGACGATGCCCAGGAGCTTACCCTTGGGAGTGCCGTCGTCGGTGACCGGCATGGTGGAGTGGCCGGTCTTCTCCTTGAGCTCGATGACCTGCTCCATGGTCATGTCAGGGGTCAGCGTGGAATCGGACTGAACGAAACCGGCCTTGTGATCCTTGACGGCCTTGACCATAGCGGCCTCGGACTCGGCGCTCTGGGAACCGTAAATGAAGGACAGGCCACCCTCGGTAGCGAGCGCGACACCATATCGACGCCCGAGACGGACTGCATGATGGCGGAAACCATGGGGATGTTCAGGGTGATTGCCGGCTTCTCACCGCGCTTAAAGCGGGTTAGCGGCGTCTTAAGAGAGACGTTGTTGGGGATGCACTGCGAGGACGAGTAACCAGGGACCAGCAGATACTCCGAAAACGTGTGGGACTCACCGGGAAAGAACGTAGCCATGTTTCTCCTTTTTCCATGCGACCGGTCGGCTGCAGGCCTCGTAGGACCCAGCCCAACCTTGGGCGCCCAATACTGGGGAAGTATCTTAACGCACTTTGACTGCTACAATGCATGATTTAAGAAAGAGCACACGAGGGTTTGACGCAGACTTTGCGTTTGCCCAGCAAACACTTTAGGGGGAGACGTGGAGCACATGGAGTACAACACGACGGCAAAGTTGGTCATTCAAGCGTGCGACAAGGATTTGCCGGGCGTTTTCGGCCACGGCTGCGTCTTGCTGCTGCAGGGCATCGCCCGCGAGCACTCGCTCAACCGCGCCGCCAAGAGCATGGGCATGGCGTACTCCAAGGCATGGCGCATTGTGAACGAGGCCGAAGGTCAGCTGGGCTGCAAGCTCATCGAGCGCGACGGAGCCCGCGGATCCACGCTCACCCCCGCCGGCGAGCGAGCCATAGCAGTCTACGAGGAGCTGCAGGCAGAAATCAACAACGTCATTGCCAACAAAGCAAACGACCTCATCGCCAGCATTAAAGAGTAGCTAATTTACGAAGGGCGTTGTCTAGGGCGGACGCTACGACCAGGGGGTCGTCGGTACCGGCGAAGAGACGGACGGTGCTGCCCTGCTTGACGCGTGGGGCCGAAAGGCGCGTCGTTGCGCCGCCGGCGGGCGAGTGCGAAACTCCCGGGCAAAGCATCGAGACAGCTTGCCCGCGCTACGCTCGATAAGGTCAAATTCAACTGCCGGGCCAAAGCCGTGCTCGAGGATTCCTGTTGCAACAGCATGGTCGGGATGCGAGCTCAGTCCGGGATAGCGTACGTTGCGCACCATCTCGTTGGCGGCCAGATACTCGGCCAGCGCACGCGCCGGTCGAAATGTGCCTGCATGCGGACATCGAGCGAGTCCAGTCCCCGCCCAGCGCAGCGGCCTCGTCAGCAGTCAAATCAAGCTTGGCCAAGCCACGGCCCTCAAGCAGGGCATGCGCGCACTCAGCCGCGGCATCCACGCGATGGCGCTTGAGTTGCGAGCGCGCCACCGAAGCGGCAACGAGCTTGCGCGGTGCCTACCGCACACACGCGATCGGACGCGTCGAGCGACAGCACGGCACCCAAGCGCAGCGGATCGCACCCAAAGACGCCAGGCACCGTGTTATCTACCACGAGCAGCGCGCGTGCCTCGCAGCCGCGCGACCCAGAGCACGAAAGATCGGGCACACGCAGACCAAACCCGCCAATGGGTTGACGAACCACCACAGGTGCGGCCTCGGCATCAAACGAGCCGGCAAAGCCACCGGACGCCGCAGCAAACACCTCGACAGACGGCTCCCCCACCATCACAACATCGCAGCCGTCAAATCCGCTCGCAAACGCATCCGCAAAGTCGTCCGCAAAGGCCACAGGCGGTCACCGGGGCACAATCCCCAACACAGCGCTGCCGGAACATGCGGGGCCGCAACAGACGCGCCTCACGCGCGCTGGCCCCCCATGCCTCTTCTAGCTGCTGTACGCTCATACGGCACCGTCCCTTCAAAAGCAAAAACCCACGATGCGGATGTTTCCCGCATCGTGAACTTTGGCTGCAGTAAGCGCCGATGGGCGATCGTGCGCCTAGATGTTGAGCGCGTGGTAGGTCACGCTCGCACCCGGGGCGTCACGGTCACGCCATAGGCCTCGGGATAGATGCGCGTCGAAAATACGAGCGCACCATCGTTCACAAACACCTCGACCGACGAGACATCGCCAACAATGCGCACGTTGCGCACCTCGTCGACGGCTCCCAGCGCACGGTACGACCGCAGCCGGCAGAAGCGCGACCCTCATCGGTAAATCGCATCTCAAAGCGCGGGGGCAGTTCGTCCTCGGCGGGCACAAACGCCAGCTTCAGCTCGCCATCAACGGTCGTGGTAAACGCGCCGTCGACACCGTCGACAACAACGTCAAAGCAGGTATCGTCGGCAACCTCCAACGAGCCCGCCCCCACACGCACCGAGGCATAATGGTGCTCAATCTCGCGCGCCGGCTGCTGCAGCACCACGCCGCCCGCACCGGCTGTAAGCTCACGCGGCACCGTCATGCAGTGCTGCCAGCCGCACGCCACGGTAGGCGCGCTGTCATAGGTCGGCTCATCGGGCATGCCCATCCAGCCGATCAGAATGTGGCGACCATCTCGGACGTAAACTCCTGAGGAGCATAGAAGTCAAAACCGGCGTCCCACAGGCGGAAATCGCCCAGCTCATAGGCACCGTCACCACCGGTAATGTCGCCCGTTACAGGCATGTAGCCAGCAGCGTAAACGTTGCCGCGGTCCCAACGACCGCCCTCAAGACCCTGGGGCGAGAAGGACAGGTACTTCGCCGGTACGCCGCAATCCGCCTCGAGCTCCAAATACCCCGGGCACTCCCACATAAAAGCCAAAACGCTCGGGCGTAGACACGCGGCTCTCGAGCTCCCAACTCAGCATATCGGCCGAGCCATACACCGGGATCTCGCCCCATCGCGCCCGGCACCTCGCCGTGCATGGCGCAAAAATCGACTATCGACATGCGGCCCATCCACGCGACGACGCGCGCCCAGCACCATGTGATAACGCCCGTCCGCGTCACGCCACACCTTGGGATCGCGCACATGGCAGGTCAAATCCTCGGGATAATCTCGGACGCCAGCACCACGCGCTTTTGGCTAAACGTCTGTCCATCGGAGCTCTCGACATACACGGTGTCGGCGCGACGACCGGAGTTGACATAGTCAAAGACGCCGTCCGCGTCGGGGAGCTTAACGTTGCCTGTGTACAGTACGCGAATGCGGCCGTCCTCGGCAAGCGCGGAGCCCGAATACACGCCATGGCAATCGAACGGCTCGTCGGGCAACAGCGGGGCGCCAACATATTCCCAGTTCATAAGGTCGCGGCTTGTGGCATGACCCCAGGCCTTAACGCCGCCCTCGACATCAAACGGCGCATATTGAAAATAAGCGTGGAACACGCCGCCCGCTTGGCAAAGACCGTTGGGGTCGTTGAGCCAACCCGCCGGCGGCATAATATGGAAGCGCTGGCCATACGCGCCATGACCGCACTCAGTGGCGGCGGCGTCAACAGCGGCAACCAGCTTTGCAAGATCGCGACCAAGTGCATTAGACATATCAAAGTCCTAACAGATCGAAAGTTACAAGGCACCAGAGATCGGCGCCCGATGCTGGAAACACCCGCGAGCATACAGCCCGCGGGCATTCCCTTAATCAAAAGCTCTTAGGCCTGCTCGGAAGCCTTGGGCTCGTCCTTGTACAGGACAAACGAGACGCCAAAGGAAACCAGCGCGGCGACCGCAAACATGATCGCGTACTGCACGGGTTGGGCCAGGCACAGCAGGATACCGAAGATGCCGGTAACGCCGGTGCCGGAAGCGGCAAGCAGACCGCCGCCGACCGCAACAGCCGGCGATGAAGGGCTTAAAGAAGCGCAGGTTACCAAAGATGGCCGGCGCGGTAATACCCATGAAGGCGGACAGAGCCGAAGGAAGCGGGCCCTTGATCTTGGCATCGCGGGTCTTAAAAGGCAACGGCGAGCGCTGCGCCACCGTGGGCGATGTTGGCAGCGCTGGCGATGGGCAGCCAATAGGTCACGCCGTACTGGGCGAGCTGGCCCGAGGTCGATGGCGGTGTACATCTGGTGGATACCGGTAACGACCGTGGGGGGCATAGAACAGGCCGACGATAAAGGAACCGATGCCGAAGGGCAGGGTCAGCAGGGCCTGGATCAGACCGAGGATGGCGTTCTCGGCCCACACGAAGATGGGGCCGACGGCAACGAGGGTCACGAGCACGGTCACGAACACCGAGACAAGCGGGGTCAAAGAGGTCGAACATCTCGGGAACGATCTTGTGCAGGCGCTTCTCGAGGAAGGCCAGAATGGCACAGGCGATAACGATGGGGATCACATGGCCCTGATAGCCGACGCACTCAAAGCTGTACACACCGGGAATGACGGTAACCATGGTCTGTACGCCCTCGGAGGCAACCGTGTAGGCGCTCTGCAGCGAGGAGTTAATGAACGCACCGCCGACGACGGCACCCAGATACGGGTTGGCGCCAAAGGCCTTGGCGGCGGAGTAGCCGATCAGGATCTGCAGAATGCCAAAGGATGTGCCCGAGACCGAGGTCGGCAATCTTGTAAATAAAGTTATTGGTGTCGAGCGCGATAAAGCCGTTGGAGGCCATAAAGTTGAGGGCGCTCATAATGCCCAGCAGCAGACCCGAAGCCACGATGGCGGGGATGATGGGGACAAAGACGTCGCCGAGCACCTTAATGGCACGCATAAAGATGTTCTGCTGCTGTGCGGCGGCCTCCTTGACCTCGGCCTTGGTGGCAGCCTCGACTCCGCTGAGCGCAATGAACTCTTCGTAGACCTTGTTGACGGTGCCGGTGCCAAAAATAATCTGGAGCTGGTCCTGAGCCTCAAAGACGCCCTTGGCGCCGTCGATATTCTCGAGGGCCTCCTTGTTAACCTTCGCGTTATCGGCAATCACCAGGCGCAAACGCGTGGCGCAATGCGCGGCAGAGACGACGTTGTCGGCGCCACCGATATTGTCGAGCACCTCTTGGGCTGATTTGCGGTAGTCCATGACTTCCCCTTCCTCCAACGGGCGCACGTGCACCCGGCCATCTTTGACACTTACGCTGTAATCGATTTCACTTTAGGGTGAACGGTAGGAATAGGCCGGCGAATGGTAGTTTTAAGGCAAAAACAGACGACTCAGAGGCAGGCAGACGTGTCAAAGGCCTGAGACATTCATAAGCTGATGGCCGAGCTTGAGCGTCTTTAGACCGCTCTCCCCCTCCACGCCATCGAGCGTGTTGATCAGCATATTGGTCGCCTCGACGCCACTGGTCAGGTAGCCATAATGCACAGTGGGAATGCCGCCCGTCAGCGCGCGCAAAAACGCGTTGTCGCCAAAACCGCTTACGCGGTGTATACCCTCGCCCACGCCGCGAACCTCATCGATGGCACGCAGTGCGCCCGCCGCCATGGTGTCGGTTGCGCATGCGATAAACGAAACATCGGGAGCGACGGAAAGCAGCTCACGCGCCGCACCATAGCCCGAGTCGAGCGTAAACGAGCAGGCGAATCAAGGTGGCATCGAGCGGGTTACCCGCGGCGCGCAATCCGGCCTCAAAACCGCGACGGCGGTCACAACCGGCCGCGCGGTCCTCCTCGGTAACCCCAATGTAGGCGATCTTGCCGTCCACGCGGCCTGCAAGCGCATGGCCCAGCTCAAAAAGCGGCCTCGTAATCGTCGTGATAGACGCACGCCGCGCCCTCAACATTCTGGCCGATCAGTACGATGGGCACGCGGCACGACTCAATCGCCCGGCGATGCTCGTCGGTAATCATAGTTGCCACGAGCACGATGCCATCGACCGGGTGGTTTTGGAATAAATCGAGGTACTCGAGCTCGCGATCGGGGGCGTTATCGGTATTGGCAAGCAGCATCTGGTAGCCACGGCGACCGAGCACCTGGCCAATACCGGCGGTAATGCGGCTCACGGATTCCGAGTTAATCTTGGGCACGATAACGCCGATGAGCTTGGTGGAGCCGGTGCGCAGCGCACGGGCCCTGGCTGGACCGCACGTATCCGGTCAGCTCGATCGCCTTCTTAATGCGCTCGGCCTTGTCCGCCGAGATATATCCACCGTTGAGGTAGCGAGAGACGGCGGCGCTCGAAACGCCGGCCAGCTCGGCCACATCTTTCATCTTTACCACGAGCGCCCCTGTCATTGAAATCGCTTTCACCATGATACCCGTGAAGACGGCATCCGAACAAAATCGGCCCACCGGGTCGAGCAAACGTCAGCGAGCGGGCAGCTGCCGTGGCGAGGTGCCGCGGAAGAAGAGCGAAGCGTACTTTTATGTACGCGAGCGACGGCTTGAGCGGCAGATCGCCCGGCAGATGCCCGCGCAGCGTCGAGCAGTCCGGCGTTTGTTAAAACGCCGGAACATAGTTAGCCGTGGTACTCGCCGTTGTACTGGATGAGCGTTAGGTCCTCCACTCCGTCGAGCGCGCGAATGGCGTCGGCATAGGGCATATCAACGCCATCCGAGAACACCTCGACGGCCATCTCGACCTTATCACCGCGCATCGTCTTGGACTTGACGGTGAATTTGGTGCGCCCAAATGCACGCACGATATCGTCGCCGGTGGTCTGGCCCGTGTAGTGAATGACCATCATGTACACACGCGACTTGTCCATCTGGTGGGCTCGCAAAAAGCTGGCGATCATCACCACGATCACCACCGCAGTGAGCCCCACGAGCGCATACATGCCGGCGCCGGCCGTAATGCCCGTGGTAATGGCCCAAAACAGATACAGCAGGTCGAGCGGGTCCTTGACCGCCGTACGATAGCGGACGATTGACAGAGCACCGACCATACCGAGCGAGATGACCACGTTGGTCGAGATCGCGAGCGTGACCATGCAGGTGAGCACGCACATGCCTACAAGCGTCACGGCAAAGCTGCGCGAATACACCACGCCGGTAAAAAGCGCTTGTACACGTAATAGATCAGGATGCCCATGGCGAGCGCCACGAGAAGCGAGACAGGCCGATCTTGGCAGGGTCGACCTGGCCAAACGCCTCCAAGACGGAGTTCTTAAAAAGTCCCTGGTGCTCATGGTCTAAATATCCCCTCGGTTCTCAAAATCCGAATCCCAGTAATTAAATCCGCGCAGGTAGGCAGTCTTTTCGTAACACAGGCAGTACTTGGGATCGCCTTTTGAAAGCTCGGCCGCGCCCGGCGGACCATATCGCGCACCAGCTGCGGGCAGAACTCCGTAAACTTGACCTCCATCACCAGCTTGCCGGGCTCGGGACCGGCAGCGCGGGCAGCGTCACGTCAAAGATATCGAAGCTTCCCACCGCGGCACGCACGTTCATGTCAAACGTACGCACGTGCCCTCATCCATCACCCACGGCTCGCGCTCGCTAGTCCACGATGGTCCGTGGGCGCATCATGTTGCAGATGCACTCGATGTAGAACTCGCGACAGAGCGGATAGGGACTCCTTAGCAAAAAGCCGTAGTCGCCAGCCAAAATCTGCTCAAACTCGCCGCGCGTGAGCGGCGCGTCCTCCTTGTAGATCCAGCTGCCGTACTTCTTTTTGCGCTCGAGCTTAATCACCTTGTCGCTGCCGTTATAGATGCGAACGCGATACTTTTTGCGCATGAGAATGCCGGTGTCTTTCCTCGTAGGCCGAGTTGCAGTGGTCGTCAAAGTACAGGCTGCGAATGGTGTAACCGCCCGCCCGCGCATGCTTGTCCAGCTTAAACACCGGCGCCATGCGACAGGCAAGCGCAGCGTGCTCGCCCTCGTTAATGAGATATTTGAGCTCGTGGCGGTAACGCTCCTGCGTGGCACGCACAGGCGGGGCCGCCAAGCGCTCAAGCAGCGCGCTAGCCCTCCTCATACGTATCCTCCACGACCTTACCGCCGTCTTGCACGTAAAAACACTTCATGCCGTACTGTTTGCCATCGTCGGTAACGTAATATTCAAACGCATCTTTGCGTATAACCGTCGGAGTTAGTGGCACGCACGCGCACAAAGTACTGGCCGGTATCGGGCGCATCACAGGTCACCTCGGGAAGCAGCACGTCTCGGCCTTAAAGACCACATCGCTTATGGCATAGTCGCGCGCAAGTTCTACGGTGTAGCGAATGTCGCGCGCCTCAAAGTCGTAGGACGCATCCAGTTAATGCGCAGCTTGCCGTTATCGATCTGCGGCACACCGATGTAGAACGGCATGGGCTTTTATAGTCTCGCGGAAGCTCTTATAGTTCTCTTCGATCTCGGCCGGAATCGCCGCGGCAATCTGCTCGTATTGGTCCTTGGTGACAGGCAGATTATCGATATCGGGCGAAGCGAAGACCAGGATTCAGTCACCTCGCGGTAGTGCTTGATCATCTTGGTCAGGCGAGTCTCGGTCAAATACGAGCGCAAGTCCTTGACGGCACGGTCGAGTTCGCTGCGGAACGACTTGCTGCGCAACGCGCGGTTAAACAGCACGTTACCCCAGTAGTTGCTTGCGCCGCGCTCCCAGCTCGCGTAGTCCGAAAACCCGGTAAGAGAAAGCTCCAGCTTACGCAGCATGCCGTCGTTATCCCAATCCAGGATATACCAGACCTTGGAGTTAAGCGGGCTGTACAGATAGCAGTTACGGTTCTGCGTATCGCAGTTGCCCGTCAGGATCTGAAACGCCAACCAATAGACCAGGTTCTCGGTATCAAAGTAGGTGTCGAGCACGTCATCGATCTTTTGCGATTCGTCGTTGAGCGCATCGAGCATCTCGATGAGCTTGGTGTGGTCCGTATCGCCCTTAATCTCGAGCATGCCTTCAAAGCTTGCCTGGTTGTAGTCGGGATCATCGGCAAAAGCTTAATGGTGTCCTCGTAGCGATGGAAATCAAAGCTGTTCACCTTGTAACAGGTGCCCGCTCTTATCTAGGCCATGTGCCTTAAGCGCCGTCTTGTTGAGCTGCTCCACCTGCGTAAACAGGCCGTGAGTCCTCAAAGGTATCGTTTGTTTCGGTCTGGTCCTTGACCACAGATGCACAAACTGCGTGCGCAGGCCCATCATCTGGGGAATCCCGCGGATAAGGTCATAGGCCATCTTGTTGCGAAAACGCATACCCTCGCCCATGATGCTTGTTGAGCGCAATCGCACGCTGCTGGCGCCAGTACCTTTTCCTTTTTTTGAGCTCCACCTTGTAGTTTTTGCTGGGCATTCCGGCTGGACGTCTGGCCCCGGATCTGCACCGTGGCGTTGGGCGTTTCGCCATAGCCAACCTCGCCGGCCTCCGGGCCCTTTCGTCGCCCGGCTGCAACAGCCCATAACCTGATAGCGCGTCACGCCCATGTCGGCATAGTCATACACCGAGTACGTGAATTGATCTGTTCCCAGCTGTGGTCGGTGTTTTCGGAGCTGTTGCCGCGCGAGACCGTCAGGTACATGGTCACAACGCCGCGAGTCGTCGTAGACGGTGTAGAGCCTCGTCCTTGTCGCGCAGGTGTTTGGCCTTATTCGAGGCCTCAGCCTTTTTAATCTTGTCCTGCTTTTTGACCTTTTTTTAGTCGAGGATTCGTCCTGAGACGAACAGCCCGAAAGCAACAGCGCGCCGGCAGCCGCCTCGCAGGCAGCGGCGACATCAACTTATCGATCATCAGAACCTCCCCAATGTTTTTTGATACAGGCGAACCACCATACGTTCAAACGCACTGCGCGGCTCACCGCCCGCGCGCTTGTCCTCGTAGCATTGCTCAACACGGTCGAGCACCCGGCCAGGTTCGGTAAACCAGCCCGTCTTGTCGGTCGCCACAATGGGCTGCTGGCTCAGGATACGATACGGCAAGTTGGCGGTATAGGTATCGAGTCGCAGCAGCGCCGCGATAAAAACACCGCCGCACCCAACAAAAAGCCAAAGCCGTAAAACTGCTGCGGCAAAAGCAACGACACGGCAGTCGCCAGCCCGGCCAGCACCGGCAAACAACCCCGAGGCCAACACGGCCCCCTTGTAGTCGGTAAAGTAAAGCAAGATGAGCATCACCGTATTGCCCACGGCATACAGGCCATAGCCCACGCACAGCGTGCGAAAATACCCATGCATCAGGTTGTTAAAGCCCAGCGGCAGGGCCGAGAGCACCGTGGTCTCGAGCGAGATGACCGCCGCGGTCACAAACAACTGTTTGAGCGCGCAAAGCGCAGTTCGCTGTTGAGCGTGGAGAGCATCCCCTCCTCTGCCACCACAATGTCGCCCACCACGCCGCCGTCGTTGAACAGGCTGTAGTAGTCGCGATAGCGCGGATAGAAATTGACCTCGACCGAGACCACAAAGTTGACGGTCGTGACCAGATCGTCAAAAACGCGATGAGCGCCGGCACATCGTAGTAGGGCGCGCCATAAAACAAGCCCCTTGACCTGCACGCCAATGGGACCGGCCCAAATAATCACCAGGTGCGCAAAGAGTCCCAGATTGGTTAACAGACCCGTGAGCGCCAGCGGCATAAACTGATCGAGCCACTGCAAAAAGGGCCGGGGCTGCGGTCGCTCTGAGGAAAATACCGGTACAGCAGTACCACGTCCCAGCGAGCATGACGCCGTAGCCCAGAGCAATTGACGCCAACAGGCCCTCGACCGGCGGCAGTCCCAGCGCCAGCGCGGCCAGGGCGCACAGGCACGCCACGCCAATGGCGGCCGCAAAGCTGCAAAGGATGCCGCGGTAATCCTTGATGGCCGTGAGGTAACTCATGCCGTTCCAGTTGACGATCATAATGTTAAACAGCCACAGGCACAGCAGTCCCTGCAGCAGCGTGGCGCCCGAGAACAGCAAAAAGACGCCGTAGAGCACGGTGCCCGCAACGAGCATGATGGCATTAGACCCCAAAACGAAGGCAGGATCTCATCCTCGCGCTCGGCAAAGAGCATGTCGGCCAAAAAGCGCGTGACCGGCATAGAGAAAAAACTCGTGAGCGTGAGCGACGCCAGCAGCGTATAGGTCACCATGCACACCAGCAAGTCCCTGGTTGGCTCGGCCCACGCCCCACAGACCGCACAGCACCAAGATACCCCTGGAGCAGCACGCCCAACAGCATGGGGCCCGTGCACACAATGCCGGCGTAGCCGTAAGCGCGCATCGTGGCAAACAGACCCTTACGCCTAAACAGGCGCTTGAGCTCAAAACCGATTCCGGCCACCGGCTACTCCCCTCTCTGGGCAGGTTAAACGCACGCGCCGTCTCGTCGTACAGCGCGCGATAGTTGGCGAGCATCTGCTCGTGCAAGAAGTACGTGGCAACGCGACGCTGGCCGCGCTCCCCATCTCAATGCGACGAGCGCGGCTTGTGCACATGCGTTCCATGGCATCGGCCAAGCCCTTGCGATACATTGGCGGCGTCACAAAACCCGCCACGCCAAAAGTCGTCGCCCGGGGCGCCTTCGAGAAGCTCGCGACAGCAGCCCACCTCAGTCGTCACGCAGGGACGGCGCGCTGCAAGCGACTCCAGCACGCTGAGCGGCTGGCCCTCGGAGATGCTCGTCAAAATGGTAAAGTCGAGCTTTTCCATGTACTCGACCACGTTGACGCGGCCGGTAAAGATCAGGTCGCGCACGCCCAGGGTTTCGACCAGCGCGTGGCACTCGGCGCCGTACTCCTCGTCGTCCACGCCACCCATGATGTGCAGGCGCACCTTGGGCAGGCGCTCGTGCAGCTCAAAGAAGGCATAAATCATGGTCTTGACATCCTTGATGGGCGCCAGGCGCACCACCGCGCCAATGTCCACCCAGCCGTCATCGGGCTTTAAGGGAATATCCTTAAAGCGATCGAACTGGATGCCGTTGGGGATGACCAGGCATTTGTCCGCATCGCAGCCCATATCAATCTGCGTCTTGCGGGCGTTGTGAAACAGGCTCGTCACGCGAAAGGCGCGACGGTAGATCTCCTCCGAAAGCAGGTAGAAAAAAGCGAATCCAGCGGTCCTTAAACGACGGCACCACCCAATCGGCGCGAATGATCTCTTCCTCGCGCTCGCGGGTATAGATGCCATGCTCGGTCAGCAGCACCGGCGCATGGTGAACGCTTGAGCCCAGGCAGGCGAGCAGGCCACCGTAGCCGGTCGAGATGGCATGGTACACATCGACCACCGGCACCTCGCTGCCCAACAGGTAGAGCACGGGCAGCAACATGGAGCGCATGGTGTGGAATGCATCGGCAAAGGGCGTGTAGGGATACTCGGCCAGGCACACATCGCGAAAGATATCCATAAACGTGCGGCTCTGCAAAAACGAGAGCGGATGCACGCGACGGCGGTGGAAGATATCGAATAACACGTCCCAGTCCGGATTGGAGAGCGACACCAGACGGCGTAGCGCCTCGCGCTCACGGTCGTTAAAACTGGCTTCGTGCTGCTCGCCCGAAAGCCGCAGGGCATCGTCCAGGAACACCTCGTGCACCTCGACCACGTTGCTGGGCAGCTCGTAGACAAATTTGCCGCGGTCGGCAGCATGCGCGCCAATCACCCACAGCACGAACTCGTGCTCGGGCATGGCCATGGATATAGCCATGCATCGGTAGATACGCCGCCGTGCACATAGGGGTAGCAACCCTCGAGTACCAAGCAGATTCTCATCTGTCGCAACCCTCCCTTGCGCTCGATCGTCGGGTCTTATCATTTGCCTTGAGCAGATACAGATTGCCCGTAAGGTGCGTTAGTTCGCCACCCGTCACCGCACCTGGCTCGCCATTATTGGCGCGGAACATGAGCCACGCCTCGTCGTGAAAATTGCCCAGACTGAGCGTCCAGGCATCCGCGCTGGTATCCATGCCCACCGTCACCGACGAAAAGCGCTGGATGGCGCCCGAAGCATTCCGAGCCGGTCTGGCGACAGGCGGACGCAAACTTGGTAAGCCAGTCCAGGTAGTCGGTCAGGCCGCCCCTTGGACCTCCCAGCCCTCCGTAGCGCCGCGATCGGGATCGAAGCAGGTCGTCCGGGTGCATAAAGTGCGTGCTTACGTAGTGCATGTTGAGCTCGGATACGGCAGGCGCATATAGGAATCGCCGACCATGCCGCCCGAGACAATGCGCGGCTGCTCCATCGATGCCATCACTCGCCACGCCAAACTCCTGCGTACGGCAGGTCGGTGCCGTCCTCAAAATACGTACTGGCAATGGTCTTAATGCGCGGAACATCGGTACCGATAAGCTTGCGCGCGCGGAAGCCGAAAGATATTTGACGGTGGCACGTAGACCGAGCCGCGCGCGTTGGGCAGGACCTCGTCCTGAAACGCGATAAGTTCGTTGAGTGAAGCGACAAGCGTCTCTTTGTTCTTCCAGGTCTTGTAGTCGTACAGCGTGCCGTAGTCGGTGTCCCAGAGCGCGAGCGGCTGATGGATTTAATAGCCGTGAAAGCCCAGCTCACCGCCCATCTGCAGCAGCATGCCGCCAAAATAGCGGAACTGCGTGGTATCGGCTGTCGCGCGGGCTGGGGCTGGTTGACCGCGGCCTCGTAGTTTTCGATCATCACGCCGTATAGCAGAATGCCATATTTTTGCGCGAGCTTTTGCAGATCGGGCCACCAGACCTTGGTGTAAAAATCGGCGACGGAAAGCCCGTAGTCGCGCTTGATGTAGGTGCCGTCGCCCGAGGGCACGGGGCTAGGAAAGTCGTCCAAATAGAACACGGCGCTGTTGATGACCGGATAGGCCGTGGCATCACCCAGCAAGCTGATGGCCGAAGCATAGAACCCACGCATGACCTTGTCGTAGATGCCAATGTTGCACACCACGGTGTGACCACTGCCGCAATCGTTAGACCAAATGAGCGGCGTGTCCCGCGTCACCGGTCTTTGCCCATACGTGCGCCGTTTCGCGCAATGAAACCGAAAGTGAAGCATCGAAGGGATCGAGAACTCGTAGCGCTCTCCCCCGCCCAGCATAAAGCCCTCACTCGGAACGATACTTTCGGCTGTCGCATAGTCATATCCGGCCGATTCGATCCCAAGCTTGGAAGCAATAGCCTGCAGGCAGTTCGAGTTATCTGGCGTCATGCCCAGCATGAGTGAGCGGCACGCACTCACCCAACTCATCAGATCGGTCAGATGCGTACCCAGTCCGTCAAGCGAGGGCATAAGCACAATCACGCGATCAAACGACGTGAGCGTTGGAATCGCGTCCGCAACGTCGGTGGCAATATCAACATCGCGATGGGCGATCTTCATGTCCAGCAGAATCTGGTCGAACTGTTCCTTTACGTCCTCGACTCCAGCTTGATCGGAATCGGTAATGACCAGGCATGTGGGCTTTTGGCCAAAGATTGCCGAGGAGGCAGGCACCGCATCGTTGGCGGCAAGCATCCCCAGCTTATGCTGGCCCGCACTGTACTGCACGCCGGCACGCTCCACCAGCAGCACGGCGGCCATGGCAATAAAGACCGCCCCACCACGAGGAGTCCCATCCAACGAAAGCGGCCTGCACGGTCGCGGATATGTTGCGCCACACTCATCCGGCCTCCTCCCCGTCGCGCCAAAACGCCAACTTTTCGCGATTGTCGGCGCTCAAATAGACATGCTGTTTGTCAATCGCATCGATCACACGGTGAACCTCGTCACCATCGCGGCGCATCACGGCAAGGCGCAGGCAAAGCATCCAAACCTCCTGCTCCTCGGGCACGTCGAGAACCAACTGATCGGTCACGGCCTGCGCCTCGTCGATCTGTCCGACATCGGCCAGCGTCGTCGCGTATCGAATGCGCAGCTCAAGGGTATCCTCGCGCTCGCAGCGACGCGCAAGCAGGCGCGTACTGTTGGCGCTGAATCTGAGCCACGCGCCCCTCAGCCAAGCCCGAGCCCAAGTATTCACCAAGAAAATCGCAGTATTCGTTGAGGTTTTGCGCGCTCGGGTCCGTCTTAAAGGCACGCTCCAGCTGCTGCAGCTTAAGGTCGGACTCCTTGGAGATCTGCGCCACCGCCGTCGCGGCATAGTGCGCCACCTCAACGTCGTCGTTAAGCTTAGCCGCCTGCAGCTGCGCCAGGTACGCGTCGGGCTCCTCGGTGAGCATGGAGAGCATTAGGCGGCGCCGGTATGCCGGGTCGTTGACGATAAGCGCCTCCTCGAGCGGGACCACGCCTGCATCGGCATCACGTTCGTGCACTAGGATGCTGCGATGCAGGTCGTCGTTGAAGCGCAGCGACTCCAGCGCAGACTCTTTCAGCCCCTCGCCAAACACCGCGCTGCGGACCGATAGCAGAACCACCAGCAACGGGCCCCACAGCGGCACCAGCACCATCACAGCCAGCATGTGCCCGCGCACCGGCAGCAGGCCCAGCTTCATGAGCGTCCACAGCATCAGGCAAACCAGCGCATGAATCAGCAGCAAGACGGCAGCAACGACAAGCGAGATCAGCGGCACCCCCTCACCGTCACCGGTGAAAGCGATGTGCTGCAGCAGCGCCACGATGTCCTCGCCGTCGACGGGCTCCACCGCAATCTGCTTTGCGCTCAGGCGCTCACGGATAATGGGCAGATCGCACGCCTTTGCCCTGGCGCATAAGCAGGTAGAGTACATCGCCGTCGACCAAGCCCGCCGCGTCGCTCTCGCGGATTGCCGACCCAATTACGCCCACCAGCTCGCCGACAGGCTCCATGCCCGGCACAACGCGCAGGAGCAAAAAACTCCCCATCTTGCTATCTGCCAGCGCCTGCGCCGCCGCGAGCTCTTGGCCAAAGGCCGCCTGCTTGAGCACGCAAGTACCATCAACGCAGCGTTTATCCTGCGCCACCGCCTCATAGTCAAAGGCACGGCCCAGCGCGCTTTCGACCAGCCCGCACAAGATGCGGAACAGGTTTTGATAATAGAGGGTCATTTGGTTTTCGGCCGCACGACGCACAAAGATCAACACGGCGGGTGCCCCGTCGCTCGATCGTGTATCCAAACATGGGAAGCCCCGGCGTCAGTTCGCGGTTCACCCACAGGTTCGAACGACCCCCGTCGCCCAAAAGAGGTGCAAGCTGCTCGAGCGTGAGCGAGCGTGCGGCATCTTCGGCAATCGCGGGACTTGCTGCCACCAGGCGTGCAAATGCCCCGCCCGAAACATGGTAGATCGCCACCGAATCGTTCTCCGAGGATCTCGCCCAGAAGCTCGCAGCACTTGCGATAGATGTCGCGCGGGTTGAGCACGTCGAGCTCCTGCGTCACGGCAAAGATCTTGCCAAAGCTGTCGTGTCGACCCACGATCTGGCGCCTGTACGCGCGCTTGTCCTCGATCGCGTCGTGGTAGAGCTGCGTAAGGAACGTATTGCGGTTGCGCACGAGCTCGTTTTGATCGCGCTCCGCCCTAATGGCTTCGCTGTTGCGCAGCTGGACATAGCCGCACACGGCACCCACAACAAAGTACGCAATAAACGGCAGCCAGTTGGACGGCTCGTAGAACAGGCCCTGGAAGGTATAGCCGTACTGAGTAAAGTAACTCGCGGCCAAACCCACCGAAGCCAGCAGCGCCGCAACCAGTGCCAAAAAGCCATACAGCGTGCCGATCAGCACCACGAAGAGCAGGCGATAATCGAGCACGTTGAGCTGGGCAGATTGGGAGAACAGATGTCCAGCACCTCAAACAGGACCCAGGCGGCTGCCGTCTCCAGGCATTTAATAGGCAGCGTGCGTATCTGGATGCGGTCGATGGCGGCGCGAAAGGGTTGACCTTCTTTGCGTGGCCAGCACCCCAACGCGCTTGAATGGTCGAAAGATCGCGCAGCAAGTCGTAGCGCTGAAACCAGCCATAACGCACGCGAACGACGTCGCTGGCGGGCAGCGCGTAGCCGGCAGAATCGCCATAGGCAACGGCAAGGCCGGGGAACAGCGCCTTGAGGGCGTCGCCCACCCACCCGCCGTGTGATGGAAGGTATCGGCTACGTCGAGCGTCTCAAAGTTACCATCCCAGCTATCGAAGATACGGCGTACCAGCACCGCTCCTCGCACACAGCAGGGGAAACGCCGCATCCTGCGCGCCCTGCAGAGCGACCGATCCGGTTGAGCACGCGTCGAACAGCGGCACCAAAACGGGTCCTCCAGCGCGGGAGACGCGGTATACAGGAACGGCACGCGCAGAATCTTGGTCTGAACGCCCTCGCGAGCAGCGTAGTAGCAGCACAGGTCGTTGGCTGCGTGCGCGATAATGCCCTTACCCGTTCGCCCCGCGGCATCGGCGGCGCCTCGGCACCCGCGGGCCCCTGCCACATACAGCAGTTGGACCCGGCGACCCGCGCACGCACGAAAGACCGTGCGCAGCAGCTCGATATCGCCCACGGTATCGGTATGCGGGGTAAGGTAATTGGATAGGTAGACCACGCGGTCGAACTCGTAGGCCTGATCCAGGTGTTGCAGAAGCTCTTTCCACGAGGCATGGGGTGATGACTCATCGCGGCGCGCTTCCGCGGCAGCGACGACCTGGACATGGTCCCCGGGGAACGCCTTGGCACAAAAGTCATCGTCAACATATGCGGTGTTGCCAACAACCAGCACCTCCATGGCGCACCCCCCCTAAAATCCACTTCGTTCATAGTCAAACATGCGTATTTTACGCTGTCAACGCGAGCTGGAACGCCTTTAAGGCTGTTTTAAGAACTTTTTAGAGGATGTGGGGACATCGAGAGCTAGATAGTGAATCCAATCTGTGGCAGATAAAGTGACCCCCATACTCCACCAGCGGCGACATTTTCAATAATGCCCCTTGCATAGGAATACAGGTCCTGCATTCCTGTGCTAAGTGCCTCCCTGTCAAAAGCGTCGTCATCTAAATCCGCAGGAGCGCGATATATGCCAGAAACGGATATTTCGGAACGGTAATAATGGCCCTCATCGCCAGGTAAAAGCTCAATAACTAAGTTGAGCTGACGAAACCTGACTCCGTTTTCGTCCGAAAATGCACTGGTAATAGCATTTCGACGTTGCATTCAACGTCAGACTTATTGACGCCCTCTTTCGGAATCATCCCGCCATCAAATGATAAACTGTCCACTTTTCTGGTCACGCATGTAATCAACGGAGATTCAATGCGTTGCTTCTGAAGCGATTCCATTTACATCTCCAATCGAAAGGCATTCTCATCTGCCAAAGGAGCCGAGTCCCTATAAGCCGGGGCTTCCTCCCAGTATCACCGAAAATCGTGACGCATTAAGTCTTGAGGCCATCTCACCAGAAGAAAGTCCCAGATAAGTGCGCACCTCAGAACATCTCGAATGAGCTTCATAAGGTTATTTGCGGTAATAGATTGCTGCGATGCCCTGTTCTCCCAACGAGACGCCGTGGGTTTTGAAACCCCTAATAGCGACTCAAACTCATGCTGAGTCAAACCAAGATCGGAGCGCAAATCCTTTTATATCCGAGGGAGATAAAAGTTCATGAGCCTTAGCATATTGGGAAGCCAGTGCATGGGCAAGCTTAGTCGCCTCTGTAGTAGTCATTTCATCGTTACCGCACTCGCAAACATAATGCTCAATTCCTTTTACGGTAATTTTCTCGCCACGGTAAATTTCAGTCATTGGCGCCGTGGTAAATTGCATTTTTTGCCGCATTCCATGCAACGCATGACTCTCCTTTAATGAATGTATCCATCGATGTTCGCAGACAAAACGTTTAAATGCGCATTGCCTTCGGAAATTGAAAACTTAACGTACCAATCCTCGAAAACTTAGAACGTAAACATCATGCAGAGGTCCATCCATATCGAGGACTCAGCGCAACGCGTTGCGCTGAGTCCTGAGGCGCGAATCCGGGTAGGCAACCCCAGAGGGGCCGGAATCCCCCGGCCCGCGATGGAGGGAGGCCGGCATGTCCAGACCCAAGCCGTCCGGAAGGTCGTACGGGAGGCTCACGAGGCACGAGAGGAACACGGTCGAGAGGATGCTCGACCGCAACCGCAGCGCCCGCGAGATCGCCGCGGAGCTCGGCAGGTCGCCCTCGACCGTGACCAGGGAGGTGGCGGCGCACCGCTACGTCACCGCGCCGCGCTCGCGCTACGGCGAGCCCGCGCCCGCGGACCTGTCGGGGGCCTGCCCCAGGCTCTCCGCGTGGCCGAGGTGCTGCAACGGCTGCTCGCACAGGAGGGGCTACGGCTGCTCGAGGAGGCCCAGGGTGTTCTACAGCGCCAGGAGGGCGCAGGAGGCGGCCGACGCCGAGCTCTCGGCGAGCAGGTCCGGGATCGACGAGACCGAGGAGGGCGCCGCCGCCAAGCTCGCGGCCATCAGGGACGGGCTCGCGCGCGGGCTCTCCCCGCAGCAGATAGCGGCGACGACCCCCGGGCTCAGCGCCTCCACCGTCTACAGGTGGGTGGACGCCGGCTACGACGGCATGACGAACATGGAGCTCAGGCGCAAGGTCGGCTACAGGCCGAGGTCGCGCCGGGCCCCGAAGAGGGCGACGTCCCACTCGGCGCGCAGGTCGCACGCGTCGTTCCTCGCGCTCGGCGAGGACGCCTGCGCCGCGGCCTGGGAGATGGACACCGTCGAGGGCTCCAGGGGCGACTCCGCCAGGCTCCTCACGCTCCTGCACCGCCCGAGCCGCTTCCAGCTGGCCCTGCCGCTGCCGGACGGCACGTGCGCCTCGGTCCTGGCGGCGCTCTCCTCCCTGCGCGGGGTCCTCGGCGAGGACGGCGCGAGGCGCGCCTTCGGCGCCGTGCTCACCGACAACGGGAGCGAGTTCGCCGACGAGGGCGCCGTCGCGGCGCTGCTCGGCGAGCGGGACGGCGAGACCAGGCTCTTCTACTGCGACCCCCGGCAGAGCCAGCAGAAGGGCGCGTGCGAGAAGAACCACGTGGAGATCAGGAAGCTGCTGCCCAAGGGCGCCGGGGCCAGGTTCGACCGGCTGACGGCGGCGGACTGCGCGCTGCTCATGTCGCAGGTGAACTCCGAGCCGAGGGGGGCGCTCGGGTTCCTGACGCCGGCGCGCGTGCTGCGGATGGCCCTCGGGGAGGACGCCTCCGCCCTCATGGACGCGTTCGGGATAGAGGAGCTGGCGCCCGGCGAGCTCGACCTCACGCCCGGCTGCATCGAAAGGGCCAGGGCCGCGAGGGGCGAGGGGCCGCTGGCGGGATAGGCGGCGGGCCGGGACATGGGCCGGAGGGCCCGTTGCGCTGAGTCCGGAACGGCTGCGCGGCGGGCTGGCGGAGCGTGCGGCGGCGGCATGGGGGCACCGGACTCCACAGCCCCTCCACCTGCGGAAACGAAGTGATGGCCAGGTGCCGGGAGCTATTTCCGCGTTGCGCTAGCTGCGGAAACGCGGGGTCCGTTCAGGCTGTTGCGTTGAGATTGTAGTCAACTCGGTAAGGCGTGATAAAAGTCCCGCTTCATATACTCGGAGAGGTCCTGTGCTCCATTTTCAGCATAAACCCGATGTTTCATACTATGGTGGAGACATAGACGAACCGCTCAACTGCTATGGAAGCGACAGGCCAAAAACGGATATGGGCACATCCCTCGCAGCGCCCCTTGTCGCAAGAAAAGCAGCTTATCTAATCTACAAAATGCACCTTAGCTGCGAGTCAGCGAAGGCGCTCTTGATCGATTCATCAATATCATGGAATCAGCATTCGGATATGAACACTCTTGGCTATGGTGTAGTACCGATTCATATTAACGATGTAATTAAAAGCAGAAACGATGAAATTAAGTTCCTCATTACGGGGACCGTCACCGATTACGAAACATACAACTACAAGATACCGATTCCAGCCGTCAGAAACACTCATCCTTCTCTCGCACGGGCAACCCTTTGCTACTTTCCAAAAATGCAATCGCGATCAAGGGGTTGACTATACCTGCACGGAGCTTGATTTACATTTCGGAAGGTTGAACAAAGGCAAGCTCAGTTCCCTCAAAGCAAAACACGCAGGGGAGAGAAAGAAGACTACACTGACGAAGAAACTGCCAGAAAGAGCCTTCAGAAGTGTGGGACAATACGAAGTCAATATCTGACTCCTAGCCAATCGAAGCAGGCCAAAAGGCATATGAAAACCCTCTCTGGGGTTTGAAGATACGCAAGACCTCACGATATCAAGATGGGTCCCATGAACCGCAAAAGTTTGCCGTCGTAATCACCGTTCGCGAACTCGCTGGAGTCAATCGCATCGACTCTTTCATTCAGCAGTGCAACGCACTAGGCTGGCAGGTCAACCGCATTAGAGTCGAAAACGAGCTTAATATTTATGAGGAGAGCCAGGTTGAAGTTGACTTTGAATAAACTCCTTACATAACATAAGTCAACTTGCTTTGTGGCCAACCAAGGTTGATTGCCGTATCTTGGTTGGCAAGGTCTACCATTTCGATGCTAATTTGTACGTATGCACCAGAAGTAATTACTTTTAGATTGCCAGTCAAATGAGGCCAGCCTTATCCCCTACAGCCGCAACATAAAGCACGATGCGTCATCGTGCAGCTTAAGCCGTGGATAATGATCAAAGTCTGGGTCCAGATTTTCCTCGGCGCGTAGACGGACAAGGAGCTCATCAAACGACTCACGAGTCGCGCCAGCGAGAAACGCTGCGGGATCGGCCAACCCAAACAGATTAAATGCTCGCTCCAGCCGTCTGACATAGCACAAACGTAATCGATATCCTCAATGCAAAAACCGCATCACATTGAGATGTTCCAAGGCAACCCCAGTCGGATCAAAATCCAATAACCCTCGGGTTTGTTTTTAAGCTGACGGTTCGCGAGCAATATATCGTTGACAGAAGCACGCTTCTGCACTCCCGTCATTGCGCAGCCACGCGAACAATCAACCATCGCGTCCACCGCTGCTTGGTCGAGCTCTGCAATCCTCGCATCAGACATGGTCACGAGCGAGCCGTCTTTAAGACAAGTGAACACCGGAGAGTCGCCCAGGGACACAATATCGACCGAATCGCCTGAAACAGAGACCACCACCAACGTGGAAGAGGGAAACAGATCCTCATTGGCCGTCACGCCATGTTCGCCGATATAGTCACGCGAATCATCTACCGCGAGGCGTATAGAATCGACAATCCCACGGGATGCATCTAAATACTCACAAATGCGGCCGCCAACAAAATGACTGAACCACTGAGCGTCGAACCAGAATGATGCGGCAGCACACGCGTACCGGTGATGCCAGAGGCTCCATCGAGTAGCACAGCATATGTCGACCCAACTGCGACGTAATCTTCATTAACCTGATTACCTATAGCAGAGCAGGAAAACTTGGCCTTGAACAGGGAATCACCGCTTTTCAGTAAACTGGCAAGCAAACGCAAAGCCATATCATCACTACCTAAGCCTGAGCAGACTTCAGGAATTTCGCCTTTGCTTTCTGGTTACCATTGAACACAGTATCAACAAGGGATTGACGTGCAGATTTGCTCATATGAGGATGCTCAACAATATATCCAGCAGACAAAACCGTAATCGCCACAATAAAAGGCCATGCGGCATGCTCCCGCGCAGACTTAATGGATTTCTTTGCTACGTTGCAAAATTCCTTCTCAGAGTTCGACCGCAGATATAGTGCGAGCATAAATAGCGGGTAAAAATCACTTTCGTCAATAATCTTGGAGAAACCCAGAACGCTAAGCGGTCCACAGGCATTAGACGCTACCGTATCCAGTTGTCCAATACAACCAGACAACGCAACCATCGATAACAGCCTTCTAATTATTGGCCTAGCCTCTTCCGAAGAATCAAGCTGGCTAGCAACATCTTCAACCATTTCGTCATAGGACTCATCAATCGCCGTTAATAGAAGATTGAGTGCGGCACCGGTCACGCAGTAGATCCGCTCTCTGGCAGTAGCAACTTCAGTGATTCTTTTAATTTCACCTGCTGACGATTAAGGCAACGTCCTGCAATAGCAACATATTTCAAGGCAATAATTGCCGACTGAAAAGCATTCCTTGTATTAGGAACCTCATATTCATAAACGCCGGCGTAACTCAACCCTTTCGATAGCTTCACAATTTCTTTGTTCCATCTCGTCAGTTACGCTGCGGATGGCACCCAGCCCCTTCTTGAGAGGGCGGAGCAATCTTAAGGCCTTCCAACCCGCTCAAACACTTATATGTCTTTCCCTGATAAAAGATGACATCAGAACCATCCACGGCACCTGATGCCATTTCAAGGAGTTTTTAGTTAGCCAAGGGATGAATCGGGTTCCCTCGAGCAGAACAAGTATCTCTTCATTTATGGGAAAATCAAGCTCGTCAAAAGGCGCAATACGTAGGATTCGCCCTCATCAACATCCTCGTCTAACACAAAATCAATTGCCTGAGCAACAAAATAGGCATACAAACTTCTAGATGAAAAGGAGTACTCAAAGCCACTTTCTTTTACCACAAGTACGCCAGACTGAACAGAAGCGTCCATAATTGTTTTTGGATCAGCAGGAATGCCATAATCATTCAGGTAGCTCTTAGCCACTTGAGAAAATGTCATGCTCGAAAAAACAACCGTGCGATCAGAGTGAATTTTAAGAGCCAACTTCATTAGCACAGCAATAACTGCATCAGCCAATTCATCGACTAGCTGCCTCTCGTCATCTGATACAGCATTACGTATCTTCCTTTTGACGTTTGTGTTCATAATTGACGTGAACGGCAAGTCCCCTTGATAAAAGACGCGCCAGATTCATAAATATAAAAATCAATATATTGATTGATAAAGGGCGGAGTCATATCAAACAATTGAAAATGAGAGTGAACAGCTTTATCAACAATGGCAATAAGATCATCAATCTGTCCATCGGAAAGCCCGGTGCCCTTGCATCGCTTTTGAATCAGCTCATCTCTTTTTGTTTTTCGTCCAAGGACAGATGAGCAAGTGTCGGAAATCGGCCTCAACCGTTTCATCCAATTCAAACGAGAAACTAATATCGGTAATTAAAACAATATTGCCAGCAGTCCTAAGCATCGACTTAATGACATCTGACTTTTTTGCTTTTTCTCTTAAGAGAGTCAAAGTCATCAACGAGCAGAAGTACCTTTTCACGCGGAATCCGCCTGAAACGCTCAACAGCTTCCCGAGTATCACCATACTGATCCTCGATAATGGTTGATAGCGTTCGCGAGATGGAGCCAGTTGAATAATCAGGGGTCAGCAATAAGGGCGAATAGCCCATCGACAACGACTCGCGGTATATGGCTTTAAGCAAAGAGCTCTTGCCCGCACGAATATCGCTATGGATTTCAAGCGTTTTAGCATCAAGCAGTAATTCCATAAAAGAATGGATATCAGTTATTTTCTTTTGATCATTGATTCTTAGTTCACCGTCTTTTGTGCCAGTAGCAATCTCTTCTTTCAAAGAAGGAAACACAAATGAGTCCTTAAATGACTCGTCAGAATTACCTTCAGATTTAAATAGCTCGTTCACGAAATCCGAGCGGGGTCTGAAAGTATGTTTTAGATTTTATGTAACGATGATAAGAACAGTCCTCATCAATAGGCGTATGAACTCGTGCAGAGGCATCCCAGCCATATAACCCTTTCCACAAATTCATAGCTGCCCAACTCTCCAAAACGGATTAAAACCATTTTATAGGAGCTCTGATCATCATCGTAAAAGTGAATAGGTTCCTCCTCGCACGACGACACAGGATTCACCAGTCAAACCGCCAACGCAACGACTTTGTCCCATATGCTCATGTCCAGTAAAAGCAAAAGTCAAAGGAGTTGGATAGCATCTTCTCCAAGTTAAGACGATCATTATCGTGGAACCACTCTGGACCATGATGCGAAGCAAAATATGTAGGCCCGAGTCCGAGTATTACCAAGCAGACCGCTCTCAAAGCTTCTTAATAAATGAAAACCTTTATCATCGCCTGCAAGAGTAGATAAGGGAGCACTGTTAAATCCAGATACCGAGATCTTGGTCCTTCAACCTCAAAAGTAATTGATCCGGCTGTCCTAAAACAAATTGATTGTCATATTTATTGGCAAATTTATAGAATGACGCCATCTTCTTTGATATCAAAATCGTATTGAGCGTCAACAAAGCGTTCAGTAGACTTACGTGGGCCTTGCAAATCATGATTACCGGGCAACAAATAAACTATCAATTGATATTCAGGCTTACCCAACTGTTCAATCAAATAGTCAAAGAATAAAGACGCGGATTGATACTCCTTCTTCTTACCGGAATAGGCAATGTCTCCAGTAACAAGTAATAATACGGTTCCAGATGTAATACTTAATTTAATTGTATCTAAAAATATCGTCTACTCGATCATGATAATTGACTTGTAGGCTCTTCGCCGAAATGAAAAGTCCGTGAGTTGGACAATACA
>VOFB01002888.1_pt1 | contig 40607 bp, 49 predicted proteins | sample 5384141 | NCBI WGS metagenome assembly VOFB01 (sample SAMN12384721, study PRJNA508395) | human gut metagenome | isolation source: healthy gut A | host: Homo sapiens
TGTCAACAAGGCAATCAAAAATATCAATGTTCCTAGCTGCCAAAAGATAATCGAAGCGAACGGCATCATAGAACAAATTGGTAGAAAATATGAGTGCAGATACATTAATCTACACTCACTTTATGCAGAGGATAATATTCTTCCTAACAGATATACTGCCGATGGGGTTCACTTACTTCCTGATGCATATAAAATATGGTTTCAAGTAATAAAAGATTACGTATATGAATAAATCTTTGAAAGAAAGGGCTACCATCATCCAGCGTCGGTTGATAGCAGATGATAGAGGTTGGTTTCTGAAAGCAATTACAGGAACAGAGGAGGGCATACCTACTCATACTGGTGAAGTTTATCTCACCATGGGCAAATTTGGGCAGGCTAAGGGTGGGCATTATCATCCTGAGGCTGTAGAGTGGTTCACCATCATTGAGGGAAGTGCTATTCTCAAACTGGAGGACATGGAGACTCATGAGCGTCTCGATATTGAAATGTCTTTGGTAAAGGCTATCACGGTATTTATTCCTAATAATGTAGCTCACGTTGTGGTGAACAATGGTGATAAGGACTTTATCCTTTTGGCTTATACGGATAAACTGTATGATCCAAAGGATACAATTACATACGAGATAAAAGGTTAAAGATTTAATAATTTGAAAGTTAAAGAAATGAACATTGATATATATAATGGTTTCTTCAAAGGCAAGAAAGTGCTCGTAACGGGTCACACAGGTTTCAAGGGCTCTTGGCTTTGCATTTGGCTCCACGAACTTGGAGCTGAAGTAGTAGGTGTAAGTCTTGACCCATATTCAGAGCGCGATAACTTTGTGCTCTCTGGCATTGGCAACAAGATTAAAGCAGACATTCGTGCCGACATTCGCGATGGCGAGAAGATGAAGCAGATCTTTACTGAATATCAGCCTGAAATAGTCTTTCATCTTGCTGCACAACCTCTCGTTTGTCTCTCATATGAGATTCCTGTGGAGACTTACGAAGTGAACGTGATGGGCACTATTCACATCATGGAGGCTATTCGTGCCATCAAGAGCATAAAAGTGGGCGTGATGATTACAACTGATAAATGTTACGACAATTGCGAGCAGCTCGAAGGTTATGTTGAGACCGATCCATTCGGAGGTTACGACCCATACTCTTCTTCAAAGGGCGCTTGTGAGGTAGCCATCCAGTCATGGAGACGCTCCTTCTTCAATCCTGCTGACTATGGAAAGAAGCATACCGTATCGCTCGCCAGCGTACGTGCAGGTAACGTGATCGGTGGTGGTGATTGGGCAAAAGACCGCATTATTCCAGACTGCATTCGTGCCCTCGAAACGACCAAGGTTATAGACATCCGTTCTCCTAAGGCAGTTCGTCCTTGGGAGCATGTCCTTGAACCACTCTCAGGCTACATGCTTCTCGCTCAGAAGATGTGGAACGATCCAACCGGTTATTGCGAAGGCTGGAACTTCGGCCCTGAGGCAGAAAGTGTCCTGACCGTTTGGGAGGTAGCAACCGCCATCATCGAGAACTTCGGCTTTGGTGAGCTGAAGGACGTAAGCGATCCTAATGCCCTCCATGAGGCAAACCTCTTGATGCTCAACATCAACAAGGCAAAGACCCGTCTCGGCTGGAAGCCTCGTTTGAATGCCAAAGAGTGTGCAGTCCTCACTTCCGACTGGTACAAGCGCTATAAGACAGAAAATGTATATGACCTCTGTGTGGAGGAGATCAATAAGTTTATAGGATGAAGATTTCGATATTAGGAACAAATGGCTTCCTCTCAACAGCCATTGCTAAATATGCCAACGAAGCCGGATGGGCTTTGGATATGTACGGACTTGATGAACCTGTTGGTCACAAGTATGACAATTTCTATAAAGTGAACCTCATGGATGCAGAGCTCGATTGTTCTGGTCTCATGGATTCTGATATAATCATTTATGCCATTGGTGCAGGTATTCAGGCAAACCTCAAGGAAGGCTTCAACCTCATTTATAACCTCAATGTAACTGCTCCTGTCACTATCTGCAACAAGTTGAAAGAACTCAACTACCAAGGTCGATTTGTTACCTTCGGTAGCGTATTCGAAATGGGAGAAACTAAAGAAGAGCGCTTCTTCACAGAGGAAGACGTTCTTACCTCAATGTGTACTGCTCCTAACGACTATACCGTCAGCAAACGCATGTTGAGTAAGTTCGTTGCTTCTTATAAGCACGACTTCACTCACTGGCATTTCTATATTCCTACAATCTATGGAGCAGGTGAAAATCCAAAGCGTCTCATCCCATACGTTATCAATGCAATTCGTAATGGCGAAGAACTCCACTTTACTGCAGGTGATCAGACCCGTCAGTACATCCATGTGAATGAAGTTCCTCGTATGCTCGCATTGGCATTCGAGAAGAACCTTCCTTCCGGTCTCTATAACATCCAAGGCAAGGAAACCGTAACCGTCAAAGAGATTGTTACCGAGATTCATCATGCTATGGGGAAGGAAGTACCAAAAGGCTGCTTCGGAAGTGTCCAGCGTGCCGATGTGGGTATGAAGTATTTGGCACTTGATGGTAAGAAACTCCATGAGGCTACAGGCTTTGAAGATACAATCAATATTGTTGACATAATTGAAACTTACTAATCCGATTGTTCATGTATCAAAACATAACATTCAATTCATATCTATATAAACTATTTATTGTAGCTGCTTTGTTTGTGGTATTGCCTATTGCACTTAGCCCATTTGCAACAGCAACGGTAAGTAGTTATTTAGCATCATGCATTTGTTTCTTTATTCTAACGATAGTATGTGTCAAATTAATACTTAAAGGCTCGTTCTATATTAGGTATTATGTATTTGCATTCATTGCCCAAATAATTATTGGATTAATGCACTATTTGTACTTTGTGGATCCTCATTATTTTGTAGGAACAGGACAGCCATCTAGCGCATTTTGGCATGAATATTTGACAACATTTGACGCTATAGAACGTTTACAAGAAGCAAGAAGATCAAGTGGCATTTTTTACTGGATGGATGCTTATGAATTTCAAAATTCTCATCCTGAGATTTACCATTTTATAAGCTATCCTTTCTTTTTCCTACAGAATAAATGGATGAATTATTCGCCATTAAATGTATTTTCTTCGCTCTTTACTTCTGTAAATATCTATTTTTTGTGTTGTAGGTCTAGTAGCGTGAATGAAGAATCTAAGAAACTTGTATTAGGTTGGACATCGTTTTTCCCTTCATTCCTTCTAAATGATATGATATGGCGCGATCCTTTTGGAATCTGCCTTATTTCCATAGGTGTTGTCCTTATTTCATTGAGCAATTCAGCTATTGAAAAGTTCTTTTCTTTCATTGTAACTGCAATAGTCTCTTTTTATCAAAGAACGATGTATATCTTAATTGCAGGTATATCATCCTTTTGGGGCTATTTTAATAGGACGAAAAATATTGGATTAAAGCTCTTCTATGTCTTTTTAGGTATAATAGCATTTGTTTATTTAAAGAATATTACAGATTCTGCCAATACTGAGGATTATAATGCTGGTTATGTAAATGCTATGTCTTATTTAGCACTTCCAATAAAAATAATATTTGGAATGATTGGTCCATTTCCCTGGGTTCAATTTTTCAAATCAGTAGAAGTCAATGTTGCATATTCTTGGCAGTTACAGGATTTTTTGATGGGTACTTTCCAGTTTGGATACCTTATTGCACTATTCCACAACTGGAAATCTGTCTCTTTTAAAAATTTGGATACTATGACCATTTTGGGTTTTGGAATTATGCTAAGCGGTTTTTTGTCAAAACAGATGCATATTGGTTATATATCAGAAGGTCTGATATTTACACTGCCTTGGTTTTTTTACCAGGTGCGCGTTGGTTATGCGCGTTACTTTAAGTTATCATTAAGTATTCTAGTTTTCTTAAATATATTAATTCTAATGATCGGAAATGTAGGTTTTAGTAATTTATGGAAATAGTGTATGAGTATTTATAAAGCTTCTATATATAATTACTTCTTTAACTCCATTAATGCAATTATCGTAATTATCAACGGCGTTGTGATGGTCCCGGTATATTTTCACTATATGTCGGTATCTACATATGGAGCATGGCTTGCAACAGGTAATATGGTAGCAATGTTGGGATTGCTTGAGAGTGGATTCTCTAGTGTGATTACGCAGAAGATGGCAGCAGCTATAGGTTCAGGTGACAAAGAGAGATATGGAAAACTTGCTGGTGCCAATATAGTGACAGCAATATTAATAGCTTTTGGAATCCTTTTTCTTGGTTTATGTATTGCCCCTTTCATAACGAATTGGATTAACGTTGAAGAAGCTGTTTCTTCTGAAATTCGTTTGTCTTATATCATAGCATTGTTTGCTTCTTCTGTCGCTATTTGTGTGTCCTTATTCGGGGCTTTTCCGCAGGTATGGCAAGACACTAAGGCGGTAGGTATGATCAATACATGTACTGGACTATTGGCTATTGCATCCTTAATTGCTTTCCTTCTCCTCGGTTTAGGAGTTGTCGCTATCGCAATGAGCTATTTGGTTAGAGCCTTACTCAATCTCACTTGCCAAGGATGGTGGATTATACATAAACAGAATCGAGATTCTATTCAAAAACCAATTTATTCGATATCGGAGAGTAAGTCTTTAGCAAAGGATTGTATTTATCCTTTTTTTTTTCTAAGTTATCCAGTGTTTTAATGGGTAATTCTCAAAGCTTCATTATTGCCCACTTCATGAATCCGGCTTTGGCTGCAGTATACGATCTCACGTCAAAAGTTTGTTATGTGGCATGTGGATTTGTTTCCCAGACTAACGGTTCATTCTTTGCCCTTTTCTCTCTAACATTGTCTTCTGGCGATAAAGGGAAAATAAATAATGTATTTCGAAATATAACACAATTCTTTGCTATTACGCTTGCTGTCGTTGGCCTATATTCCATTTGTTTTACGGAATCAGTCGTTAACTATTGGGTTGGTCTTGATAAATATGGGGGAACTTGGTTGCTTATTGTGATTGTTGTAGCTAAGATTCTATTTCAGTTCCGAGCATATTGTAACAATATTCTTTACACAGGGGGTATGATTAACAAGTCGGCAAAGTTGGATATTTTATGTGCAATAGCTTATATTGGGATTCTTTTGACCATCATTAAAGCTACCCAGATTTACGCTATACCACTTGCAACACTTGCTGTGAGCCTTTTATTCATAGTTTGGTATTTAAAATTGATGCGCAAGTATCTATCTCTGGAAATCAAAATGCTTGTAATGGAGTTTTTGAAATCGATGGTTGTCATTGTTCCATTTATAATACTTCATTATGTTTTGAGTCCTGACTACCACAATATATATATGTATGTCGGATATTTTGTCGTATTCTCAATGGTTTATTTTACAGCACTTTATCTCACAAACAGGTCTTTCTTTGGTTCATTTGTATCAAAACTCAGAAAAAGATAACATGTTAAATAAACGAGTTCTACTTATTCCAGATGCCTATCTTGGCGACTTCTCGGGAGCTTACGTTAGTCAGATAGCCAAGAAACTTCTCCTTGAACTTGGGTGTACAGTCGCAGTCTATTCTGACGAAGTGACTGAGGATAAAGTGGAAGAAGATGGTACAAAGTTATATTATCGCTATCCATGCAATTTCACTGCCAATTGGTTTCAAGGCAAACATAAGAAACAGTACACGCATGTACTAGACGATTTCAATCCAGATACAATCTTTACACTGGGATCAGTGACCAACAAGAGTATAATCTATTGGTCAATGGCTCGTAAAAGGGGAATAAAAGTCATCTCCAAAATCTTCATGCAAGATTTCTTCTGCTATAATTATTATGCTAATGATGAGAGGGGCCTTTGCACTAAGTGCCTTGACCTTGGTTTTAAAGAAGCTCTATTCCGTAACTGTGTACGATCAAATGATAAAGGGCTGAAAGGGTTCATAAAGAAGCTCAATTCCACAATCAATCGCTATCGACTTCAGAGAGAATTAACTAAGGCTGATGCTGTCATCACATCTTCTCAGCAACAGGTTGGTTTCTACGTTAGATATGGTATCCATCGCGATCATTGCTATACTACCCCTCTTTACTTCAATGGCGACAAGCTTAAGAAATATAATCCCACTATGGGAGACTATTTTGTGTTTGTAGCTCAAAACCGAATAGATAAGGGTATTCATCTGTTGAAGGATGTGCTGGAGCATTGTAATTCGAACGTAAAGGTGGTCGCTGCATACGCATCTCAAAAGAGTATTGATTTTGCTTTGAATAATTATGGATTACAGACATACGTTGACGAAGGTATTCTCGAAATGCGCAATGAATGTACGTGGAAGACGAACCTTGGAGAAGTTATTGCAGCCAGTCGTGGTGTAATCAATCCATCCATTTGGCCATCTACAACAGAGTTCGTACTTCTCGAGGTTTTAGGCCTTAAGAAACCAGTATTCACATATAAAGTTGGTATTCATCCTGAGATTATTAAATCTGGTTATAATGGATTTGTAGCTGATACATCTGTTGCTATGGCTGCTCAAATAAATGAACTTGCTAATAATAAATATTTATATAAGGATGTCTCTGATGGAGCCTATAAACTCTATCAACAGATGACTGATTGGGAAGGTTGGAAAAACACACTTAAAGAAATATTGGGAAAATGAAGCAAACTATAATACTATCTGGCGGTTTAGGTAATCAAATGTTTCAATATGCATTTTTTTTGAGTATGAAAGCAAAAGGGAAGAGTTGTTCTTTAGATACGACTCTTTTTCAAACTAACAAAATGCATAACGGATTTGAACTGAAGTCTGTATTCGATATTCCGGACTCCCCAAATCAGGCATCAGCGTTGCATAGTCTATTGATCAAGATGCTAAGAAGGTATAAACCAAAGAGTATTCTTACAATAGACGAACCATATACCTTTTGTCCAGATGCATTAGAAAGTAAAAAATCATTTCTTATGGGCGATTGGTTATCGCCTAAATACTTCGAGTCCATAAAGGATGTCGTTGTTAATGCATATAGATTTCACAATATTGGTAATAAAAATGTTGATACAGCTAACGAAATGCATGGGAACAATTCTGTTAGTATACATATCCGCAGAGGTGATTACTTGAAACTTCCATATTACTGTGTTTGTAATGAGAATTATTATCGCCAAGCTATAGAACAAATAAAAGATAGAGTAGATAATCCTATTTTCTATGTATTTTCTAATGAACCATCTTGGTGCGATTCGTTTATGAAGGAATTTAGAGTTAATTTCAAGATTGTCAACTGGAACCAAGGCAAAGATAGCTATCAAGATATGTACCTCATGACCCAATGCAAGCATAATATCATTGCCAATAGTACTTTTTCTTGGTGGGGAGCATGGCTTAACAATAATACTGATAAGATCATTGTGGCACCAAGCAAATGGTTCAAAAATAGTGAGCATAATATTAACTGTAAAGAATGGCTTTTAATAGATACTTCAAAATAATATGGCAAATTATGTAATTCAGCATCTTACATCTAAAGATGCACTTCCATGGCTTTTGTATTATATCGTTGACTATACACCTCTTCGTCGATGGCTTTCGGATAAAGTCTATCTGAAGATTCAGTATCGATGTCTTTGTGGGAAACCTCTTAACCTGAAGAATCCACAGTCCTTTAACGAGAAGCTTCAATGGCTGAAGATTTACAACCGCAATCCCTGAGTACTCAAAGATGGTTGATAAATACGAGGCGAAGAAATATGTGGCTTCCATCATAGGAGAGAAATATATAATTCCGACACTTGGAGTTTGGGATTCCGTAGATGACATTGATTGGGACTCTCTACCTAACCAGTTCGTATTGAAATGTACTCATGATAGTGGTGGTTTGGTTGTATGTCGTGATAAAAGCAAACTCGACAAAAAGGCTGCAATAAAAAAACTCAAAGCATCTTTTAAGGTTGAATTCTATTATTCAACTCGAGAGTGGCCTTATAAGAACGTTAAGCCAAGAGTGATTGCTGAGAAATATATGGAGGATAGTTCGGGCGAACTGACAGATTATAAATATTTCTGTTTCGATGGCGAGCCTAAAGCTATCTTTATTGCGTCCGATCGTCTTGATCCAACTGTTGATACAAAGTTTGACTTCTTCGATATGGATTTTAATCACTTAGATTTCCGTGGAGGACATCCAAATGCAATCAAGCCAGTATTAAAACCAGCCGGATTTGAACACATGAAGGATCTTGCACGTAAGCTCTCTCAAGGTATACCTCATGTGCGCGTTGATTTCTACGATATTGATGGGCATGTCTATTTCGGAGAGTTGACGTTTTTCCATTGGGGAGGAATGGCTCCATTTGATCCAGAGGAATGGAACTATAAGTTCGGAGAATGGATTAAGTTACCAAATTTGAAAACTAAATAACGTACAGATATGAAAGGGATAGTCTTAGCCGGAGGCAGTGGTACTCGCCTCTATCCAATTACTAAAGGTATTAGCAAACAGCTTATGCCGATCTATGACAAGCCAATGGTGTATTATCCTATAAGCGTTCTGATGTTAGCTGGTATCAGAGAAATACTCATTATCAGTACCCTATACGATATCCCTGGGTTCAAGCGTCTTTTGGGTGATGGCTCGGATTATGGAGTAGAGTTCACTTATGCCGAACAGCCATCACCAGACGGTCTCGCACAGGCATTCATTATTGGTAAGGACTTCATTGGTGATGATTCCGCTTGTCTTGTTCTTGGCGATAACATCTTTCAGGGTGCTGGCTTCACCAAGATACTGAAGGAAGCTGTACGTACTGCTGACGAGGAGAAGAAAGCCACCGTCTTCGGATATTGGGTCAATGATCCTGAGCGCTATGGTGTAGCTGAGTTCGACCGTGAAGGTAACTGTCTCTCTATTGAAGAAAAACCTACAAAGCCAAAGTCAAATTATGCAGTCGTTGGTCTTTACTTCTATCCAAACAAGGTTGTGGAAGTGGCTGCTAACATCAAGCCTTCCGCTCGTGGAGAGTACGAAATCACTACCGTAAATCAGAAGTTCCTTGAAGATGGAGAACTCAAAGTTCAGACTCTTGGGCGTGGATTCGCTTGGTTGGATACTGGTACACACGATTCGCTCTCTGAGGCATCAACATATATTGAGGTGCTGGAGAAACGTCAAGGCTTGAAGGTCGCATGTCTTGAGGGTATCGCATATCGTCAAGGCTGGATTACCGAGGAGCATATGCGTGAGCTCGCAAAGCCTATGCTCAAGAACCAGTATGGTCAGTACCTGCTAAAGGTTATTGCTGAGATGAAGGAAACTGGTAATCCTAATCTCGACTAAATAAGGATAACTGGCTGCACAGGTGGACAAGTATGTTTCCGTTCAATACGGACAGCCAGTACTAATAACAAAAAATATATAATACAATGGATGTAATTAGAACCGAAATAGATGGCGTAGTCATCATCGAACCTAAGATATTTGGTGATGCTCGCGGATACTTCTTTGAGAGCTTTAGCCAACGTGAATTTGAAGAGAAGGTTCGCAAGATCAACTTTGTACAGGATAATGAGAGTATGTCCTCTTATGGTGTAATGAGAGGTCTGCACTTCCAGCGACCTCCCTTCACTCAGAGCAAGCTCGTTCGTTGCGTGAAGGGTGCAGTACTCGATGTTGCAGTTGATATCCGCAAGGGCTCGCCTACATACGGTCAGCATGTAGCAGTAGAACTTACAGAAGACAATCATCGCCAGTTCTTTGTACCAAGAGGATTTGCTCATGGTTTTGCTGTACTCTCAGAGACTGCAATCTTCCAGTACAAGTGCGATAACTTCTATGCGCCTCAGGCAGATGGTGGCATCTCGATTAAGGATGAGAGCTTTGGCATAGATTGGAAGATTCCTACAGACAAAGCGTTGTTGAGCGAAAAGGATACTCTCCATGAGTGCTTGAAAGATTTCGATTCGCCTTTCTCTATTGATATGAACCTTTATCCCGAATTTTAGTGCAAACCAAATGCAATAAGCTTGCTTAATTGCTGAGGTGCAACCTAAAATCGAAGAATTCAAATTGAATTATTAATATGAGCATACTTGTAGCAGGTGCCAACGGACAACTTGTAGTGGATCATGCTTGCGTTGTCGACACCATCTTTCACAATGGAACAATAGCCGAGACTTACAATATTGGTGGCTTTAATGAATGGAAGAATATTGATATCATTAAGACCGTTATCGCTATTGTAGATCATCTTCTTGGCCGACCTGAGGGTGTAGACTTGGATCTGATTACATACGTAACAGACCGACTCGGTCATGATGTACGTTATGACATCGACTCGACTAAGTTGCAGAAGGAACTTGGCTGGGAGCCATCTTTACAGTTTGAGGAGGGAATTGAGAAAACAGTAAAGTGGTACTTGGAGAATGAAGCTTGGATGGATAATATCACATCAGGGGAGTACGAAAAGTATTATGAATCAATGTATAGCAACAGGTTATGAAGATACTCTTAGTTGGTTCCTTTGAACATCCCATGTATGCTCCAGCTTTTGAGTCTGGTTTCAAAGCTTTGGGGAATGAGGTGGTTACCGTAAAATATGATGATTATCTTTATGGTAGCGGTACAATCAATGCGTTACTTACAAGAGTTCAGAATCGCATTCACATAGGTTATAGGCTATCTGCATATAACAATGATATTATAAAAAAAGCAGAAGCCTTAAAAGCAGATTTTGTATTCCTGTATCGTTGCTATTGCATTTGGCCATCTACCGTTAAGAAGTTGAAAAAGAAAGGGTTCTTTGTGTTTACATACAACAACGATGATCCTTTCAGTGGCACGCCTAATCTGGGCTTTTATAGAAACTTTCATAGAATTCTAAGACTTACGGATGTTAATTATGTCTATCGCAAAAAAAACATAGCAGACTATGAATCTGTAGGTGCAAAGAATATAAAAGTATTACTTCCATATTACATTGAGAAGAATAATTTCCGTGAGGATTGTGAAGACACAATACCTGTAGCCTTCCTGGGACATTTCGAAAATGATGGTCGTGATAAATATATAAAAGCTTTAGTTGATGCCAATATACCAGTTACGGTATTTAATGGTTCTGAGTGGGAGAATGCACCCCTTTACGAAGATATTAAGGCTTGTGTAAAACCGGGAAAAAGAGGCAAAGAATACAATCACACTATTAACGAATGTCTGATAACAATTGTTTTCCTATCAAAGCTGAATAGCGATACATATACTCGTAGATGTTTTGAGATACCTGCTACCCAAACACTCATGCTTTCAGAATATACTGATGATTTGAATGAAATGTACCCTTCAGATGAATGTGCAGTATATTTTAGAAATGAGGATGAGATTGTAAAGAAGTGTAAGTGGTTGCTTGAAAATCCTTCGGAGATTAAGCGAATAGCAGAGAAAGGATACAGGAGACTGAAAGAATTGGGCGGCTCAGAAATAGATCGTTGCCGACAAATAGTAGAAACTTATAAAGAATTAAAATAATGGAAGAAAAACTCTTTTCCATCTGCATCCCAAGTTATAACAGGCCTGCAGAAATACGTCGTTTGCTCAATAGCATTGACACAACTCATGTAGATGAAGTTGAGATTGTAATTTGTGAAGATAAATCCCCTAAGCGAGAAGAAATACGCAAACAGGTTCTTGATTTCAAGTCAAAGACACAATATGAGGTTAACTATATCGAAAATGAGGAAAATTGTGGTTATGACAAGAATCTCCGTAACCTTATTCGTGCAGCAAAGGGCCACTTTATCATATTCATGGGTGATGATGACCTGTTTATGCCAGGTGCTTTTGATAAGTTCTTTGATTTCGCAAAAGAACATTCTGATTGTGGATATATCCTGAGATCATATCGCAATAATTTTGCGAACGGAGATCATGAGGATTTTAGGTACTACTCTGAGGATCGGGTCTTTCCACCTTGTAAAGAAACCTATATAGATTTATTTGGTAAGAGTGTATTTGTTTCTGGGTTTACAATTCGCAGAGACTGTGCTTTAGAGTTTGAAAGCGAAAAATTTGATAGTTCTCTTCTTTATCAAATGTATTTGTTGGCAGAAACATGCTATAAATATCCTGCTGCATATTCTCGTGTAATTATCACCCAGGCTATAGAGGGCGGTACGCCATTTTTTGGAAGTAGTGAAAGTGAGAAGGCGATATACACACCTGGCACAATAACGATTGACAACTCCATTAATTTTATGGCTTGGTATATCAAGCTGCAAGATTATATTGCCAAAGAGCATAATGACGATTCCAATAAGATTTTAATGCTAAATCAATCTAAGTATTCATATCCAGTTCTTGAAATCCAGAGGAATAAAGGAATAAAAGTGTTTAGAGAGTATGCGCGAAGACTAAAAGAAATGGGCTATGCTCAGTCTTTCTATTTTTATATATACTACTACGCCTTGATAGTTTTGGGTGCAAAGAATTGTAGATTTATTATCAAAACATTAAAACATATCATTGGACATAGACCTCAGTTATAGAATATGCCAAAAAAATACTTCAAATAAATTCAGGTATTACTCGTTCTACAGGCTCCATTGCTCAAGCTATAGGTGAACAGGTATTGGCGTGTGGTTGGGATAGTTGGATTATGTATTCAGCACGCAATCCTGAGTCTCCTTGTAAATCCCAATACTATCGAATAGGTTCACCATTAGTCAGCAAGATTCATGCTGTGTTAACACGCCTTTTGATATGCATGGATTAGGTTCATATTTTTCAACCCGAAATTTAATCAAGAAGATCAAAGAGCTAGATCCTGATATTATTCATTTGCACAACATACATGGATATTACATTAATTATTCATTGCTATTTACATACCTAAGTAGAGCAAACATCCCCGTTGTATGGACGTTACACGATTGCTGGTCTATGACAGGTCACTGTTCTCATTTTGATGCAATAGGGTGTATGAAATGGAAAAAGGGTTGCTCAAAATGTGCTTTGAAGACAGATTATCCAAGTTCTGTTCTATTTGATAATTCAAGATGTAATTGGAACCAAAAAAATAAGATTTTTAACTCTGTTCCTAATCTCACAATAGTACCTGTTTCGACTTGGGTTGAGAGTGTAGTGAAAGAATCATATCTCAAGAAATACCCTACGCATGTAATCCATAATGGTATCGATTTAGATATCTTTAAAATATCTGAGAATAGTATTGTGAGAGACCGTCATAACATAGGGAATCGTACTATCGTTCTTGGAGTTGCAACAGGTTGGTTCGAAGGTGGTGGCCTTAGACGGTTTAATGAGTTTATGAAACTCAGTTCAATATTGGACGATAACTATAGAATTATATTGATAGGTTTGGAGGAATCTCAGCTTCAAGGATTACCGAATAATGTAATAGGTCTTCAAAGAACTGCTAATCAACAAGAACTTGCGGAATACTACTCTGCTGCTGATGTGTTTATTAATCCTACATATCAAGATTCTCTTCCAACAGTTAATATGGAGGCCTTGGCTTGTGGAACTCCTGTGATTACTTATAGAACAGGTGGATCCCCTGAAATATTGGACAAGGAAACCGGTTGGGTTACTGATAAAGGTAATGTAGAAGCCTTGGCTTTCTATGTACAAGATGTTCGTAAACAATCGAATAAAGAAAAGGTCGCTCAAAAAAATGCATGTCGAAAGAGAGCCGTATTGTATTTTAATAAGTACGACCGTTTTTATGATTATGTAAACTTATATAAACAGATCTTACATTTGTAATATGCTAGATATGACAGTAATTATCCTCACGAAAAATGAGGAGGCAAACATCGAGAGATGTATCAACTCTGTAAGGGGTTGGGTAGAAAGAATAGTAGTAGTCGATAGCGGCAGCACGGATAGAACCGTGGAACTTGCCGAGAATTTGGATGCAGAGGTGTATAACCATACCCCATTTGAGAACCATGGCAAACAGTTCAATTGGGCTCTTGATAACCTGCAGATAGATTCGAACTGGATTTTTCGTGTTGATGCTGATGAAGTGGTAACACCAGAATTAGCACAAGAAATAATTGAGAGTTGCAGACTGCACAAAGATGATGATGTAAACGCATTTGAAATGCGTTTTAAAGTGTATTTCCTTGGTCGCTTCCTCAAACATGGTGGCGCTTATCCGTTTTGTAAGATTAATATCTTTAAGAAAAGCAAAGCTCGTTTCAACGAAAGACCATTAGGTGATAATATTGAGCTGAGCGAAGGAAGATACCTACAACTGAAGAATGACTGCTTGCACTATGACTACAAGAATCTTTCAACCTTCATACACAAGCATGATTGGTATGCTGATCTTGAGGTTCAATCTTACTATTCTAAGTTAGACAATTTAGAAGCTAATATCTCTAAAGCAGCAAATGTAAGAAAGGTTCTAAGAAACGGCATTTACTACAAATTACCAAGATATTTTCGAGCTAAAATGTATTATTGGTACAAGTTTTACATTAAGTTGGGTTTCCTCGATGGTGAAGCAGGACATGTTTGGGCATTCCTTCAAGCATACTTCTACCGTTTCGTTGTTGATGCAAAGATTGCTGAACAGGAATTAATGAAAAATAAAAATTAATTTTGTTAGTTCTATGAATTTAATCGTAATATCTGAACTTTTTCCTCCAGAAGAGACTTCAACGGCATATATAATGGGGGAGATTACAAAAACTCTTTCGGACAAGTATAATGTGACTATTGTTTGCGGACCAGAGGTATACGACCAGAACAAATTAACGGTTTTACCAAAGTCATCATTGATAGCGGGCGTTACAACAATTCGAGTCAAAGGAATTAAGGAAAACAAAGCAAATAAGCTCTCTAGAATTCGTAAATTCCTATTAATGAGTTGGCGTTTATATAAGGCATCAAAGAAGGTAATAAATAAAGGAGATAAAGTATTACTAGTTAGTAATCCATTCCCATTACTAATACTAATGGCCTTTCATAGAAAAAAAAAATGGATTATGAAATATCTTTTCTTGCTCACGATCTTTTTCCAGAACCCCTACTAATGAGGTTCAAATTACCTAATTTAGTATACAGACAGTGCCTCAACATCTTTAATAGATCGTATGCCCGTATGGATAAAATAATATCATTAGGGAGAGATATGACCGATGTTCTGAGAGAAAAGACAATGCCATATAATCCTAATTTGGAAATTATCCAAATAGAAAATTGGGGAGACATTAATAGTATTTACCCTATGGATACTCACTCAGATTCAGATAAGATAACGATAGAGTATGCTGGCAATATGGGCAAGTCGCAAAAGTTAGACGCCCTTATCGAGATATTTAGCAAAGCTAACAACAAAGACCTTTATTTGGATTTCTGGGGGACAGGTGAGCAAGAATCCTATCTTAAAGAGAAAGCGCAATCTGTATCTAATATTAGCTTTCATGGACCCTATGCACGTGCCTCCCAAAATAAGGTGTTAAATGCTTGCGACATTGCCGTTATATCTTTGAATAAGTCAATACTTGGAATGGGAGTACCGTCAAAATCATATAATATACTTGCATCTGGTAAGCCTATTCTGTACATCGGACCATTAGAAAGTGAAATTGCATTAATGATTACAGAGAACAGAATTGGCTATTGTTTTGATACTGATAATGCTGAGGGTATTCTTACATTTTTTAATAATTTAAATAGCGGCATGATTTGCGAACTTCGCGATATGGGCATAAGAGCACGCAAGCTCGTAGAGACGAAATATTCTAAAGAAATTATTCTTCAAAAATTCTATAATTGCATATAGTACTCATTATGAAGGACAAAATTCTCATCTTAGCGGCAGATTTAGAGCAAGTGCTTCCTATCGCAAAGTCTCTATATGATAAGGGATTTGAGATTCATGGTATTTTTTCTTCTAAACTTAGTTATGGATATGGCTCTAGATATATTAAAAGAAAATATATACATCAAAATGCTGTAGAAATAGAAGACTATTATCTGTTTATTAAATCTGTCTTACAAAAAGAACGCTATGTATCTATAATTCCTATGCGAGATAGTGCTGCAGAAGTGATGTGTAAGTATAGGGATGATCTCTTGCAGTATACTGCCTATGTCATGCCAGATGCGGACGGGTTTGAACGTGGGTTTGATAAGCAAAGATTGATGGAGGTATGTAAAATGCACGGATATCCTCATCCTGAAACATATATTGTACGCAATGGTAGTTTATGCGGCTTGGATATTGAAGAAATTAGATATCCGGTTCTTATTAAGCCTAATCATACGTTTGGAGCTCGTGGAATGACACTGTGCCGAAATAAAGATGAATTAGAGAAGAAGTATCCCATAATTTTCAACCAATTTGGAGAATGCCATCTGCAGACATATATACCAGAAGGAGGGCATCAAGTCGAAGTCCAGATTTATATTAATGAAAAACAGGAGTTGGTTCAAAGTTCCGTTATAAAAAAATTTAGATGGTATCCAAATAAAGGTGGAAGCAGCTGTTGCAATATCTCGTGTAAAAATGAGAAGATTGTTGACATTTGCTACAAGGTATTGAAGAGTATTGGATGGGTTGGCTTTGCAGATTTTGATACAATAGAGGATCCTCGTACAGGAGAACTGCTCATTATGGAAATCAACCCAAGAGTTCCTGCTTGTGTTAAGAGTGCGTTTGCAAGTGGTATTGATTGGGCAGATGTCATTGTTGGCGAATACTTAAAAAAGAGCCATAAAGTTTATCAAATGAACCGAGAGGTATATCTTCGTTTTCTTGGAGTAGAAGTCTTATGGTTTTTAAAAAGTGAAAATAAATGGCATACGAAACCTAATTGGTTTAATTTCTTCGGAAAGGATATTTTTTATCAAGACATGAGCGATTGGACAGATCCTATGCCATTTATTCGAGGCACTATCGGAAATATTAAAAAGCAACTTTCTCCAGAATTTAGAAAATCTAAAGCAGGTGTATGATGGAAAAATTATTATTCACGGGAGCCTCCGGCTTCCTTGGTCATAACGTTAAGCCGATTCTTGAGAAGCAATACGAGATAACTTCAATCGGCATAACCGATCAAGACAACATAAAGGTTAATATTGCGAAGGATATTCCATTTTTGCCAGAGAAGTATGATGTAGTTCTTCATGCGGCAGGAAGGGCTCATGTCTATCCAAAAAGTCAGGATGAGATAAAGGCTTTCTACGATGTGAACTATGAAGGTACGGTTAACCTCTGCAAGGCGTTGGAGAAGGGAGGCCTGCCTAAGTCCTTTATCTTTATCAGCACTCTAGATGTTTATGGATTGGCTGTAGGTCTTAATATTAATGAAGATTCGCCAAAGAATCCATCTTCACATTATGCCATCAGCAAATTGCAGGCAGAAGAGTTCCTTATAAAGTGGGCAGAGGAGAAAGGTGTTATCCTTGGCATTCTTCGTCCATCTTTGATGATCGGTCCTAATCCTCCTGGAAATCTGAAGTCTATGATTAATGGTATCAAGAAGGGGTACTATGTGAACATTGCAGGTGGAAAGACACGCAAGAGCCTGATGATGATTTACGATATTGCCAACCTTGTTCCTAAGATTGAGAATGTAGGTGGCATTTATAATGTTTGCGATAATCGTCATCCTTCATATGAGGAGCTGAGTTTCTGCATCAGCAAGCAGTTAGGCAAGAACCATAATCCATTGTCTATCCCTTATTGGGTGGCATGGTGTATGGCAAAAATTGGTGATTTGGTAGGTGTATTGCCTATTGATAGCCATCGTTTGGAGCAGTTGACTAAGTCCAATACATACTCAAACGAGAAAGCGAAGAAAGCCCTCGGATGGGAACCGTTGGATGTTATCGAAAATTTCAAGATTAAATAGCCTACAGTGACTCAAGAATCCTAGATTCTATTATCTCTAGTAGAATCTTCTATTGCGCATAAAGTCCCCAATCCCGATCTGTTCAATAATGTAGATTGGCAAAAGGTAGTACATCTCGCAGAAGAACAAGGTGTATTGGCTATCGCTTTTGACTCGATAGAGGCCCTACAATCTGATCAATGTCCTGATATGGATACTTTGATGGATTGGTGGAGCAAGTATCTTATATGGAGACTTGTTATGAAGAGTATAGGGATGTAATTAAAGAGCTTGCACATTTTTATGATGACCAGGCTATTAAAATGATGCTTATAGGCTGTCACGATATTATCCTGTGTCTACCCACCGGTCTATTGGTAACATCGACATCTACAACTTCGGACTATGGCAGTTCGCTGATCAGATGGTTTATGAGAGACTTGGAATAGAAATTGATTATAGCCATGAGTATCATACAGTCTTCACTTTCAATGATGCATTGACGGATTGATTTCATGAATTCATACTGATATCGTTAGGGAAAAGGGATAGTTTCTTTCGCAAAGTGACTGACGAGGATTGGACTATAGAAAAATACAACGATAATTACTTTGTAAGTAGTCACTTTAAATCGTGTTCTCTTAAATGAATAGTTTCGCTATGCATTCCAAACGTAGTGAGTGGATCATGAGTAACAAAAAGAAAGAGGCTTCTATGCCTCGAAAGTCTGTCTGTTCTTAAATGAATATGGTGGTATGGATTTGGAAGAATTCTGCAAGATAGAACATGTAAGTTATGCCTAAATGTACAACTGCTTAGTCCGTTCCTCTTATAGGAACTTTGGTTCAGAAATGAAAAATTCTTTCGGTTTGGTTAAATCAGAGTTTGATAACATCCTTCCGAGTATGGAGCTCATCCTGCTTGTAATGGATGCTCGTGTTCCGGATGTTCTGGAAGAGACGAGGCGGCAGCGATGTTTACGTATCACTCTTTTGCTGTATGAGTTGAAATCGGAACTTGACAGACTTCAGAACGCGCTTGACTCTGGGAAAGAATCTGACCTTCTGGGGATGGTCAACTATGCCCTCAAAAAATATCTCGGTATACTCCATTGTCTGGAGGATGGTATGGTAGACCTGTCCAATAATGCTTGTGAGAGACAGAACCTCAGGATTACCAAATACCTATTAAATAACTATAAAACAAGTGCTTTAGGGCTGTTACGGGCCTAAATCGACTACTTACAGTGCTTGTAACTGAGTATTTTAACTTATTAAATATAACAAGGATATATAAATGAAACAATGTTTTACAAAGTAACTAAGCGAATATTTGATTTTATCTGTGCCTTGATAGGCATCATTGGTACATCACCTTTATGGATAGTCGGCATTATCGGAATCTTGATTTCCGACTGGGGGCCGGTATTCTATACAGCTCGTCGTATAGGTAAGAATAACAAACCATTCAAAATGTATAAATTTCGTTCTATGCGAGTGGTAAAAGCTGCTACAGAGGCTTCTTTAAGACCTGACGAAGATCGTATATTTCCGTTCGGTCATTTTATCCGCAAGGTGAAGATTGACGAGTTACCACAGTTGTTGAATATTTTAAATGGCACTATGTCGATAATTGGACCACGTCCGGTAGCACAAGACCAATTTGATATGTTTCGTTATGGAAAATGGAATGAGGCGGCAAAAGTGCCGGTAGGATTGAGCGGACCGGCAGCACTTTATGACTTTATCTATGGTGACCAGATCATAGATGAGAAAGAGTATATGGAAAAGGTGTATCCTACACGTCGTGAATTAGAATATACGTATGTTCGAAAGGCCGGCATATTCTATGATTTAAAGATGATAGTATATACTGTAGTTTGCATACTTTATGCAGTGTGTGGTAAAGAATGTACTTGGATGTTGAATGAGTTTGTTGAGGATGCAAAGATGACAATGAATAAATGAACGAATACAGTACCGGTCAGATGAATGATGATCAATCATGTTAGGGTTTAGTGTAAGCAAAGGTAAATAAAATAAAGATAAATGCAATGAAATATTTATTAGTAGTAGCACATCCCGATGACGAAGTCCTTGGGGCAGGTGCATCTATGTGGAAATGGTCACATGAAGGTGACGAAGTCAATGTGGCAATAATGTGTACAGAGGCAAAGGCTCGTGCATTCCGTCCTTCTGACGCTGAATTGGAAGACGATACGGATGCAGCTACAAACTTTATTGGTGTAAGCAAAAAGTATGAAGCAACGTTCCCGAATATTGAGATGAACACAGTGCCTCATTTAAAGTTGGTACAGTTCATCGAGAGTACCATTCGTGAAAGTGAGCCTGATATTATCATCACTCATCATCCTGCTGATACCAACAATGATCATTTGCAAACTTCAATGGCTTGTCAGGAAGCTATCCGTTTGTTCCAACGTCAGCCAAGTGTGAAGCCGGTGAAAGAATTTTGGTATATGGAGGTACCTTCATGTAGTGAGTGGGCTATCAATGATGCCATGAATTTGTTCCGTCCTAATTGTTATGTTGAGGTGGGTATGGAAGGTGTGGAAGCCAAGTGCAAGGCGTTGGCAATGTACCGTGGTGTTATGCGGCCTTATCCTCATCCTCGTAGTAATGAATATATTGAGGGATTAGCAGCAATGAGAGGCAGTCAGTGGGGATGTAAGTATGCTGAAGCATTTCAAGTTGTACTGAGGCGATATTAATGTGTAGTTTATGAAGTTTATGAGAAGTCTATGGGTATTCTGCTCTTATCTCTTTGTTCCTAGAAGGGGAAAGAAGATGCTCAATAATTGAATGTATAGTATGGAAATAAATAAACAATTGCTTAAAGTTCTCTTTGCAGAGGCTAAAGAGAATCCACGTTTACGTCAGAACTTCGATTTGCGTACCTCACCTGCTGATACCAGCCAGCGAATGCTTAACGCGTTACTTCCGGGTACAGTTGTGCCCATTCATCGGCATAAAGATACTGCCGAAACTGTAATCTGTCTGTGTGGTAAGTTGGACGAAGTAATTTATGAGGAAGTTGTTTCGTATGAGAATGATACGGATGATTTTCAGAAGGGGATGAATGTACAAGATGTAGCTCGTAAGGTTGAGTATCGAGAAGTACAGCGTATCCATCTCAATCCCACAGAAACCAAATATGGTTGTCAGGTACCAAAGGGGGCATGGCATACTGTGGAAGTGATTGAACCATCTGTCATCTTTGAAGCTAAAGATGGAGCTTATGTTCGTTAAACGATGAAAAACAATGAATAGGAAGTACTGAAAGTGCTTTTTAATACGTTATGTTAAAATTGAGCATTTACAGTGAGATGAAAAAATGTAGGTCCCTAGATTCATGTGACAAACATGAATCCCTGCATTTCCAAAAAATACCAACTGTCTGTGAAGATCGTTGATATTTTTTATACAATAAGCTAGTGGTGGAAACCTAAAAGGATGCTATTTCTGCATACTCTTTCACCGCATCAAAGCACGGACATCCTTTCATTGGATTCAAGTCCCGGTGTCCCACGACCAATGCTTTCGGAAACTGCCTTTTCAACTCCCTCAACAAAGCAAGCAAAGCTCCTTTTTGCTCCAATGTACGCGTATCTTTCGGTTTCCCGTTCGCATCCAGTCCTCCCTCATAACAAACACCTATCGAATGGGTGTTATGATTACGGCAGTGTGCTCCGACCTTTTCTAACGCACGTCCCCGGTGAATCTCCCCATCACGAGTGATGTAAAAATGATAGCCAATATCACGGAAACCACGGTGCAAGATATGATCCTGTCGGCAAGCCTCCGCCGAAAGGGACTTTCCTTCCGGCGTGGCACTGCAATGAATGATAATTAATGTAATAGTCCGCATGGGATTACATGCAACTTTGTATTCCGAACACACCTCCGATGGCGGTGGCTACAGTGATAATGATTTTGAGGACTAAGCTCCATACAGAGCGGGGAGATGATGATTTACTCATACAATAACAGGTTTTAAATAAATTAATAATAGTTTTCTTTTACCACAGATTTACCACAGATTTACTGTAGGTTTACCATAGGTTTACCACAGATCTACACAGACTCACACAGATAAATAATCGACTACTTTAGCAACTACCAATTCAATATAATCTGTGGAAATCTGTGTAGTCTGTGGTGAATCTTTTAGGCAGCCGGGTCAGGCGCCTCGCCACCTCCATCCGGTTTCGGATCAGGGTTGTCACCCGAGTCAGAACCTCCTCCGGCAGTTGTCGGTTTCTGATATTCCGCCTGCTGCTTCAACTGGCTATCGAGTTTCAGATTATTGGTCGACAGATTACCGGTGGCACGGGCTTTCAGACGCATGCCGCTAATATTCTTCTCCAACGAGAACTCTTCCAGCGTTTCGGCTGCCTTACTGCGGATTCCCACACCGAAAATGGCTAGATCATCAATTTTCACACTCTTGCCGTCGAGCAGCAGTTCCTTGATGCAGTCCACCATATCCGAAAGCACACCTTTGATGACACCACCGGAATACGGTGAATTGTGCTTCGACATGTGTTCGGCGAGCTTGGCCAGATCGAATGTCTCGTCGCTTACCGCACGGGCGAACCACTTGCCCGCATTCACACCTTTCTTCTGCTGGTTCTGATAGATTTTGTAACGAATCATAACACTATAAATTAAAGAGTTAAACATATTGTCCGGGGATTCTTTTCCCTTTCGACGATACAAAAATACTACTCCGGATCTCCCGGAAATCAGCAGTATACGGTTGTGTCTGGTAGCGGTCGGTTATTTGTCATTACAGTCGGTTATTCAATGGAAAAACGTTGGTTATATAGTCGTTTTTTCGTATTTTTGTAACAGTAAATCAGAAACATAACCATCATGAGCGAATTTAAAATACGTGCTTACGGGCGCATGGAACTGGCGCAACTTTATTCTCCGCAACTAACTGACATCGCTGCCTATCGAAAGATGAAGAAATGGATCTCTTTGTGTCCCGGACTTCTGCAACGCCTGTACGACTTAGGCTACGAATCAAAGCGACGCTCATTCACACCATTGGAGGTGAGAGTCATTGTGGATGCCCTGGGAGAGCCTTAAATAAAGCGTCGCTTTATGGTGTCTAAAGCACCGCTTTACGATGTCTAAAGCTTAGCTTTACACCTCCTAAAGCGATGCTTTATGTAGGAAAAACGATTGTATCAGTCAAAATGGATGCGGTAATTGAAATGACTACCGTATCCGTAAGTAAAACGGGTACAGTAGGTACACTTTTTCCGGTTCACTCATACACACACGCACGCGCATACAACCCTTTACCGTCCATACTGATTAATTTTCCGTGTTTGGTGAGCCGTTTCAGCCAAGTGAGGGCTGTGTTTTCTTTAATTCCCATGGCAACTGCTTCTTCCAGTAACTGGGTACGAGTAAATTCATCACCCAGTTTCTGGAAAAGATAATCACGATCGGCATTAGGACGATGGCTGACTTCTGTACTGGGGAGGAACGATAGAATATGCGTGGCATGGCAGTAGAGAGGTTCCGCAAGGCTAAGCACAGCATGAAAGTCTTCCTGTGAAATGGATACATCCCAACGGGTAATGATGTCATCTTTGCGGTTGTCTGCAGGAATCTCCTTGTCCGGTGTGAAAGGAGAGGTGGGAGAGGTCTTGAAGTCGTAGGGCTGCGGGCTTTCGAGGGCACGCAATACGGCTATTTCCGACATGATTCTGCATAGATTGACAGCCAGACGTGCCACAAAGCTATACATTTCCCTTCCATTAGCTACACTGGAGCGTTCAAATAAGTCGGAAAAGACGGTGTCGATTTCTTCTTTTTGTTCATCCGTGAGTTGCAGGGTATGAATGCCGTGCGATTTTATCACGCTCAACTTTTCTTTCCATTCCAGTCCCATAGCGGTGAATATCTCCTCCCAATCTATCTCGTTGCCCATAAATTGGCTGATCCATTTACTGATTCCGCACATGTAATAATATAATTGGCGGGAGTATGATCCGTCTTCTGCCGTCGGAATGAAAGTTTGCACCTGCGACGGCGTACCCGAAATCAGGACGGAAAGATAAGTTTTCTTTACCTCTCGGTATTCGTGGTCGGTGCGGCGGTTGTAGGACAGTCGGTCGTGGTCGAAGGCTTTGCGCATGGTGTCGCTCCAGTGTCCGTATTCCGAACCGATGGCGGTGGAAAGAGTGTCCGCTTCCGCTTCGCAGATAAGTCCGGTTCCGTCGGAGTCCATGATGTTTTGTAGGATACCCGTACCGGTGTTGTTGCCCGAAATGAGGAACATCCTGTTAGGGGGCATTTGTGGAGCCTCCTTTTTGGTTCGTTCTTTTCCCATTGCATCATACTCGGCTTTCTCTTTTTTGTATGCTTTCATCTGTATGGCCACTTCTTTGCGGATCTCGTCGTGGATAGGTTCCACGAGTAAGCGGATGTAGGAAAGGATACCTTTGCCGGAAGCCGAAGGAGCCACTACGAAACATTGGAGGCTGGGGTGATGGTATTTGCCGCCATATAGGCATCGCACGTGGCGCGACATACAAGCACCCAGGGCAGTGAGCGCTCCCAATAACATGATGTCGTGTTGTATTGGGCTGCTCCCGGCTTTTATGATACGTTGCAAAAATTCCGGCCAGTCGTTTTCCGGGAAAGTGGGCAATTGATGTTGTGGTTCACTGCCTGGTAATAGTTCTTCTTCCCCTTCTCTATCATCGGAGATATTGTCATTTCCCACCTTATTATGCGCGCCCGTGTGTGGGGGAAATTTGCGTGCTGTACCTGCTGTACCTTTTGTACCTGTGGGATGTTTGGGCATTTCTTCTATGCAGATGCTTACTCCCGTCGCTTCGGCAAGGTGGAAAGCGGTGCCCAGGTGCACTTCTCCACGTTGGGTGTGGAGTGCGTTGGAGAATACCCGTTCGGCATGTTCGCGCTGATACTTGGGAGACACCCGGCACAGGCGGTGAAAAAACTCACGTCCTGCTTCGCCGCAATCCGTTGCGATGGCGAATGACAATTGTACGTATTCAAGATAAGTGGGAGCAATGTCCGCTCCTGCCGTTTCGACTGCTTCGGTGAGACGGCGTAAAGATTCAATATCGGTCATTTTGATTTATGATTTTTGATTTATGATTTATTTGTTGGTGGTTCTGAACAATGCTTCCGGGTCGTAACTAAGGAAACAGGCTCTCACGAGGTCTTTGCCGGAGAAATCTACTTTGGATTTTGTTTCGGAAGAAACTGCTGTTACCGTATTGTATGCCGTCTCTACGTACCGCATCGCCCAACTCATGTTGTCTGTGATATTTTGGATGTCATTTGTCGTGGAGGAATAATGGCAGGGAACAAATGCCTTTACACCCAGTCCGCTGGGGCTGACAAAGGTGAGTACAGGTTGTAGGAGAGGATCGTCATAGAGCATACGTCGCATTTCCACTGCTTCCTGATAAGAGTGGAGACCGTCCACATCTACTATCACCAGGTGAGACGGGGAGACGAAATCCTTACTGCTACGGCGGGTGAATGTGCCGCAGGGGGTCACATACGGTAGTAATGACGCTTTGGCGGTTCGTATATCTTCGGAGTTGCGCACTTGTTCGGTCAGGGCTTTGAGATTCTCGTTGCAAGTAATCATTTGGAAAACTTGTTCGATGGAGACTTCGCAGAAGGGGAGGAGCGTGGGAGGAGTCATCAGTCGGCCTTGTTTGTCTTTGATAGGAGCGATAGGTGGCATGAAATAGGACATTCTGTAGTTGTTTGGCATCATTTTCTTTTTGTTTCAAGTTAAAATGTTTATTTTTGCAAAAAAATATGAGTGTGTTTCAAAACACGGCGTAAAATTAGTAAATGCAAAATAGACATCGTCCCGACATGTTGGGATGAAAGTGAAAATAATTAACCGTTACGGTGTAATTTTAACAATAAAAAAGAATGGAAAATGAAAAAGGTTTATATGTAGCTTTAGGAGTTTACATAGGAGAGTTGCAAAAGCGTGCGGATTTGAAAAATGACGAAATACGGAAGAGCGTACACATCGGCCACTCTACTTTTAATGATTTAAAAAAGGGGCAAAACGCCCATTGAGTGATTACGTAAAAGTGGTGGAGTGCTGTCTGGATGCCTTCAATGAAGAGGAAGCCGGAGTTATCTGGGATGAATGGAGGAGAATGTATTTTCGATACAGAAGAAGAAAAGAGGAGGAGAGAGGAGAACGGTGAAAAAACAGATAAGGTAAAAGTGGCAGGCGGGAAAAAGTTTCCCGCCTGTGGTCTTTATGAATGGATTTTTTTGTAGCTTTGTGAAAAATAAGATTGATATGGAAGATTTGCAAAGATTATATCCTATCGGGATACAGACTTTCTTTAAGATACGTGAGGGGAATTTTCTCTATATTGACAAGACGGAATATGTGTACCGGATGACGCATTCGGCTTCCAGCTATCTGTTTCTAAGCCGTCCCCGACGTTTTGGAAAATCTTTGCTTACCAGTACCCTTCACTGTTATTTCGAGGGACGGAAGGATTTGTTTGAGGGACTGGCCATGGAGACATTGGAGAAGGAATGGATACAACACCCGGTGTTGCACTTCGACATGAGTACCGCTAAACATGTGGACAGGGAACAACTGAACGCGGAACTGGAATTGAAACTCATGGCATACGAGGAGATTTATGGACGTGTAGAAGAGGAACTGTATGTGAATCAGCGTCTGGAGGGACTTATAAAACGTGCTTATAAGCAGACCGGTAAAAAAGTGGTTGTCTTGATAGACGAATATGACGCTCCTCTGCTTGATGTGGTTCATGAGGAGAAAAATCTGCCGCAGTTGCGTAATGTGATGCGCAATTTTTACAGTCCGTTGAAGGCATGTGATCCTTATCTGCGCTTTGTTTTTCTTACGGGTATAACCAAGTTCTCGCAACTTAGCGTGTTCAGTGAACTTAATAATATCACCAATGTGAGTATGCTGCCTGATTATGCTGCCATTTGCGGTATCACTGCTGAAGAACTCCGTACTCAAATGGCTCCCGATGTAAAGCATCTGGCTACCCGGTTGGGAATCACTGCAGAGGAGATGTTGGACAGACTGAAGGAAAATTATGACGGTTATCATTTTTCGTGGCCGTCGCCCGACGTTTTCAATCCTTTCAGTTTGCTGAAGGCGATGGCTTTGGGAGAGATCGGCTCTTATTGGTTTGAGAGTGGTACACCCACTTATATCATAGAGATGCTGCGTAAATATGCTGTATTGCCATCAGAAATTGGTGGCGAGGAAGCGTCTCCCAGTGATTTTAACGTACCTTTAGAGTTGGCTACCAATTATATGCCGTTGCTTTATCAGGCTGGTTACCTTACGATAAAGGGTGCGGATTTGGAATTTGACGCATATATGCTTGATATTCCAAACAAAGAGGTGCGTGTCGGTCTGATGAAAAGCCTGATCCCATCTTATGTGACGAGTGACAGTCATGAGGTGAATAGTGTGGTGCGTAACTTAGCGCGTAACATTGTGCGGGGAGATATGGACGAGGCTTTGAAGCTGCTTCAGGCTTTTCTTTCCACTGTGCCTTATTGCGACAACACGGATTATGAGGGACATTACCAGCAGATGCTATATGTGATATTCTCATTGCTGGGCATTTATACCGATGTGGAGGTGCACACGCTGAAAGGACGTGTGGATATGGTGCTTCGCACGAGGACTACTCTCTATCTGGTAGAACTGAAATTGAATCAAAATGCAGAGATTGCCATGAAGCAAATTGATTTGCAGCAATATGCAGATCGTTTTGCTCTTTGCGGGCTTCCGGTGGTAAAGGTTGCAATAAATTTTAGTGCGGAGACTCGGACAATTGCTGATTGGGTGATTTCAAGAGGAACGTATGCATAGTTGTATTATAATTTAAATAATTTTAAAAGAGTATGAGTAGCAAGATATACCCCATTGGCATACAGAACTTTGAAAAAATCCGGAAAGACGGTTATTTCTATATTGATAAGACGGCATTAATTTATCAAATGGTAAAAACCGGCAGTTATTATTTCCTGAGCCGTCCCCGTCGTTTTGGAAAAAGTCTGTTGATATCTACGCTTGAAGCGTATTTCTTGGGCAAGAAAGAACTTTTTGAGGGCTTGGCCATGGAAAAGCTGGAAAAGGATTGGATTACATATCCTATTTTTCATATCGATCTTAATACGGAGAAGTATGATACGCGGGAGAGCCTGGACAGCATATTGAATTTCACATTGGAGAAATGGGAACAGCAATATGGCACCGCCCCGTCGGAAACAACTTTTGCATTGCGTTTTCGCGGCCTTATTGAACGGGCTTATGAGCAAACCGGGCAGCGTGTGGTCATTCTGATTGATGAATATGATAAACCCATGTTGCAGGCAATAGGTAACGAGGAACTTCAGAAGGAATTCCGTAATACCATGAAAGCTTTTTATAGTGTGCTGAAGACTATGGACGGTTGTATTCAGTTTGCTTTTCTGACGGGAGTGACGAAATTCGGTAAGGTAAGCGTGTTCAGCGATTTAAATAATCTCGATGACATCTCAAATGCCGCATCCTACCAGCCCGGTGACTTATGGCTATCTGGAGTGACGAACTTCTCTCTGCACTTTGTTCGTTAGCTCTTCTTATTCCTTATTATTATATATTGTGGCTGAACAAGTCGCGGATGGGTAAGAAGTTCTCATTCTCCGTACGACCGATGAACTAACTAATAATAAAACAAATAATTAAATAAATAACTAATTTATGAATGTAATTCTGATTGCAGTGATTTCATTGGGAGCCATAGCGCTGGTTTCGGCCGCTATATTATACATAGCTTCCAAGAAATTCGCCGTGTATGAAGATCCGCGAATTGCACAGGTAGCAGAGGTGTTCCTCAAGCAAATTGCGGTGGATGTGGTTACCCGGGTTGTAGCGGATTTGCCGATGCCTGTGTAAAGGCAGGTTCGCTGGATGGTAAACTTTGTCCGGTGGGTGGACAGCCCGTCATGACAAAGATTGCCGAGATTCTGGGCTTGGATGCCGCTGCTGCCGAACCTATGGTTGCGGTGGTGAGATGTAATGGAACTTGTGCCAACCGTCCTCGTGTGAACCAATACGATGGCGCTAAGAGTTGTGCCATTGCGGCTTCTCTCTATGGTGGTGAAACGGGTTGTAGTTACGGCTGTCTGGGTTGTGGCGACTGTGTGGCTGCCTGCCAGTTTGATGCTATCCACATGAATCCTGAGACGGGACTTCCCGAAGTGGATGAAGCAAAAGTGTACGGCTTGTGGAGCTTGTGTCAAGGCTTGTCCGAAGAACATTATCGAGATTCGTCCGCAAGGTAAGAAGTCACGTCGTATTTATGTGCAGTGTGTAAACAAGGACAAGGGCGGCATAGCGCGTAAAGCTTGTACAGTTGCTTGTATTGGTTGTGGCAAGTGCGTGAAGGTTTGTCCGTTCGAAGCGATTACACTTGAAAATAATCTGGCTTACATTGACCCAATAAGTGCAAATCATGTCGTAAGTGCGAAGAGGCTTGTCCTCAAAACACAATCATTGCCCTCAATTTCCCGCCGCGTAAACCGAAGGCTGACGATGCAGCTCCCCAAGTAAAGGTTGCAGCTCCTAAAGCTGAGGTTGAGACTCCCAAAGCAGAGGTTTAGACTTCCCAAGTTGAGGTATGAATTAATAAAGTAAATAAACGACTAAAATACAGAATTGTATGTTGAAGACATTTTCAATCGGTGGTGTCCATCCACACGAAAATAAACTTTCAGCACATCAGCCGATTATAAAGGCAGAGATTCCTGCCAAGCTGTGATCTTGCTGGGCCAGCACATCGGTGCTCCTGCAAAGCCGATTGTAGCTAAAGGAGATGTTGTGAAAGTCGGCACAAAGATTGCCGAGCCCGGCGGTTTTGTATCAGCAGCCATTCATTCGTCTGTCAGCGGGAAAGTCGCTAAGATTGACACGATTGTCGATGCCAGCGGTTACGCCAAACCTGCTATATTCATTGACGTAGAAGGGGATGAATGGGAAGAATCCATTGACCGTTCCGAAACGTTGGTGAAGGAATGCAGTCTGACCTCCGAGGAAATCGTGAAGAAAATCGCTGATGCCGGTATCGTAGGTCTGGGCGGTGCATGCTTCCCTACGCAGGTCAAGTTGTGTCCTCCTCCTGCATTCAAAGCAGAGTGTGTCATCATCAACGCTGTGGAGTGCGAACCCTATCTGACAGCTGACCATCAGCTAATGCTGGAACATGCCGAGGAAATTATGGTAGGTGTATCTATTCTGATGAAAGCTGTGAAGGTGAACAAGGCATTCATCGGTATTGAGAATAACAAGCCCGATGCTATTCAGTTGATGGCGAAGGTTGCATCCAGCTATGCAGGTATCGAGGTAGTAGCCTTGAAGGTGCAATATCCGCAAGGAGGTGAAAAGCAGTTGATAGATGCTATTACCAGTCGCCAGGTTGCAGCCGGTGCGCTGCCTATCTCCACAGGAGCCGTGGTACAGAATGTAGGTACTGCATTTGCGGTATATCAGGCCGTACAGAAGAACAAACCTCTGTTTGAGCGCGTCATTACCGTTACTGGTAAGTCAGTAGCAAAGCCGTCTAACTTCTTGGCACGTATTGGCACGCCGATGAAGCAACTGATTGAAGCTTGCGGTGGTCTGCCCGAAGATACAGGTAAGATTATCGGCGGTGGCCCGATGATGGGTAAGCTCTGGTCAACACGGAGGTACCTACCGCTAAAGGTAGCTCCGGTATTCTGATAATGAATCGAAAAGGAAGCCAAGCGTGGTGAGGTACAGCCTTGCATCCGTTGTGCCAAGTGCGTGGGAGCTTGCCCGATGGGATTGGAGCCTTATCTGCTGGCTACCGTTTCGGCCCACGGAGATTTTGAAAGAGATAGAGAAAGAAGACATTATGTCGATTGTATCGAGTGCGGTTCTTGTCAGTTTACCTGTCCTTCCAACCGTCCGATGCTGGACTATTGCCGCTTGGGTAAGGGTAAGGTAGGAGCGATTATCCGTGCACGTCAAGCTAAATAATAACGAAGTATGGATAAATTAATCGTATCCCTTTCGCCCCACGTTCACGGCGGTGACAGCGTGAAGAAGAATATGTATGGTGTGCTTATTGCATTGATTCCTGCATTTCTTGTATCGCTCTACTTTCTTCGGACTGGGTGCGCTGATTGTTACGGCTACATCGGTAGCTGCCTGCTTGTTCTTCGAATGGGCTATTGGTAAATTCCTGATGAAAGAAAGAAACCACAACCATCACCGACGGCTCTGCCATCATTACCGGTGTGTTGCTGGCCTTTAACCTGCCTTCCAACCTGCCCATCTGGATTATCATCCTTGGTGCATTGTTTGCCATCGGGGTAGGCAAGATGTCCTTCGGAGGTTTGGGTTGCAATCCCTTTAACCCTGCACTGGCAGGACGTGTATTCCTGTTGCTTTCATTCCCCGTGCAGATGACGACATGGCCGGCTGTAGGCCAGTTGACAGCCTATACGGATGCCACGACGGCTGCTACGCCGCTGGCTATTATGAAAGGTGTCATCAATGGTGCTCCGGGCATGTCCCTGAGCGACCTTCCGGGAGCTTTCGACCTTCTGATAGGTAATAATGGAGGATGTCTCGGTGAGGTGAGTGCCTTGGCGCTGCTGCTTGGTTTGTTCTACATGTTGTGGAAGAAAATCATCACCTGGCACATTCCGGTATCTATTCTGGTGACGGTATTCGTGTTCTCCGGTATCATGTATCTGGTCAATCCGGAACTTTATGTATCCCCGGTCGTACAGTTGTTGTCCGGTGGTCTGATGCTGGGTGCTGTCTTTATGGCTACCGACTACGTGACTTCTCCGATGAGCCAGAAAGGTATGCTGATTTATGGTGTTTGCATCGGTCTGCTGACTGATTATCCGTCTGTTCGGTGCCTATCCGGAGGTATGTCGTTCGCCATTCTGATTATGAATGCCTTCACTCCGCTGATTAATACCTATTGTAAACCTAAACGCTTTGGGGAGGTAGCGAAGAAGAAATGAAAAAGTTAGAATCATCCTTGAAGAATATGTTGCTGGTACTTACGGGCGTTACTGCCATCTCCGTGGCGTTGCTGGCTTATGTAAACGAATTGACGAAGGAGCCCATTGCGCAGGCCAATGCAAAGACCTTGAGCGATGCCGTAAGTGCGGTGGTTCCGGGCTTCGACAATGACCCCATCGCCGAGAAGAAGATGCAGGAAGTAAACGGAGTACAGTATTCTGTATATCCTGCCACCAAAGGCGGAGAATATATCGGAGCTGCTGTGGAAGCTGTTGCCATGGGTTTTGGCGGTGAGCTGAAAGTGTTGGTCGGTTTCGATGCTGAAGGCAAAATCATCGACTACTCCTTGTTGTCGCATGTGGAAACTCCGGGGTTGGGTTCCAAGGCTGCCGACTGGTTCAAGAAAGGCAATAAAGGTGACATCACCGGCATGAATCCGGGTGAAGCTGCATTGACAGTGAGCAAGGACGGTGGTAAAGTAGATGCCATTACAGCGTCTACCATCACCTCACGTGCTTTTTTTGAATGCAGTGAATGCGGCTTATGCTGCCTATGCCGGTCAGGAAACTGCCGACGGCACTACCGGCGCTACTCAAAAGAATGTTGAACAACCTGCTGATTCCGCAGCTCCCGAAGCTGTGGATACACTCAGCGCTAAATGAGAAAGGAGTAGAAGATATGAATAATTTTAAAGTTATGATGAACGGGATTATCAAAGAGAATCCTACGTTTGTACTCCTGCTGGGTATGTGTCCTACACTGGGTACCACTTCCTCTGCCATTAACGGTATGGGTATGGGACTGGCTACAATGTTCGTGCTGATATGTTCCAATGTGGTGATTTCTGCCATCAAGAATCTGATTCCCGATATGGTGCGTATCCCTTCATTCATTGTAGTCATAGCATCATTTGTGACACTGTTGCAGATGATAATGCAAGCTTACGTTCCTGCATTGTACGCCACACTGGGCCTGTTCATTCCACTGATTGTTGTAAACTGTATCGTATTGGGACGTGCCGAGGCATTTGCTGCCAAAAACAATCCGGTGGCTTCCTTGTTCGACGGTCTGGGCATGGGCTTGGGCTTTACCATTGCACTGACATTACTGGGTGCCGTGCGTGAGTTCCTGGGAACCGGCAAGATATTCAACTTGAGTATCCTTCCTGAAGAATACGGCATGTTGGTATTTGTCCTTGCTCCGGGTGCATTCATCGCATTGGGCTATCTCATTGCTTTAATCAACAGTATGAAGAAGAATTAATAATGAAAAATTAAAAATGAAAAAATTGAGAACGTATCGGCGGTAGGCTGCCGGGCTTTTAATTTTTAGTTTTTAATTCTTAATTTAATGATTATGGAATATATATTGATATTTATCTCGGCAATCTTTGTAAACAACATCGTATTGTCGCAATTCTTGGGAATTTGCCCGTTCTTGGGAGTTTCCAAGAAAGTGGAGACTGCATTGGGCATGTCGGCAGCGGTGGCATTCGTGCTCACCATCGCCACTATCGTGACATTCCTTATTCAGAAGTATGTGCTCGACGCTTTTGATTTGGGCTATTTGCAGACTATTACCTTTATTCTGGTGATTGCCGCACTGGTGCAGATGGTAGAGATTATCCTGAAGAAAGTTTCCCCTTCTTTGTATCAGGCGTTGGGCGTGTTCCTGCCGTTGATTACAACCAACTGTTGTATTCTCGGTGTGGCTATCCTTGTTATCCAAAAAGATTATGATTTGCTGACGGGAGTGGTTTATGCATTCTCCACGGCACTTGGTTTCGGCTTGGCACTGACACTGTTTGCAGGCCTGCGCGAGCAAATGAGCCTGGTTAGTGTACCGAAAGGTATGCAGGGTACTCCGATAGCTTTGATTACTGCCGGACTGCTGGCAATGGCATTCATGGGCTTTTCGGGGGTTGTGAAGATTTAAAGAAGAAAAAACGGAAATAAAGTGGAAGGGGGATAAACTAAAATTTATCCCCCTTTTTCTGTTTTTATTAATTTATTTCCTTACATTTGTGGCGTATTGATAACCTAAAAGCTAAATTATCTATATTTAATATGAAAGGGAAAATCTTAGTTACGGGTGGAACCGGTTATATTGGTTCTCACACGGTGGTGGAACTTCAAAACGCAGGTTATGAAGTTGTTATTATTGATAATTTGTCAAACTCTAGCGCCGATGTAGTTGATAACATCGAAAAGGTATCGGGCATCCGCCCTGCATTCGAGAAGTTGGATTGCTTGGATTTCGCCGGTCTTGACGCTGTGTTTACTAAATATAAAGGCATTAAAGCCATCATCCACTTTGCAGCCAGTAAGGCTGTAGGCGAATCGGTTCAGAAGCCGTTGCTTTATTACCGCAACAATCTGGTTTCACTGATAAATCTGCTTGAACTGATGCCGAAGCATGGAGTGGAAGGTATCGTATTCTCGTCTTCTTGTACAGTTTACGGCCAGCCGGATGAACTACCGGTAACGGAAAAGGCGCCGATTAAGAAAGCTGAGTCTCCGTATGGAAACACGAAGCAGATCAATGAAGAGATTGTTCGTGATACTGTGGCTTCAGGTGCTCCGATCAATGCAATCTTGCTGCGTTACTTCAATCCGATTGGTGCACACCCCACAGCATTGCTTGGTGAGTTACCTAACGGTGTGCCTCAGAACTTGATACCTTATCTACCCAGACCGCTATCGGTATCCGTGAGAAACTGAGTGTGTTCGGTGATGATTATGATACGCCCGACGGCTCTTGCATACGCGACTTCATTAATGTAGTCGATTTGGCAAAGCACACGTGATTGCTATCCGCCGCATCTTGGAAAATAAGCAGAAGGAGAAAGTGGAAGTGTTCAACATTGGAACAGGACGCGGTCTTTCAGTATTGGAATTAATTAATGCTTTCGAAAAGGCAACCGGCGTGAAGCTGAATTATCAGATTGTTGGTCGTCGTGCGGGAGATATTGAGAAGGTATGGGCAAACCCGGAATTGGCAAACAATGAACTGGGTTGGAAGGCAGAAACAAGTATTGAAGATACTTTACTTTCTGCATGGAAATGGCAGTTGAAGCTTCGCGAAAGAGGTATTCAATAAACTTTGAATTTGTGTTTATTAACAAATAGGCCATGAACAAATGCTTCCCCGCATTTGTTTATAATGTGCAAATCAGCCTGACGCTGTTTATGTATATGTGAATATCCGTAACTAGTACGTATGCCTCCCCGGCATAGACAGGTAAGATTGCATAGTAGTTGAGTTCTTCTTTGATTTCTCCAATGACGGGATGTTGCGGGAATACACTTGCTTCGAAATCATTGATTAACGTATCCTTCCATTCTTGTACAGGACGCTGGATTGCCTCCCTAACCGGATATTTCGGACGATGGGGATGAATGTTTGAAAAGGCTTCCCGGGTGGAAACAAAAACATTCGGTTTTATAATCATGATTTGGTAGCCGTTTAATGAAAGTTCGACCGGGGAGAAGATGTTTCCAATTCCCTCGGCAAATATCGGTCTGTTTTTGATAAAGAAAGCGCAGTCTGCTCCCAAAGTGGCAGCGTATACTTCCAATTGTTCTTCGGATACTCCCAGCTGATAATGATCGTTGAGCAACTTTAGCATGAAAGCGGCATCCGATGATCCTCCTCCCAGTCCGGCTCCTGAAGGGATGTGCTTGTATAAGTGGATTTCGATAGGAGGGAGATGAAATTCCTTATCCATCAATAAATAGGCTTTTACTACCAGATTGTCTTCCGGGTTACCGGCTATTTCCATTCCATGTTGGTGGAGAGTGAATTTTCGGTCAGCGTTAGGGGAGGTACGGATTTCCAGTGCGTCTTCCAGAGCCACCGGATAGAAAACTGTTTCCAGATTGTGGTATCCGTCCGGGCGTTTTTCCGTGATGGAAAGTCCCAGGTTTATTTTGATATTGGGAAAAGCAATCATATTTCTATTTACTATTTTACTATTTACTATTTACAGTGCTTCACATTACAATTAATCATAGCTGGATAATGTGAATCGGGAGCAAAGTTACTAAAATCTTCATTTTTCCTTATTCATTCTTCGTGATTATATTCTATCTTTGTCGTCCCGACCGGAAAAACTCTGTTATAAAGGAGTCTGTTCGGTCGCAAAATAGTAAATCGTAAAATAGTAAATATCTCGATGGCCGAACAGAAAAGAAATACCCGCAATTCAAAGTCTACTAAAATACAACCGGTAAATGATTATGGTCGTATTCAGCCGGGATTATGAATGGCAACAGCTGGATTATAAGTTGCGTGATCTTTTGGATGCTCCGCTGTATGTAGATGATACACCTTCATTGTCAGTGTTTGAACTTCGTACAAAAGCTCGACGCCTGGTACGCGAACATGGAGTAAGGATTATTATTATCGACTACCTTCAGTTGATGAATGCGAGCGGAATGTCATTTGGTAGCCGTCAGGAAGAGGTTAGTACCATTTCCCGTTCGTTGAAAGGATTGGCGAAGGAGTTGAATATTCCGATTATCGCACTGTCACAGTTGAATCGTGGTGTGGAAAGTCGTGAAGGTATTGACGGTAAACGTCCGCAGTTAAGTGACCTGCGTGAGTCGGGAGCCATTGAGCAGGATGCCGATATGGTGTGTTTTATTCACCGTCCTGAATATTATAAGATTTATACCTCACAAGATGGAACCGATTTACGCGGTATGGCAGAAATTATTATTGCCAAGCATCGTAACGGTGCGGTAGGTGATGTCCGTTTGCGTTTTATCGGTCAGTACACCCGTTTCCAGAATCCGGAAGATGATATGGTGATTCCGCATCCGGCAGAAGGTGGTGGAGCAACCTTTGGTTCTAAAATGAATGCAGTAAGTGATGGCAGTGTGCCGCCTCCGACTGAGTTTGCCCCTCAAACAGACAATCCGTTTGGTGGGGTAGGATCGGATGGACCGTTGCCATTTTAAATTAATGGTAAAATTACATAAGCATTTTAATATTGCAGCCGGAATTACTTTTTATCATGTAGTTTCGGCTGTTCATTATTTTCTTGATGGATAATTCCCTGTCATCCAAAAAAACTTTGTAATTTTGCGGGTCACTTTTGGAAACAATAAAAAATTAATGATATGAATATCTCTTATAATTGGTTGAAGGAGTATGTCGATTTCGATTTGACACCGGAAGAGTTGCCGCTGCATTAACTTCTATTGGCTTGGAAACGGGAAGTGTAGAAGAAGTGCAAACGATTAAAGGAGGACTGGAAGGTCTCGTAATCGGTGAAGTGTTGACATGCATTCCTCATCCGAATTCAGACCACATGCACGTGACTACTGTGAATCTGGGACAGGGAGAACCTGTGCAGATCGTGTGCGGTGCACCGAATGTGGCTGCCGGTCAGAAAGTGGTAATTGCCACTTTGGGTGCAAAACTCTATGACGGAGATGAATGTTTTACGATTAAAAAATCAAAACTCCGTGGTGTTGAGTCCAATGGGATGATTTGCGCTGAAGATGAAATCGGTATTGGTACAGATCATGCAGGTATCATCGTGCTGCCGGCTGATGCAGTTCCGGGAACTCTTGCCAAAGATTATTATAATATCAAGAGCGACTATGTGCTGGAAGTGGATATCACTCCGAATCGTGCCGATGCTTGTTCTCACTATGGGGTAGCCCGTGACTTGTATGCTTATCTGGTGCAAAATAACAAACCGACTTCTCTGAAGAAACCGTCTGTAGATGCTTTTGCCGTTGAAAATCATGATCTGGATATCAATGTTACAGTTGAAAACAGTGAAGCTTGCCCTCGCTATGCCGGTGTAACGGTGAAGGGCGTAACAGTAAAAGAAAGTCCGGAATGGTTGCAGAATAAACTCCGTATCATCGGACTGCGTCCTATCAATAATGTAGTGGATATCACAAATTACATTGTTCATGCATTCGGCCAACCATTGCACTGCTTTGATGCAGATAAAATTAAAGGTGGCGAAGTAGTGGTGAAGACAATGCCGGAAGGTACTCCGTTTGTCACGTTGGATGGCGTGGAACGTAAATTATCTGATCGTGACCTGATGATTTGTGACACGGAAAAACCGATGTGTATTGCCGGTGTATTCGGTGGTCTGGATTCCGGTTCTACGGAAACTACCAAAGATGTCTTCATTGAAAGCGCTTATTTCCATCCGACATGGGTTCGTAAGACAGCTCGTCGTCATGGACTGAATACAGATGCTTCTTTCCGCTTTGAAAGAGGTATTGACCCCAATATCACTATTTACTGTTTGAAATTGGCTGCCATAATGGTGAAAGAACTGGCTGGCGGTACTGTTTCTTCTGAAGTAAAGGATATTTGTGCTGCTCCTGCTCAGGATTTCATCGTAGAGTTATCTTATGAGAAGGTGCACTCATTGGTAGGTAAAGTGATTCCGGTGGAGACAATCAAGAGCATTGTTACCAGTCTGGAGATGAAAATAACCAATGAGACGGCAGAAGGATTGACTTTGGCGGTTCCCCCTTATCGTGTAGACGTGCAACGCGATTGTGATGTTATTGAAGATATCCTCCGTATTTATGGATATAATAATGTAGAAATACCGTCTACGCTGAAGTCTAGCTTGACTACGAAGGGCGAACATGATAAGTCTAACAAATTGCAGAACCTGGTAGCTGAACAGTTGGTAGGTTGTGGTTTCAATGAGATTCTGAATAATTCTCTGACACGTGCCGGCTATTATGAAGGTATGGAAACTTATCCTTCTAAAAACCTGGTAATGCTACTGAATCCGTTGAGTACAGACCTGAATGCCATGCGTCAGACTTTGTTGTTCGGTGGATTGGAAAGTATCTCTCACAATGCTAACCGTAAGAATGCCGACTTGAAATTCTTCGAATTCGGAAATTGCTATTATTTCAATGAAGAAAAGAAGAACCCCGAAAAGTCATTGGCAGCTTATACTGAGAATTATCATCTCGGGTTGTGGGTAACGGGTAAAAAAGTATCCAATTCATGGGCGCATGCTGATGAAGAAAGTTCTGTATATGAGTTGAAGGCTTACGTGGAGAATATTTTCCTGCGTTTAGGGCTGAATATGAGAAATCTGGTTGTAGGTAACCTGACGGATGATATTTATGCTGCTGCCTTGTCTGTACAGACTAAGGGCGGAAAGCGTCTTGCTACATTCGGCATCGTAACGAAGAAGATTCTGAAAGCTTTCGACATTGACAATGAAGTATATTACGCTGACTTGAACTGGGAAAGAGCTGATGAAAGCGATCCGTTCTGTGAAGATCAGCTATGCGGAAATTTCTAAATTCCCGGCTGTGAAACGTGACCTTGCCTTGTTGCTTGACAAGAATGTGCAGTTTGCCGAAATTGAAAAGATTGCTTACGAAACAGAGAAGAAGCTGCTGAAAGAAGTGTATCTCTCTTCGATGTGTACGAAGGTAAGAATCTGGAAGCCGGTAAAAAATCGTATGCAGTAAGCTTCCTGCTTCAGGATGAAAGCCAGACTCTGAACGATAAGATGATTGATAAGATCATGTCGAAACTCGTGAAGAATCTGGAAGATAAGTTGGATGCCAAACTTCGCTAATTGATAGTTAAACAATTAATAATTAAACATTAAAATATAATTCCAATGGGAAGAGCATTTGAATATAGAAAAGCTGCAAAATTGAAAAGATGGGGCCACATGGCTAAAACCTTTACAAGACTGGGTAAACAAATTGCCATTGCTGTAAAGGCTGGTGGCCCGGAACCGGAAAATAACCCGACTTTGCGTTCGGTAATCGCTACTTGTAAGCGTGAGAATATGCCGAAGGATAACATTGACCGTGCTATCAAAAACGCAATGGGTAAGGACCAGAGCGACTACAAGAGCATGACTTACGAAGGATACGGTCCTCACGGTATTGCTGTATTCGTAGATACGCTGACTGACAATACTACCCGTACAGTTGCCGATGTACGTTCCGTATTCAATAAGTTTGGCGGAAACTTGGGTACTATGGGATCTCTGGCTTTCCTTTTCGACCATAAGTGTATGTTCACTTTCAAGAAGAAAGACGGCATAGATATGGAAGAATTCATCCTTGACCTGATTGATTACGACGTAGATGATGAGTACGAACAGGATGATGAAGAAGGAACAATCACGATCTACGGTGATCCCAAAAGCTATGCCGCTATTCAGAAACATCTGGAAGAGTGTGGCTTCGAGGATGTCGGTGGTGAATTTACTTATATTCCGAACGATACGAAAGACGTGACTCCCGAGCAACGCGAAACTTTGGACAAGATGATCGAACGTCTCGAAGAATTTGACGACGTGCAAACTGTTTATACGAACATGAAACCGGAAGGCGGAGAGGAAGAATAAGACAGGCCATGGAATATGTGTATAGAACTCAGGGGACTTGCAGCACCAACATCGAACTGAATGTGGAAGATGGAGTGGTGAAAGAAGTTGCTTTCTGGGGAGGATGTAACGGTAATCTTCAAGGAATTTCACGCCTGGTGAAAGGCATGAAGGTAGAAGAAGTGATAAAGAAACTTGAAGGGGTTCGTTGCGGTGGCAGACCGACGTCTTGTCCCGACCAACTATGCCGTGCATTGCATGAAAAGGGATATTG
>VOFB01002222.1_pt1 | contig 40598 bp, 82 predicted proteins | sample 5384141 | NCBI WGS metagenome assembly VOFB01 (sample SAMN12384721, study PRJNA508395) | human gut metagenome | isolation source: healthy gut A | host: Homo sapiens
ACACGGCGATGATGATGAGGCACCAGATCGAGGAAGTTCCAGAACTGCACGCTCTGGATGTTGATGGGCGGATCGTCACGTAGTAGAGGATTCCGATGACCACGATCGTGATGATCAGCGGAATGACGACCGTCTTCTTCACGTTCTTTCCATGCGCTCGCTCTCTTTCGAAAACGGGACAAATGGACAGGTCACTTGTCCCATTATCATCCGGTACCGTCATAAAATGAGACAGTTGCTCAGAGACGTTGTCTCATTTCATCATACACGAACGAGGAGCGTTTTCGCCCACGCTCTGCTGATGCCGAGTCGTTACCGTCCGTGAGGCGCTTGGTCGCAGCCTCGATCTGGCGTTGCGACATGTTCGACGAACCCTCGATCGAGATGTTGGCGGCCTTGTTGGTCTCGAGGTCACGTGCCGTGACGTGCACGATGCCGTTGGCGTCGATTTCGAGGTGACCTCGACCTGCGGCTTCTTCATCCCCAGGCGCAGGCCGCCCAACATGAACTTGCCCAGCGACGTGTTTTCGCTCGCCTTGGGGCTCTCGCCTTGCAGCACGTTTATCTCGACGGTCGTCTGCATGGGCGAGACCGTGTAGATGTCGCTCTTCGTGGTCGGCAGCGTCGAATTGCGCGGGATGAGCACCGACATGACGTCACCCACGACCTCGATGCCCAGCGAATGCGGCGTCACGTCGAGCAGTAGCAGACCACCCACGTCACCGGCCAGCACGCCGGCCTGCAGGCAGGGCGCCGAGCGCGACGGACTCGTCGGGATTGATCGACTCGGACGGCTCCTTGCCCCGTGAGTCCTCGCGTACCGCGCGCTTGACGGCGGGGATGCGGCTCGACCCGCCCACCATGAGCACCTTGCCTATGTCGCCGGGCCCCATGTGCGCGTCGGCCAGGCACGCTTGCACGGCCCCATCGTACGCTCGACCAGATCCGCGGTCAGGCGCTCGAACTGTCGCGCGTGACCTGCGTCTCAAGTGCAGGGGCTGTCCGCCGTCGCTAGCCGAAACGGCAGGTTGACCGTCGTCGTGAAACCGACGAGAGTTCGCGCTTAGCCGCCTCGGCAGCCTCGGTCAGGCGGTTCATCGCCGCCGGGTCGCGCGAGATGTCCACGCCGTACTGCGCCTGGAAGCGCCGCAGCAGCTCCTCGACGGACGCGCGTCGAAGTCGTCTCCGCCCAGGTGGTTGTCGCCGCCGTGGCGAGCACCTCGATCACGCCGCCGTTGATGGAGAGCACCGAGACGTCGAAGGTGCCGCCGCCCAGGTCATAGCCATGACGGCCTTGTTCTCCCTCCTTGTCCACCGTAGGCAAGCGCGGCTGCCGTGGGCTCGTTGACGGATGCGCTGCACGTTGGGCCCGGCGATGACGCCCGCGTCCATGAAGTCGCCTGAGCGCTGCGTCGTCGTGAAGTACGCGGGCACGGTGATGACCGCGTCGGTGACCAACTCCCCAGTATCTCGGCGTCCTTCTTGAGGCTTGGCGAGGATAGCGGCGAAATCTCCTGCGGGAGGTGCTTCTGCCGGTCGATGCGGATGGGCTTGGTGGACCCATCTGGCGCTTGATCCGAACCGATGGTGCGCTCGGGGGTTCATGGCGGCCGGCCCTTGGCAGCGACCTCACCCACCAGGCGCTCGCCCTTCTTTCGTGAACGCGACCCAAGGCGTCGTGCGCGAAGCCTTCCGCATTGGCGATGACGACGGGATGCCGCCTTTCACCGCAACGCAGGAATTCGTCGTACCAGATCGATGCGATGAGTCTGCTCATTGATACTCCTCCACGTAACGATGCGATGAATGCGGCCGAGGGAGAAATTGCAGCTCGCCTTCCAGACGCGGCTCGGCCAGGGGGATGCGGTAGCGCTCGGGAATGGCCGCGGTCGCGAGGCGCGGGAATGTCGAGCACGCCATGGGCGCATTCGATCTTTGCCGCTGCCGACCTGCACCCTCGGGCGATGACCTTGCCGGGGCCAATCTGCTCGATGGCAGCGTTGCGAGGATCTCGCGTACGGTCATCCCAGGCCGACCTCGTGGTGCGTCTCCTCGATGGCGCAACCGTGCACCTGCGCCTCGGCCTGCGCTAAGATGCGGTACACCTGCTTTGCCTCCTCCTTGGTCCAGTCGCTGGCCACCGACGTGCCGATGGCACGCTCGACGTCGGCGAGATCGTGCAGGTGCGCCTTGGCGGGAATGCTGTCGTCACCCACGACGACGCCGATGTTGCCACGACGCTGCTCGGGCGTGGCGGCGACGAGCTGCCCGAAGATGGACTTGCGCGTCGCATCGGTCGAAAGGTCGAGGTACAGGGTAGATTCCATGGTTCGCTCCTTGGTCTAGCGGATGATGATGGGGATGCCGACCGACCGGTCGTACAGTTCGACGATATTGCTGTTGGACAGGCGCACGCAACCATGACTGCCGGGCGAACCCAGACCGCCGGTGTTTCGTCGTGCCATGCAGGAAGATGCCACCGCCGCAGCTCACGGCCAGTGCGCGAACGCCCAATGGGTTGGACGGGCCGGGCGCGATGGTCTCCTCCATGCCCTCGGACCAGTCGCTGTGCGGGTTATACCAGATGGGTGCCGGGTCCTTGTACGAAAGCGTGAAGTCGCCCTTGGGCGTCGCATAGCCCGACATGCCCGGCGTGCAGGGGATAGCTCGCGACCTCCACGCCGTTTTCGTAGAGATGCACGCGGCATTTGCGCGTGTCGACGAAGATGCCCTGGCCGGGATCGTTTGACTCGGGTTCGGTGATGATCGCCTCGGCCTGGATGGACAGGCGCTCCGGGTCACCGTTGTCGGCACCGGCAAGTGCCTCCTCGATGCGCGCGACGGTGGCGGGCTCGTCCATCTCCACGCCCCGGGTCGCCGCCGCGACGACGCGCGTTGCTCGTCTTGTCGTAGGCATAGCCCGCGTTCTTGGCCGGCGCGTTTGCCTTTTGGGCGACGGCGGCAACGCGGTCGACGAGCGCGTCGTGATCCACGACGCACACCGTGCAGACGTCATGACCGGCAGGGGGCATGCCGATGAGCTCGCCAACGGTTACGACGGCGCGTACGACGGGATTGGCACGATACGGGGCGAACGCCTGCTCGACCGTGGCGTCGATGTCGATGGTGCCAATCTCGCCCATCTCGATCGCATGACTCGAGTCACCCGCCTCCAAGGTGATCGTCGTAGCGATGCCGCCTTCGACGCGCTTGACGAGCAGGGGGCGCGCAGCTCGTCGGCCGTCATGCCGGATATGTCGACCTGGCCATCGAGCATCGTTGCCTCGGGCGCGTATTGGGAGCGGGATTCCTCGGACGCGGCAAACGCGACGCAGCAGCACCCGGAGGACGACGAGCATGGCGACGGCAAAAGACGATGAGGGCCTTTCTGGCGGAACTCATCTTCTTCTCGGCCTTCTTCAAGTGCTTGGGCCCGGAAGCGGATTTGTCCGCCGTCTGCGAATCGGCCTGCTTCGCGCGGTTTTCGCATCGTACTTGCCAGCGTTTCGCGCGACGGAGTCCATCGTGGTTGCGGCAGCGACTTCTGGGCGTTCTTGAGAACCCGTGCTTTGAGCTACCTTGGCCATTCACACTCCGCGCTTACGACAAACCAAGTCCGTTGATTTTACCATGAGGCTGGGGCCATCCTCGCTCGAAGGACGTTCTGCACATTTTTGTTTAGGCATTGTTAATGAGACAAGTTGGCCCAGACAAGCCGTCTCATATGAGCATGAGCAGCGCGTAGGAGGCGACGCCCGCGACTACCAGACGACGATAGCCGACCACGAACACAGGCGCCGCGGACGAGCGGCCAGGGCCCTGTCGCCCGCTATCTTCGTTGGCGACCAGCGCCGGCAGGCGGAATGAGGTTGAGCAACCGCGCATTGGATGGCGGGTGCGGCCTTGAGCCGCGAACACCGGAATGACGCGGCAGGCAGCATCGTGAGCGCGACGGAAGCGGTGATGATGGCGAAATCGAACCAGCTATGCGCGCTCACTCCGGTTTCGTGACCGTCGCGTGGATGTAGCCGGCGAACATGCCCGCCAACGCGCCGAGCAAGATCGCAGGCGGAAAGCCCCGTGAGCTTGCACAGCAGCACGCCCAAAACCGCCACGCCGACGGTGATGAGATTCGTCGTCGTGATCTTCTGCATGCACAGCAGGCAGATGAAAATCGAGGTCATGGCAAACGACGCGATGGCAGTGGGCACCGACACGAGATTGCCGATGAGCGCGCCCATGACGCAGGCAAACGCCCATGACGACTGACTGCACAGGTTGACGACCGTGGGCGCGCTTCACGTCCCAGCCGCCGTTCTCGAAGCGCGCGCGAGGTTGACGCCGAAGGACTCGTCGGTGACCGTCGCGCCAAAGAGGAAGGCCAGGCGTTTGCTCGCCGATTCGCAATACCGCGACAGCGAGGCACCGTAGAGCATCTGGCGCGTGTTCACGAGCGATACGCTCAGGATGATGGAAAGCAGCGGTTACCCGCGAGCCACATGTTGGGAATCATGTACTGACCGGCGCCGGGTAGAAGATGACGCACATGATGAGAACCATGACCCAGTCCATCCCGGCTTTTGCTGCACATAGCAAGCCGCAGGAAGGCCGAGCACGATGTAGCCCGCCATGATGGGCAACGCGGCCTTGAGTCCGTCTGTGAAAACGCTTTCTGTTCATAGAACCCACGATGATAGCAGCTTTGAAGGCATGGTGGGGGGCAACGGAGGCGGGATGCGATTTTCGGGCGTCTGGAGCAGATGAGCGATTTTCTCTTCGCTGCGGGTGCGAGGACTGTCTGAGCACGCGGTCTTTGCGTGCGAGTTTCCCTTGCAGCGGGACTAGCTTTTTGCGTCGCCGCAGCAGCTGCGCGAAAACCGCTCATCGGGTGCGAGAAGCTAGCCCGAAACCGCGCCCGTCTCCCGCCGTCACGACATTCTGAGCTCGAATAATTTGACGATTGTCACCCTTTAGTGCATCATTGGGTGACACCGCCGCTCAAGGAGAGAACCCATGTCAAGAACCTCAACAAAGACCATCGTCACCTGCGGCCTGCTCATCGCGTTGCTCGCCCTGTCATGCCTGTTCACCATCCCGATCGGTCCGTGCCCTTCACGTTGCAGACCGCCGTCATCATCCTCATATCGCTGCTCCCTCACGCCCGGCCAGGCGGCAGCGACCGGTGGCATCTACCTGCTCATGGGTGCCGTGGGCCTCCCGGTTTTCGGGCATGACCGGTGGCTTCGGCAAGTTTCTTGGCCCCACCGGCGGATTTCCTCGTGAGCTACCCCATCGCGGTGACACTCGCAGCTTCGTCCGGCGCTCCCTCGAGCGCCGTGGCGTGCGCCAAGTCATCTGCGACGTCGCCGCCGCCTGCATCATCGTCTCGCCGATATTCTGGGCTGGCTGTGGTTCATGGTGGTCACCCAGAGCGACCCGCTCTCGGCCTTCCTCGTGGCAGATGCGCCTTCATCGCCATCGATTGCGCCAAGGCCGCACTCGCCATTGCCGTGGCCGTCGCCGTGCGCAAGGCGATTCGATGGCAACGGGCGTGATACCCTGTCTGCATGCAGACGAACACGAAAGAGCGTATCCTCGAGCTTCTTGACGAAGGCAAGGGCTCGTTCGTCTCGAGCCGCACTCGCACACGTGCTCGGCATCTCGCGCAACAGCGTCTCCAAGGCCGTGAGCGCGCTACGCGCCGAAGGACACGTGATCGAGAGCGTCACGAACCGCGGTCATCGTCTCGTGTCATCACCCAGTACCTTCGATGCCAGGAGCATCGCCCGCCTCATCGACGATCCCGCATCACGGTCGAGTTCCACGATACCGTGAGCTCGACGAACACCGTGGCCAAGCAGCGCGCCGAGGAAGGAGCTTCGGAGGGAACGCTCATCGTGGCAAACTCCCAGAGCGCCGGCCGTGGTCGGCAGGGACGCCTGTTTTCCTCGCCGAAGGACACCGGCGTCTACTTCACCCCCCTCATCCTACGGCCGCGCTTCGCGCTTGGCGATAGTCGCGCTCGTCACGAGCTACGCGGCGTGTTGCCTCGCCGCCACAATCGACGAATGCACGGACCGACATGCGCAAATCAAGTGGGTGAACGACGTCTTCGTCGACGGATGCAAGGTGAGCGGTATCCTGAGCGAGGCAAGCTTTCGACGCCGAGACGCAGAACGTCGCCTACGTCGTGGTGGGCATCGCGTGAACGTCCATCGAACCCGAAGGCGGATTCGATGACGAAACCAATGTCGCCGGGGCGCTTGTCGATGACAGCGATGATGCCAACACCCTGCGCTGCCACATCGTCGCCGACACGGTCAATCGTTTCATGCGCGACTACGAGCGCATCCCGAGCATGCCGCATCTGGCCGATTACCGCGCGCGCCCTACTCGACGGTCGCCATGTCGAGGTCCACGCAGGCATCGAAACCTTCGAGGCGCAGGTGATCGGCATCGACGACGACTTTACCTTGCGCGTGCGACCTCGATTCGGGTGAGGAGCGCAACCTGGCAAGCGGCGAGGTCCACATTCCCTCGGCCCAGCTTGCACAATAAAGACAGCCGGTTACTGAGACACTTGCTCAGAGCAACTGTCTCATTACGCCATGCCGGCCAGCGTGACGCCGAGGGGAGGACGACGCCGGCGCCCACGAGCAGGCCGGCAATCGTGCTTTGCGTTATCGGTGCGCAGCGCATGCGGCGCGAGTTCGCAAATGACGATGTAGAGCAGCAAGCCAACGGTAAGCGCGCAATCATGAAGTGCACGATGTGGTCATCGGCTGCCGAGCCAATCGCGAGCATGATCAGACCGCCCACGAAGGTCGAGAGCGCCGCGACGGCCAGAATGCCGACACGACGGCCAAGCGACTGATCGCGCACGCCGGGTAGATGATCATGCCCATGGGCATGTTATGGATGCCAATGCCGAAGGCGAGCAGGAACGCGGCCGTGACCGACTGGGTCGCCACGCCGTACACGGACATGCCCTCGATGATGTTGTGGACCGTGAGGGCGATCACCACGGCGACGCTCACGTGCAGCGCGCTACCATGCGGATGCCCGGAAACCACGGGCGCGTGAGCGAGGTCATGTGCATCGTCATCCTCGACATGACCGTGAGCTTCGTGCTTGCCGTGATCGGCATCCGGCAGGAAGCGGTCGAGCGCCGCGAGTGCCGCGAAGCCCAACGCCACGGCAACCACAGTGAGAAGCCAGCCGATGTGCTCGATACCCTCGAATACCTCGGGCACGAGGTCGAGTGTGCAAGCAGCATGACGATGGCGCCGAGGGCGACGGCCACCGAAAGCTCTGCTCACGCGATGTTCGTTCTTGGCAAAACCGGCAATGGCCGCGCCTATCAGCACGACGATGCCGAGCACGAATGTGATGAGAAGCCCCACGCCTGTCCCTCATGTCCCATTTCACGCCGCCCACATGGCGGCTCTTGCAACGAGCCATATTACCCCAGCGAAATCGCACTTTGGTGCCATGTTGGTATCAAATGCCCAAGAGGACTATTCTGTAGCCAATCAGATTAACCAGAGGGGGACGAGAGACGACGTGGACAAGGCAGCTCGCAGGCAACGCGCGAAACGCATCGGCGGCGCGATCGGCGGCATCCTCGTCGGTGTTCTCTATGGCACTCTTTTCTGCACCCAGAAGGCCTAAGCCAGCAGGGTTGCTACGTGCTCGCCATTCTCGCCGGATCAATCGTCTGGTGGATCTGCGGTGTCCTGCCGGAGTTCGCTACGGCTCTGATTATGGTGATAGCTCTTCGCGCTCGTCGGCGGCATTCCGGCAGTCACGAGCTTCTCGTTCTTCTCCAACCCCATCTGGTGGTTGCTCGTCGGAGCGTTCTCCATCCGGCCTCGGAATGAAGGAGACCGGCTTGCTCGAGCGCATGGCGCTCGCCATCGTGAGCCGCTTTCCTCGTCATTACCGCCCAGGTCATCGGCTTTTTCGCCTGCGGGACGATTCTCGGTCCGCTCATCCCGTCCATGGCCGCCAGGCCTCGCTTCTCGCTCCACTCGCGATGGAAGTGGGCGACATCCGGGGCACGAACGTCAGGGCGCGAGGCGACCGGACTTTTCCTCGCGATGTTCACCGGCGTGACGGCTGCGCCCTTGTTCATCAGCTCTCCTCGATCGTCGGTTCACGCTGCTGGCCATCTACCCGGCAAGCGTCCAGGCGCAGTTCGACTTCGTGCACTGGTTCGTCAGCGCACTCCCTGGTTCGTTCCGATGGCCGTCCTCAACCTCGTCTTCATCGTCTTTCTCTACCGCCCGCGCGCCACGAGGCGAAGCGAGGGTGGCGTCTCGTACGACACGCATGATGACATACTCGAAAACGTCGCGAGCTCGGGCGCATGAGCCTCGACGAACGCCGCATGGCCATCATCACGGCCGCGACCGTGCTGCTTTTGGGTCACGCAAGGCCTGCACGGCATACCGGCATGGATTCCCGCCGTCCGGTGCTCTCGTCGCGATGACCGCCTGCGGCATCATCAACAAAGAAGAACTTCGGACCGGGCATCGGCTGGGGTCGCTCATCTTCATCGGCATCGTGCTGGGATTGGGAGATGTCTTCGCCGAGGCAGGCATCACCGAATGGATCGTCGCCGAGTTCACGCCACTCGTCATGGCAATGCGAGCAATCCCTACGCACTCGTCGTCGGCATCGCGCTCATCACGATCGCGGCGCGCTTCCTCATCGTCTCGCAGACCGCCTTCATCAACATCTTCCTGGCTTTCGTCATTCCATCGCAATCACCCTCGGCATCAATCTCTGGGTCATCGGGATGGCAAGTTACACGGTCATCAACGTCTGGTTCGTGCAGTACCAAAACCCCGTGTTAACCTGGCGGCCTTCTACAGTGTCGACGGCAAGATGGCCAAACACTCAAGCTCGCCGAATACTGCATCCTCTACACGGCCATCGCAATCATCTGCTTGCTCGTCGCCGTGCCTTTCTGGCGAGCAATGGGATTGTTCTAGATGGATAAGCAGCTGCGTATTTGTCTGATTTTGCAGGCGGCCTGCACGTTTCATCCTAGAAACGCAAAAAACGCGCATCGCACCGCGGCCACCCCTTACTTTCCGTGCGGGCTACGACGAGCGCAATGGCATAGCCGACGACGAACATCGCGCGCCGCCAAGCATGACGGGAAGAAACCCGACGGAATCGGCGACGAAGCCCCACAACGAAGGCGCCCAGCCCGACACCCATGTCGTGGCGAGGAGAAACATGGCATTAGCCGCGCCCCAACGTTCCGGCGGTGTGTTCTTGACCGCCATCGAGTTGAGTGGCGCGAAACGCGAAGCCCATCGACAGGCCGAAGAAGAATCCCCCGATATAGAGCATCCATTCGGTATGCACGAACGCCATGACGAGAAACATCGCGATACCGCATAGGTTCGTCATCAGGAAGAGGATGCGCGGCGGCACGAGCGTCGAGCAGGCGGCCGCCCAGAAAACGCGAGGCCGTCATCGCGATGGCGCCCACGAAGAAGAACATGCCGGCATTCGGAGAGGCCGAAGCGACTGGGCGTACAGCGCGGGGTAGCTCACGGGAATCGCAAAGCCGAGGCAGATGACGATCATCGGCAGGGCGCCGACAAAGGCACGCTTCTCGAAGAGCGCCGCGACCCGCGATAGCGATCCGCGTCCTCGACCTCCTCGATCGCCCCGATGTCACCATCGGCTGCCTCCTCCCCGGCAAGCCTGCGGCGGCGTTCCTCGAGCACGCGGTATTCGGAGGTCTCGGGCAAGCGCTCGACATGTTTCTCGTAGTTGCAGCACATGACGAGGATGAGAAGCACCGCCCCCCACCGGCAACGCCCGCGGAACAGACTCTCGGCAAAGGCGAGCGAGCAGGGAAGATGCCGAAGGCCGGGACCAAATGCCATGCCAAGCGATTGCCCGAGCGCGTAATAGCCGATGCCCTCGCCCAGACGCTCCGGTCGGCAAGACGTCAGCGGCGGCGGTCGCGCTCGCCGTCGTCACGCAGGCAAAGCCGATGCCTTGCAACGCGCGCAACACGATTTGTGGATAGAAGCCGGGCAGCGGAATGGCAAGTACCGAGCCCGCGATGAGCAGAAGCGCACCAACGACCATGATGCGCTTGCGTCCCGTTCGGTCGATAATGCGGCCGGCGAACAGGCGCGCGATGGCCGCTGCAATCGAAAAGTCGAGGATGAGCGCACCGGCAAAGCCCGTCGTCCCGCCAATGCGCGTGGTGTAGAGCGGCGTTCCATTGTTGAGGGCCTGACAGGAGACGAACGCGCAAAACGCAATGGCGAGCATGAGCGTAAAATCACCCGTCCACAGACGTGGCCTGTCCCGCTTGCCCGTCGTACCCGACACGGCCACCTCCCCTGGCGCCATGGCGCAAGACGCGCGACATGCCTAGCGTGCGCGCTTGCCTTCGCTGTCACAATTTTACAGCGGAATACTACACCAACATGCGCTCGGCGGCTTGCGCCACGTGCTTGCACAGCACGCTGTCGTGACGGAGCCGACGCCACGCGGCACGGGCGTGACGGCCTCGACGACAGCAACCACCTCGTCGAAGGCGACATCGCCCACGAGCGGGCCGTCCTCGGTCACGTTGATGCCGACGTCGATGAGCGTCTGGCCGGGTGATACGTGCGGCTTGCCGATCATGAGGGCACGGCCCACGCAGGCCACGACGATGTCGGCTTCGCGCGTGAGCTTCTCGAGCTCGGCCGTACGCGAATGCGCGACGGTCACGGTCGCGTTGCGCTCGAGCAACAGCATCGCGAGCGGCTTGCCGATCACGAGGCTACGTCCGATGACGACGGCGTGCTTGCCCGCGATCTCGATACCGTAGTGGTCCAGGATCTCGATGCAGGCCTGTGCCGTGCACGGCGCGAACCCCAGTCCGCTTCCCGTGAAGATGGCGCCGAGCGAGCGCTCATTGCAGGCATCGACGTCCTTAGGTCGCAAGCGCGTTGCACACGCGCTCCCTCGTCGATGTGCGCGGGCAATGGTGCAAGATGAGCAGTCCGTGAACGGCGTCGTCACCGTTGACGGACTCGACAGCCGCCACGAGCTCGTCGGTCGTCACGTCCTCGTCGAACACGAGATTGCGTACCGCCACGCCCACGAGTTCGGCACGTTTGCACGCGCCACGCTCGTACGAGAGGTCATCGGGTCGCTCGCCCGCGCGCATGATGGCGAGCTGTGGCGTCACGCCCTGCTCTTCGAGCGCCTCGGACGCGCTGCATCACGTCCTTGCTTGATCGCCTCGGCAACCGCCGGTCCCTCGAGTATCGTCGCGCCTCCATCGCAATCGCTCCTCCACGCTGCAAACGGCATCTGCCATCGGCAGGTACTGTCGATAGCTCTGCGCGCCTGCGCATCGCAGGTTCGGCATGCACGCGGTCCTTCATGAGCCGCGTGTTCACGAAGACGTTGAGGCTGGCCGCCGCCTGCAGCGCGGCCTTGCAGGTGATGACGCCGCAGCCCGCGTCCGAGACGACGAGTGGGCTTCCAGCTCAGCGAAGCGCTCGCACAGCTCGATGGCGCGGGCGCATGCGCGCATGATGTCGAGCGGAACCGCGCAGGCATCGCGCAGGCACGCTTCCAGAACCTGCGCCTTGTGCGCCTTCTCCTCGTCGGAATTGCCCGGCAGCCCATAGGCGGCCGAAAGCGGCACGAACGCCTTGGCGTCCGCCTCCACGAGCGCGAGCAGTTGCGCCCGCACGTCATCGGCATCGAGCATGAGCTCGAGCAGCTCCGGGTTCCACATCGGCGTACTTGGGCTTGCCCACGGTGAGCGCACCCACCATATGGCCCAGTCCCGCGCCGACGGCACCCACGAACGCGGCCGCCCCCACCCCGGGGCCGGCGCTCTTCGAGGACAGCGCCTCGACGAACTCGCAGCGCAGCTCAGCTCGATACTCTTCGTCATCTAGAACAACCCTGTGATCTTTCCGTCACTATCGACATCGATCTTCTCGGCGCTCGGCACCTTCGACAGGCCCGGCATCGTCATGATGTCGCCGGTCAGCGCCACGATGAAGCCCGCGCCCGCGGACACGGTGAGGTTGCGCACCGAAATGCGGAAGTCGCGCGGCGCGCCCAGGAGCCGGGTTGTCGCTGAACGAGTACTGCGTCTTGCCACCCACACCGGCAGATCGCCGAAGCCCTGCTCCTTGAGCACCTTGAGCTGAGCCGGGGCGTTCTCCACGAAGTCGACGCCATCGGCGTGGTAGACCTTGCGCGCAACCGCATCGAGCTTGTCCTCGATGGACGTGCCCTCAAAAGCTGTGGAATAGGTCATCTGCGAGGGAATCTCGCAGGCATCGACCACGGCATGTGCCAGGTCGATGGCACCGGCACCACCCTTGGCCCAGTGCTCGGAGAGCACCGCATTGACGCCCAGCTCCGCGCACTTCTCCTCGACGAGCGCGAGCTCGGCGGGCGTAATGGTCGGGGGAAGGCGTTGATAGCCACGACGACCGGCAGGCTGTAGACGTCCTGGATGTTGCTCACATGCTGCAGCAGGTTGGGAAGGCCGCGCTCGAGCGCCTGAGGTCCTCGGTGCCGAGCTCGTCCTTAGCCAGGCCGCCGTGCATCTTGAGCGCGCGCACCGTGGCAACCACGACGACGGCCGAAGGCGACACGCCGGCGAAGCGGCACTTGATGTCGAGGGAACTTCTCGGCACCCAGATCCGCACCGAAGCCGGCCTCGGTAATGGCGTAGTCGGACAAGGTGCATGCGCCGTGGTCGTGGCGATGACCGAGTTGCAGCCGTGCGCGATGTTCGCAAAACGGACCGCCGTGCACAGAGCGCCGGGTGTGCTCGAGCGTCTGCACGAGGTTCGGCTTCAGAGCGTCCTTCAGCAGGGCGGTCATGGCGCCCACGCCTTAAAGGTCGGCGGGCACGGACGGGCTCGCCGGCAAAGCTGTAGCCGACGACGATGCGGGCCACCCAAAGCGCCTTGAGGTCGTTGATGTCGGAGGCCAGGCAGAGAACTGCCATGATCTCGGAGGCAACGGTGATATCGAAGCCGTCCTCGCGCGGCACGCCCTGCATTTGCCGCCATGCCGTCGATAACGTGGCGCAGCTGACGGTCGTTCATATCGACGACGCGCTTCCAAGTGATGCGCTTAACGTCAATGTTGAGCTGTTGCCCTGCTGGATGTGGTTGTCAAGCATGGCAGCCAGCAGGTTGTTCGCCGCGCCAATCGCGTGAAAATCTCCGGTAAAATGCAGATTGATGTCCTCCATCGGCACGACCTGGGCATAGCCGCCGCCAGCAGCTCCGCCCTTGATGCCGAAGACGGCCCCAGGGAGGGGCTCGCGCAACGCGACGATCACGTCCTCGCCGATCTGGCGCATGCCATCGGCCAGGCCCACAGACGTGGTCTTGCCCCTCGCCCGCCGGCGTCGGCGTGATGGCCGTCACGAGGATGAGCTTGCCGTCCGGCTTGTCGGCGTAGTCCTTGAGCACCGAGATGTTGTCGACCTTGGCCATGTACTTGCCGTGAAAAGGGCTCGGGTACTTCTCGTCGATGCCCGCCTGCGCGGCGACCTCGACGATGGGCTCCATCTCGCAAGCCTGCGCGATTTCGATGTCAGATGGCATGTCTCCTTCTCCTCGTCGCGACCCGCCTTGCGGCGGCGTTCGCGCGTTTCCTATCTGCGTCGCGCACGTGGGCGACGCAACACATTCGCACAGATGATACGTGTTTTCCCGGCAAAATGCCGGGGCGTTGCTATTCCGATTCGTCTTTTCGGCAAGCCGCCCGGCTGCCGTCGAAACCGATGTCGATGGGGGATGCGCTTGGCGCAGTTATCGCGTCCGTGGTATAGTTGCTCCCACGCTGCGCTGCCAATAGGTCCAGTCGTTGGGCGGATGAAATCGTGTACTTGCCCAGCTCGCCGGCACGTTTTGAGTCGATGGTACGCCATGTAGTGCGCAAAAGCGCGTGCCGCCCGGCGGCTTCGTGGGGATACACCTCGCAGTAGCCATCCATGCTGCCACCGCACGGGCCATTGCGTTCGCTCTTGGACACAGGCCATGGGGCAGCTGTAGGCGACGGATTCCAGCCCGCAGTCGCCGCAATCGATGCAGCCGTAGGAAGGTCTTTGCACGTGCTCGAAACCAATACGCGCGGTTGACGCCCCTTCTTGCGGTCCAACCGGTCCATGTTCCAGGCAACAGGCCGTTCAAACCAGGCGGCCAACAGCGACGTTCCCTCGTCATCGTATTCTTGCGCGAGCGCGAGCTTATGGAAGAGACGCGATATGCCATAGCCCCTTGAAGAAAGCTTGCGACCGGATATGTCCTCGTCAGGCGCGGCGTGCTCATGCGTATTGAGTCCGTGGGTTTGCCGTTCGTCGAGCTCGGGCTCATGAAGGTAAAGCCGCCAGGCTTACCATGGGAGAGCTCCCGGACGGAGCGCGCCAATCATCCTAATCCGCCGAGCGTTCCAGTACCTCGGTGACGGTGTCCGCGTCAGCCCGACGCCCCCGATGTGCACGCCGGCATAGCCCAGCCCCGGGCGATGGCAATCTGCTTGGCGGCGCTCGATGCGCTTGCCGCAGGCATAACCCAGGCTTCTGTGCGCATTGCGGCCTTTCCTCTCAAGCTCTGCCATGAGCTTGTCGGTGACTTTGCAAGCCACAGTCGCCCGGCGCATGAGCTGCGCGGCGGTCTTGGTAAGCATGAAGCGTTGGCGATCATGGGCACGTGTAGCCACGGCTTCTCAACGTAGAAAAACTGCTCCTGCATCTTGCGCGCATCGGGCTAGCGGCTGTTGGATGATGAACTTCGCGCCGCAGATGAGCTTCTTCTCCAACGAGGTACTGCGGGGATCTCTCGCCCTTCACGGTACTTATACGGATTGACGACGGCTCCCGGGAAGAAATGCGCGGAGTCTCGCGCATCGCGGCCGTGGTAGACAGACCCCTCGTTCATGGCGCTCACGAGGCGCGACGTTAGCGGGATCGAGGTCGAAATCCGGACGACCCGCCCCTCGGCCGGAGCCCTGGTAATCCCCCGACATGATGAGCAGGTTTCTCGAGACCGCCAGCTGCATCGCGTAGAGCTCGCCCTGCATCATGTTGCCGCGAGCAGTCCCTTGCACGTGTAGTGAACGATCGAGGGAATCCCCTGCGCGCGAAACGCCGCGCCACGGTGGGCGGGACTGATGGCGGGATTGCCGCTCGGGCAGTCGGTGATCGAGATGGCGTGGACCAGGCCGGTTTCCCAGATGGCCCTCATCTTCATGTGATCGGCTTCCTGATAGGCCTCGAAGGCGCCGCGTCCCGGAATCATCTCACAGGTGACGACGAACTCGCCGTTTTCAGCGCCTCTCGAAACACGTTTTCCACGGGAATCCCCCCTCAACCCGTCCTATACCAGCAGGTGACCCCTCGTGGAGAAGAAAACGGACGTGCCGGAAGTGCCTCGGGGCCCGCCCTCTTGTCATTTCGACCGGGCGGCCCGCGGCAGTGGAGAAATTCCCGCTGCTGACGCGTGGTGATGAGACAGTTGCTCAGGGACGTTGTCTCATCACCACGCACTCATCCCGTCCCCCGATGCGCGAGAACTGCATCCGTCCGTACCAGTGCGATTCGCCTCCCAGGCGCGGTATCATATCTAAGATTGTAGGCTCTCGCAGAAAAGGCGATCTCATGCCCAAGCGCACCGATATCCACAGGTAATGATCATCGGATCCGCCCCATCATCATCGGCCAAGCGTGCGAGTTCGATTATTCGGGCATGCAAGGCGCTCCGTTTGCTGGGCTACGAGATCGTCCTTTCAACTCCCAAATACCATCATGACCGACCCCGACATCGCCGATCACCTACATCGAGCCCCTCAACGTCCGGGCGCCTGAGGGACTATCGCGCTCGAACGTCCCGACGCGCTGCTCCCAACCTGGGCGGACAGTCCGCCTCAACCTTCGAGCGAGCTTGCCGAGGCGGGCATCCTCGACAAGTACGGCGTCAAGGTCGGCGTCCAAATCGATGCCATCAAACGCGGCGAGGATCGCGAGGAGTTCAAGAACACGATGGAAGAGCTCGGCATCGAGATGGCCCGCAGCCGCGTCTCGCACATCGGTCGGGAAGCCGTCGAGATCGCCGAGGAGCTCGGCTACCCGTGTGTGCTGCGCCCGCCTACACCATGGGCGGCACCGGCGGTGGCCTGGTCTACAACATCGACGAGTCTCAAGACCACGGTCGCCCGCGGCTCTGGCCGCGTCCCCGGTCACCGAGGTCCTGGTCGAGGAGATCTCCCGGGCTGGGGGGTTTCGATTTGAGTCGTCCGCGACGCCAGGGGCAAGCTCATCACCGTCTGCACCATCGAGAACATCGATCCGATGGGCGTGCATACCGGGCGACTCGTTCTGCGCCGCCCCCCCATGCAGACCATCTCGCGAAAGGGGTCATCGACCGCCTCCAGAAGAAGTCCTACGCGATCGTCGACTTAAGGTCGGCGTCATCGGCGGCACCAACGTCCAGTGGGCGCATGACCCGGTGAGCGACCGCGCGACATCATCATCGGATCAACCCGCGCACCTCGCGCTCGTCGGCACTTGGCCTCCAAGGCCACAGGCTTTCCCATCGCGCTGGTGCCAGCCGGCCATCGCCGCGAGTGGCCTGACGCTCGACGAGATTCCCTGCGGCAAGTACGGCACGCTCGACAAGTACTATCCGGACGGCGATTACGTCGTCGTCAAGTTCGCGCGCTGGGCCTTCGAGAAGTTCAAGGGGCGTCTCGGACCACCTGGGCACGCAGATGCGCGCCGTGGGCGAGGTCATGTCCATCGGCAAGACCTACAAGGAGGCCTTCAGAAGGCCATCCGCTCGCTCGAGAAGAACGTCTATGGCCTGGGCTTCGTGAAGGACTACAACGAAGACCCTCGACGAGCTGCTCACGCTGCTCAACTTCGCCACGCCCGATCGCCAGTTCCAGATGTACGAGGCGCTGCGCAAAGGGCGCCACGGTCGAGCAGCTGCACGAGCTCACCAAGATCAAAGGCCTACTTCATCGAGCAGATGAAGGAGCTCGTCGATGCCTAGGAGCGTATCATCGCCTGGTCCGCCGAGCATGCCGCGCAAATGCTGCCCGCCGACGAGCTTGCCAGCGCCAAGCGCGACGGTTCGCCGACCGCTACCTGGCCCAGCTTCTGCACCTGCCCGAGACCCAGGTGCGCGAGGCGCGCCTGACGCCGGCATCAAGCAGGCGTGGGAGGGCGTGCACGTGAGCTCCACGGCCGATTCCTGAGTACTTCTACTCCACCTACAACGCCCCGACAAGAGAGCGAGCCAGCTCCCGGCAAGAAGATCATGATCCTGGGCGGCGGCCCCAACCGCATCGGCCAGGGCATCGAGTTCGACTACTGCTGCGTACACGCGGCCTTCGCACTCAAGAAGCTCGGCTTCTCGACCATCATCGTCAACTGCAACCCCGAGACGGTCTCGACCGACTACGACACCTCCGACAAGCTCTACTTCGAGCCACCTCACCACCGAGGATGTGCTCTCCATCTACGAGAAGGAGCAGCCGGTCGGCGTCATCGCGCAGTTTGGCGGGCAGACGCCGCTCAACCTCGCCAGCGAGCTGAAGGCCGCCGGCGTCAACATCCTGGGCACCAGCCCCGAGATCATCGACCTGGCCGAGGACCGCGACCGTTTCCGCGAGGTCATGGACAGCTTGGGCATCCCGATGCCCGAGGCGGGCATGGCTGTCACCGTCGAGGACGCCCTCAACATCGCGCACGAGATCGGCTATCCCGTCATGGTGCGCCCGAGCTACGTGCTGGGCGGACGCGGCATGGAGGTCGTCTACGATGACGACCCTCTCCCAGTACATGGCCGCCGCCGTGGGCGTCACCCCGACCGTCCCATCCTCATCGACCGCTTCCTGCAGCACGCGCTCGAGTGCGAGGCCGACGCCATCTGCGACGGCACCCTGGCCTTCGTGCCCGCCGTCATGGAGCACGTCGAGCTCGCGGGCATCCATCCGGCGACTCGGCCTGCATCCTGCCGAGCCTCAACATCTCCGGAGAAGCACCTGACCACCATCAAGGACTACACGCGCAAGATTGCCGAGGCCATGCACGTCTGCGGCCTGATGAACATGCAGTACGCCATCGAGGGCGACACCGTCTACGTGCTCGAGGCCAATCCGCGCGCGAGCCGCACCGTGCCGCTCGTCTCCAAGGTCTTCGGCATCCAGATGGTGCAAATCGCCACCGACGTCATCACCGGCGAGATCACGGGTCGTCCCAGCCCGTGCCCGAACTGCGCGAGAAGACCTTCGCACTACGGCGTCAAGGAAGCCGTCTTTTCCGTTCAACCTGTTCCCCGAGGTCGATCCCATCCTCGGCCCCGAGATGCGCTCGACCGGCGAGGTCCTGGGCCTGGCCAGCAACTTCGGTGAGGCCTTCTTCAAGGCCCAGGAGGCCACACAGACGGTGCTGCCGCTTTCGGGCACCGTGCTCATCACCGTGAACAACCGCGACAAGGAGGAGGCCGTCGACGTCGCCCGCGAGTTCGAGCGCGCCGGCTTCTCCATCATCGCCACGGCAGGCACGGGCGCGATGCTCGAGAGCATGGCATCGCCTGCGACACCATCAACAAGCAGGGCGAGGGCAGGCCCGACATCCTGGACGCCATCACCAACGGAGAGATCGACTTCGTCATCAACACGCCGTCCTCCGCAGGAAAGCGCCGTCGACGACAGCTACATCCGCAAGGCAGCCATCAAGGCCCACGTGCCCTACATGACCACGCTCGCCGCCGCCATGGCAAGCGCGCTGGGCATCCAGGCGGTCAAGGACGCGAGCGAGGCAAGCGTCATGTCGCTGCAGGACATCCACGCCACGATCGTGTAGTCAGATTTCGACGATACCGAGCAAAAACAGGACCCCGCCTCATGCACGATGGGGTCCTGTCATTTCAGCGAAGCCGCCGAAGGCGGCGCAGTCGAGAAATCTCACTATCTAGCAGCGTCGATTTCACCGCGAATCGCGGACGGGATAACCCATTCGCCATTACGTCGTCCACCCTCACGTTGCAATAGTCCCCTTTGCCTGCAGCTCGACAGTACGCGTCTTAACTGTCCTCTCAGAGATGCCAATCACCGCAGCGAGGCCCTTCTGCGTTATTCGTGGGTTATCTGCAATCAGACGAAGTACCGCGAGTTCTCCCAAAGTGCAATTCAAAGTGCAACTTTGCACTTTGGGAACGCCTGCTTTACTTAAAACTGCTCCGTCTTTTTCGAGAGCTCCATAATCGACATGTATATATCGATTCTTGAGCTGATGAGTGTCCCCGAACAGGGCGTCTCAAAAAAGCGGTCCTCCCATCTGAAACGCCACGGTAAGCAGCACGCCGTCATCACACCGCAACGTACAGCTGGTATCCTTGCGAGGCAATGTGAGTTGCACCGGCATGGAAGGGGATCGAGGGGCCAGGGGCTTTCGACCCCTTCAGCATGTCGGCGACAGCATTCCTGCTGCGCCGCCAGGCACTCTCCGCCTTACATTTCCGGGTGCCCCAAACGCGAGAAGACCGAAAGTCCACCGGCTTCGGTCTTCTCGAAGAGCGGCGTGCCATGGACCTGAGGTTGGGATTAATCCACGGCACGCCTCGGAAATGGGCATATCACCTGCCGGGATCCCAGACATCCCCCGGCAAGGACAGGAAAATCACCTTCCGCCCATGGGAATGAACATCGTCTCTTGCAGACCGTCCCACTTCTCGCGAGCGCCGATGATGGCATCGTGGAGGTTCTTGGCACGCGGCTCGACGAACTGCGGCAAAGCCCAGATCCTTGCGCATGTCGGCCACCATGAACGAGGGCTTGCCCGCGTTGGCGCGCACCATCGCCTCGTCGGTACTGTCGCACGCGCCTTCTCGAGTGCGTTCTCGGGGTCCGGGATAGCCCAACCGTGATCACGTCGATGCCAAAGGAAATCGCAAGCGTCCTGGGCTACGCCAGGCTGTCCACGAAGATGTGCACGTGGTTGAGGCCGGGTTCCTCCTCCTTGTTGAGCTCAGTGAGACATCGTGGGGATTGACCAATCGTTTGCGTCACGACTTCTATGGAGTGGCTACCCCACGCGCCGTAGCAGGCATGGAACTCCAGTCCCTTGCAATCGACCTCCTCACCGTGATAGAGCAGCTTGCCAAAGGTGTTGGTCGTGTAGAAGAACGGCCGGACCCGAACAGGCGGTTATGGGCAGTCATGAACGCATGCCAGTCGGGTGCGCAAAAGCCGAGCTGGTGCACCCAGTCCTTGCCTTCGAAATAAGTCGGTAATCTTTCATGGTCATGTGTATCCTTTCTTCTTGCATAAGTGTCAAACGCCTCATGCAATGAAATCTAGTCGAGCTGCTTTGCCATCGTCATGCCAAACTTGCCACCATCCAAAATGAGGTCAACGCCCGTCAGGTACTCAAACCGGGTTCGAGCATGCGCATGATGAACTCGGCCATCTCATCAGGATCTCCCAGACGACCAAACGCAGTGCCACGTTCGATACCGGCAACCGTCTCCTCAGGCCTCGCAACATGGGTGTGTCAAAGGCTCCTGGCGCGATGGAGAAGATACGGCAGCCCCTTCTTCCCGAACCGCCGTGTGTTCGCACGCGTGTAATATTGCGTGGTCTTGAATATCGGATAGTACTGGTAGTCCTCGCCCATGGCACGCATGGCCTCGGGCACCTCATTTGCGCGCATCTATAGCCGCCTTGACCTTGTCGAAAACGCAGGGTTGTTGGGATCATCCCAAATCTCGCGCTCCTCGGGCGTGGGCTGCACGAAGTATCCGTGATGGACAGTAGTTCACCAAAGCCGATCCCTCTTCGAGATAGGGCAGGAACGCCTCGACGAAATTGATCGTTCCCACCATGTTGACCTTGACGATGGGGTCGCCGCCGCCCGTGTCAACGCCGCGGCGTTCACCACGTTCCCAACGCGCAATCAGGCTGCATAGGCCGCGAACTCGTCGAAGAGGCACGATCGGCGATGTCGACCGTCTTCCGGCAGGCCTCGACGCCATCATCGGCTTGGCGACGGCATTGGAGGCGCTTCTCGTTGGAAATCTCTACCAGCACAGGCCAAACTTGCCCAGCACTTGGCGATTGGCAAGGCCCATGCCCCGACGTTCCGCCTGCCACAACTTACCAATCTTTTCATCTCGTTACCCACCTATCCGGGCTGACCGCAACCGAACGGCCGAAAATCAAAATAACTACTCGGCTTCCGCCTCGGCCTCGGTGGGCTTCTTGAGGAGGAACGTGATGAGGAGCAGGACAATCCAGGCGACGAGACGATCATGCACAGACGCATGCCCGTCGCCGGGTCCATCGCCACGAGCAACGTGAAGACCGCCATGCTACGCCAGCGCCGAGGTTCTGGCTTGGCTGGATGACTTGGGTTACCAAGCGTGCGCAGATTGCCTTGAGCATGATCTGCGGTGCCGCGGGCTGCGTGACCGTCTGCTGGGAGTTGAAAGGCCTCCCGGAAGGTGAGGATGTAGATCACCCACGGGCACGCCGGGCACGAGCACGAGCACGAAGGCGCCGCATGATGAGAACACGCCACACGTTGCCAAAGGTCATGACCCACTTCGCCGTGTTCCTGCTTTAGCGATGATCCTGCGAACACGGGGCTGAGGAACAGGCGAGCACGGCCATGAGCGAGGTCGAAAGGCCGCCGGCAAAAGCGCGGGGCCTATCGTCTGCACGATGGGGTCGGTGAGCGTGCGCATGATGAAGCCGGGATGAAGAACGAAATCGACATCGCGCCGAAGTTATGCAGGAAGTTCGAGCCCGTCAGCACGGCGTGTTGCGATCTTTGAGGGCGTTGAGCGGAACAATGGCGTCGTCGTCCTTCTTCTTCCTGATGATGAAGACGAGCACGATGAGCGCTATGACGGACACGACGAGCAGCCCCGTGTTGAGCGGCGTGCCGAACTTGACGTAGCTGCTGCCCATGGAAAGCGCGATGATGAGGCAACCCAGGAAGATGGTGATGACCGCGCACCGGCGAAGTCGAACTTGCCGCCCTTGGACGGCCAGAAATGCGACCTCTTCCTTCTTTACCTTGACGCCCATGAGAATGAGGGATCGCCCCAGGGCGAGGAAGGCGAAGAGGATGAAGCACCACACGCGCCAGCCGATCTGGTCGATGACCAGGCCACCACGAAGGGGCCGGCAAGGATGCCGATGGACATCATCGTGCCCACGAGGCCAAGGTACAGGCCCGCCTGCTTCTTGTCATAGATGTCGCGAATCATGGTGAAGCCGATGGCGAAGACGCCGGCGCTCACCAAACCCCAGAAGATGTTCGCGGCGATGATCATGAACATGTTCGTCGCGATGCCGCGGATGAGGAGCACCAGGGCGCCCACGACGAGCGAGCCACCGGCAAGCAACCGCTTGGAGGCCGGGTTGCGCGCCGATGAAGCCGTAGATGGGCATGGCGCAGACGCCGATGATGCCACTGACTCCCTGGGCAAGACCGTAGATGTCCATGCCTCCGATGTCGGCTGCCGCGGCGGGCAGCATGACCGAGTTCGTGTTCGATACGAGCATGTTGGCGATGACGGCGAGGTAGAGACCTATGACCGTCATCATCTTCTTTGCGTTCGGAGCGTCCAGAAACGGGTTTCTCGGCTCCTCCTTGACCTGATCCATCAGGTTCTCCCTTCTTGTAATCCCACCTTGTCCCATTAGTTAGCAGAGCTCTCCGCCATCGACCACGAGATGCTGTCCGGTCATGAAGCTGGACGCGTCCGAGGCGAGGAAGAGCACCGCGTTCGCGCAGTCGGACACCTTGCCCGTGCGTCCCAGCGGAATCTTTGCCAAGATGCCCGGCGCAATCTTCTGGAAGATGTCATCCGATCTTCGGGTGCGTCATGTCGGTCTCGATGAAGCGGATACAGCGTGTTCATGCACGCCTCCGGAGCCAAGAGCTTGCCGATGCATGGCGTGAGCGCACGTATGGCGCCTTTTGCCGTATAGGCAACTGAACCCTGCGGCCTTCCACGCGGCAAGCGAGGCGACGGGGATGATCGCGCCGACGTCGTTCTTGGCGCACTCCTCCCAGCCATGCTTGATCATGAACATGACGCCATCAAGTTGACGCCCAGGACCTTGCGCCAGTTGTCCGTATCAAACGCTGTCTCGAGTCCGCCCGAAACAGAAAGCCCGAGATTCCGGCGGAAAGCACCATGATGTCGAGACGCCCGAACGTGGCGACGCACTCCTCGATGGCGGCCTTGCAGTCTTCCTCGCTCGAGACGTCGGTGACGCGGTATGCCGCACTGGCACCGGCTGCCTCGATCTCCTCGACCGCCCTTTGCAGCTTGTCCTCGCGACGGGCCGTGAGCCTTGGCACCGTGCTCGGCGGGACCTTTGCCGACTCGTTCCCGATTCCACGGGGCTCGCGCCCGTGATGAGGGCAACGCGCCCCGTCAGTCAAGGGATCCTTCATTTCCATCGCCTTTCCTCTCCATGTCCTTGTGATTTGGGTACATGTCGATTCCCGAACTCGCGCTGTTCCTCTCGTGAAACGAAGGGACATGCGCGCGTCGGCCCCCAGCTCGACATCTTCAAAGATGGGGAAGTGGCCGGTCTATTCATATTTGCAATGATTCTGAATTGGGAACAATGCCCGGGCAGCTGGAACCGCTAGGCGCGTTTGGGGAACACATCACGATTATCCGCACCCGATCGGCACAGATCCGGGCGATTTGTTTCGCCCGGAATTAGGCCTTGGTCGATGGCGCGAACGTCGATATCCAGAACTGGCGCGTCATCTCCTCGTATAGCTTCGCAAGCTCATGCGGCGTGTAGGGCATGCCATCGCTCACCCATTTCTGCATGAACATGGCCTGGGACGAGGCAAAGAAGTAGGCGGTGTAATCGGCCTTCGGATGTCTCCCATCCACTCGTGGGCAGTGAGGATGTTGATATTGAGGTCGTAGATGGCGTGGTCGCGATGCGGATGAACGTATCATCCCTGCCCCTCATGGGGCCGAGGAGCTTGCCGTAGAAAGCGGCTGATTCGTAGATTTTCTCGTACACCTTCTCATAGAAGGCATGCTCATGTCAAATGCCTGCTTTTGCGTCAGTGCCACGTTGAGGCTTTTTCGATGGGCTCGATGACATCCTGTTTGAAAATCGTGGACAGGACATCGTCCTTGTTCTCGAACATGTTGTAGAAAGACTTGCGAGAGACGTGGGCGTTTTGGCATATGTCCGATACGGTTATGCTCGTGTAAGGCCTTTACTCGACCAGCTCTTTCAGGCTCGAAATTATCGCGCTCTTCGCATCCCCCCATAGTCGTCCCCTCGACTCTGCCTCTACCCGTAACGCAGATTGGTACGCTCCTCCTATGCCCTAGGCTATGACTTCGTCCACTCAGCGTATCAGTGCCCGCCGGCGGAAAGCGACTCCTGTAGCAACTGTCGCAGCCGCATCGTGCACCTTCCGGATGTAACTCCATGCTCAATAGGCGTCTCGCTCACGACATCGACCAGGGTGATGTCGAAGTTGAGGTTCTGGCCTGCGAGCTCGTGATTGCAATCGAGCACCACCTCTTCGTCGCCCCACCTCGAGCACGCGCACGCGCATGACATCGCCCTCGGGCGTCTGGATGCCCAGCATCGCGCCCACCGGGAGTGGCCTCGCCATTGGGAAGCGAGGTCACGGGCATCGAGATGACGAGGCCTCGTCGCGCTGCCCGTAGGCGCGATCAGCCGGGATGTGAATGCTGCGCGTCTCGCCCACTTTCATGCCCATCACGGCATAATCGAAATCGGGCAGCACGACGCCGCTTCCCGCCACGAACTCGAGCGGCTCGCCCTGGACCTTCGTTAACGCAAACTCCGTGCCGTCATCGAGTTTGCCGCGATACTCGACGATGACGCGGATCCCCTGGTTAACATATTGTTCCCTCATTTCTCGCGATTCTTCCGCGCGCGACGGCGCCGGAGTACATGTTCACCCACGCGCCATCGCGTCGCTCGTAAAACGGCTTTGAGCACGATGTGCCCTCCGTGCGACCGAAGCCGTGACACGCGATGACGCCTTCCTCGACGATGCCATCGAGCACGAAGACGTCAGCTTCCACCTCGTAGTAACGACGACCATCGGAGCCCAGGAATGCTCCCGAGCTCCGATCGATGGCCACGACTGGTATTTTCACGCAAACGGGCTTTTGCCATGCAATCTAGCGTCCCATCATCGCCATGACGTCCTGAATGCCCACGAGGGCGACGTCATCCGGCCACTTCTGGTGCACGCCCATGCCCTCTGCCGCACTTGTTCGAGCGGCGGATTGATCTCGATGTACTGCCCGAAGCTGTTCGCGTGCGTCGACGTAGACACGCGCATCCGGAGCCCGAGACCATGTCCATGGCGACCTCGATGCCGGCAGCGGCAAATTCGTCGACTGCCTCACGTCGTCATCGACCCAGATGCAGTAGTGATGATGCAAGCCGTAACGCCCGCCTCGGAGTACGGGCTCGGACAATCGCTCTTGTCCTCGATGAGCTCGATCTCCATGTCGCCGAGGTACCCGATTGCCGTGCGCATCTTGACTGGCTGCTCGACGCCACGAATCTTGCAGCTCTCGTGGGGCGTTCACACCCATGTCGATGAACAGGGCCTGCGCCGAAGAGATCGTGATACAGCTGTGCCGTCTCCTCGATACTCTCCACGCTATACCCGAGCTGTCTGATGCCGTATTTCTCGAAAAAGCTCCTTGCCCATGGTTCCTCCTCATGTGAGTAGATGCATTTCGCGCTCGCGAAAAGAGCAGGCCGCCGACACATGCCGACGGCCCTTTGCCCCAGACTTACGCAAGCGGAATGTCGCCCAGTCCCTTGTCTTCCTCGAGCGTGCTCACCCTCGAGAGCGGCCCTCTTGCCACCCTTCTCGATCTCGACACGCCACTCGGCATCCGGCAGGTCCTTGGCCAGAAGTCACCCCAGCTGTCGGTCGTTGCCGTGACCGTTCCCTCGGCGCAGGTCGCGGTGACGGTCGCGCCCTCGACGATCTCCTCGGCCTCCGGGTCGTACACCGTGCCGGCGATGAACTTCTTGGGCAGGCTGCGGTAGTAGACATGCGGATCGGTCTTGTACTCGGGATGGAGTACCTCAAGCCCCGTCAGGTCGAAGTCCTCGGCCTCGCCAAACTGGATGACGTCGAGATGGCAGTTGTCCATGCAGCGCGGCGTGTGGATGGGCTGCTCGGGATCGTCGATGAGATGCGCGCAACCCGTGCACTTCTGCGGAATCTCCTCGTTCCAGTAGATGACATGGTACGGGCAGGCGTCGACGATCTGCTTCTGGCCCTTGGCCTTGACCGGGTCGATGATGACCAGGCCGTCATCGCGACGGTAGACCGCGTCGTCTTTGGCTGCCCCCTCATGCAGGAGCGTCCCGCAATGGTTGCACAGGCGCGGCGTGTAGCTCACCTTGACGTGCGGCTTGTGCCCGCGTTCCTTCTGCTCGACCTTCATCCAGAACTGGCCCCCGATTTCGGGCTGCTCCTCGGCATAGGGCATCCAGCAGTTACCGCAATGCTCGTCCTTGCAGCCGATCCTGGCAGTTATGGCAGCCGACGCAACGGGCGGCGTCGATAACGAATACCTTCATGATATGACCTCTCTCCTACTTCTCGATAACCCAGGACTTGCGGTTGATGCCGATGGCGGGTCGTGTCACGATGCGAACGCCTCGGGGTAGTCGCGCTTCCAGCCCTCGTACTCCTCGTCGGTGACCTTGGCGACCTCGGCCAGGGTAACCCGTGACCGCGAAACCCTTGCAGTGCTTGGAGACCTGGTTGCCCGGGCAGATGAGGTTCGCGGCGCCACCGCGGTCTAGGTGGGGGCGATCGGGTCCACGCGGCTGCCCTTGGCGATGACGACGCTACGAGCCGTCACGCGCTCGGAGATGCGCGCACCGCACAGGATCGTGCCGCGCTCGTTGAACATCTTGACGATATCGCCGTCTTTCGATGCCGCGGGCCTCGGCGTCTCGAGCCAGCCACAGCGGCTCGTAGAGTAGCCGTCCTGCCCTTGACCTTGCAGTGTCTCAATCTCGCGGAACCACTTGATGTCGTCACCTTTGCACATGCACGCGCCACTTGGCGGGGTTTTGCCGTGACGAGCAGCAGGTACTTCTTGCGGCGCTCGCCCCAGAAGGTTCGTCGTGGGTCCATCCTCCTCGGCCGGACCGCCGACGATCCAGCGCGCCATGGGCACGCTCGTCTTTGTCGTCGGGGAAGTTGTCGGCCAGCGCCAGCTCCAGAACTCGATCTTGCCCGTGGGCGTGTCGAGCAGGTACTCCTGGGATTCTCGTAGAAGTTACGCATGCCGGGGGCCATCTGCTCCCAGTTCTCCTCGAGCTTGGGATAGTAGTAGCCCTTTTCCTTGTAGGTGTCCCAGTCGATCTCCTCGACGAGGCGCGAGCTCTGGGAAGGCCGTCTCGATCCACATGTCGTCGCTCATGCCCTGTCGATCTCCTCGCGCACGCCAAAGCGCTCGCCGATCTTGCAGGCGATCTCGAAGTCCGAAAGCGACTCGCCCTGATGTTCGATGGCCGCGGGCGTGAGGCGGCATGGCGCACGGGAACCTGCGAGGAGGCGCCCATGTCATCGTTGTCCTCGACGCAGGTCGTGACGGGCAGCACCAGGTCGGCGAACAGCGAATCGTTCTCGAGCCACTGGTGGTTGGTGATGAACACTCGACCTCGTCGGTGCGGATGGCGTCCTGGTAGCTGAAGCCGCCGTCCCAGCAGTTCATGTTGCAGGGCTTCTCCGACCACAGCAGGTGAATGCGATTGACCTTGGGCTCCTCGGTGGGAATGGCTTGCCGAAGCGCTCGGCCATGGCCTGCTGCATCGCGAGCGCCGCCTGCGGGTTGCCGGGATAGTTGAACTCCTGGAACTGCTCGTCGTCTCGACGTAAACGATGCAGGGGCTACCCCACCATGTGGCCTTGCCGGTCTGCAGCGCTTTCCGCGATCATCGTGCGCGGCAGCGACTGCGCACTGGGGAAGAACATGCGCGGCACTGGATGGCCATGGTGAACGGTGCCGTGGTCGAGCGTGCGATGGTCTCTTTGGCAGTGACCTGCGCGCTCAGGTGGTACTGCTGCACACCCGGTTTGCCCCAGACCCTGCAGGGCGAGCAGGTAGGCGGCGGTGCGGGCGGGCTCGTGGCTATACGGCGTCTTGATCGAGCCGGAACTGTAGTGCACGTGCGAGGTCGCCTTCTTGGCCGTGTTGCGCGCAAAGGCCTTGATGGTCAGGCGGGGACGCCGCAGCGTTCGGCTGCCCATGCGGGGTCTTGGGCTCGCCGTCCTCCTTGCCCAGCACGTAGTCCGGCCATCTTGTCGAAGTGCACGGTATGCGTCTCGACGTAGTCCCTTGTCGTAGAGGCCCTCGGTTAGCCACGTGTAGATGACGCCGAAAGTGGAAAAGCCATGTCGGTGTTGGGAAGGATGGGGATCCACTTCATGGTGTGCATACGGAGGTGTAGTTGCAGAACGGGTCGACGCAGATCATCTCCTTGCCGAGCTCCTCCCAATACCCCATGACCTGCGAGAGGAACATACTCGCGTAGTTGGTGGTGAGCTCGTAGTCGCCCGCGTCGAAGACGAGCATCTCGAGTTCTGGCAGAATGTCGAGCAGGACGTTCCACGAGTTATAGCCCGTCTCAGGCGGCGCAACCAGGCCAAGACTTTGTTGGCACCTGCGCCCCAGACGTGCTTTTTTGCGCCCCAGTACCATCCCTCGACCGAGTCCGGCGTACGCGTCTCGCGCGTGTAGCCTCCCAGCTTGTCCATGAGCGTGGCGTGCATGCCGCCACCGGCGTGCAGGTCTTGGACTCGCGATGGCCGTCCTCGCCGATGCAGATCACCGAATACGGGCCGTACTTGTCGATGACGCGACGCAGCTCGGACTCGACGATGTCGAGCGCCTCATCCCAGCTGATCTCGACGAACTTCGATATGCCGCGGTTTGCGGATTGATCTTCGCGGGATCTCCGCCCGGCTCCCAGTCAACGCGCTTGAGCGGTTTGAGGACGCGGTTCTTCGAGTAGACGCGGTTCTTGTACGCGAGCGCGATCCAGTTGGGGGCATGTCTTGATGCTCGGCTCGAACACCTTGCCGTCGACATCGATCTTCCACATCGAAGGTGCGAGCTCCTCCTTGGTGTAGGCGGTGTCGTTCCTGAATGGGCGAATGCGCAAGATCTTGCCATCCATGGTGTCGACCGCGGTAATCTCACCGCCCACCCGCCACACGCGATGCTTTGGAGTGTGGTCTTGATCTCCTTCATCTGTTCTCCCTTTCCTCTTCACGATGCGACGAACGACGCACGCGGGGGATTCGCGCATGGCTCGCCACCTTATGCATCCATCTTGGAAGAGTCGAAAAGGGGCCTTCAATTCCCAAGATTCTTCGATTCGTTTTCGATTGGGAACAGTGCGCATGCATCGTGTACCAACGCATGACACATTGCGGGATTTGTACATTTCTTAGAAGAGAATAAAGACTACTTCGCGATGCTTCGCCAGAAAGGTCCCCGTCACGCTACCGTAGAGGTCTGGCGAGCTCCTTGGGCGAAACGCGCATACCGTCGGCAACCCACTTCTGCATGAGCATGGCCTGTGACGAGGCGAAGAAATACGCGATGTAGTCCGTGTGCCAATCGTCCGCGAGCCTCGTGGTCTTGGGAATGAGCTCCATGTTGAGCTGGTAGATTGCCTGGGTCGCGATGCGCAGGAAAGGTGTCGTCCTTGCCGAATATGGGGCCGATGAGGTTCTTGAAGAACTCCCCTTCGGCGGCCAGGCGCTCGTACATCTGCTCGTTCATGCGTTCCATGAGAGGTTCAAGGTCGCTGAGGTCGAGCAGACGATTGAGGTCGCGAATGGGTTGCAATACAGCGGAGGACTCGAAGACCAGGCGAATGACATCGTCCTTGTCCTCGAAGTTGGCGTAAAAGGTGTTGCGCGAGATGCGGCGCGCAGGCACAGTTCATTTACCGTGACCTTTGGATAGCGTGTGGTGACGAGCATGTCCTTCAATGCGACGATGACACGTTCCTTCGTCTCTGTCATCATTGCCTCCCCACGATAGCCCCTTTACGCCGATTTTACCACCTGCGATATCCATAGAATCACATCTCGTTCTGTTGTATACTGAATCGAACATTTGTTTGTGAAAGGAGGCGATCATGGCCAGGCGCACGGCGCAGCAGCTCAGCGTTGACGAGCTTCGCACGCAAATCTCCCAGCGTCTGCGCTCCAACGCCGCCTTCAGCAAGACCGTCTACCAAGACCAACCCATCATCATGACGGGTACCCAGCTCAAGAGCTTCGTGCCAGACGCCATACGCGAGGCCCGCCAGCTCGCGCGCACGCTCTACGCACAGGGCATGAGCGTTGCCCAGCGTCTTCTACGAGCAAGCACGCCTGCTCGCCGGATACGAGGACGACTTCGAGTTCACCGGCACGTTCTCGCACTACTACCCCAGCTACGAGGACATGAGCAACGAGCAGCTGCGTGGTTACTTCGCTTCTGGCGTGCAAAGGCGCGCCAGGGCAACGTCGAGCAGGGTTCCTCTCGTTCGCCTACGTCTATCTCTACGAACTCGTCAACCTCGTGGGCGTCGCCAGCGCACGCGAGGGCTACGATGCGATGCTCGCCTTTGGTGGCGCATATCGCCGCTTCGACGCGCGCTTCGGCAAGCACCTCGACGCCTGGATCGACGACTTCGTCATCTATTACGGCCTGGATGCGAGGCTTGTTGCGCACGTTCGTTCGCCAAGCGTGACGCCGCCTTCGACGTGCTGCTGCACCATGAGGCGCATGCGGAGGGCGAGCTCTTCAACGCGCTCGTCACGCTCGGTGACTATGCCATCGCAGATTCGCCCTTCTTCATCGAGCACGAAGCCGAGCTGCGCCCCTTGTCGTGCGCCTATCGGGCCGCCGCCCAGCATCACGCGAAGCTCAAGACGACGCTTCCCGCCAAGCCTCGCCGGACGCCTCAAGAACGATCGCCTCTGGCTGTTCGGCGGGCCGTCTTCGCCAACCCGCTCGCCATCGATACCGCCGCATACCAGATTAGCTCCCACGACACGGTGTATTGCCGCAACGTGGTTCCGCACCCGCTACGAGGCCCTAGAGCGTCCGCTGCCCTGGGTCACCCTAACTGCTCGAGACCTGCGAGTGCATTCTGCGCGATGTCTACGCATACCCCAACACACGCTCGAGCGCAAGCTCACCACCAAAGTACCTGCTCAAGGCCATCGAGACGCGGGGGCAAACGAGCTCGCCGAGGAGACGCGCCTGCGCGAGCGAGCCGTGCACATCGACTTTCGCAGCTCGACCACATCCGCGCCGCCGCCGAGGTAACCTGCGAAAAGCTCATCGTCGACGAAGAAAACCAACCCCCCCCTCAAGCACGATGACATGCTCAAGCGCGAAGAGCCCTCGCATTCGCGTGATAGTTTGATCGCCTCTTGCGCAGATGGCGCCTGCGTTCGAACCCGATGATGCCGATGCGTCTGGGGATGGATGCACAAAGCGAGTTGCCCTAAAGGGACTAGCTTCGCGTCGGCGCATACGAGTGGAAGCGCCAGTGGCGCTTCCCGTGAGCCCAGCACTGTCCGAGCGACTGCGCCATCCCCAGACACATCCTCGCTTTCCCCAAAGAGATCGAACTTGTCGCATGCCTGCTCGCCGGCGGCTCCATCCGCGAGTTCGAGCGCACGCATGCATGCATGGCATCCGTGCTCGTCGACTCCATTAACGACAAGCTTTACGACGAGTTCGCCGACATCTGCATCGACACCTGCACCGGCGAGCCCGTCATCATCGAAGATTACGTCCCTGAATTACGCGACCTGCTCGACCTGTCCTGAAGGAGCTGCCGTGCCCACCAAGATTCCCAAACGCATCGCATCGACCGTGCTCAACTCCCTCAAAGGGCGGCGTCGTGCCACGTGTCGGCCTGCCCTACGTCGCCGTCGGGCGCGAAGCCGAGATAGACGCCCTGCTGCACGACGTCGACATCATCGCCGATGGCGGGGCCACCTTTCGCTTCATCGTCGGCAAGTACGGAAGCGGCAAGAGCTTCCTGCTGCAAACCATCCGCAACTATGCGATGGACCGTAACTTCGTCGTCGTCGATGCCGATCTCTCCCCCGAACGTCGCCTCCAGGGCAGCCACGGTCAGGGCCTTGCCACCTACAAGGAGCTCATCCGCAACATGTCGACCAAGACGCGCCCCTGAAGGCGGCGCGCTCACGCTCATCCTCGATCGCTGGATTTCGGGCGTGCAGCAAGACGTGCTCGCCGAAGGGCTTGAGCCTGGTACAGAGGCTTTCGCGCAGCGTGTCGAGATGCGCATCCACGAAGTGGTAGGCACGCTCTCGGGCTCGTGCACGGCTTTGACTTCGCGCAACTGCTCGTCATGTACTACCGTGCCTACGTCAACGATGACGAGGACACCAAAGCCAAAGGTCGTCAAGTGGTTCAGGGGCGAATGCGCCAACAAGACCGAGGCCAGAAACGAGCTCGGCATCCGCATCATCATTTCCGATGACGATTGGTACGAGTACATCAAGCTCTTTGCGTCCTTCCTCGTGCAAGCGGGCTACGCCGGCTTGCTCGTTGCTCATCGACGAGCTCGTGAACATCTATAAGGTGCCCTCCATCACGCGCCAGTACAACTACGAGAAGATCCTCACGATGTACAACGATACGCTCAAGGCGCAACATCTAGGCATCATCATGGGTGGCACGCCCCAGTGCGTCGAGGACAAACGCCGTGGCGTCTACTCGTACAGGCACTGCGCAACCGTCTGCCGAGGGACGCTTCGCCGGCCAGCAATATAAGGACATGCTCGCCCCCCATCATCCGTCTCGTGCCACTCACGCACGAGGAGCTCTTCGTGCTCGCCGAGGCTTCACCGCCATCCACGCGCAGCTCTTCGATTACGAACCACGCCCTCACCGACGATCAACTCGTCCAGTTCATCAAGACGGAGTTCGAGCGTGTGGGGGCAAGCACGCATATCACGCCCCGCGAGGTCATCCGCGATTTCATCGAGTTGCTCGACATCATGTACCAGAATCCCGACGCGCAGATGGACGAGCTGCTGGCAAGCTTGACGCATTCACCAGCACCATTGCGCCCGATGCTTGAATAACGTGAACGTATGCCGAGGCAAGCGACCGGCAAGAGAACTTCTTCGAATTCACGCTCTAGGCGGTGATCATGGACGTCTTTGCCTCATATGCACCCTTCATCCAGGACTTTATCTACCGCAACGGCTGGGAGAGCCTGCGCTCGGTGCGTCGCTGCCGCCGACGCCATCTTCAATTCCTGAGGACAACGTCCTGCTGGTTGCATCCACCGCCTCCGGCAAGACTGAGGCGGCGTTCTTCCCCATACTCTCCCAGCTCGACGAGAATCCCTCCTCGAGCGTCGGCGTGCTCTACATCGCACCGCTCAAGGCACTCATCAACGACCAGTTCGGCCGTCTCACCGAGCCTGCGAGGAGGCCGAGATTCCCGTCTGGCGCTGGCACGGCGATGTCGCGCAGTCACGCAAGAGCAAGCTGCTCAAGCACCTGAGCGGCATCTTGCAGATCACGCCGGAATCCCTCGAGGCGCTGCTCCTGCACAAGCATTCCCACATCCCGCGCTCTTCGGCGACCTGCGCTTCATCGTCATCGACGAGATTCACTCCCTCATGCGCGCCGACCGCGGCGGGCAATGTCTCTGCCTCATCGAACGTCTCTCGCGTCTCGCATCATGCAACCCGCGTCGCATCGGGTTGTCGGCAACCATCGGCGACCTCGAGCTTGCCGGCTGCTTCCTCGGCTCAGGTTCGGGCCGCGACACCATCATCCCCGCATCGAGGATGCGCAGCAGCGTTGGCGCCTGTCCATGTCGCACTTCTTCGTGGGAGAGGGCGCCGAGGAAATGGCGGCGGGAGAAGATGAGACAGTTGCTCAGGACGCTGTCTCCATAAACCCCAATGAGACAGCGTCCCTGAGCAACTGTCTCATCCCTCCTCCACCCGAGAGCCCGCCACCGATGCCGCTCCCGCAGGCGCGGACCTCGGCCTCGGCTACATCTTCGAGCATACGCGTGGCAAGAAGTGCCTCGTCTTCTGCAACTCGCGCGAGGAGGCGAAGGCGTCACCACCACGTTACGCCGCTATTGCGAGGCCAACAACGAGCCCGACCGCTTCCTCATCCATCACGGCAACCTCTCGTCGGCCGTGCGCGAGAGCGCGGGAAGACGTCATGCGCGACGAGGAGCTCGACCAGACGACCGTCACCACGGCCACCCCCTCGAACTCGGCATCGACATCGGTCGCCTCGAGCGTGCCTTCCAAATCGACGCGCCCTTCACGGTGAGTGCGTTCCTGCAGCGCATGGGCCGTACGGGACGTCGCCCCCGGAGATGTGGTTCGTCATGCGCGAGGACCGCGCCGAGCCGCGCACCACCCTGGGCGCGACCATCCCCTGGAAGCTTCCTGCAGGCATCGCTCGTACAGCTCTACCTCGAGGACCGCTGGGTCGAGCCGCCAAGCCCCGCCCGGCTGCCCTACAGTTTGCTCTACCACCAGACCATGGCAACCCTCGCCAGTGGGGGCGAGATGACGCCGGCCGAGCTCGCGGCTCGCGTACTCACCCTCGGGTACTTTCATCGCGTGAGCAGCGAGGACTTCCGCATCCTGTTACATCACCTCATCGACATCGACCACATCCAGCTTACCGAGGAGGGTGGTCTCATCGTCGGCATCGCGGGCGAGCGTGTCATCAACAGCTACCGCTACGGCGTCTTCAGGGAAAACGAAGAGTACACCGTCCGCAACGAGTCCCAGGAGCTCGGCACCATCGTGCTGCCGCCGCCCGTGGGCGAAAACTCCCGCCATCGCCGGCGCCACCTGGCTCGTCGAGGAGGTCGACCACAAACGCCACCTCGTCTACGCCACGCAGGTAAAGGGCCAGGTGCCGGCCCTTTTGGCGACTGCCCCGGCGATCAACACCGTCGTGCTCGAGCGCATGCTGCGCGTGCTCATGGAGGATGTGGACTATCCCACCTCATGGACAACGCGCGCGGCAGGCTGCCCAGGCTCGCTCGACCGCACGCAACGCCCATCTCGACCACATCCCGCTCGTTCGTCTGGGAGGCGACACCTGGGGGCTCTTCCCTGGCTTGGCAGCTACGCCTTCCTCGCGCTCGAGCGCTTCCTCAAGATCAAGTGCGCCGACCAGCTCCAACTCAAGGGTCTGGACTGTCGCGTCCCTATTTCATGGAGTTTCGCATGAAGGGCGACGAGCAGTTGTTCTACGACGTGCTCGCCGAGCAGGCAACCACGCCCTTCGATCCACTTGACCTGTCTATCCCGACGAAGTTCCCATCTGGGAGAAATACGACGAGTACGTGCCCATCGAGCTCATCCGCAAGGGGCTTCGCCGAAAGCGTCCCTCGACATCGATGGCATGCTCAGGCGCGTTCGCCAGTGGTGCGGCCTGCCAGACGAGGAACCACCGCAACTCCCGAGGTAGCCGCTACTCCCCCACCACCTGCACGCAGACCTTGCGGTGACGCGGGCCGTCGAACTCGCAGAAGTAGATGCCCTGCCAGGTGCCAAGCGCCATGGTGCCACCCGCCACGGGGAATGGTCTCCGACGCACCGATGGCGCTGCTCTTTGAGGTGCGCGGCGCTGTTGCCCTCGGCATGCTTGAAGTCACGCCGGTCGGGAAAGATGTCCGCCAGCGAGCTTGAGGTCGCGTACGACGTCGGGATCGGCATTCTCGTTGATGGTGATCGCGGCGGTGGTATGCGGGCAATACACCACGCACAACCCCTCCTCGATGCCGCTTTCCCGCACGATCTGCCTCACTCGCGCCGTGATATCGACGAACCCGTAGGCTGGCGTCTCCAGTTCGAATCGCTCCATGTCTGCCTCCCGTTAAAATGAGACAATATCTCTGAGCAATTGTCTCATTTTCGACAGCGAGGAGCATGACCATGAAGACGACGATACTCGTGGACAACGACGCACAGGAAGGTCTCGGCTGCGAATGGGGCTTCTCCGCACTCATCGAGACCGATGGCGCGACCATCCTGCTCGACTCGGGTGCGTCGGGGCTTTTTTCGCGCAGAATGCGCAGGCCCTCGGCATCAATCTGGCAGATGTCGACTATTGCGTGCTCTCCCGCCCACTTCGACCACGCCGATGGCTTCGGGGACTCTTCGCAATCACGACCACGCGCCGCTGCTCATCCGGAGCTCATGCGAGGAGACGTGCTGGAGCGATGCCAAGGTGACATGAAGTCATCGGCATCCAGAGAGGGCTTCTCGAGCAGCAGGCACTGCGCATCGAGCGCGTCGACGGCACCTGCAATTCGCACCTGGCGCATGGCTCCTGGGCCATGACACCAAGGGCCTTCGAGGCAATCGGCGAGCGCGAGCACCTCTACCTGAAGACCGATGACGGCTTGTCGGCGACGGGTTCGACCACGAGCAAAGCCTCATCATCGAGACGCCTGAGGGGCCTCGTCATCTTCAACAGCTGCTCCACGGAGGCATCGAGACCATCATCAACGAGGCACGTGCCGCATTCCCGCAAACCCATCCGCGCACTCGTCGGCGGCCTGCACCTGTTCCTGCGCGAAGATGACGAAGTACGCGCCCTGCGCAAACCATCCGCGAGCTTGGCATCGACAAGATCTACACCGGCCATTGCACGGGAGAGCATGCGCTCGAAATCCTGCAAGAGGAGCTACCCGACATCGTCGAGGCAACCTACGCGGGTCTTCGAGCTGTAGCCCCTCACTTCGAGGCCCGCAGAACAGGATCGCGAGCATCATGATGATGACGAACCACGCCATCGCACTGGAACCCGCGAGTAATGCCGACAAGACGCCCATGATGTTTCTCCCTCGTTTGAACTGAACGACAAGCCGAGGGTATCAAGCGCCTGTGACGTGGTTTTCCCTCGCTCACCCATGGTGATCTCGCGGTTAGGGCGCGCGTCATGACCAGGTAGTACACGATGCCGATGGCTATCCACACGACGCCGATGATCTTGGCGGGCACGTCAAGCGAAAGCAGCAGGGCGAAGACCACGATCATGCCCAAGATGGGACAGACCAGAAAAACGCACGGGGTTGCCGTGATCCTTCTTCCTGAACCAGAACCACACGACCACGCAGAGGTTGAGCAGAAAGTACGTGGAAAGGGCACCGAAGTTCACGACCTTGCCCAGTCCCTCCATGCCGATGAGCAGAAAGGGCGCGAGCAAGACGAGCGAGAGAGCCGACACGAAGCACGTGGCGACGATGGGCACCTGGCGCTCTCGTCGATCTTGGCCAAGACGCCGGGAAGCGATCCGCTCTTGCCCATGACGTAGAGAATGCGCGATACCGACACCGTCGCAACCAAGCCGGTGAAGACGCCCTGAGCCAAAAGCCACGGACACGGCGCAGACGACGCCGAACCACTTGCCGCCCACCAGCTCGGCGATATGGTAGAAGCCGTTGTTCTCGTCGTTCTTGCAAATCTGGCCCGACGGGTCGACGCAGGTGGCGATGAAGCACGTCAGGACGAAGATGGCCACGAGGATGATGACCATGATCATCATCGCGCGCGACGGCCCGTGTCGCTCGTCCTTCGCCGTCGGTGAGCGTGGCAACGCATCGAAGCCCACGAACGAGAACACCGCCAGCGAGGCGGCGCCCATGACGCCGGATACCGAGAAGGTATTGGGATTGAACAGGGCGGTCAGCGAAACCGCTCGTCTCGGGGTGTCCGATGATGTAGACCACGCCGAACACGATGAACATGCCGAGCACGATGAACTCGAGGATGAGCGCGATGCGGTTGACGAACATCGCTCATGCCGCGTGACGCGACGACGAAGACGAAGACGAGGAAGATAAGACACCAGCCCCATACCGGAATCTGCGGCACATAGGTGCTCAGCGCCTCGGCGCCCATGATGAAGAACCATGTCGGGCGACGTGAGATACTGCAGCAACATGAGCCAGCCGGCCACGAAACCGAGGCCTTGCCAATGCTCTTGGACGTGTAAGTGTAGATGGAACCCGACGACGGGAAGGTCCCGATCATCATGCCGAAGGACAGCACGGAAAAAAGAACATGCCGATGAAGGCGACGAAATACGCGAGCGCCGGCATGCCCCGATGCGTTCGACACGCCACCGAAGAGACTGAACGTGGCGATGGGCACCATGAAGATGAGGCCGTAGACCACCATGTCGAATACGCCGACCGTCCTCTTGAAGCCGGCATCTCTCTGTGACGAAGACGCGTCGCAGTCTGCGCCGCAGTCGGCGCGTCGCTCTGCACCGAAGCGTCTGCCTTCGGAGCTGCATCCTTGGTATCAGTCATGATAACCCCTCTATCTCTCCCGGCTTTCTCGTTCGTCGTACTGCCCGTGGCAGCCGTCTTCCCTTCTGACGGCGCACGAGACGCATAGACGACGGTGAGAATGACCGCCACTATCAATATGCCAATGGCAATGAGCAGGGTATGCGAAAGCCAAATGCGTAGGCATCGGCCTTGGTCATCCCCCGCCATCAAATGGGTGACATCGCCGGACATGATGCCGACGAAGAGGGGCCGACGAGACGGGCTGCCGATCTGCACGATCGTCGAATGGATGGACGAGCCGTACGAGGAGATGGCGCGGGAAGCGCGTCGAGGTCGACGGTCTTCACCGCCGGGAAGAAAATGCCGATGCCCGCATAGGCTATGGCAGCGCAGGCGAGCAAGACGATGACGAGCAGCTGCGCGGAGGCGAGTACATGCCGACGTAGCCGATGAGCACGATCGCAAATCCACCGGAACGAGTGGCCATACGCCGTGCTTCGCGAGCAGGTGGCCACTGGGGAAAGCAACAGGCCGCATAGCACAGGATGGGTACGATGCACATGCAGCCGGCTATGAACGGCGAGTACGACGCCGCGCCCTCGAGATACAGGGGGACCAGCAGGCTCATGTACACCGATGCCATGAACGCAAGCGTGACAGGCGTCTCACCGACAGTGAACACCGGATTGCGCAGCGGCATCAGATTGAGCAGGGGCTCGTCGATATGCAGCTGACGATACACGAAGATGGCGAGTATCGCGATGCCGGCGAGCATGATGACGAGCGGCGGAAAGACCTCATGCGAGGATCTCGTTAAGGCCATAGAGGAAGCAGGCCAGGCCGACAAAGCTCAGCGCAACGCTCGGGATGTCGATATGGGCTTTTCTGCGCATATACAGATTGTGGATAGCCGGCCTGCCCGCAATGATGAGGGCAAAAGGGCAATCACCGCGGGGATGAGGAAGAGCGGGCGAAGGCCGACGCAGGTGATGATGAGACCTGAAACGGGCGGGGCAAACGCCAGCGCGACACCAATGACGCCACTGTTCACGGCAAGCAAGGTCGCCGCCTTGCCCTTTGGCGCGATGGTGAGCAACGCCTCGTTGATGAGCGGGAAGCACAGTCCCGTGCAAACGGCCTGAAGGGCACGGGGCGACGATCATGACCGGATAGTTCCAGGCAAAGAAACCGAGCAACGAGCCTACGAACGAGAAGGCGAAGCCGATGGTCGCGGAGCTTGTGAAGGCCTATGCGCTCGAGCAGCTTTGCCGCCATGGTGATGGTCGTCGCGGTGACGATCGTGAAGGCAGTACCATCCAGTTAGCTTGGGAGAGCGTGATGTGAAAGTCGGTTGCGACGTAATCGAGCGCGACGTTCATGGAGCGACTGCGTGAACGACGCGAGGAGATTGCTCGCGAGCAGGACGACGATCATCGCCGTCCGCGCCGCGCCCACCGGCGGGCTTAGGTATGCTCGCATCAGCCGCCATTTTGGCCCCACATTCGATAGTGTGCATTCATCGTTTGTCAAGAGCATTGTACTACCGAATAGGTGAAGTGCGCTATTTATTATTCGAACGGAACTGTTGCTGGGGCGCATTCTCGAAAGAATCTTTACTAGCCCAATAATGCACTGTCGCGGTGCATTATTCTCAAAAACGCACTATCGCAGTGCACTTTGCGCAGGCGAATGCCTCAGCTCTCCTTACCGCATCTTGCAGGCGCCGTGCACAGCGTGCCGACAAGCCCGATGACCATGACGACGCTGCCAGCGAGAAGCGTGTTCTCGAACGATGGGCCTAATAAGCCCTGGACAAGGAACGTACCCAGGAACTGTCCGATTCCCTGGACGCAGATAAGAACGCCCATACCAATGGTCGCAAGCTCCGGTCTGCTGATCACCTTCATGAAGGCGGTTATCATGAGGCCGGTGGTGCTTATTCAATCACGCCCATGACCACCGCTCCTATCCACATCACGGCACCCTCGAAGTTATAGAGAACGAAGGTGCACGGCCCCAGGAAGAAGAGGCAGAACACGAGCAGCCATTTGGTTTTTTTGCCGGTTTTGTCAGACAACATTCCAAAGAGAGGAGAAGAGGCGACCGAGATTATCATCGGCAATGTGTTTAGAAAACCCGATAGACTCACGTCCATTCCGCGCGTCT
>VOFB01001600.1_pt1 | contig 40594 bp, 93 predicted proteins | sample 5384141 | NCBI WGS metagenome assembly VOFB01 (sample SAMN12384721, study PRJNA508395) | human gut metagenome | isolation source: healthy gut A | host: Homo sapiens
TATTATCCTCCTGTTTTTTGTCACTTTACCCGCGTTGCGTCATAGTTTCGGGGGCGATATTGCTCGTCCGGCTGTTTGCATCTGTATCATCTGCGCTCCGGTCAGACCTTTGCGGGCCATCATGGTTTCCAGAACGCTGATATCGGTGAAATATCCAGTGCCTCGCCGAAAAAAGAGAACCCGCCAGTTACACGAAAGCGGCGGCGATGGTATCCACTGGCGCTGCGGATGCGGGTGAGGGATGTGTCGATGTTTTCGCCGGACACACCCTGGGCACCTATGTATCATGCGTTGAGCAGCTTGAGGTGGTGGGCAGATAGTAATTCATGAATTTCCCGGATATCGCTTAGTTTGTCCGGGTGCCTTACGTAATCGAAGATTTTCCGAGGTTTGCTGCAGACGCACAATATCAGCGCTGATTTTTTCATCTTCAATATTGGTGGTCCAGGCGACGCATTTCCTCGAGAGCCAGGGGCACTGAGTAACGGTCCAATTCCGCATTTCCGCAGGTTTGGACGTTAGCCTCAGCGGCCTGGGCGGGTGGTTCCGCATTCGCTGGCCCGTTGGCCTGCTGCGTACAGTCCGCTGGCTGCATAAAACGGCACGAGCGGCTGCCGCGCAGATGAAGTGCGCCGGGCGGTACAACGGGAAACACAGTATAGCTGCAATGCCGCCGCGGGCGTAATAGGGGGCGACGATGGGTAAAGAGTTTGTGGTGCGGACACAGAATTGCCTGCTTTCTGCGGCTCGATGGCCGCGCTGATTTATTATACAGTGCCCGGTAACAGCGGTCAAGAAATATGGATGTTGACGCCGTCTACTTCCACGCCGTCCTCCACACAGATCAGGAGATAGCGCTTGCCGTCGATGATACGGGCTTCACCAGGTCGCTGGGTGTTCGCCATTGACATGGACATGACATCCGGCGTTTTCACTTCGATCTGTTTCGTGTTCACAATATTGTAAAGAGGCTGACGTTTTCACCGAATCTTTCGTCATAGCGCTGGCTGAAACTTTGCGTTCAGCACTGACGCCGCAGGAATCCAGAACAGTTCCCACAGCGGATTTGGGTCACGGTCAATTTGTCTGTGGGATTTTGCTCTCCCGTGTAAAGGCGATCATTGCGGGCCTGTTTCAGCTTCGGCGCAACACGGCGAAAAGTTCTGCAGACGCAAAGGGAAAGCGCTTCAGGCCTCAGCCTGATGCCATTAGCCCAGAAACGCTCGTGCCTGTCGAATGCGAGCCTGATTTCAGTGTCGCGCCGAACGCAAGATTTCAGCCAGCGCGGCGACGAGCACCGTCGCTTCCGCCTCACGATCGACGCCGATACTGAAAACCAGGACCGGCGACTAGGGATGCCTGGCAAAAGGTCTTCGATTCGGGAGGATTGATAGACGGCAACAGACCATATGGATCGTTGTTGGCTGCAGCATTCGTGAGTGTCATCGAGCGCAGAGAGGTGAGCAGCCTATGAACTGCCTCGCTGCCGCCGCGGCACAATAGGGGCGACGATGGGGTGGGAAAGAGTTTGTAGACATAGAATTCGCCTCTGCTGCGGCTCGATGGCCGCTGATTTTATTATACAGTGCCGGTAACAGCGGTCAAGAAATATGGATGTTGACGCCGTCTACTTCCCGCCGTCCTCCACACAGATCAGGAGATAGCGCTTGCCGTCGATGATACGGGTTTCCACCAGGTCGCTGCGTTCGCCATTGACATGGACAGTGACATCCGGCGTTTTCACTTCGATCTGTTTCGTGTTCACAATATTGCGGGGGCTGAGGCTGACGTTTTCACCGAATTCTTCGTCATAGCGCTGGCTGAAATCCTCTTTGCGTTCAGCACTGACGCCGCAGGAATCCAGAATACGTTCCACAGCGGATTTGGTCACGGTCAACGGTTCGGGGATTTTGCTCTCCTTGTGGAAGGCGATCATTTCGCACAGGCGCTCGCGGACGGTTTTGCACTGTGTCCAGGCTGCAGTCTTCGCTGAGCGTTTCGCCCAGCAGGGATTGAAATGTACTTTTCTGCTCCGTCGGCGGCATCAGAATCTCCTGTTGGAACAGGGCCTGAGCCAGCTCGGGATGGTTTTCGGATGCGTCGCGGGTATAGTAAAGGGCACCGTAAAGATTGGTGCGCCGGTCGTCAAAGGCGGGGAAGAGAAGCCAGCCTCCCGGGGCGCCGACCAGCCAGTTGGCGCTCAAGTTGCGGAACACGCTCTCTTTCCCGTCGAAGGTCAGAGCATTTTTGCCCAGCTTGACTGGGCAAATGCTGCACACAGGATGTAGGAATACACTTCCTCGGAGGAGTCTTCCAGCACGGCGTCATCCTTAGCGCGGTAAGGTACGTCGTAGCGGTCGCTGGCGAGGAGGATTAGGAAATTCCCTTCGATGCTCAGTGCGGCAATGATCGTTTCAAACAGGGTCTGAGCCGCTGCGTCGTCTTTCAGCTCACTCTGGCGCAGCTTCATCAGAAGCATGTGTTCAGGGCTGCCCACTACCTGCTGAGTTTCAAAAACGATGTTGGTCAAATTTTTGTCGACGCCGCCGGAAAGCGTTTTTTCGCAGCAGAGCAATAATCTGCTCGGTCTCCGTCTGCCCCAGCAGAGCCATGGACTGGTCGAACTGGGCGATGATCTCTTTTTCTCGTTCACATAGCAGCCGCGGATGTGGGCAATGTTGTGCTTGTCCGCCCGGAAGCGGCGGCGAATTTCTGAATTTCCTTCTCGTTCATGGGATACTCCTTCTTGCAAGTGGAATTCCTGCGCGCGGCGGCCAGGAGGGCAGCGCGCGGCGATTTTTCCTATTATATCACAAGTGGGGCAGGAGAAAAGCGGAGAATGTGTCGAAATGCCGAAGCAGCAGCGCTGCTTCGGCATTTTGGAGTTGTTATGTATTACTGCATTTTTCCAGCAATGCTTCCCATTTCTGATCCACCCACTTGGGCGGCATCCAGCATCCATTCATTGCCGCTTTTGAAGCTGGGGCCCCTGGTTTCATGTAATCAGCTACAGGCAGCTTCCATTCAGGCGGTTGCCGCTGATTCGAACATGGGCCACAAGCAGTGGGCACTGCCTTTGCCCAGGGATAGCGAGCCACATAGGGGATGCCGTGGGCTACCATGATCTCGGTTAAGTCTTTTTTGTTCTGTCCTTTGCCCTGCTGCACGCTGCCCACGGGAGTGGTGGTGGTGTCGGCGAAGTGGGGCGTAGAGGAAACGCTGGATGCCGGTGTTCATGTAAGCCTCGTTATCGTAGCACACATACACCATGTCATGGCCGCGCTCCATGGCGCCGGACAGGGACTGGAATCCGATGTCGTAGGTGCCGCCGTCGCCGCCGAAGGCGATGAACTTATAGGTCTCGTCGATCTTACCCTTGCGCTGCAGTACGCGGTAAGCGGCTCCACGCCGCCGCAGGTAGCTGCGGCGTTCTCGAAAGCGGTGTGGATGTAGCTCTCCTTCCAAGCGGTATAAGGATACATGAAAGTGGAAACTTCCAGACATCCGGTGGCGTTGGCGACCACGGCTTTGTCTTCGGGGTTCAGGGCGCGCAGCACGGCGCGCACGGCAATGGCAGCCGCAGCCGGCGCACATCCGGTGGCCGGGGCAAAGCGCTCAGGCTTTCATCAGTTCTTGTTTGAGATTATACGCCATGAAGATCGCCTCCCCTCTCTGTCCCAAATGGCGATAGACGGGCTGGGCGCTGCCGGTTTCCGATCTTCGCGCAGGGCGTCGAACACGCTTTCGCAGATCGGTCCACGGCAACGTCGCGGCCGCCAAGCCCGTAAACAAAATTGATCCCTTGGGGGGGTGCATGGCGCGATCGTACAGGGGCGCTGCGAACCTCTCAGGAACAGGGGACCGCCGTGGGCGGAAAAGCTTTCGCATTTGTCCATCACGGCTACGGCCTTCATGGGCCAGAGCTTCGCCAGTTCTTCGGCGGGGAAGGGGCGGAATACCCGGACTTTGATCAGGCCCGACCCGGCGCCCCTGAGCGCGCAGTCGTCCATGGCACACCCTTGGCGGTGCCGGCGGAGGAGCCGATCAGGACGATGGCTTCTTCCGCGTCCTCCATCCGGTAGCGCTCTCGATCAAACCGTATTGTCGGCCCGTCAGGTCGCAAAGCGTTTCCCCACATCGAGAATCACCTGTTTTGCGTTCACCATCGCCTGTGCCTGCTGCCATTTGGCCTCCATATAATAGGCGGACACCGTAGGGGCCGACAGCCATGGGTTCTCGTGCTTCAGCAGGTAGTGCTCCGGCTGTATACTCGCCAACAAAGGCCACCTTCTCGTCTTCCCCAGCTCGATGTTTTCAATGGCGTGGACGTGATGAAGCCGTCCTGGCAGATCATGATGGGCAGGTCGGGGGTCTCGGCGATGCGCATGGCCTGGAGGTAATTGTCATAGGCCTCCTGGTTGTTTTCCGCATAGATCTGGATCCAGCCGGCATCCCGCACGCTCATGGCGTCGGAGTGGTCGTTGTTGATGTTGATGGGGCCGGACAGGGCGCGGCAGGAAACCGCCAGGGTGATGGGCAGACGGTCGGAAAGCCGCCACATGCAGCAGCATCCACATGAAGGCGAGACCCGCTGAGCTGGTGGCCGTTACGGCCCGCGCTCCGGCGGCGGGCGCCGATGCAGGTGGACAGGGCGCTGTGTTCACTCTCCACAGCTACAAATTCGGTATCCACTTCGCCGTTGGCGATGTAGCTGGAATAGATCTGCGGAATCTCGGTGGAGGGGTGATGGGAAAGGCGCCCAGCACATCAGGATTGATCTGGCGCATGGCGTAGGCCACAGCCTCGTTGCCGGACAGGCGTTCACGAATCGACACGGCGCATCAGTCCTCCTTTCCATTCGATGGCGGAAAAGGGGCATACCTGCGCGCAGATGCCGCAGCCCTTACAGTGGTCATAGTCAAAGTCTGTCCGCCGGCCGTCGCGGACGGGGATGGAGCTGTCCGGGCAGAAGGGGCGCACAGCAGGCACTGCTTGCACTTGTCCTGCAGCCTGGGAGTGACGACGCGCCACTCGCGCCGGTTTTGGTCAGGGCAGAGGTGCCGCCCTCGTAAATTTCGCAGCCGGGCGTCAAATCCGGCCAGAGAATGGTTTCATGAATATCCTTTGCGCATTTCATCCCACGCGCACCTCCTCCATGGATTGTTTCAGGCATTGCAGGTTCTTGTCAATTACCTGCGGCTTGGTGGCAAATTTGTGACGGTAGGCAATTTCCATATTGGACATAAAGCGCTCCGGCTCGATCACACCGGAAACTTTAACCGCCGCGGCCAGCATCGGGGTATTGGGGAAAAACTTCCCCAGCACCGCTTCGGAAATGCGCCGGGCGTCGATGGTGCACACCCTTCCGCTGTAACCTCGCAGCTGGGACTGCAGTGCCTGGGGGATTGGCTGGAGTTGATAATGATGGCGCCGCTCTCGCGCAGTCCCGCGGTGACATCCACGCTTTCAGAAGGGTTTCATCCACTACCACCACAAAAATCGGGTGTGTAGATAAACGAATACACGTCGCAGCGCGTATCGCTGATACGGTTATAAGCCGTGATGGGGCGCCCATGCGTTCGGGGCCGTATTCGGAAAGCCCTGCATATTTTCCTGAAGTGAAAGCCGCGTCAGCCAGCAGCATGCAGGCCGTTTTGGCCCCCTGGCCGCCACGGCCGTGCCAGCGGATCTCTACAATATTTGCCATACTCTAAAATCCCCTTTTCCATGGTTTCTGAAAAACACTTCGCGAAAGGTTTGCCTCATAACGGAAAAACAAAATGAAGCAAAGGCGGTTTCGGGACGAATGCACCGAAAGACAACGTCGCTGTTTTCCGCTCAATGTGTGCGCGGCAAGTATACGGAGCGAACAACAAAAAGGCTGTTGTCCCTGTAAAGGGACAACAGCCTGAGAAGCAATTGTTCAACCACCCGTTACCAACGTACCAGCATACGCGTTTCCGATAACGGCGGAAAGCCGGCGCGGTCTACTGCATGGTGCTTTCGGCGCGCAACTCGGGAGTGATTTTCAGACGCGCTCTACTGCCGTCGGGCTTTCACTCTCCCCGGCTCGCTTTGGGGTTCAAGACTGCGCTTACTCTCTCCGTCTTCGTTTTTTTCATGTTTCTCATAGTGTAGCGAATTGGTGGGCGAATGGCAATGTACAATTTCCACAAAAACGTGCTGTTTTTTCAGAAAGACCTGTTTGTCTCTAATACAAGGACAGTCTGCGTTAATTGCTTTCGCCAGTGGAAATCAGGTTGGGACGCAGCCAGTCGGAACTGGGACGGCACAGGAGCCGTGCATCGAGATAAGCCATGGGCAGAGTCAGGATGGTGTGCCCCAGGTAGTTGCCGGATTCCGTTTTTTTCCACCAGCAGGGCCACGTCTGCGATGTTGTCGCTGTTCAGGCACAGGGGAATCATCAGGCTCAGCAGATTGTAGGCAGGGTAGTAGATGGGAACTGCTGTTTTGTAGTCCCAGCGGATGCGTTTGGTGGCTTTGTCGATGGCGCGCTTAAAATCGCTGCGGATGCGTTCGCTGAGCAGGGCGCTGTCCTGGGTTTCGCAGAATGCGGCCAGATCCATGTGCCGGTTGTAAGCGGCGGTGCCGAAGCGGCATTTGGCGGCTTTGTCGATGATGGCAAGAGCCTTGGGATAGCGGTTGCACACGTCCCGCAGGTAATTCAGGGCATGCGGCCGATGTTGTCGCTGAGGATGTGGTCGTAATTAACGGCCAGGCGGCATCGGGTGTCGTAAAGCAGGTCGGACACCTCAGTGATATAAAGCGGCCGGCTGGGGCGGCTGGGCGAAATAAATGGTGATGCGCTGGCCGTCGCCCCGGCTGCCTTCGGTGCAGAAGCTGCTGAAGCGCCATGGGATTGCACTGTCCGGGTCGTGATTTTTTTCAAAGCAGGCGAAGATATCGTCATAATGGATGGTCAGAAGGCCGGTGTTGAAAGCTGCGAAGGTGCCGTCGTCGTTCACCAGAATCTTTTCCTCGTGCTTGAGGCGCAGAAAGGTATATTTGAGGTATTGCCGCAGGATATAAAAAGTTTTTACTTTGGAATCGGCACTGTCGCGGAAGTCCCATTCTTCCGGCAGCGCCATGTCGGCCAGAGCCCGCAGCGCGTCGGTCCAGGCGCCGATCACGGCGAAATCCTCCAGCGCCTCGCCGGGTTGGCCCGTTCAGCGGGCGTGGGGGAGAAATCCTCCGGATTGGGTGTCCCTTCGTAAACGCGGGTCAGGGCCCAGGGGCGTGTGTCGTTCTTGCGGGTGTTGCGGGCAAAAAACGGAGATTTCTTCACCCTCGGCGTTTTCAGCCCGGTGGGGAAGGTGCAGGTGTCCTCTTTTTTCCGGTGATGCGTTTTTTCTTCGCCGCGGTTTGGTAGGCGGTTTCCAGCATCTGCAGCGCGGTGTCGTCGGCCCATCAGATGGTGGATTTTTCGTGAAAGATTTCCAGCGTGGAGCCGGGAAGATAAGCAAAGGCGGATATCGTCCGGATACTTTTTTTCGGCGCTTTTTTTCTTTTTAGGTTCTTTGAGCACCATTTGCCAGAAGGGTTGCCGTCTTCATTCTGCACCTGTTCAAAGCCGGACGTATTCGGGCATATCTTCCAGCACTTTATTCAGTCCCTTGTATCCGGGTCCTTTGCATGATACCCGTGCCCAGCCAGGCGGTTGCCGGCCTGGGCGACCAGAAGGGGTTTTTCCCACATCGAAGGTCGCCGTCGAGGTCGTAGATCTCTGCTTTTGTTTTCGAGGTCAACATATTGGTTTGTTCTCCTTATTTGTTTGTAGAAACCGGCGGCATTTGCTGCGCCGGGGCCAAAAGTCCATGCGCACACCCGATGGAAAGCAGGCAGACCGTATCCGAACGGGAAAAGAGCCGGCGGCGTTTCCGCCGGCTCTTAAACTGTTGTTAGAAGCGATCTCTGTCCTGTGCGGGGGCGATGGGCGTCCATACGGCCAGATTGCATGGAACCTGCTTTTATTATACGGCTTGTTGGATGGAATTGCAAGGAAAGGATGGACGAATCGAGGCGGATTGGACGGCCTTTCCCAAACTCACTTTGTTCGTCGTCTTTTGCGCTCCGCCGAGGTCAGGCAGCGTCCGGGCCGTCTCAGTGCCGTTTACCAGCTTCCACGGCGCTCGGTTGGTGTGGATGGCGCGGATTTTTTCGAGCATAGCGGCGGAAAAGGCGGATTGTGTGATCTCCGGCTGGTATACCGCCAAAGATCTGCAGGCTGGAAGTCGAAGCCGGTCAGGCGCAAAGGCCGCTCCAGGGCGCTTTGGTGTACAGATCATCGATCACGGAAAAATGGGGCGTAATGCCGACAGCAGTTGCTGGCCGCGACAGCTTGTTTTACCGGGATTCCAGATCCCCCAGCACGGACTGCTGCTGAAAATTTTTGGTGACCGGAAACGAGCCTGTGAATTGCGGCGAGTAGCTCATGCTGACCAGAGCATCCTCGTGATTTCCTGGATGTGGATGCTTTCTTTGCCCCAGTGGCGCGAGTTCCGGTTCACAATGGCGCAGAAATAGTCCGGGAGAGGTTTTCAAAAGTTAAACCGTTCAGCTCCGCCGTGTAGCGGATGTTTTCCCGATTCCGCTTTTGTCAGTGCCGATGGCGATCTCGCATTTTCCCGCCGCCACCGCGGCTGCGCTTTTTGCGGGAGAGTACCGGGGTGACATTCAGGCTGGTGCGTCACGGAAACGGGATTTTTTCCAGCGTTAAATACGAGCCGAGCCTGGTGCAGAAGGCCGGATAGCAGCCGATGTTGCAGCTGGCATACTGGGTCACGGCCTTTTTGCTGACTTCCGGTCAGTTTCTGGATAGTCGGTCAGGATCCGTTCAATGATGCGGATCGCTTTTTCCACGGGCGTGGGTGTGATGCCGCGGGAAGTGCGCAGGGAAAGCTGAATGTCAAGTTCCTTTCCGCTGCCTGAATGGCGGCCGAGAGTGTGGTTTGGCCGATCCATAAATTTTGGCAGCGGCAGAAATGGAGCCGGCGCGCGCCACTTCCAGCACATACTGCAGATTTTCAATACGCATGGACGTCACCTCCTTTGTGTGGAATGTTCTGCTGACATCATACCACAGTTTCGATTCTGTTACCAATCATTTTGCTAATGCCCTATGCAAAAATTGTTACTTGCCCTTTATGGGAATGTTTCATATAATTAACATACAAGTTGTACAAAAATGAGTAAAAACCTGTCTGCTTGTGGTCGACCTGTATAAAAACAAGGCGGGAGAAAGGAAATGAGAAAGATGAGTGAAAAGCGTATTATTACTGCGGCTCTGACCGGAGCGATGTCGCCGAAGGCGGTCAATCCCAACGTACCTGTTACGCCGGAGGAAATTGCGGAGGACGCCTATAAATGCTACAGGCCGGCGCCGCCATTGTGCACCTGCACATGCGCAACGCCCAGGACGAGGCCTGCAGCGACGTGGGAATTGTTCCGGCGAAAGCCAGCGGCTGATCCGCGAAAAGTGCGATGTGATCATCAATATGACCACCACCGGCACCAACGCGGCCAACACGGCGGTGTGCGAGGAGGCGTATGACGAGCGCATTGCACCCGTGATCGAACTGGAGCCGGAGATGTGCTCCTATGATGCGGCCTTTTTAACTGGATGAGCGCCAAACCCTTTACATTCCAGAACCCGCCCGCTTTTCTGGAGAAAAGCTCAACAAAGCCTGCATCGAGCACCACTGCAAACCAGAGATCGGAAATCTTCAATCCCGGTATGTTTGGCGTGATCCAGTGGTATACCGACCGTGGGCTGCCCGGCCCCTGCCATTTCCAGTATGTCCTGGTGCAGGGCGGCCTGCCGGCTGTGCCCAAAAGCGTTTTTGAGCTGGAGGAATACCGCAAGGAATGTTCCCGGACTCGACTTGGTCGGCGTTCGGTACTTCCAAAGGCAATCTGCCCTTGTATTTTCACGGCGCTGGCTCTGGGCGGCGGGATCCGCGTGGGCCTGAGGATACCGGGTTTTTGCCAGGGATTTTGGCGGACAACGAGATGCTGGTGCAGCGCGCAGCCCGCACGAAAGAATTCGGCTGTGAGCCGGCCACGCCGAATGAGGCCCGCCATGCTGAAGATCGCGCCGCCAACCAAATTGGTTCTCTTTTTCCTGGAAGACGCCCGCGCGGAAGGATTGATCTTCCTTCTGCGCGGGCGCTTTTTGTATGCGGACAGCGTCAAAGAGCTGCTTTGCAGATGTTCAGCAATGTTTTGCCCAGCGATTGGCGGCAGTGTGTCCGCCCGGGCTTGATTTCAACGGCGGCCAGCCGCAGATCGGCCCAGCCGCTTTCGGGTTTGACATAATCCTTGTGGAATTTCGTTTTTTTCAACTTTGCCGCCGTTGGGGCGATTGCGTCGCACAGGAATACGACAGAGGCCAGGGAGAAATTATGGTTCGGGTTGGTCCACGCGGCTGAGGGGCGTCTTCCAGAGCCTCGGCGCAGCAGGTCTCCAGCAGTTCTTCATCCAGATATTCCATGGAGTACATATAAACGAAATCGTCGCTCTCCACGCAGCCCACCTTGGCCAGGGAGAGGATTTTACGGTCGCTGACCAGATGCATCAGGGCAGTGGCGGCCAGAGGGGAGTTGGGATCCATGCCCAATGCGCAGCGATAGGGTCCCTGGTTTTCATAATACGCATATTAAGCGCCGACCGCAGCGGTGCGGTCTGTGTTCACCGTTGTTGTCATTGTTCAAATCAATCCTTTCATATTATCCGACACCATCATAATATCTGGCAAAAAAATTGTCAATGTCATCAAAAACGGAAAATAAGCGCGATTTTTGGGAGATTTATTGCAATTTGACGGTAGAGTGGGGTATAATGAGAGCCAATCACGCAATGTAAGGAGGCGGAAAGAATGCCGCAGTTCAAATTAGTCAGCCTTACGAGGCCGCGGGCGATCAACCTCAGGCCATTGAAAAGTTGGTGCAGGGCGTGCAGTGGGCCTGCGGGAGCAGGCGCTGCTGGGCGTGACCGGTTCGGGCAAGACCTTTACCATGGCAAAGTTATCGAGCGGCTGCAGCGCCCGGCTCTGGTGCTGGCTCACAACAAAACTCTGGCTGCGCAGCTGTGTGCGGAATTCAAAGAATTTTTTCCGGAAAACGCGGTGGAATACTTCGTCAGTTATTACGATTACTATCAGCCGGAAGCGTATATTCCGCATACGGATACCTATATCGAAAAGGACGCTTCTACCAACGATGAGATCGACCGGTTGCGTCTGTCGGCCACCTGCGCGTTGTTGGAGCGGCGGGATGTAATTGTCGTATCTTCTGCTTCCTGTATTTATGGCCTGGGCGAACCGGAAGATTTTGCGCAGATGATGATCTCCATCCTGCCGGCGGCACGCTGGATCGGGAGGAGTTCCTGCGCCGCTTGGTGGAGATCCGCTATGAACGCAATGACATCGCCTTTGAGCGCAACATGTTTCGTGTGCGGGGCGATACGGTGGAGGTTTGGCCCGCTTATTGGAAAGATACTGCGATCCGGGTGGAGTTTTTGGAGATGAAGTGGATCGTATCAGCGAGATCAACACGGTTACCGGAGCGGTAGTGCGCAATCTGACCCATGTGCCTATTTGGCCGGCGACCCACTATGTGACGCCTAAAGAGAAAATGGACGCTGCCATTGAACATATTTATAAGGAATTGGACGAGCGCTGCGCCTACTTCAAAGAGCATAATCAGCTGGTGGAAGAGCAGCGCCTGCGGCAGCGCGTGCTGTACGATATTGAGATGATGCAGGAGCTGGGCTACTGCTCCGGCATTGAAAAAACTACTCCCGGGTGATCGAGGGCCGCCCTGTTGGCTCGCCGCCACACACACTGTTGGATTATTTTCCGGAGGATTTCCTCCCTGTTTGTGGATGAAAGCCATGTGACACTGCCTCAGGTTCGGGCTATGTACAACGGTGACCGCGCACGCAAGGACAGTCTGGTGCAGTATGGGTTCCGCCTGCCCTGCGCTTACGATAACCGCCCGCTGAAGTTTGATGAGTTTGAGCGGCGTGTCCATCAGGCGATTTATGTTTCCGCTACTCCCGGACCCCTATGAGCGGGAGCGTGCAGGGGCAGATCGTTGAACAGGTCATCCGGCCCACGGGGCTTTTGGATCCGGAGATCGAAGTGCGTCCGGTGCTGGGCCAGATCGATGATCTGATCCACGAGGTGGAACTGCGCGCGGCGAAAACGAACGGGTGCTGGTAACGACCCCTGACCAAGAAAAATGGCAGAAGACCTGACGGATTATCTTGCCGGAGCCGGCATCCGTGTTCGTTATATGCACTCCGATATCGGCGCCATCGAACGCATGGAGATTGTGCGGGATCTGCGCAAGGGTGAGTTTGATGTTTTGGTGGGCATCAACTTGCTGCGCGAAGGGCTGGATATTCCGAAGTCGCTCTGGTCGCCATTTTGGATGCGGATAAAGAGGGTTTTTGCGCAATGAAACCTCTCTCATTCAGACCATCGGCCGTGCTGCCCGGAATGCGGAGGGAAAGTGATTTTGTATGCCGACGCCGTAACACCCTCCATGCGCGCGGCCATGGACGAAACAGGCGCCGCCGCCGCAAGCAGGATACGTTTAACAAAGCCCACGGTATTGTACCCAAAACGATTGTCAAGCCGGTGCACGACATTCTGGAGATCAGCGAAAGCGAAGCGAGCAACGGCAGGAAGCGCCAGAAAAACTGTCCGATCGGGAGCGGGCGAGGAAATCGCGAAGCTGGAAAAACAAATGCGTGAGGCGTCCAAAATGCTGGAATTCGAATACGCCGCCGTGCTGCGCGACCGCATTATTGCGCTGCGGGGAGAGGAGAAAAAAGAAATGAGTCCATTCCTGGTCCTGGCATTTGTGGTGGTAATCATCGGCTTTGTGCTGCTTCGGCCGGAGCTTTTGTGGCGCTTGTGGCATAAGGACAAAAAAGCGGTCCTACCCTGGTGCACAGGCAGCGTTGCTGCGCCTGGGCGGCATCGGCTGCATCTTCTGTCAGTCTGTTTGGCACAGTTGGTTTAATACTGGGGAGGAGTTATGAAGGAACACCATCGGTTTCGTCTCTTTTTGCATGGGATTTTCAGCGGGAGGAGGATTGGATCAACCGCCTGTCCCGGGACAAAGGCTGCAGCTTGAGCGTGTGGGGTGCTGCCACTATGTGTTTGCAGAAAGGGAAAAAGGGCGCGTATACCTACCGGTTGGAGCTGCTGCGCACGGCGTGTGATGCGGCGGAAAAACGGTATCTTCAGGCCGTTCATGCACAGGAGGTCTGCCGAAACGGGGAATGGGCTACTACCGCCTTCCAGCCGGCAGCACATTTTGCCCAGTATGCCTGCTGTGATTCCAAGCTGGCGTATCTGCGCGGGATCTACCGGCGCTATCTCATATTTGGTGCAGCGGTTTACATTGCGCTGGCCATGGATATGTCCGCGTTTTTATCCATGCGTATGACTGTACTGCACGGAGTGGCGCTGGTGCTGCTGACGCTGCTGGCCCTGGCCTTCAGTGTGGGCCTGACCGGTTCCATGTGGAAAGCGCCGCCTGCGGCGGGCGCTGCAGAGGAACGGAGACTGGTAGTGCTGTGCCGGAAAAGCAGAGGCGGATAGCCGCCATCCCGCATTGCGGGGGATGGCGGCGTTTTGCTGCGCTATGGGGAGAATGGGATGCTGCAAACAGATCAGGGCTGGTTCAGCCCGTTTGTTCAGCAGCCGCGCCGGCGAAGGACATGGATACAGTCGGCGCTGATCTGTGGGGGAATGCTCGCCGTCATAATGCCGTTGTAGTGGATACAGATGCAGTCGCCCACATGGAAGCAGCAGGCTTGGTCCGTATGGACCACGACTTCCTGCTGTGTCGCATGGTCGCAGACCAGGAGCTGGTTGCGTTCGACGTTGCATACGGTTGCTTGCATGGTGGCAGACATGGTTGTGGTTGTGTTCATAAAAGATACCTCCACAGTGGAACCCCTGTTGGGGGTCCCATGTCAGTTTATGGTGAATCGGAGGGAGTAGTGCATCAGAGGACATGCCAGCCGTTGACCGGTATGCTGGCTTGAAAGGGGAAAAAGACTGCAAAACCCTTTGAAAATCAAGGCGTTTTGCAGTTCAATCGCTGTTTCTTCCGGTTTCATTCATGTAAAAATGACTTCCAGCAGCGGTGCAGAATAGCCTCGTCCATGTATTTGCCGGCGAGCGAAAGCGGGCTTCTTTGCGGCCTGAAGAAGCGGCAGAAGATCGGAATGAATGGAAATATCACGCCCCCCGCATCTGTTTGGGATCCCTTGATGACCGCTGGTCCGTTCTTCCACGCATGATGGACGTGGCCTTGTTCTGTTTGAAACTTATTATCGTTCCATGTGTGGACAGCTGTTTCATTGGGACGTATTTCGGTATGAAGATGGGTGAACACCTGACGTCCGATTGGGCGGTATTTGGCGACGTCAAGGATGGCAGTGCATTCTTCAAGTTCCGCTGAGTCATATGGGGGATCAAGCGGGACTGACGCGTCTGTTTAAACATCTCCTGCATCACCATCCGCAGCTTTGTTATATGAGAGGGCGAGCAGCCTGCTTGTCCATTCCCGAAATGCGCTGGAGGTGTATGTCTTTTTCATCCTTGGGCTTCATGGTGCCGATACAGGGCTTGATGCAACCATTGAACTGTTCATCGTACATTTTCAGTGATTTGTCCGTCAGTCCTTTGGGGCCTGTGTAGGTGGCTTTTCCTTCTTTATACCAGGCAGAAACGCGCATCTTTCGCCGACGGTTTCTTCGCTGCGTTTTGCTGCGGAGCGTTTCTCGGCCGGCTTGGTCATGGCCTCCGGTGACCTCATACTTCTTTGCCGTTGTATCGGGCTGTTTTCGAATAGAGTTTCCCTGTTGATTTTCCTATCGTTGGTAAGACAAAGGGGCAGTGAGCCGGTCAAAACTTACTGCCCCCTTCTCCCGTTCGGTGTTTCGGCACCGGCGGGACTTTTTATTTATTCAGGTTTTCGTGGTTCTCGTATGCGATTTCTTGAAGTTTTTTGTACAGAGGCTGAATGTTGTATTTTTAGGGAACTCAAATGTTTTCTCTCCCATGGATACACCATTCGTAGCTTTGTAATATGGAGATGCGATATAAGAGATATTGATTTCACTGTCATCCAAACCAAATCCGGAGGTTTCGGCGGAAACATGAACAATGCTGTTCAGATTAATGGAATCTACCCGCATCTTTTGCCCGGTAGCGCCCTGTTTATCAAAATCAACAATGCGTTTGTCCGTAAAAAAGCACTACGTCACGTACCAGACGGAAACCGAGCTGAATTGTTTCGTTGTCCATTAAGCAGGCTCCGTATTCTTTTGCCAGTTCCTCAACCGATACTTCACTCATGTTTCCCAGTACACCCTGCGTAAGGGAGCCACCGAGTTTCCCAATCAGTCCCATTTTATATTCCTCCTTCTATTTATACCGCCCTTCGGCGGTTGTTATTTTGGCAGCGGGAACCGCTGCTTCCATCAATAGAGAATACGCCGATATCCCGGTTTTCGATCGGTGCTTTGGTGCAAAATGCAATGGAACCATCTGGAAAATAAGGCTCCATAGAATTACCGCCAACTTTCACGGCATGCATGGCATTTTGGGAATCATCTTTCTTTTTTCCATGTCTATCGCTGCTCTGACAGTACGCTGCCTCAATTTGTCTGTACTGTCATCGTCCTTGCTGCTTTTTAGCCTCCTCCGAGAGCTCGGAGGGGGATTTTTTGATTCGGAGGGGGTTCTTAGCCCATGGGATAATCAATAGTAGATCCATATTTCTGAGCTGCAGCAATCCAAAAATCGGATTTCGGGTTTCGGCTTCCTGTTTCGTACATATTCCCCTTCCTTCCTGTCACTAATCATAAACCACCAGAAGCGAGATATCAATAAAATAATTCCCCAAAAATGGCGAACATCGTATTGATAGACTCCGGAGTTGTAGGCTGCACTGCAACTAGTCCATGGCAAGAGGATAAGAAGGGATAACAATGCGAACTTGTGTAAACATTGAAGCAGAAGGCGGACGGCTCCCCCATGGCCAAAGGCCAGTTGGCATTACGTTTAAAACTTATAACAGCTATATCCGTGGCGCTATGAGAACGATCTGGTGAACAAAGCCAGTATGCAGGACCGTGGATGGTATAAAAATGCCCCTGTCGATTCGGACCCATCGGCAGGGGCGTGTAAGACATGAAATCAGTCTTTACATTTGTATTTTAGCACAATGGAAAGCGGATTACAAGGGAGGAAGTTTTCGCATGGCACAGGAAGTGCGAAAACACCGGCGGGCGGGGGAGACTGCGCTTACGGATCATGCCGGCGGCTTGCCTGATCGTAACAATGGCGGTGGTCTCTACGATGGTTCAGGCTGCCAGCGGAAAGTTCCCAGCCTACGGCAGATGTAAAAATCATTGAGAAAACAAAAGTCTGCGCAAAGGTGACTTCATTGGGTAGGTCTATTCTAATGACCAAAGCGCCTGTCCGGATGGCGGTGCCGGTGGTAATGATTACTATGAGGAACGCACGGAGGCCGCGCCTCCTGCGCTGAATGCTGTCCTGATACTGCTTCCAGATTAGACTCGGTGATTCAAACAGAATATGAACAAAAATGGTTAATATATTATGCAAACACAATTAGCGCCCAAATCGCCATAGGCAGCTATACCGGAAACCGGTGCCGGCCGACCTGAAAAGTTTGTTTATGGAAACATTCATTGACCACGAGATCCGGGTTTGCACAGTTGGAACTTGAACTTTAAGGAAAGGAGGGACTAGCTGTGTAAATGTGCGGGAAAACTCGTCGAAAAGGGATGAACCGATGGGCTGGCTGAGAAAATCGGAAAACGGTATCTTTTTTGACCGGTTGAGCGAAAAGCAGTACACAGAGTGGATAGAACTGCTTACAAATACGGGGAAGATCTGATGGTAAAGTTGGCAAAAGGCGATGCAGTAAAAATCGAAAATAGCTAGGAGAAATCCCCGGCCATTTTGTTAGCATTTTTAGTTAGCGTTTTGCAAATATTTTGCTAATTCATGCGGCAATATTTTTGAAATAAGCAAATAATCTATTGTCTGCGCTATCCGTTGCAGCAGTATAGAAAAAACCGGAAGTCATTGCATCGCAATGACTTCCGGTTTGGCAGCGGATGAAGGATTCGAACCCCACAAACGGGTCAGAGTCCGGTGTGCTACCATTACACAAATCCGCTGTGTTCCGCAGAACATTAGCTATTATAGCGCGTTTTGAAAAAAGTCAAGACCTAATTTGCAATTTTTTTCAAAAGAGGAAATTTAAATATTAATGCTTTAAAGCTGCTTGGAGATGAGCCGTCAGTCGGGCGAATTCGGCCAGCCCGAGGGTTTCGCCGCGCACAGTGGGAGAAAATCCGCATGCGTCCAGCAGAGCGGACAGCCGTCCTTGCGCAAACGGCTGCCAAAAAGCGGCACTCAGGGCATTGAGCAGCGTTTGCGGCGCAATGCAAATGCAGCGCGGACGACCTGGAAAAAGAAAGGTACGTCCGCCACATCCACTGGAGGAGCTTTGCGTACTGTACAGCGCAATACGGCAGAGGTCACTTTGGGCTGCGGCGTGAAGCAGTCCGGCGGTACATCAAACAGCAGTTCCGGCTGTGTATAAAACTGCATGTAAAGAGAAAAAGCGCCGTAATCTGCAGTGCCAGGGAGGGCGCAAATGCGTTGGGCCACTTCTTTTTGGATCATCACAGTCAATCGCTGGAAACGGCCGCTGTCGATCAGCGCAGAGAGGACCGGAGTGGTAATGTTGTAAGGCAGATTTGCGCATACCAATGGCGTCAAGCCGGAAAAATGCGTATCCACCAAGGCGGCAATGTCAAGCTTCATGATATCGCCGCTGACAATAGATACATTTTCATACTTTGACAGTGTTTCTTCCAGTACGGGAGAAGACGGCGGTCCAGCTCCACGGATACAACCTGTCCGGCGCGGCGAGCGAGCTGCTCAGTCAGGCAGCCAATGCCGGGGCCAATTTCAGCACGCCGCAGTTTTCATCCGCGCCGCAGTGCTCGGCAATGGCTTGGGGAATCGAAGCGTCAATCAGAAAATTCTGGCCCATAGCCTTAGAAAAGTGGAAGCCATGTCGTCCCAACAGAGTACGGATATTATTCAGATCACACAGATTCATAGTGTTCTCCTTTGTATGCATAAAGTAAAAACAGTATACCATATATTTTGCCGAGAAGCAAAAAGATGAAAACAGGGCCAACGCAATTGCGTTGGCCCCTGTTGCGTTCAGTTCAGTTCACATATACTGTCACATTGCGGCGACCGAACTGATGCATTCGTTGTAGGTATTGTAATACAAATCCACTTTATTGCCCTTGATGGCGCCGCCGGTATCAGCGGCTACGGCGGTGCCGTAAACGATTTTTCCGTTGGGGGGTGATATAGAGTTTGCTGCCCATAGGGATTACCTTGGGATCTACGGCAACGCAGCCCCACGCTGGCCACGCGGCCTGAAGCTGTGCGGGCGCCGGCCTTGGCGGTATATGCCGTGGCATTGGCAGTGATTACGCGGGAATAGGTGAGTGTGTCACCGGAGCGGAAGGTCAGCACGCCGCTGCCGTCGCTGTTGCGCGCATCGGAGGCGATGCGGTCATTGGAAGAGATGGAGGCAGATTTGGTGCCGTATTCCACAATTTCGGCGGTGGGCGCTGTGATGATTTCAGAGGAAACTGGTTCGCGGCGGATCTCCTCGCCATTTTTGTAGGTAATGGAGTAGGTGACCAGAGCCGAACCGTTTTTGCCTGCCTGCTTCACGGTTTCTTTTCCCTTGGTCATTGAGTTGTTGGCAACCCGCTCGGTGGTATAGGTGATCGGCTCCACGGCTTCGGCGGTGCCGTACGTGTACTTCACCACGTCAATGACCATGCCGTCTTCCGTATAGTCGGACAGGTCGATGGAGACTTCGTCTTCATCATTCAAAGTAATATTCATACGTTCGAGCAGTTCGCTGACGGTTTCCTGATATGCGCGGGTGTGCAGCGTGGCGCCCATGTAATGGATAGACACTTGGCTGCGGATGATGGTAATCTCCACTGCGCCGTCTTCTCCGGCAGAGGAAACGATCTGATCGGCGGGGTCACTTCAATGCCGGCTTTTTCCACCACGGCGGAGGGGAGCGTATGGCTGCTCTCTACAGTGGTGCGGGTATTGCCGTCATCAACGATGTAGACGGCTTTCGCACTGACGATGCTGGATGCGGCTCCAACGGTCAGAAACAGCATCAGGACAAACGCAACGATCCGACGGACCGGGCGTGTCGTATGATGATCGCCGGTTCCATGATTCAACATAAAAACCTCCTGAAAGTTCCACACGGCAAAGCCGGGTGGGAGTACTGAAACTGAAATCCCAGTTTCTGGAAAGTACAGACAGTTGGAAAATCAAATGGTAACAAAAGATGTAACTTTTGTTACCCGGCTCAAATACAAGCCATAGTATACAATCAATCTCCACATTTGTCAAGTTTTTGCGGGGGATTGATGGGGCACTCGCCCCACTTTTACAAAAAACGCCGTAGACTTATATGAAAATATGGTAAAAGTATATGCAATAGTTACAAAATAATTACAAAATAGTGTGAAAGAATAAAATTATGGTCAACCGTTCTGAAAAAGGAAAAAGAAGAGGGTCAATCAGGAATCAAAAAAAAAAAAAAAAGGAAATGGATAAAAATGGAAAAATGGCTGTTTCTGGTAACAGAAACAGCCATCAAAAAGATGTGCAAAGGATGGTTCGGGACACCACTTCAGTCAGAGGCGGTTCCATCTTTCCTGCTGCAGTTCTTCCAGGGCTGCAGCATAAATGATCCGACCTTTTTATCCAATACAGACGGATCAAAAGAGACCATCATGTCCGGGCGGCGGCGGAGTGTGTTTGTATGATTCTTTTTGCGCCATTCGGCCACCTTTGGTGGTTGCCGGAAAGAAGAAAGAATGGTACATGCCGCCCGTGCCAATTTCCGGGCGGAGTACTGGGGGGTACTCCAGCAGGCCGTCCCAGTGGGATTCTTCCTCATAGCATTCTGCATCCGGGAGCACGCCGGGCACCAGGCGGCACACGGCGTCGGCCAAGGCCATGGCAGGAATTTCGCCGCCGGTCAGCACAAAGTCGCCCATGGAAATTTCTTCGTCCACGCATTCCTCAATAAACCGCTCATCGACACCCTCGTAGTGACCGCATACCAGCACCAGACGGTCATAGTCTGCGGCCAGGCGCTTGGCTGTGGCCTGACGGAAAGTTTCGCCGCAGGGGAAAAATAGATGGTATGGAGCCGCTCGCCGGCTTCGTCGCAGATATGCTTCCAGCATTGGTACAGGGATCGGCCTGCATTACCGCGCCCCGCCCGCCGCCATAGGGATAATCGTCCACCTGCTTTTGTTTATTTAAGGTATAGTCCCGGATCTGGTGGCATTCGATGCGGATATAGCCCCCGTTCCTCGGCACGACCCAAAATAGATTCGCACAGCATGTCCCCCACAGATTCGGGAAACAGCGTCATAATGTCAATTCTCATCGGAGGCCATTCCTTTCAAAAGATGAACAGTCATTACGCCTGCGTCCAGGTCATTATTCTCGATCATAGCCGGTACGGCGGGGATCATGTATTCTTTTTCCCTTTGACCACCAGCAAGTTATTGGCAGGGTAGAGAAGGATGTCTGTAATTTTGCCGATTTCCTGTCCGTTTTCGACGTTGCGCACAGCCAGTCCGATCAGTTCGGCATTGAGATAGCGTCCTTCCGGCAGATGGATATCCTCCCGTCGGACGGAGAGAATTTTTTTTTTTTCAGGTGCAGGGCTGTATCCATGTCCTCTACGCCGGGCAGCGTCAAAAGTACGTTGTTCTTGTGAATGCGCACTGCTGTGGGATGCACGCTGTTTCCGTCCAGGTAGAGGGTTTGAAAATCCAGGAACTGTTCGGCGCTGTCGCACCAGGGCTGTACTTTTTAGTTCTCCCCCGGACGCCGTGAGTGTTTACAATCTGTCCTACTTCCACATATGCAAGCTTCATAACAGGCTCCTTTGGTCAAAACAGACCGGTGATGAAAAAAATAAGGTTTCCGTTATTATAACGGGAAATTGTTCATTCGGCAAGGGGCGTTCTGGACCAGTACATCTGAAGTCCATTTGGAAGCGGGGCCTTTCCGTGCCCACCGGATCGAAAAGCTGGAGCCATGTGTTGACAAATAAAAAGAGTATGCTACACTTTCGGTCTGAAATCGTACTATTGGGGGCTTTTATGGAGGATATTCACGGGCAGTTAATGGAATACAATGAACTCTGTAAGGAGACAGATGCGCTGTATAGGCAGGTGGCAGAATGCAGTGAGTTGTCAGATGCCATGTTTTGGGTTTTGTACACCGTGTGCGCCAGAAAGGGGAGCTGCAGCCCTAAGGATGATGTGCGATGCGTGGACGATGCACAAGCAAACGGTACATTCGGCCCTGAAAAGCTGGAAAGCCAGGGCTACATTGCCCTGAAACTGCGCCGGAGGATCGGCGCAGTAAGCATATTTTGCTGACGGAAAAGGAGAGCGCTGCCGAAGCACTTATTTTGAACCGTTGTTTCGGGCGGAGGAAACCGCTTTTTGCGCAGATGGATCGGGAACACCGGACTGGGTTGCTGCGTGGGTGCCGGGCCTATTTGAACGAACTGCGGCCTGCGGTGGAGCGTCTGCTTGCGCCGGCAGAGACGGCGGACAGGCTGGAAGAGAGTGAGAGGAAAGTATTTTGATGATGCAAATATGCAAAGAAAGGACGCACATATGAACATTCAATTATCCGATCATTTTACGATGGGCCGGCTGCTGCGCTTTACGCTGCCATCTATTGTGATGATGGTGTGCACGTCGATCTACAGCGTGGTGGACGGTTTGTTTTGGCCAATATTGTAGGCAGTGATGCGTTGGCCTCCATCAATATTGTCATGCCTCTGTTTTTTGGTACTGGGTGCATTCGGTTTCATGCTGGGCACCGGCGGCAGCGCCGAGGTGGCCAAGACCATGGGGAAGGGAGGGATGAGGGACGCCAAAAGCTATTTTACCAATTTGACCCTGGCGGTGGCGGTGCTGGGCGTGGCGCTGACGTTGGGAACCGTCTTTTATCCGCCCGATCAGCTATTTGCTGGGCGCCAGCGACCGGCTGATCGATTATTGCGTGGTGTATGGCATCATTTGCCTGATCGGCAATATTCCCCTACATGCTGCAGGCCTTTTTTCCAGGCGTTTTTCATCACGGCGGAAAAGCCGCGCCTGGGCATGCTGCTGACCATTGCCAGCGGTCTGACCAATATGGTGCTGGACTGGCTGTTTATCGCGGTGCTGGGGATGGGGCATTGCCGGCGCCGCTGCGGCGACGTCCATCGGGCTGCGCCGTGGGCGGCTTTGCCGCTGATCTATTTTGCACGTAAGAACAGCAGTCGCCTGCAGTTCGTCCGGCCCAAACTGCACTGGCGGATGCTGGGTCACAGCGCGGTGAACGGTTCTTCGGAAATGGTGTCCAATGCTTCGCGCGCCCTGACGACATTCCTCTTCAATATCCAGCTGATGCGTTTGGTGGGTGAGGACGGCGTCAGTGCCATTACTGTGATGCAGTATGTGAACTTTGTGTTCATTGCTGTGATGATCGGCTTTTCTGTGGGCGTTGCTCCGGTAGTTGGTTTTCCGCATGGGGCGAAGAATACCGATGAGTTGAAGGGGCTGTTCCGCCGCTGCATGACGTTTATCGTCGCCTCCTGTGTCGGTATGTTTGTGCTTTCCGAGGCGGTGGCCTATCCGCTGATCAATATTTTCACCGACCATGCGTCCCTGTTTGAGATGACTTTGTATGGATTCCGGATTTTTGCGCTGTCATTTTTGGTGGTGGGTGTGAATATCTTTGCTTCGGCCTTTTTACGGCGCTGTGTAATGGTTTGTGTCTGCGGGCATTTCGTTTGCGCGCACCATCGTCTTTGAAGCCGGGGCCGTACTGCTGCTGCCTATTGCCTTTGATTTGAACGGTGTATGGATGGCACTGCCTGTGGCTGAAGGGCTGGCGCTGCTGGTGTCGGTGGGCTGTCTGATCTTTTTCCGGAAGCGCTATCAGTACGCATAAGTGCGGTGTGAAAAGAAGCCTTTCCCAGAGGGGAAAACGCCCCTCCGGTATGCTGTCAGCATACCGGAGGGGCGTTTTTAAAATGGAAACGGATGATTTGCGTTCAGGCGGTCAGGGAGCAGGATAGAATCCGGTTGGTTCTTCGCTCAAATTGATCATGATATTTTTCATCTGGGTATAGTGCTCCAACATGACCTTATGCGTTTCGCGGCCAATGCCGGACTCCTTATAGCCGCCGAAAGGCGCGCCTTCGGGAATGGCATTATAGGTGTTGACCCACATGCGGCCGGTTTCGATAGCCCGGCCACCCGGATAGCGCGGTTGATGTCACGGGTCCATACGGCGCCGCCCAAACCATACACGCTGTCATTGGCCATGGCGATCACATCGGCTTCGTCTTTGAACTTAATGATAACCGCCACCGGCCCGAAGATCTCTTCCTGAGCCACGCGCATGTCGTTGGTCACATTGGTCAGCAGCGTAGGGCGCATGAAGCAGCCTTTGGCCAGCGCGCCTTCGTCAGCACGTACACCGCCGCAAGCCACGGTAGCGCCCTCTTGTTTGCCGATCTCTACATAATCGAGGATTTTCTTGAGCTGCCCCTCGTCGATCTGGGCGCCCATCTGGGTTTCAGGATCCCAGGAGGGGCCAACCTTGACCGCGTTGAAGCGTTTAACGGCTTCTTCCACAAACTTATCATAAATCCTGTCCTGCACGAATACGCGGGAGCCGGCACAGCCTACCTGGCCCTGGTTGAACAGGATGCCCATCTGCAAGCCGTCCATGGCCATGTCCCACTTGCAGTCCTCGAAAAAGATGTTGGCGGATTTGCCGCCCAGCTCCAACGTGGCGGGAATCAGCTTTTGAGCTGCTGCCAGGGCCACATCACGGCCCACTTCAGTGGAGCCGGTGAATGCCAGTTTGCGGAAACCGGGGTGCTCCAGCATGTACTGGCCGGATTTGCCGCCGCTGCCGGTGATTACGTTGAATACGCCCGCAGGGATGACATCCTGAATCAGACGGGCCAGCTCCAGAACGCTCAGGAAGTAGTGCTGGAGGGCTTAAAAACGGTGCAGCAGCCGCTGGCCAGAACAGGGGGCCAGCTTCCAGGCGGCCATCAGGAACGGGAAGTTCCACGGTACGATCTGGCCTACGACGCCAATGAGTTCCCGCAGAATCAGGCTCATGGTGTCGGTGCCGAGCATATTGGCACTGCCTTCTTCAGCCATGATGCAGCCGGCAAAATAGCGGAAATGCTGAGCCGACAGTGGAATATCCACTGCCATGGTTTCGCGGATGGGCTTGCCGTTGTCCAGGGATTCTACCATGGCAAGGAATTCTTTGTTTTCGTCGATGATATCGGCGATCTTGTTCAAAATAGCGGCGCGTTCGTTGACTGAAACATTTTTCCAGGTTTCAAAAAGCTTTCCAGGCCGCCTGAACGGCTGCGTCCACATCTTCGCGGGTGGCCTGGGCGCATTCGGCCAGGATTTCGCCGTCGGCGGGGCATTTTGTTTTGAAAACGGCGCCGTCGGAGGCATCACGCCACTGTCCGCCGATAAAAAGCTGATATGTATCCTGTAAAGTTACGCCGTGAATGTTTTCATAGGTAGCAGCTCCTTTCACAGTAAAAACGATGTGATAAAACATATTGGGATTCTATGTTTTGCTCTGTAATCAACATACCACATACTCTATGGTCAGGACAAGAGGAAGTTGCTGCCTTTTCGAAGAATCTTTGGAAGTTCGTGAAAAGGTTATCAGAGTGAGCTGCAAACACCAGGAATTGGTAATTTTGTACAATATTAAATCGAAAGATAGAGTAAAAAAAATGCTGGGCGGCATTTATAAAAAGTTTTTGACGAAAGCTTATTGATATTTGCGAAGATAAAGAACAGGATATGTTTTCGAAGATAAAGGAAGCGGCTTGGCAAATGCCAAACCGCTTCCTTTCGATTCAGTCTACAATATCGACGGAAACCTTAACGCCGGTGCGCTGGGCGTAGGACCGGATCACAGTCCGGATCTCCTTGGCAATACGGCCCTGACGGCCGATCACCTTCCCCATGTCATCGGGGGCGACGCGCAGCTCCAGCGTGATTTCCTCTTGGCCTGGAACCTCCGTTACCGTGACGGCTTCCGGGTGGTCCACGAGGTTTCTGGCGATGTAGAGCAGCAAGTCTTTCATGCCAACTCCTCCAGATTAAGCCTTGGCCTTTTTCAGCAGGCTTCTGACCGTCTCGGTGGGCTGAGCGCCGGTCTTGATCCAGGCCTCAGCGCGCTCCAGGTCGATCTTGATCTCGCCGGGTCGGTGCAGGGATTATAGGTGCCGATTTCTTCGATAAAGCGGCCATCGCGGGGATAGCGGGAATCGGCGACCACAACTCTGTAGAAAGGAGCGCTTCTTGGCGCCCATTCTGCGCAGTCTGATTTTAACCATGTTGATTCACCTCCAAAATATTGATCCACAAGTGGGGTATATAAATGCGTTGATCAGGGTGACCAAAGCTACATTTATCCATTTTTGGCATGCCCTCAGCGCAGGCGCTTTTACGGCCGAAACCGCGCAAACCACCGCCGAAGTTGCCGCCCATGCTGCCGCCGCCGAGGCCGGCCAGCGCGCCCAGCTTGCCGCGGCCCTTATACATCTGCTTGGCAATCTGGTTCATCATGTCGTACTGCTTGAGCAGGCGGTTCACGTCGGAAACCTCCAACCCGCAGCCTGCGGCGATGCGCCGCTTGCGGCTGGAGTTGAGCACATTGGGATTTTCCCGCTCATAGGGGGTCATGGAAAGGATGATGGCCTCGCTGCGGTTGAGCACCTTGGGATCAGTTCTGCGCCTTCAACTGCCGGCCCATGCCGCCGGGGGAGCCGGAAGCGATCTGGGAGATATCGCCCATCTTTTTCATCTCACGCATTTCGTCGAGAAAATCGGCGAGGCTTAGGCGGCTTTTTTTCAGTTTCCGATCCAACTCTGCCGCTTTTTTTCTGGTCAAAGGTCTGCTCCGCCTTTTCGATCAGGGAGAGCACGTCGCCCATGCCCAGGATCCGGGAGGCCATGCGCTCAGGGTGGAACGGCTCGATCATGTCGAGCTTTTCGCCGGTGCCGATGAATTTGATGGGCTTGCCGGTAACGGCTTTGATAGACAGAGCCGCGCCGCCCCGTGCGTCACCGTCCAGCTTGGTGAGCAGCACGCCGTCAATGCCGAGGGCTTCGTCAAAAGCGGTGGCGGCATTTACGGCGTCCTGGCCGGTCATAGCGTCTACCACCAGAAGGATTTCGTTAGGATGCACGGAGGCTTTGATGTTTTCAGCTCGTCCATCAGCGCCTCGTCGATGTGCAGCCGGCCGGCGGTGTCGAGAAACACCATGTCGTTGCCGTGGTCCTGCGCGTGGCGGACGGCGGCTTCAGCGATTTTACCGGATCGCCCTGGCCCATTTCAAACACAGGCAAAATCCAGCTGTGCGCCGACTACTTTGAGCTGTTCAATGGCGGCGGGGCGGTATACGTCGCAGGCAGCCAGCAGGGGACGCTTGCTGTAATTCTTGCGCATCAGCCCCGCCAGTTTGGCGCAGTTGGTGGTTTTACCGGCACCCTGCAGGCCCACCATCATTACAACAGTGGGAGACCAGGGAAGCCATAGTGAGCTTGGCATTGGTTCCGCCCATCAGAGCCGTAAGCTCGTCGTTCACGATTTTAATGACCTGCTGAGCCGGCGTCAGGCTATCAAGTACGTCGCTGCCGATGCACTTTTCGGTGACGGTGGAGACGAAGTCCTTGACGACGACTTGTAGCTCACGTCGGCTTCAAAAGGGCCAGCCGGACTTCACGCATGGCCTCCTTAACGTCGTTTTCCGACAGACGGCCCTTGCCGCGCAGCTTTTTGAACGCGGCGCTCAGTTTTTCGCTCAGCCCCTCAAATGCCATTGTCCTGCTCCTTCAATGTGTGCACGGATGCACGAATAATATCGATATTCTCGAAATCTGCCGGTTGTCATATTGCCGGCGGTTGATCTTTCGATGGCCTCCGCAGCCTGCTCGGCATTGAAACTGCTTCGCGGCAGCGCAGAAAGCGGCGGATAATGCCGGTGCGATCTTCGATTTCGGTCATGGCGGCCTCGGCGCGGACAATTACGTCCACCCCCTGACGGGGAAATGCCGTAGTTTTCAGCGATTTCGGCCAGGGAGAGGTCTTCGTTGTAATAAAGGTCGAAGAACTCTTTCTGCCGTTCGGTCAGCAGTTCTCCGTAGAAATCGAAGAGCATCGTCATGCGATACGGCTGATTTTTCATGGAGAACACCTCTTTCTGTAAAGTATCGGAACTTTACAACAGGGTGTATTGTACTAAAATCCAGGCCTGCTGTCAAGGGAAAGCGAAATTTTTGAAAAAAGAGGGCTGCCGCTGGCCGTCTGGCCGGGACGGACAGCGGAAAGTTTGCCGAAAGTTTTTGAAATGGCTTGTGAAACAGCGCTGAAGTCAGTATAATACATACAACTGTTTTTTTATAATGTGTATAAGAAAAGGCGCATTTTGCGCCATGGGAGATTTATCTATGGAAATCATCCGCCGACGGCTGATGCCCGGCGTCCATCTCACGTATATTCAGGAGAGGAAATTTAAAACGAATTTGCTGTCGGCCCAGCTGGTTTCGCCGCTGCGGCGGGAAACAGCTTCGGCCAATGCGCTGCTGCCTGCGGTGCTGCGGCAGGGGTACGGCTCGTTACCCCGATATGGAGTGCTTTTTCCCGGGTGCTGGACGGCTGTACGGCGCGCGCATCGACTGTACGGTGCGCAAAAAGGCGAGAATCAATGCATCGGGTTTTGGCCAGTTTATCGATGACCATTTTATCCCCGGCGGGGAAGTGCTGCTGGAACCGATGGCGGAACCGCTGGGGATCTGGTGTTGCAATCCGGCCACCCGCAGCGGCCGCTTTTTCCCGGAGTATGTGAAAGGTGAGCGCACGAACCTGGTCGATCAGATCCGCGGGCAGGTCAACGACAAGCGCACCCATGCCGCCATCCGGCTGATCGGCGAGATGTGCCGGGCGAGGCTTATGGTGTGGGTCGTCTGGGCAGCGAACAGGAAGCGAAAAAACTTTCCCCCGGCCGCCTGCACAAACGCTATTGTGCACTGCTGAACAGCGCGCAACTGGAGCTGTTCTATTGCGGCAGCGCGGAGCTTGCACGCGTGGAGCATGCGCTGCTGGCGGCATTCAGCGCCCTGCCCCGCGCCGATGTGCTGGAGGCGGTGCAGACCATGCCGCATTCCGGCGCCGGTGAGGCGCGCTATGTAAGCGAGGAAATGGATGTGACCCAGGGTAAGCTGGCTATTGGTTTTTTCCTGCCAGAGCCGGGACTATCCGGCGCTGTTGCTTTTATCATGATTTACGGCGGCAGTGCTACGTCTAAATTGTTTCTCAATGTGCGCGAAAAGGAATCGCTGTGTTATTATGCTTCGTCTGTGCGTACAGACAGAAGGATATAATTACGCTCTCCAGCGGCATCGAGGTGGAAAATTATGAGCGTGCCTTTGACGAAATCATCATGGCCCAGCTTTCCGCTGCCCAGCGGGGCGAGATCGAGGACTGGGAAGAGAACGGCGCCCGGAGCACCATGCGCCATGTCCTTCGGACAATGGGCGATAGCATGAGCCAGCTGGAAGACTTTTATCTGGGTCAGGCGGTCACCGGTACTACGGACACTGTGGAAAGCCTGGCGGCAGATCTGACGCTGTGACGCGCGAGCGCATGCTGGAAGCGGCTGCAGGCATCCGGCTGGATACTGTGTATTTCCTGCGCAGTTTCCGCGACGCGGCGCAGAAGCCGGAAGAGAAGGAGGGAGTGCTGTGAAAGAGACACACTATCCCTAAACTGGAGGAGAGGATATTCCGCCAGACATGCGACAACGGCCTGCGGCTGTTTGTGGTACCCAAACGTGGATTTGCCAAGAATTACGCTTTTTCGCTACAAACTACGGCAGTATGGATATGCGCTTTTGCCTGAACGGGGAATGGAAGGAAACGCCTGCAGGCGTGGCCCATTATCTTGAGCATAAAATGTTCGACACGAAAGACGGCAACGCGCTGCAGGAGTTGTCCCAGCTGGGGCTGAGCCGAACGCTTTTACCAGCGACGCGATCACCGGCTATTATTTTACTGCTACGGAACATTTTGAGGGAGAGTCTGCGCATTTTGCTCTCGTTTGTTTCTGTGCCATATTTTACAGAAGAGAGCGTGTCCAAGGAGCAGGGGATCATCGGCCAGGAAATCCGCATGATTGAGGACGATCCCAACTGGCAGGTTTATGCAAATCTTTTGAAAGGGCTGTATCGCAGCCATCCGGCCCGTATCCCTGTGGCAGGTAGTGTGGAGTCCATTGCCGGCATCACTGCAGAGATGCTTTATGACTGCCATCGGGCCTTTTATGATCCTGCCAATATGGCCCTGTGCGTGGTGGGGGACGTGGATCCGGAAGAAATCCTGCGCATTGCAAACGAGGTGCTTCCTGCGGGAGCGCACCCGCGGGATCGAGCGGGATTATGGCGCCGAAGAGAACGAAACAGCCGCTGCGCCTGCAGTGGAAACGGCTATGGAGGTTTCTCTGCCGCTGTTTTTGTGCGGCTACAAATGCGACGGCGTGCCGGATGGGGAAGAAAATCTTCGCCAGGAACTGATTGGCAACATGGCCTGCGATATCCTTTTCGGCGAATCCAGTCCGCTGTACAATCGGCTATATACCGAAGGTTTGATCAACGGCGAGTTTGGCGGCGGGTATGAACTGCTGCCCGGTATTTCTTTTGTGGTTACAGGCGGGAGAGCAAAAGTCCGCGCAAAGTGCATCTGGCCATTATGGAAGAAGCGGAACGGCTGAACCGCGAGGGGGTAAGCGACCAGCTGTGGCAGCAAATCCGCCGTGCGACCTACGGCGGTTTGCTGCGCGGCTGAATTTTGAGAGCATTGCAGTGGGGGGTGGTGGAATCGGCCTTCCGCGGCTATGACTATTTCCGATTCCCGGAGATTTTCGCATCCATTGAAAAGGTGGATGTGGAGCAGTTTATCTCTGAAAATATCACGCCCGACCGGGCGACCATTTCCATGATCCATCCCAAACAGAAAAGTGAGGCGTAATCTTTTTGAACAGTTTTATGCGGAAATGCCCGTCAGTTTTCCGGGGCTGTTTCGGGCTTGAATCAATATCGACCCTGTGGCGCTGCATATCGGCCACGGAATTTACTGGTACGGCATTATTATTGCCTGCGGCTTTTTTGCTGGCGGTGTTGTTTTGCTCGCGCCGTGCCGATCGGTACGGCATTGAAAAGGATCATTTGTATGATATGCTTTGATTGCCACCCCCATCAGCATTGTCGGCGCCCGAGCCTACTATGTCATTTTTTATCTGGATCTGTTCCGAAATGCCGACGGCAGTATCGACTGGCCCAGCACCATTGCCATTTGGGACGGTGGACTTGCCATTTACGGCGGCGTGATCGCTGCAGTGCTGACGGTGTATTTTTTCTGCCGTTGGAAAAATCAAGGTGGGCGCCATGCTGGATCTGGGCTGTATGGGGCTGCTCATCGGCCAAATGATCGGCCGGTGGGGCAATTTCATCAACCGCGAGGCGTTTGGTGCGGAAACTACGCTGCCTTGGCGTGTGCGTTTGTGGGAGAGCGCAGATCATTTTATCGAAGTGCACCCCACGTTTTTCTATGAAAGTCTGTGGAATTTAATCGGTTTGCTGCTGATCGTTCTGGTTGTGGAGAAGTGCCGCAAATTTGATGGGGAGAATTTTTTTTGTTCTATCTGTTCTGGTATGGCCTTGGCCGCGCCTGGATTGAGGGACTGCGCACCGACAGCCTGTATCTGTTCGACTGGACGCTGCTGGGTGCGCCGATCCGTGTATCCCAGTTGCTGAGCGTGGTGCTGTGTGTCATGGCGGCGGTGCTGCTGGTCTATCAGTTGAAATTCCGACGCCATGATCCATCAGATTTTGTATGTGCACCAGGTGAAGGCGGCGCAATCGCAGGAAAAAAGGAGAGAGCAGTCATGGCAATTAAACTGGATGGCAAGGCGCTGGCCGAAAAAATGCGCGCTCAGATCCGTGAGGAAACGGAAAGTTTGGCCCGGCGCCCGACGCTGGCGGTGATTTTGGTGGGGGAGAATCCGGCCTCACAGGTGTATGTGCGCAATAAGGAAAAGGACTGCGTCGAGTGCGGCATCTTAAGCCAGAGCTATCGTTTGCCGGCGCAAACCAGTGAGGCGCAGCTTCTGGAGCTGATCGATGTGCTCAATGAAAATGACCGGGTGGACGGCATTTTGTGCAACTGCCCCTGCCGGAGCATATTTCCCAGGAAAAGGTGCTGCACGCCATTCGGCCAGATAAAGATGTAGACGCATTTCATCCGTTCAACGTAGGTAAGATCGTCACCGGTGAGCAGGGGTTTCTGCCTGTACGCCGGCAGGCGTGATGGCCCCTGCTGCGGGAATATGAAATCGATATTGCGGGGAAAAGACTGCGTTGTGGTGGGCCGCAGCAACATCGTCGGTAAGCCCATGGCGCTGCTGCTGCTGCGGGAAAACGGCACGGTGACCATCTGTCACCCAAGACGGCCCATCTGTCAGAGGTGACAGCCCGTGCGGATATCTGGTTTCCGCGGTGGGAAAGACGGGCTTTATCACCGGCGATATGGTCAAGGAAGGCGCTGTCGTTGTGGATGTGGCTATGAACCGCGATGCAGAAGGCAAGCTCTGCGGCGACTGTGTGTTCGACGAGGTGGAGAAAAAGCCTCTTACATTACGCCGGTGCCCGGCGGCGTTGGTCCCATGACACGCTTGGTGCTGATGCAGAACACCCTTGCAGCGGCAAACGCCCATCTGCAGGGCTGACCGAAGAAGAAAAGGTGCGTTTGTTTCCCATCTTTTTTTCTGCTTTTATCTTGACAATAGCGGCCCGGTTGTGCTATGGTGAATACGCTATATGACTGACGGAAGTGGGAGTGACCACATGGAGTATAGCAACGAAACATGCCGACCGTCTGGGCGCACCTTTTTGGTGCGCCCTTTTTTGTTCCGCAATCGGTGTAAAGGGAAATACATTTACATAACGAAAGGAGAGATTTCTTATGGCAACCTTTTAAAAGCGATATTGAGATCGCCCAGGAATGCAAAATGCTGCCCATCTGCGATGTAGCTGCCGCTGCAGGAATCAGCGAGGATCTGCTGGAGTATTATGGCAAGTACAAGGCAAAACTCGACATTACAGCGCTGAAAGACCGGCCTGCCAAGGGCAAACTGATTTTGGTCACGGCCATCAATCCCACTCCTGCGGGCGAGGGAAAAACCACTACCAGCGTTGGTCTGGCAGACGGACTGCGCAAGTTGGGCAAGAACGCTATGCTGGCGCTGCGTGAACCGTCCCTCGGGCCGGTATTTGGCGTCAGGGCGGTGCTGCCGGCGGCGGTTATGCTCAGGTGGTGCCGATGGAGGACATCAATCTCCACTTCACCGGGGACTTCCACGCCATCGGCGCTGCCAACAACCTGATGGCGGCCATGCTGGACAAACCATATCCAACAGGGCAATGCCTTGGGCATTGATGTGAAAAAGATTGCTTGGAAGCGCTGCGTGGATATGAACGACCGTCAGCTGCGCAACATCGTGGACGGCTTGGGCGGCCGGATGCAAGGCGTGCCCCGGGAGGACGGCTTTGACATCACCGTGGCCAGCGAAGTGATGGGCTGTTTTCTGCCTGGCCACGGATCTGATGGATCTGAAAGCGCGCCTTGGCCGCATCATTGTGGCCTACACTACGACGATAAACCAGTCACCGCCCATGATCTGAAGGCGGAGGGTGCCATGGCAGCTTTGCTGAAAGACGCGATCAAGCCCAATCTGGTGCAGACGCTGGAGCACACGCCGGCCATCGTCCACGGCGGCCCGTTTGCCAATATTGCCCATGGCTGCAACAGCGTGGAGGCCACTACCACTGCGATGAAGCTCAGCGATTATGTAGTCACCGAGGCCGGTTTCGGCGCGGATCTTGGCGCGCAGAAATTCCTGGATATCAAGTGCCGCCTGGCAGGTCTTAAAACCCGATGCCTGCGTCATTGTCGCCACCGTCCGCGCGCTCAAGCACCACGGCGGCGCGGCCAAGGCTGACCTGAATCAGGAAAACCTGGAAGCGCTGAAAAAAGGCCTGCCCAACCTTCTCAAACATGTGGAGAACATCACAAGGGTTTATGGTTTGCCTGCTGTGGTGGCTATCAATAAGTTCTATACCGATACAGATGCTGAACTGAACATGATTGCCGAAGCCTGCAAGGAATATGGCGTCAATGTGGCGCTTTCCGATGTATGGGGCCGCGGCGGCGAAGGCGGAAAAGAGCTGGCCGCCGAAGTGCTGCGCGTCATCGAGGAAGAGCCGAATCACTTCCGTTTTCGTATGCGGATGATTTGAGCCTCAAAGAGAAAAATTCTGTCGATTGTGCGCAATATCTATGGCGGAAGCGCCGTGGTGTACGAAAGTACGGCGGAAAAAGAACTGGCGAAACTGGAGGCGCTGGGCTTTGGCAAGCTTCCGATTTGCATGGCCAAGACGCAGTACTCGCTGTCCGACGATGCGGCCAAACTGGGCGCGCCCAAGGATTTCACTGTTACAGTCAAAAAAAGTGCGAGTCAGTGCCGGCGCAGGCTTTGTGGTAGTGCAGACCGGCGATATCATGACGATGCCGGGTCTTCCCAAAGTTCCTGCCGCCGAGAAAAATTGATGTGGATGAAAACGGCGTGATTACAGGGCTTTTCTGATTGGAATCCATTCGGGCCATTTTCGGCGGAGTATTTGAACAACACAATCGTTTTTGCAAAAAGGCAGGGCTGCTTCTCCAGGCAGCCCTGCCTTTTAGCAATTATTTTACCAGGAGAAAGGAAAATTTTTTCTTGACATTTCTGGAAAATAGCTCTATCATAATGCTCGAATTATTTAGCTAAAAAATTTAGTTAAAATTTTGAAATAACGAAAGGAAGTAAGAACAATGGAAATCACATTTGAAGCAGTGCGCGATGTAATCGTGGATACTCTGAGCTGCGAGGCAGAGGAGATCAAGCTGGAGACCAACCTGTTTGAGGATATGAAGATTGATTCTCTGGAGGCGGTGGAACTGTCTATGGCGCTGCAGGAGGCTTTTTGGTGTGGGCATCAGTGACGAGGATCTGCCCAATGTCAAGACCGTTCAGCAGATCATGGATTACCTCACCAGCCACAAGTAAGTCCCATGGAACTGGAAACGCTTTTTCAACTGATGGACCGCTTCAGCCGCTCGGATCTGAGCGCGCTGGAGTGGCGCCAGGGCGAGGACGCGGTGGTTTTGAAGCGGGAAATGACGGCGGCTCCTGCCGCCGTTCCGCCGTGCAGGCGTCGGTGCCTTCCTCGAATGCAGCTCCGGCTGAAGATGACGCTGAGTTGGTAACTGCGCCGATGGTGGGAACCTACTATGCCGCTGCTTCGCCGGACGACCCCCCCTTTGTGAAGGTGGGACAGAAGGTAAACAAAGGCGATGTGCTGTGCATCATTGAGGCGATGAAAATGATGAGCGAGATCACCGCGCAGTATGACGGCGTCGTTGCAGAAATCCTGGCGGAGAACGGTCAGGCTGTAGGCTTTGGCGCGCCGCTACTGCGGCTGCGGAGGGCTTAAGATGCTCAGGCGTGTGTTGATCGCCAACCGCGGCGAAATTGCCCTGCGCATCCTGCGGGCCTGCCGGGAAATGAATATTGAAACCGTGGCGGTTTATTCCGCTGCGGACGAGAATACCCTGGCGGCGTCCCTGGCGACCCAGTCGCTGTACGTGGGCCGGCCCGGGCGGCGGAAAGCTACTTAAACAGCGATGCGCTGATTACGGCGGCACTGGCCACCGGGTGCGATGCGGTGCACCCAGGCTACGGATTTTTGTCCGAAAGCCCGGAATTTGCCGAACAATGTACGGCTGCGGGGCTGAAAATTCATTGGACCTCCGGCGGAGGTCATTCGTCAGATGGGCAGCAAAGCTGCGGCCAAAGAATTGGCAAAACAAGCTGGCGTTCCTGTGGTGCCGGGCTCGGACGGACCTCTGAAAAACATTCGTCAGGCGCGCGCGCTGGCCGATAAAGTGGGCTACCCCGTACTGCTCAAAGCCTCTGCCGGAGGCGGAGGCCGGGGTATGCGCCAGGCTGACAGTGCGGAAGCGCTGGAAGCGGCCTACCGCGAAGCCCAGGCCGAGGCGGAAGCGTGCTTTGGCGACGGGGAAATGTATCTGGAAAAACTGATCGAACATCCGCGGCATATTGAGTTTCAAATTCTGGCGGACGCGCATGGTCACGTGGTGCATCTGGGGGAGCGGGAATGCTCTATCCAGCGCCGCCGGCAAAGCTGATCGAAGAGGCGCCGTCCTGGGCGCTGTCGGATGCGCTGCGCCGGGAAATGGGAGAAAAAGCAGTGGCGGCGGCCAAAGAAGCAGGTTATGTAGGGCGCGGGTACGGTGGAATTTGTGCTTGCACCGGACGGAGCCTATTATTTTATGGAAATGAACACCCGAATCCAGGTGGAGCACCCGGTGACGGAGATGGTAACAGGTGTTGATCTGGTCAAGGAACAGCTTCGTATCGCTGCGGGACTTCCGCTGACCTTTACGCAGGATGAGATCACGCTGCATGGCCATGCCCTGGAGTGCCGCATCAACGCCGAGGACCCCCAGCAGGACTTCCGGCCCTGCCCGGGAACAGTGGAATTTCTGCATGTGCCCGGCGGCCCCGGTGTACGGGTGGATACGGCACTGTTCACCGGCTGCGTAGTGCCGCCTTATTACGATTCTCTGGTGGCCAAGGTAATTGCCCACGGGAACACGCGGCTGGAAGCGATCCGCCGGATGCGCCGGGCGCTGGAGGAGTTTATTGTGGATGGTTTCATCACGAACGCCTCCCTTTCCCACCTGATGCTGTACGAGTCGGATTTTGTGCGCGGAGAATATGATACGGATTTTGTTGCAGGTCATATGGAGAAACTGCTGCAGCTCAGCAGTGCCTGTGATCGGCTCAGCGCAGAAGGAGAAAGGGATAGGGATGCGGAGTGAATCGGTTATTTGAACAGCGGCGCGCACGGATGCTGACGTATCAGGCTATGCGGGAAGGGCGCCTGCCTGCCGGCCGGCAGCTGCAGTGTCCCAAATGCGGCGGAGAAAGTGCGGCACAGCGCTGGAATGCGCTGCGGATGGTGTGTCCTTTGTGCGGATATCACCGCCCCTGTGGGGGCATATACCCGCCTGTGGCAGATTTTGGATCCTGGCTCTTTCCGGGAGCTGGATGCGGGCCTTGGATCCACGGACCCGCTGCATTTCCCAGGCTATGGTGCAAAGTTGAAAGAACTGCGCAAAAAACCGGCATGGGGGATGCCGCGGTCTCGGCTCTGGGCAGCATTGAGGGGCACCGTGCGGTATTTGTGGTATTGGACAGCCGTTTTCTCATGGGGAGCATGGGCACCGCGGTAGGGGAAAAGGTTACGCGCGCGACCCAGCAGGCCGGGCGCCGCAGACTTCCCCTGATCCTCTTTGCCGCCAGCGGCGGCGCGCGGATGCAGGAGGGCATTTTGTCTCTCATGCAGATGGCGAAAACTGCCGCGGCCATCGACCGCTTTCAGAAGCAGGGCGGGCTGTATATTTCGTGTCTGACACATCCTACTACCGGCGGCGTCACCGCCAGTTTTGCCTCTCTGGGCGATATTATGCTTGCCGAACCGGGCGCCTTAATCGGCTTTGCCGGGCCGCGGGTGATTGAACAGACGATCGGCGAAAAGCTGCCCGAAGGGTTCCAGAGCGCCGCGGCGCTGCTGCAGAACGGATTCCTGGATCAGATTGTACCCCGCGACCGGTGGCGTGCGGTGCTTCTCAGGTGCTGTTGCTGCATGAAGGCAAAAAAGGAGGCGCAGCGCTGTGAACGTAAAAACAGAAAAAAGAAGAAAAGAGTCTGCCCGAAATGCAGGAAAAGTTGACGCCCTGGCAGCAGGTGGTACTGGCACGGGATGCCGGCCGCCCCGGTGTAGTGGATTACATCGCGCATCTTTTCACGGATTTTTTGAGCAGCGGGGTGACCGCTGCGGCGGCGAGGATAGCGCGATCCTGGGCGGCATTGCCCGGTTTCACGGGATTCCGGTTACCGTGCTGGGCCATCGCAAGGGAAAAAATCTGGATGAAAATCTCACCTGCCGTTTCGGCATGCCTTCCCCGGAAGGTTATCGGAAAGCGCAGCGTCTGATGGAACAGGCGGAGCGTTTTCATCGCCCGGTCATCACCTTTGTGGACACGCCGGGGGCTTATCCGGGAAAAAAGAAGCCGAGCAGCATGGTCAGGGCGAGGCGATTGCCCGCTGTATTGCCAGCATGAGTGGGCTCACTGTACCGGTGCTCACTGTGGTTACAGGAGAGGGGGGCAGCGGCGGCGCGCTGGCGCTGGCCGTGGCCAACCGGGTGCTGATGCTGGAGAACGCGGTGTATTCTGTACTCAGTCCGGAAGGTTTTGCCTCGATCCTGTGGAAAGATTCTGCCCGCAGTGCCGATGCGGCGAAACTGATGCACCTGACTGCGCACGATCTGTACCAGGGCGGTGTGGTGGAAGAAGTCCTTCCCGAACCGCCCGGCGGAGCACAGACCGATTGGGAAGCGACCTTCCGTACCGTGGATGCGGCGCTGTGGCGGGAGCTGGGGCCGCTGCTGAAACTGAGCGGGCAAAATTGGCGGAGAGCCGTTATCGCCGGTTCAGAAGTTGGGACAGGCAAGAAAGGAGCAACTATGAGCGCACCGGAGATCCTGTCCACGGGGAGTTGTGTTCCCACACAAGTGGTCACCAATGAAATGCTTGCCCAGCGGGTGGATACCAGCGATGAATGGGTATTCAGCCGTACGGGTATCCATTCTCGCCGTCACTGCAGCGGGGGAGAAAACGGCGTCGCTATGGCGGCGCAGGCAGCCTCGTCAGGCATTGGAACGTGCCGGTGTGAAACCGGAAGAGGTGGGTGTGTGCCTGGTGGCTACGTTCACGCCCGATTTTGCCAGTCCCTCCACGGCCTGCCTGCTCCAGCGGGAGCTGGGACTGCTGGAAGATACCATATGTTTTGATCTGAATGCAGCCTGTGCAGGCTTTGTATACGCGCCTGCACACAGCCCACAGCCTGCTTTCTGGGGCATCCCGGCCCTATGCCCTGGTGTTGGGGTGCGAGGTGATCAGCCGTGTGTTGGATATGAACGACCGGAGCACTTGTGTGCTCTTCGGCGACGGTGCGGGCGCTGTGCTGGTGCGCCGCCGCGAGGATACCATCTGGCATACAGTTTTTGGCAGCCGGGGCGATGATATGAGTATCCGCGTGCAGGGACCGGGGCGGAAAAGCGCCGCTGTACATATGGAAGGGCAGGCGGTGTTTCGTTTTGCTGTCGAGGTGGCGGAAAATCCGTCCGCCAGCTGCTGGAACAGGAGGATCGGCATTGGTGATCTCGACTGGATCGTCTGTCACCAGGCCAACGCCCGGATTACCGAGTTTTTGGGCCAAAGCGCCTGAGGGCGGACGCATCACTTTTTTATCAGAACATTGATCACTGCGGCAACACCTGCCGCCAGCATCCCGCTGGCGTTGGACGAGCTGCAGCGCGCGGGCGGACTGCGCAAAGGCAACGTGTTCTGCTGGTGGGATTTGGCGGGGGACTGACCTGGGCCGGAGCATTGCTGCGTTGGTGAGGAACGGAAACAGAATGAAATTAAATGAACTTTTCGGTACAGAATTTCCCCTGATCCAGGGCGGTATGGCCAACATCGCCACCGGCGAATTTGCTGCGGCAGTCAGCAATGCCGGTGCTCTGGGACTTGTAGGTGCCGGCGGTATGAACGCCACCCGCGCAGCTGCGGGACCATATCCGTCGCTGCAAAGAATTGACGGATCGTCCCTTCGGTGTCAATCTGATGCTGATGAACCCTGAGGTGGAGGAGCAGGCAAAGATTGTAGTGGAAGAAGGCGTGGGCGTTGTAACCACTGGTGCCGGCGTGCCGGGCAAATACATCCCCATGTGGAAAGACGCTGGCATCAAAATTTTTCCGGTGGTGGCTGCCGGCGCGCTGGTGAAACGCCTGGCTCCGCTGGGGGTGGACGGCTTTATTGCCGAGGGCACGGAAAGCGGCGGCCATGTGGGTGAAATGACCACCATGGCTCTGGGGCCGCAGATCCGCGCGTTGACAGATCTGCCGGTGATTGCAGCCGGCGGTATTGCCAGCGGGCGGCAGTTGGCAGCGGCACTGGCGCTGGGTGCCTGCGGGCGCAGCTGGGCACCTGCCTGCTGGTCAGTGAGGAGTGCCCCATCCACGATAATTACAAACAGGCTCTGCTCAAAGCTTCCGACAGTGATACTGTGGTGACGGGCCGCATTGGCGGTACACCGGTGCGGGTACTGAAAAATCAGATGGCCCGTGCCTATCTCAGCCGGGAGGAGGCAGGGAGCAGACAAAATGGAACTGGAGCAATTTACCCTTGGTTCGCTGCGCAAAGCCGTGTTTGAGGGCGATACGAAAACGGTTCCCTGATGGCTGGACAGGTGGCGGGCATGCTTCATGAAATTCGCCCCCTGCGGCAGATTCTGGAAGCACTGGACACGCAGTGCCGTGCGTATGGTCAAAGAATTGGAGGAGACGTGGCGATGAAACTGGCATTTTTGTTTGCAGGACAGGGAAGTCAGAAGGCTGGTATGGGGAAAGATCTTTATGAAACATACCCCCGTTTTCCGCGCGGCCTTTGACCAGGCGGATGCGCTGCTGGATTTTGACCTGAAGCAGCTTTTGCTTTTTGAAGACCCGGAAGGTCTTTTTTTAAACCAGACCCGCTATACGCAGCCGTGCCTGCTGGCGATGGAAGTGGCTGCGCGGGCTGCTGATCCAGGGGAGGGGGTTCGGCCCCAGGCTGTGGCGGGCCTTTCGGGAGAATATGCGGCATTGCAAAGCGCCGGCGTACTCTCGATTTTGATACGGCGGTGCAGGGATGAACGCTGCGCGGTAAAAAGCGATGGAGCACTCCGCCGAAGCTGAATCGACTGTGCCATGACCGCCGTGGCGTGGGCTGGATCAAAACCCCAAAAAGCGTGTGCGGGACGGTGCCCTCCGGGCGCTGGGCGTGGTGGAGATCTGCAACGACAACTGCCCGGGTCAGTTGTGATCAGCGGCGCACGGGCGGGTGGCAGGCCGCAAGTACCGGCCAAGAGCTGGCGCGCTGGCGCTCTAAAGGTCAGCGGTCCTTTCACATCCTCATGGGCTGTGCAGGCAACGCTGCAGAAACAATGAAAACCATTGTGGGTTCCATCCTGACGTCCTGCTTATTTCAACTGTCAGCAATACGTAACTTGAACGAAGTACATCG
>VOFB01004468.1_pt1 | contig 40586 bp, 57 predicted proteins | sample 5384141 | NCBI WGS metagenome assembly VOFB01 (sample SAMN12384721, study PRJNA508395) | human gut metagenome | isolation source: healthy gut A | host: Homo sapiens
GACGGATGCTGAGGACATGGGCTGGATGGGAGCGGCTCTGCCCGAGTGCAAGATTAATGAGATCTCACAATTTGAGAGGAGAAAGACACATGAATGTCAACATATGGCCCCCTGATTGGCGGCGGACTGTTGGTATTCTTGCTCAGTGTCCTTCCTCCAAGAATCACAGCCTCACCACTTCAAGAGCAAACCATATGACGGTCAGCACGGCAACAGGCAATGCCCAGGAGATCAGCAAAATACTGTCCCTACTGCTGGCGAGAGAGGATCCGTCATTTAAGGTAACTGTTCTTGGCAGCGTTCATGGTAAAACCATAAAAGCCAGGAGGATTCCTGCTGAAAACCTCGCAAGCTGAAAAGACGTCCCAGTGGAGGGAAGACGAATAGGAAAAATCCAAAGGCTCTAAAAGACGAGGATATCCAAGGTATTGACGTCCACTGCCTGATTCCGGCGTGGGCAAGACGGAATTTTCATATCCGAATCTCGAATAGCCAGCGGCATATTGGACACCGGGGCGGAGACTTGGCGCGCAAATCACGGCGCTATCGTTTCTTTGCCGCTGCATCCGCCATCAGATCTGCGCAACCCAACCCGCCGCTGGACGGTTTGCCACTTCCTGGACGCTGGATGAATCACTTCACATGATATTGCGCGCCATCCGGAGAACCTCAGCGCGCAGAGAAACACGCCAAGATCCTCGCCAAGACCATTATCGTCCTGGACGGCGACGCCGCACACAGAGAACTGCTTTCACGATAGTGGAAGGTTTGCTTGACTGTTTCTGTTGGAGGAGTCTGCCCCACCCGTGGTCGAGCGCATCGCCTTCAAACTTGCAGATCCGGCTGGCGGTGCCGAAGTCGGTAGGCAAGAACGGTTAGCTGCTTATGGATGAACGGAGCATATGCCCGGTATGCCCGCAGCGTGATCACCCGCGGCTTTACCTCAACGCTTCGATGAGCGAACAGGTCATTCGCGACAGCTTATCACGCTGGAGATGTTGTGCCCATCATCCAGAGCCTTGCCCAACTGGAAAAGAACTACGGAAAGAGGGCGCGGAAATTATATGTGACAACTGCCAGGACACCATCTTCGGTGGCTTTTCGCCCCAGAGCAAAACCGCCGAAGCACTCTCCGCCGCCCTTGGCAGCCGCACGGTGCTCTCCGGCTCCGTCAGCCAGGGCAAGGAGAGCAGCCAGTCCTTGCAGATGATGGAACGACCGCTCATGACGCCAGACGAATTGAAGTCCATCCCCAAGGGCGAATTTGTGGTGATGAAAACAGGCACCCATCCCATGCGGACGAGACTGCGCCTGTTTTTGGATTGGGGCATCACCTTTGATCCGAACGGCTACCGGATGCCGGAGCGGGCGGCCAGAAAAATCGCCTATGTGAACCGCGACGAGCTGGCCCGCAGTATCCAGAACCGCCGCGAAAACAGCCCTTACAACACGGAGGATACCAAATGAGCAAATTTAACTTTATTTACGCCGAGGATCTGAGCCACCGGGAAAAGACGGTCTACATCTACCTCCGGGACCGCGCGGACGATTCCGGCGTCTGCTGGCCGGGGATCAAGACCATCGCCGGTGAACTGGGCCTCTCACCCCGCACCGTCCAGCGGGCCTTGGCAGATCTGGAACACAGGCAGCTCATGAGAAGCGGCAGCGCCACCGCGCCAACGGCAGTCTTACCAGCAATCTGTATCGCCTGACAGCGGCAAAAAAGTCACATCTCCCACCGGGGGACTGTGACTTTTCTCGGCCTGGGTGAAGAAATGAGATCTTGCTGGTCGGGTTGCTTTTTATGTTAACAGCAATACGACAGCGGAAAACAGGAATCTTCCAAAATTCCCTGATAAAAAATTCTTGCTTTGATGTAGTATTTCACCCCAATTTGCAAGGTAATAAATAGAAGGGTGTGATTCCTTGTGGATGATATTAAGATCATTGATTTGTTCTTTGCAATGTTCTGAGCTTGCAATCAAGCGCTGGACGGCAAATAGGGCGATTTGCCATAATCTTTCCCGCAGCATTTTGAAGGATCAGCAGGACGCAGAGGAATGCGTGAATGATGCCTATCTCGGTGTTTGGAATGCGATCCTCCGCACAGGCCCAATCCGCTGTCCGTCTTGTCGCAAGATCGTTCGGAATATTTCTATCATGTTATCGGGCCAATACAGCTTCCTCAAGCGAAACAGCACATGACTCGACATGGAGGAATTGGAAAAACTGCCTTTCTTCCTCAGTCTCCGGTTGAAGACTCTCTCGAGGAAAAAGAGTTGATTGCGACCGCCGAAGACTTTCAGGGACTTGGCCGCCAGGAAAACCGCGTGATCTTCTGCGGCGCTACTGGTTCCCTCCGACAGCTATGCAGAAATTGCGGCTCGAACCGGTCTGACGGAAAAGAACGTCTCTGTCCGGCTTTTCCCGAATCCGTAGCAGTACCAAACGCATCTTGCAGAAAGAGGGGTGTTTTGGTCGACGATGAGTTCATCGAAGAGGCGCTGACTATGAACGGTCCAAAACAATGCCAGCGGCGAATCTCCGCAGGAATCTGTCACCGACGCCCGCAAACTTTGGAAATAACGGAAAACGAGGATGGCACAGTTACCATTAGCCGGTATATCGGGGACCGAAACAGATATCGTGATTCCCGCAAATTGACGGGAAAAACTGTTTCCGCGATTGGAAACGTCACGGGCACGACGGGAGCGTTTGAAGGCTGCACGAGCATAACCGCTGTGGTGATTCCGGATGGTGTGACGGAAATTCAGGACAACGCCTTTTACGACTGCACTTCGTTGGAGACGGTGACGATCCCTTCCAGCGTTACACTCCTGCGCAACTGTGCTTTTTATGACTGTCCAAACTTGCGTGCGATCTACTTCAAGGGCGATGCACCGCAGCAAGCCAATTATGTATTTGATTCCACCGAAAATGTCACCATGTATTATCAGGACGGGACCTCCGGCTGGCAGAATCCCTGGCACGGACGTCCTGCGGAAGTATATATCCCTGAATGAAAAGAATGACTGCGCAAAAATCTAACATCAAGAGGACAAGCACCATGATGAAACGTCTATTTCCTTACCGCGCTTGGTGGTTGCTCGCTGCTTGCAGGCTGTACAGCAAAGCCAGATACATCCAATCAATCAAAGCCCGCGGAGTATTATTTGACCGATACCGACCTTCCGCTGGATGATGCTGCATGGGCTTCGCGCCGCGCCGGATTTTCTGGACGGCGGAACAGCAAACACTTTACAGGCAGGGCGTTTGCGCTCTATAGTGCGATGTTGACGACGGCGAGACGACCGGCATCGACGACGCCTTCCCCGCCGCAGACGGCCAAGCCGAGTACGACGAGTACACGCCGGACGGCTCCGACTACACCTACATCAGCTCCCACAGCCGTTGGCAGTCCTGGGCTGACTTTGACCGAGTAGTCCACGCGCTGTTCACCGATACGTTCTGGTCTACCTGCAATGACGACGGCAACGCACCAATCTACATTTGAGCACGACGGTCGGCTTTTTATCTCGACTGCGCCTACGGCGACCAATATTACAACAGCAACATTCCCGACGAATTTACTCTGACTGCACAGACGGATGATCGGATCGACTTCACGGTGACGGCGCACTACTCTTATCCCTACCCCCCTCGTCAGGACGAAACCGAGGCCGAGCGCGACGAGCGGCTGAAAACAAGCTATGAGTACACGCGCACCTATCCGGTCACTCTGATCTATACTGATGCAGGCTGGCGTTTTGATGCCTTCACCACACCGAATCAGGCAGATATAACTGACTTCTATAACGCACGTATTTCTTCCGCTGCCGAACTGCCTGTCTCCAAATAGCTTGTACAAATTACGCCGCACCCGACTTTTTGACCGAACGAGCTTCTAGCAGGTGGCAGTATCGATTTTCTTATCACGTACACACCATTTCCTCGACGCCTTGCTATTTTTGAACGCTTAAGCGCAGCCGGACCGCGGTGAGGCTGGCAGTAAATGGCACGACAGTAAAATTGAGGTATAATTTGCAAAGCGGAAAATGGTAGAGGGCGGGAACATCTTGCAAGGATGTTCCCGCCTATACTCGATCTGACCGAATATGGAAGAATTCATAAAGATTGAGCATCTTTCACCAACGCGCGTTTTCACTTTCAGTGAGCAATTAGGCGCTAATATCTTCTGCATTTCTAGCAGTGGCATTAGCATCTGAGATAAGTGCACCCTACTTATTGTGGCATTTTTATTTTCCTATTTTAACTAAAAAGACGTTTCAGCCGCATGCAGAGCCTCTTGATATGTTAGGCCAAAGCTTTCAGGAAAATCTTCATCCTCAAAAAAGGCTTCAAGCACAGCATCAAGTCCATGCTGCTCTCAACTAGATAGTCAACGACGCATCGCCTGATAATAGGATAGTTCATTGCCGTTTCTTTCGGTGAAGTTTCCTCCGGAAAGTTCATTCCGCCGCTCGCCAATCAAATGTCTGTCCAGTCAAGCAAGAAAGATATGTTGTCATTCCCTTCTGCGTCCATGCAGGGTCCTTTCCCCGTCTCGCTCTCCAGAAGAAAATGTATAGTTTCGTGCAACCAGTCCATTGGGCGGGCAACCGTCACAATGCCGCCATGCTTTTCCTGACTTTCCCCTACAGCGGTAAAACTCGTCGTCATCGGCAGCTCCCATTGTGTGCGAATGCGCTCACAAGCGGACGGTGCATATTCAGCAAGATGATCCCACAATGTTTGCATTCCCTCCGCATACTGCGACAATGCTTTCCAGACTTCCACAGGCGTTGCAAAGCTGCGCAGGGGGAGAAAGTTATACTGATGCACGCCGTGACGCATAATTAGCGGATACCGATAGTTTTCCCGATAAATCGCATCTTCGAGGAATTCCGTATCGTAGAGGTTACGGTATTCGGCTGCAACATCGATCGTACGTAGCCATTCATTGCGGTCACTCTCGGAAAACGGCGAAGCAATCACACGATCTAAACCGCCGTTTTCCAGCAAATATCCGACAAACTCCCCTGCTGTGCACTCTGCCATTTCCACAGTTTCTCTATTGGTGAAGTCGTCTATAAAATATGCCGCAAACAGAGAAAGCACAGATAGGTGGTCCTCATCTGCGTAGTACGCTTTGAGATCGACATCTGTGCTTTCAACATCATAAACAGCACGGGCCAGTCCGACAAGCGTGCCGTAATCATGCAGATCGTAAAGCACTTCCAAAAGCCTCATGCGGTAAGCGCCGCTTTGTATCTGCTGAGAAGAACAATACAACTCGTCCGCATCCGCGTAATAGCTTACAGTCGCTGAATCCGCAATGCAGAGCAAGACATCTGCTCCACTGCAGCCAGTCCGCCGCACGGCAGTTTCCACATCGGTGTCAAACTGCTGAAGAATCTCGTTGCCAATCTTCTCAGAGTATGAGGAAGCTTGTATACACAGCGTACCATATTTTGACGCAAGCTGGACTGTTTCAAACGGAAAATCTTCCTTGACTCCCTCCACAGCCTTTTCTGTACAACCTGCGGCAAAAAATATCAGGCAGATTATCTCCACAATCACAAGACAGCGTATCCGCACCGCACAAAAATCATGAATCTTTTAAGCCCATCTCAACCCTCTATATCATTCATTTTACCATTTTATTATCCTCTGCAGAAAGTGTTGTAATGATATTTAGTGTACTTTTTTTCCTTTGCGAAGTATCAGCAACACTTGCATTTTTACCAATATAAGCCCTCTTAATTAATCTTAATTAAACAGCCATCCACTTGCTCGAATACGACTCGTTTTGGACTTACTCTCCTTAAAAGGTCAGGAGACGCTATTCGAAACAACATTCCCATCGCATCATCAGAAGATAAAGTACCAATTGGCACTGACAGCATAAGTTCATAGTAAATGTCATTCTCGCTGAAGTATGCGAAATAGAAATCAGTCCGTGAGCTACTATCCTGCCTGTAATAAATGCAACGATTATCACATTCCAAAAATTGCAAATCATTGCTATCGTCTATAATCAAGTCTATCGTACGGTCATAATCTGCAAGGAAACGCAATACACAGCCACCCTGAAGTTCGTACCGCGCAGAAATATGGTCTAATGTTGTTTTTACTCTCATCCGTATAGACAAAACCCGCGCAATAATTCTCGACATCGCGTTGCCGCAAGTCTGGCAACCATATTTGCCCCTTCTATGTGTGCTCTGGTTTCATCTATGGAAGCGTACGATGTTGTAACTACGCTGAGCATTGTCTGATGCAATCTCAGGCGAAGAAGCAGAGCAACAATTGCAAACACACATAGGGTAATAGTCAAAACTTGAACAGTAGTAGATTCTAAAAATTTTTGAAGAATTCAATCGCATTTCGCCACCACTTTTTACAATTTGCGCAATGTTCTTTACAGGACCTATGAAAAAACGGCAATTACTATTTGTCAAGAATCCGCACTTTCTGACAAATAGATGAAAAAAGAAGGTGCCTTTTCTTACAAAAAAAAACAATCATTCAATTTCCGGCAAATTATCCAAAGAAACGCTTTCGGCTATGTGCAAAAGGTCGCCAGTACTTAATCGAGCCTGAATAGTAAACTGAATGTTTTGTTCAACATCAATCCAAGTGATAGCATTTCTGGTTGTTTCCAAATTTTTAGACAAGAAGATTTGACCCTCGCAACCATTCACTATGACGGGGAATGCTATCTGCATTTTCCAAAACAAATATAGTTGCAGCGCCTTGTTGCATATAACAGTAGTGAAGTGTAATGGCAGAATCAATATCACCATTCTGATAAGAAATGAAAGTCTGTGTCCCAAACTCAATTCGCTGATCACGGTCTTCAGCGTATCCTTCCGGTAATTCAGTAATGGTATACTCTGGAAGATCGTCGACCATATCGTCACCCGCATAACGGTACGTCACATGTGTCTCATACCATTCTGTGACCCAGCGGATAAATGTTGCGCGAGCAGTTGGACTAACGACCATCAAACTGCCGAATGCAAGCGAGATCACCAGCAGTATGACAGCGACCCGCTTTAAGGCTCTTTTCCAAACAGGTCGCTTTCGATCACGTGCCCAGCGCAGAGGGTCCTTGAGCATTGCCTTGATCTGCTTTTGATGATGCAGCGACGGCGTATACGGGATCGTCTCTGTGTTCGTTTCTTCATCCAGTGCAATGGCGTCCAACAGCACATTACGCATTAAAAGGTCAAGTTCCTGCTCTGTCATATGTGAAATCCCTCCTTGACTGCAATTTCACGAAGCAGCGCGCGACCACGAGAAATGCGCGTATTGACCGCAGACTCTGAGATCCCAAGATGCTGTGCAATTTCCTTGCCGGAGTAGCCGTTGATCAGCCGCATTTCCAGCGCCGCCCGGTAGGTCGGTGGAAGCTGAGAGAACAGCCGGACAAGCTCGTTATAGCTTGTTGGATCGCTGACATCTGCTGAAAAAGTATCCCAATTCTCTTGCGGCAGCTCTTTCTGTTTGCGTCTCAGAATCATAATTGCTTCGTTTTTTCACTATAGAGATGATCCAGAAGCCTAATTTCTTACAAAGGAATTTCGGAAATCTCATCAAAATGATGGATCACCTGCAAAAAAGCGTTCTGCACGGCATCTTCGGCATCGTGAGGATCTCTCAAAATACGGAGCGCCGTCTGCTCAGCACGCACATGATTTTCTTCGTATAATTCTGTAAATCTGCGCTTATCTTCTTCGCTTTCCAGCGCAGCAGTAAGTACGATAGCATGGATAACCTCCTCACGAGGCGAGATACCCCGCGAAATGATTATAAGCATCGTTTGGCAGATAAAACAAGTCCCAGAACTCAAGTTGAAACTTTGCACAAAGGGACAATGCTCTAATTGGCTGAAATGTCAAAAAAGCAAAAATTATGTAAGAAATCGACCGCCTGATGCATTTATAAAGCAGCAAAATCAATTCAACGAATGGACTAAGAGGAAACGCCTCTCTGATCATTGCAGAACATGACGTTGTCGTCGCACAAACAGGAAACTACACCTATCTGTTCAGAACACCGAGTAATGCCGAATATAGCAAATCAGACTCTATGCTTGCAAAAGCCTATCAGGATCTTATTGCATAGCAAGACTTTATTATCTCTCATATCTATGCAACCGGTCAGGCCGTGATCTTGCCAGACGAGCAAGCGGATATTACTCTATTTGATGAAGCGAAATGACTTTACAGAGAGGAGAATCCCGAACATGCAATCGTCACGTATCATACAGTCGAGCAAAAGGCTTTTGTTCGCCGCGCCATTTCTCGCAATTCTCGTCCCTCTTTTTCTTCACCCTCTCAATCCGCTCGCAGCCGTCTCGTCTCTCCGTCCGGCGACTCGCCTCTGATCGCATATGTACATGAGTGCATGACGCCCGGTTTCTGGATGAACATGATTGGAGAAGGCACCTTTTACGGCCATTTGCTCTCTTCACCGAAATACCAAATCGGGGTGCTGCTGATTTTCCAGAGTCTCGCCTGCGTCGTGAACACGCTTCTTCTGCGCTGGTCAACGCTGTACTGCAAAAGTCCTATCTCGCGCCGTTTACGGTCGCGTATGCACTGATGTCCGCGCTCATTTTCTTAGCCACTATGGGCGACAGCATCATCATCCAGGGAGTAGGGCAATACTGCGCTCCCATGCTCTGGGGCTCTTATCTGCAGGAGGGGGCGGCCTCGGCTCGTTCCTCGTCTATCTGGCCGTCGTGGGATGCTATCTTGTCAGCCTTGTGCGCAGCCGCAAGGGCGAAATAATACAGGTCACAGGGATAATCATATTTATTTTATATAGGCACTGCTGCTAACTTGGATTGTCCCAGTTCAAAAGTATTTTCTTTTCTCCAAAAGAGCTTACAACATCAGCAATTAGTCGCCACTAATCTACTATGACATGGAGATGATCTTATGAAGCGAACAACACAGGATTTTCGCATCTTCTACTTACTCTCACCTTACTGCTTTCAATGGTCGGATGCAGCGGGAAAGAACCGCCGCAGGCAAATCGGTCAGATGCAGCACCAACGGCGCTGACTATCGCTGATCTCAAAGAGATTTTATCAGCACTGGATGCATCGAATTCAACTCTGACCTACTGCAATGGTGAAAATGAGGAAACCCATCCTGCAAATGCTGCCATCCGTACAAAAAAGTACATAAAGGAATTGCAAGATTACGATGTATGGGAGACTTGCCAACCGCCTGAGAACTGGAATCCCAGCGGTGAATATTATTATAAGTTCCACGGCGATGGTATATCGCTTATCTCCTATCAAAACGGTTTTACTGGCCTTCAGCCGTTCCATGTGACTACCGATACTGGTGATGGCTGGTTCAGACTATCTGATATTCCCGCAGAACAAGACAATTCAGCGCAGCAGTTTGGTTGGATGGTTTATGACACTTTTGGAAAATGGTATAGTGAAGCTCGGACTGCTGACCTTTACCGCAGCACAAGCCCCCTCTCACCGCAGATGAGTTGGATGAGCTTGAGGCTTACACAGCCTGCCAGGTAAGCACTTACATTGAGGAATGGGGCGGATATACGGTCTCCCCCACGCCCATTAGCTGCTTCTTCACCTCGCTATATGATGATCCCGCGACATGGACGCAAACACATTTATCACCTACTGCCCGAGCCTGAAAGTCCTTGATTCGGATGACGAAGATGAATTTCGGCTCGTACAGAAGAAGATAAACTTCCGAGCGACGGATGGCCACCTGCTAACACTTGAAGAAATGCCCACACCATGTCATCGCTTACCGCGAAGCTACATCAACGACATCCTAATGCAGTACGCCGGTATCACCATAGAGGATATGCACTCGGACTGGAAATCTAATCTGTGCTATATTCCAGAAACGGACTGTTTCTACACCTTTACAAGTGACTTTGGCCCTGGAGCATTTAATCCGAGCTACGGTGAAAGAGCGGTGCCATTGTCACATTGTGGGGAGCATCGTCCTGTAACGAAGGTCCAGCCGTTTTGACACTGCAGAGAAAACGGAAACGGCTGGCTTATCCGGTCGTTCAGGCAATATGACAGTATTTACATGTGCTGACCACGCAAGGCTACCGGTTCCAGTAAGCCCCTTTCAGTTCGCAGTATTACAACAATTAGGCGGAACAAATGTGAAATAAATCCTTATTGCAAATACCATCAGTAACGACCATTTGCCGTCTCTGTAGTATCAAAGGCGGCGATAAGCACGATTGCTTACCGCCGCCTAATTTAATGCCGCTATTATTCCTTTGTGAGCTCGTCGGCATCCTTACAGAGCCGTATGTATTTGGCCGCTTCCTCTGCGCTCATCCCGCAAAGAACGCCTTGACGCAGGATGGAACATCACCCTTTGGCACTACTCCGATCAAAGCATCTACACTGATCTCCAAAGAGCGTGCAAAAATGCGCAACCGTGTCCAACTTCGGATTGGTCTTTCCGCGCTCCAGGTCGGGAAATGCTGCGATCCGTCGTCCCGAGCTTTCGGCCAGTTCAACTTGTGTCAGACCAAGCTCATGCCGTGCCCTGTTCAGGGCAACTCCAAAAAAGATTGCAAATATCGTGCATACCTTCACCCTTCCTATTGTTTTCATTCTAATTGGAACCACGCTTCTGATGAATGCTGTTGAGCTTCAAGATATTAGAATCGTGGTTCTAATCACTCGTAGAAATAGCGAGGTATTATTATGGACAAAGGGAAACCTCGGGAGGTTCCGTAAAAAAAGGACCCGGCGTTTGGAGTCCTATATGGCTTTTCAGTCTGGAAGGATGCGCCGGGTAAAGGGGACAAATACGAAGAAGAATTAGAAGTAAAGCTCTATTCTTGCGAAGTATATTTCGCCTGCACGGCGATTCATCATTTTATCGATAAAAGGCAAGCGTACAGCCGCAGCTGTACGCTTGCACTTTTCTTATCCAACGGCGATCACGTCCTGACTGCCGCTGCCGAGATCCACTAGTTTCTGAAATTTTGTCCATTTCAAAATTTTCAGAACACGGAGGACTTAAATATGAAGAAGCGAGATGCATACCATCCCGACTACTTGACCATGTATCCCTGCCTGAAGGAGCGCCCGGACATTTTGAAGTTCCTGAAACAATGCGACCGAAAGCAGGAGTATCTGGAGTACGATTTGAAGGTAAATCGCACTCGAACGAACAAAAGGACAATGGAAACCGTGATCTGGCCGCAGAGAGAGCTTTCCTACGAACACCTCTTAGAGGAGCACCAATTTGCTCAACAGGAGCCTTCTCCGGAGGAGACCTTGCTTCATGAAATCGAGTTGGAAAATCTGCGCTGCGCGGTAGAACGACTGCCAAACGATGAGAGGCTTCTCCTTCATTTGCGGTACTGGTGCGATTTCAGCCAGGCGGAAATCGCCCGACACCTTGGCGTAACGCAGCAGAGCGTCAGCTATCAGGAGCGGTGTATTCTGAGGAAATTAAAAAAACTTCTGAAGAATTGAAAATTCTTTTTGTAGAAATGCGTCTGTGGCGGGTACTTAAGTGAAGGGATGAAATACTCTTCTCCCTGCCGGTCAAAGCGGCAGGTTTTGCTCTTTGAAAAATGCCGAGACCATGCGGCCATATCCGGCGACGAATAACGTCGGCTGACGGCCCCCTGACGAGGGGGAACAGCGATGCGGCGGGTGCGCGAAGACCACCTGCATCGGACAATCGTCCGATGTCAATGAACGGCCTTTTAAGGTGCAGAGCGATACTCACCCAGCCAAAAGCAGATGCGGCGATCTGTCTTGCAATGATCCCGTCAGCCCTGAACAAACAGCCTGTCCAGCCACAGATGCAAGCAATGGGGGCAGCTCGGAGAGATCCTCGGGAGGTGAGAGTCCTGTTGGGCGCTGCCAAGCGCCGGTTCGTTCAGCCGCCTAACAGTCCGGGAAGTAGTGTCGAATAGGACTGAGCAAAGACAAATTTCAGAAACGGCGAGGGCCGCTCCATATCCGGTTATAGCAGTATGCTTCCAACCAAGACAGGAGCGGCCCTCTGTTCTTTTTCCCTTAATGTGCTATATTTTTTAAATAGATCTTATTTTGCGAGGGGGAGGTTATTCAGTGAGAAACTACAGTTTAAACCCTACGGAGGAAAACGCGTATAAACTACTGCGGGAAAATCCTATACAACGAAATGAATATGTGTTCCAATTTGTCCGGCTGTTGACACATATGGAGGATAATTGCTATTCCGTTGCGCTGAATGGGGATTGGGGCAGCGGTAAGACCTTTTTTGTGAAACAGGTCAAGTTGATCTTGGATGCGCACAATCCGCAATTTCGTATGGAAGATGAAACTCGCAGAGAAATTCGGACATTGTATAAAGCAGACGAAAAGCCAAACTCCTATGCTACCGTATATTATGATGCATGGACCTATGACAACCATGACGATCCGATTTTGTCGCTGGTTTATGCTGCCAGTCAAAAGTGGGCAGAAAGCTGATTTAAGCGATAGTCCATCTCATGTACTCGAAGCAGCTGCCGCCGTTTTTTTGATGCGTTTACAGGGAAGAATTTAACCTCCTAGTCAAAGGCCTTGGAAAGGTGGAAATCAAGGATCGCCTTTCAGAGATCGGGGATACAGAAGAACTGAAAAGCAAAATACATGAGTTTATCGACACGCTCACCGCAGAAAAGGCAAACCGGTTAGTGTTTTTTATTGATGAGCTGGACCGATGCAAACCCGACTATGCGATACGCTTTTGGAGCGTATCAAGCATTATTTCGACGATGAGCGTATCACCTTTGTATTTTCAGTAAGCCTTACGCAACTGCAATGGACGATACGGAATTATTATGGCAATGGATTTGATGCTACAAAATATTTGGACAAGTTTTTTGACCTTCGTGTTTCAATTCCAAATGCCGACTACGAAAGATTCCTTCGAGATCGACTGGAGATTGGCTCGGATGAAACCGCAGGCATTGTTTGCCATGAGGTTGTACGGCAGTTTAACTTTTCGCTTCGGCAAGCTGAGCGATATGCACGGCTGATAAAAATTGCTGAACCACAATTTGATTGGCTGCGTAGGAGCACAAGTTTTGACCTTGATAGAGCCTTTACGGCAAGTTATATTATTCCAATCATCATAGGACTTCAGATGTATGATTTGGATATGTACCACCGATTCGTAACAGGAAACGACTCCACCCCAATGAAAAAATCCTTATGGGAATAGGCATACTTGAATGTACTCCGTTCTTAGCCAGGAAGAATCTCTCATCCATAATGGTGAAGATATCGAGATACGCGATGAATCGGGCGTAAACCTTGTGAAAGTTGCAGATAGACTGGAGGAAATCTATCAGGCAATATTCGGAAGAAAAGATGTCTTTGGAGATCGAACAAAGTATATAGGAATGATGCGATTTACAGACAGAACAAGATCATATGTCGAGGGCATCACAGCAATGCTTTTCCCTGGTGCGAATTATAACTAAAAGACACATAACGAGAACTCCCAAACTCGCTTGTAAAGTGAGCTTGGGAGTTCTTGCTATAACAAGTTGGGTCACAAAAGAAGTGTGATACACTTTCAGCAAAGGTAAAATCTATCGTTTTATCTCTGAGCCAGCAAATGTGTTTTCAGCAGCGCGTTTTGCAGCGCTCTATGATCCTCATGCGACTGCCACCAGCAGGGCTGGAGAAAGTCCAGCGCCTTTTCCGCCCACCGGTAATCCTCGCGCCGAAGGTCACCCTCGCGGCGCTGCGCTGGAATTTTTCGATTCTGCTCCCCGTACGGCGCGATCAACGCTGTCGCGGTTTAGGTACAAATCCAAAAAGCCGCACACGATCGCGGCCTCCTCTGTCGTATAAAACATTCTTCTTCCTCCAATCACAAACGCGTTCCATTGTAGCATAACGTACGCACTTTTGAAACTGACTGTTTCCACAAGATTCCCACAAAAGTTTTATACAAACAGTTGTTCGATTTTAGCCATTGTGATATACTGGTAGACACTAAAAACGAGGAGGTGCGCCATGCAGCGGACATATATCGCTATTGACTTAAAATCGTATTACGCGTCCGTCGAATGCATGGAGCGCGGGCTTGACCCGATGACGACCAATCTGGTCGTGGCAGACCTCAGCCGCACGGAGAAAACCATTTGTCTCGCGGTATCGCCTTCTTTGAAGACCTACGGAATCCCCGGCAGAGCGCGACTTTTCGAAGTAGTCGAGCGCGTCAAAGGAGGTCAACGCCGAACGGCAGCGCAAAGCGGGCGGCAACCTCTTTGAGAAAAGCTGTGACGCCCGTGAGCTTGCGGCTGATCCTTTACGTGCGGTTGGGTATCTTGTCGCACCGCCGCAGATGGCGAAATACATTCAAATCAGCACGCAAATCTACAATGTCTACCTCAAATACATGCGCCCGAGGACATCCACGTCTACTCCATTGACGAGGTGATGATGGACGTGACCAGCTACCTCGAAACCTACAATATGACGGCCCGCGAACTGGCGAAGGCCATGATCCTCGATGTGCTGCGCACCACGGGCATCACGGCCACGGCGGGCGTCGGAACAAATCTCTACCTCTGTAAGGTCGCCATGGACATCATGGCAAAGCACGTTCCGCCTGATGAAGACGGCGTCCGCATTGCGGAGCTTGACGAAATGAGCTACCGCAGACAGCTCTGGGAGCACCGTCCGCTGACGGACTTTTGGCGCGTCGGAAGGGGTTACGCCAAAAAGCTCGAGGCCATCGGTATCTACACCATGGGCGACATTGCAAAATGCTCCATCGGCAAGCCGAACGAATACTACAACGAAGAGCTGCTCTATCAGATGTTCGGTATCAACGCGGAGCTGCTCATCGACCACGCCTGGGGCTGGGAACCGTGCCGGATGCAGGATATCAAAAGCTTACCGGCCGGAGACGAACAGCATCAGCTCCGGGCAGGTTTTGCAGTGTCCGTATCCGTATGACAAGGCTCGCCTCGTCGTACGCGAGATGGCGGAAGCTGTCGCAATGGACCTGCTCGAAAAACGTCTTGTGACTGACCAGCTTACGCTGACGGTCGGCTACGACATTGAAAACACCGCAGGCGGCAATTTCCGCGGCGAGATCGTGACTGACCGCTACGGCAGGAAAATCCCCAAGCATACACACAGTACAGCGAATTTACCACGCAAGACGTCCTCTGCGCGCGCAGCATCATGGATGCGATTCTCGATTTATGACAGGGAAGGTCAACCCAAGCTGTCCGTCCGCAGGATTACCATCACCGCGAATAAGATCGTGAGCGAGGACGATGTCCCACAGAAAGACGAAGTGCCGGTGCAATTCAACCTGTTCGACGATATCGCGGCGCAGGAACAGCAGCGCAAGAACGAGGAAAACAGATTGGAACGCGAGCGCAAGATCCAGGAAGCGATGCTGGGCATCAAGAAAAATTCGGCAAGAACGCGATTCTGAACGGCGGGAGCTATTTAGACGGCGCGACCGCCCGAGAGCGCAACGGGCAGATCGGAGGGCACAAGGCATGAGCGGTAAATACGGCGATATTATCAATCTTCCGCATCCGACCTCGCTGAACCATCCGCGCATGTCGCTGCATGACCGCGCGGCGCAGTTTTCTCCTTTCGCGGCCCTCACCGGCCACCACGCTGCCATCGCGGAAACAGGTCGGCTGACGGACCGGCGCATTGATCTTGATGAGAGCGAGATCGCGCGCGTCGACGCAGCGCTGCAGCACCTTCAAGAGCTGCTTCCGGGAGGCCAACAGTGTCCATCACCTACTTCGTGCCGGACGAACGAAAGAGCGGCGGCAGCTACCAGACCGTCACCGGCGAGGTCAAGCGTATTGATGCGGTCAGTGGGATGATTCAAATGACGGACCGGAGAGAGATACCGATCGAGGATGTTTTCAGCGTCACAGCTGAGAGTGTGTGATTTGATACGCAGAACATTTCAAGGAGGTTGTGTAATGCTTAGTTCGGATTTACCTATCGCAAAGTTGGAGGAAGACGAGCTGAACCGAGGCTCATTTGCAGAGAGCCTTGCAAAGACTTTAGTGCAGTATTCGTTCCCATCGTCTCTCACGATTGGTTTATATGGCGAGTGGGGAAGCGGTAAGACATCACTGCTGAATATGGTCTTTGAAAATGTAGAGCAAATCGATGACGGCGTGGTTGTTCTCAGATTTAATCCATGGCTATGCTCCGATTCGAAGCAACTTGTCACGCAGTTTTTTAAGCAGATGGCAACGGCAATCAAGCTCAAAAATAAAAGGCTGAAAAAGTATGGGAATTGATTGACCAGTATGCGGATGTATTCGATGCGACGAGCCTTATTCCGGTTGTAGGAGGAGGAATTGCCGCGTTTTTTTAGGGCTATTGCAAAAAGGCAGGAAAAAAGGTTGAAAAGCGCACAAAAGACTTGCAGGAGAGCAAAATCAGATCATCGAAAAGTTAAAAGATGAAAAGATGAAGATTATTGTTTCCATCGACGATATAGATCGACTTTCTGAGGAAGAGATCGTAGCAGTTTTTCAATTGGTCAAATCATTGGCAGATTTTCCCAACACCATATACGTCTTAGCTTTTGATTATGATGTTGTGGTTCGTGCGCTCGGAAAAGTGCAGCATGGTGATGGCAAGGAATATTTAGAGAAAATCGTCCAAGTGCCGTTTGAGATTCCAGCGCCGAATATTGATGATATCCATGAAGCGCTTTTTTTCAAAGTTAAATGGGATTCTCGGCGATATTCCGGAAGAGGATTGGGACAAGGAGACATGGGGTGAATTGTTCCAGCAGGGAATCAAAACTACATTGGGGATCGATACGAGATGTGATTCGGTACACGAATGTATTCTCGCTCAAATATGAGCTTTTGAAGAATGAGACAAGTGCTGCTGATTTGCTGGGGCTTACATGTCTGCAAGTATTCGAGCCGACAGTTTACTCAAAACTGCTGAGTTATAAGGATATACTATGCGGGAGAGGCGCAGCTTCTCACATGAGCGCCAAAAAGAGGCGGAAGAGAAAGTCGAACGTGCGATTAACAGAATAGCTCCGGATGACGGAAGCGTTACAGATTTAGAAGCAGCAAAGAATATACTTGGCACTCTATTTCCGGGAATTAAAACGAATATGAGGTGGTTGTATGGCGTTGGGAGAGGATACCCCATAGAGATTCCATTATAAGAAATAGTATTGCTGCTCCAGAATGCTTCGACAGGTACTTTGCATTGACGCTTGAGAATGGAGCAATTCCCACTGCTACAGTTAGACGTATGGTTTTTGAATCGAGCGAAAGTGAGCTTGCAGAAGAAACTATAAATCTATCATGAGGGGAAAATCGTGCGCCTTCTTGAAGCGATAGCGGTGTACGCAGGGGACGGAGGCAGACGAAGCATTGACGCGGAAAGGGCATCTATAATTATCAAAGTTCTTTCTTGCAATTGGAGCTCCTTTGAGGTTGAGGATGAGGGCTTTTTTGCAGTTCCGTTTGCATGGAGGCTTTTGTATTGTGTTGATCCGTTATTAAAAAGGATGGATTCGGAAGCAAGAGCTTCTCTGATGTGCTCAATTTTTGAAAACGAAAGGTCCAGGTATCGACAGTGGCTTTGTTGCTGCAAGATTTCGAAAACCAACTTGGCCGATGTGCAGAAAATGCCAGAGAGTCTGCTGATGCAGTATTGCCCTTGATGCGGTCCTAAAGCTGGAAGCAATCTTTAAGGAGCGCGCGGTGAAGGCAATTGATTCAAAAGTGGTATTGAGGCAATATCACGGGCTGAGATTTTTGTGGCTGCTTGGACAGATTGATCCAGAGACCGCTGCGGATAAAAAGAAATCAATGGTTACAGATGATGTTTCCCTTTGTGAAGATTATAGATGAATGTACTTCTCGTGGAAGTGTAGCGGTGAGAATAGTTGCGAAAACGAGAACGTTGGATCGGGATAGACTTAGTGAGTTTGTTGATCTCGGTGAGGCGTACCAGCGAGTCAAGAAGTTTGCAACAGAAAATCAATTTTTCGATCTTCCTCGGGATGAGCAGATGAGCGCTGTAGCATTTATCCTCATTGTGGAAAGAGGACCTGTTGAGTCGTCATTGAAGGACTGCATAGCAGAGGACGCCATCATGAAGGCCTTGGGATCAGATGGGGAGCAAAATAGAGACAGATGATACCAAACGAGACTAAAAGTAAGGCGGCATAGTAACAACGATAGAAGCGTGTTGAGAACACCCTGAGCCCATTTGACAAACGGGCTCGGGTGTTCTCGTTACCAAAATCAAAAAGGAGGACTTCAAATGAATCCCAACGCAGATTATCTTGGCATCGTCACCCTGCTCCGCGGTCTGCGGGAGCGCGGGGCTTGTCAGCGGCAGCGAAGCAAAAAACGCCGCGCGTCTGATGGTACAGCTTGGCGCGGACATCATTATTTCTCTGATTTCTCGCTTTTGGGTATAGCTATTCCGGATGCTTCATGGTATTGTGTGTTGCTGAAAAAGGAGGTGTCAGCGCAATGAACGACAGCGAGAAAATCACAGGCTCTCGCCCTGAAGCCGAAGCCGCGGATCATCACCATCCCTGCCACCGGGCAGGATTCACGCCCCCTCCGGGTGGCGGCATACGCCCGCGTCAGCTCAGACTCCAACAATCAGCTCCACTCCTATGCAGCCCAGACCGCTTACTTTGCAAAGCTCATCAACAGCAATCCAAACTGGATATTTGCAGACATCTATGCCGATCAGGGCATCACCGGCACATCCGTCGAAAAGCGAGATGACTTCCTGCGGATGATGGAAGATAGCCGCAGCGGCCGTATTGACCGTATTCTTGTCAAATCCACCTCTCGCTTCGCACGCAACACTAAAGAAAGTCTGGAGGCCGTGCGAGAACTGAAGTCTCTCGGTGTCAGCGTCTACTTCGAGGAACAGAACATCGATACCGCACAAGCCACCGGCGAAGCCCTCACCGCAGTATTCTCGGCGCTGGCGCAAAAGAGAGTGAAGCCATCTCAGAGCGAATGCGTCACAGCTATCAGATGCGGATGCAGCGCGGCGTCTTTCTACCCGCTGCGCCCCCTACGGCTACCGGCTGGTCGATAACCAACTGGAAGTCATTGAGGACGAGGCCGTTGTCATCCGGCGATCTTTGACCGCTACCTCTCCGGCATCAGCATGGAGGATATCGCAAAAGGAGATCACGGCGCGGGGTATCCCTACCAAGCAAAAAATACCCCCTTCTGGCAGGTTCGCAGTATCCAGTATATTCTGCGCAATGAAAAGTACATCGGGAACTCGCTGGTACAGAAGACCTACGCCACGGTCACGCTCCCCCACCGGAAGAAAGAGAATAAGGGCGAGGAGGATCAATACCTCATTGAAGAAACCCATCCGCCTATTGTCAGTCAGGAGGTGTTCGACAAGGTCCAGCAGCTCTTATCCCGAAAAAGCGCTTTCATTCCGCCTCGAGCCAGTGCTTCCCACCCGTTCTCCTGCAAGATCGTGTGCGGACACTGCGGAACGATCTGCAAGCGAAAGGTATGCCGCGGCACCGCCTATTGGGTATGTCAGACGCATGAGAAAAGCGCTGGAAGCTGTCTCACTATGCAAACTCCCGAATTGGAGATCACAGAAGCCTTCCTCCGCGTATACTTCCGTCTCAAGCGGTACGGGGAGGAAATTCTCACACAACTCATCCAAGCGCTCCAGACTGCCAAGACCGGAAGACTTCTCTGGAGTGAGGATATCATTTCACTCAACAAACGAATCGCAGATATTGCAAGTCAGGAACGATTGCTGGCCCAGCTCAAACAGCAGACCATCGTCCATCCTGACATTTTTTTATATCCCGCAGCAATCAACTGGCCGAACAGCGCCGCGAGGCAAAGCTGAAGAAATCCCGCATACTGCGCGCCGAGGACGATCAGACGATCCAGCGCACGCAGGAACTTCTGGACATTCTGGAAGATGGGCCGGATTTGCTGACGACCTTCGATGAGGCACCGTTCAGCGAATTGGTTGAGACGATCACCATTCAGGATAACAGCACAGCAATCTTCCGGCTCATCAACGGGCTGGAACTTCCCGAACACTTTGAAAGGAGAAAATAACGACATGGCATCCAAGCGAAAAATGGTCTTCGGCTACCGCATGGAGTTTGGGGATATCATCCCTCCCCCAATGAAGCAGAAACGGTGCAGTACATCTATGCAACGTACCTCACCGGTGCATCCTTCCGGCATCTCGCAAAGGAACTCGATAAAAGGGATGTTCCTTACGATGCAGGCAAACACTGGAACGTAAACATGGTGGCTCGAATTTTGGAAGACAGCCGCTATATCGGAACGGAGGTCTACCCGCACTCATATCTGCGGAGCAGCTTCAAGCAGTGCAGGAGCGTCGAAAGCAGAAACGCTCTATCCCCTCTCGAACCCCCGCGCAGGCTGAACTTTACAGGCTGTGCGGCGGCACCGTACCCGACAGCGTTGCGCGAAAAGTCCTCAAGATACTGAATCAGATGGTCGACGATCCGCAGCTCATCAAGATAGAGGCATTCGGTGTTCCCAGCACAGAAGATATTCGGCGGCTCCGGCTGGAGCTGGACAATCTTCTGCATACGCCGCCCGTGGATGAAGAAGTCGCGCGGCAGAAAGCGATGGAGCTTGCGGTCTTGACCCTTATAAGCGTCCAGATGGAAGAATACGAAGCCCACCGCCTCCGCAGCATTCTCGGGCGGCGGTCAAAGATGGTCGAACTGGACGCAGAACTGCTGCGGCAGGGAGTTGGAAGCGTCGAATGTCAGGGCAACGATGTGCGCGTCCATCTGAAAAATGGTCAATGCCTGGAAGCATAGACCATCCCCGCGATTGACGAAAGGAGCGTGACAGCTCATGGCAGAGCCTCGTCCGGAAAGAAAAATCATTATCATTCCGGCGAAAAAGGAATCTCCGCAGGAACAGGCAAAGAAACGAAATCTGCGCGTCGCCGCTTACTGCCGCGTATCCACCGGCGATGAGGAGCAGCTGACCAGCTATGAGAACCAGAAAGCCTTCTACACCGAGAAGATCATGAAGAATCCTGATTGGACGATGGTGGACATCTTCGCGGACGAGGGCATCACAGGAACCTCCACCTGCCGGCGCAAGCAGTTCCTTCGCATGATCCGCCAATGCCGGCAGGGCAAGATCGATATGATCCTCGCCAAGTCTGTCTCCCGCTTCGCCAGAAACACGCTGGATACCATCAGCTATACCCGTGAGCTGCGAAGTCTCGGCATCGCCGTGATCTTCGAGGAGCAGAACATCAACTCCATTCATCCGGAAAGTGAGTTCCTCATTGCGCTCCACGCCGCCTTCGCTCAATCCGAGAGTGAATCCATCTCTGCCAATGTCCGCTGGGGCAAGCGTCAGTCCATCAAGGACGGCAAGGTCACATTCCAGTACAAGACCATGCTGGGCTACGAAAAAGGGCCGGATGGCGCCCCGTGGTCATCCCCGAAGAAGCCGAAATCATTTGCCGAATCTTTGAATGGTACCTTGCCGGAAGAAGTGTCCAAAACATTCGACAGGCGCTGGAGACCAGTGGTGTCCGCAACGCTGCCGGAACAACGGAATGGACTACCAGCAACCTGCGCGCCATCCTCACCAATGAAAAATATTGCGGAGACGCCCTGCTCCAGAAAACCTTCGTTAAGGACTGCATCAGTAAAAAGCAATATTGAATACAGGGCAGCTTCCCAAGGTCCTCATTCAGGACAACCATGAAGCTATCGTCAGCCGCGAGATGTTCGATGCCGTACAGCTTGAAATTGCGCGGCGCCGTGCGCAGGATGGGCGCACAAAAAGCGCCCCTACCGGACGCGGCAAATTCAGCGGCAAGTACGCACTCAGTGGACTGCTGTTCTGCGCGGAATGCGGCACAGCCTACCGACGCGTCGTATGGACACAGCACGGCGAAAAGCGCGCGGTATGGCGCTGCACGAGCCGCCTGGACTATGGAAAGAGATACTGCCTGCATTCTCCGACGCTGGACGAGGGGCCTCTCCAACAGGCCATACTGAGCGCCGTCAATTCTGCCATGTCCGATCACGGCACTCTGACCGCACAGCTCATCGACGCGATGGAGCAGGAGCTTGCCCCTATCCCCGGCGAGAGCATGAGTCTCGGAGATATTGACCGAGCCATGGAAGGCTTGGGACAGCAATTCAACGATCTCTTGCGAAAAGCCGCCGATGCGAATAACGCTGACAACTACACTGCACAGTTCCAATCCATCTCCACGGCAATGGCAGAGTTCAAGCGCCGCAAAGCCATGATTCTGCAAATTCGTCAGGAACAGGAGCAGACAAACCGCCGTGTGCAGGCGGTCGCGTCGGTGCTGAAAACTGCGTCAAGTGAGCTTACGGAATGGGATGATAATGTGGTCTATCAGCTCTTGGAGAAGGTCACCGCCCTGTCCCGAGAGCGCATTCGTGTGACGCTGCGGGATGGGCTGGAAATCGAGCAGACTGTGGAACAGCCCAAAAGGAGAAAAATTCGCATGTTTTATATGACTGGCGACACTCATGAGAGCTCCCCCCTTCCGGCTGGAACACTTTGCGGAATGAGTCGGGATGACGAAGGATAAATAAGCCGTTCAGCACAAAAGCGCGGCAAATTGGCTCCACACAGTTATCCAAATACAAAGCGGAGTCGAAATAACTCCGCTTTGTATTTGGGATGCCTTATACTTTCTGCAAGTGCGCAATTTGAACACTTACATCAATTTTCCCAGAAACGATGTTAAGAGTACGATATTGCTGAGCCTTTTACCATTAGTTATCTGCTGCAGCAAGCGTTTTATTAGCCACAGCTAAACAGAGAACCGGTGAAACCTGGCTCATCTGATCTTTTGCGTGTCAGCCAATGTTTGATGTCATGTTCTACTTGCATTTCGTATCTCTGAAAATTCATTTGGGTCCTGCATTACTGTCTGCCATGCGTCAAGGATCTCAGATTGCGTTTCGATAAAATGAATTTTCATCAAAGTACTTGCTAATGCCGCAGCCTCTCTACGAATATTCCCTTTTCTGAGGCAGATGAAATCGTATCGTCTTCTGTTATTACCGTCTGCGGCAAAAGTTGCTCAAGGCCCAATAATATCATCTCAGACACGTCTTTTAAGAGTTCTGCTTGATGTTCTGCGACTGCTCTTGCCGTTTGTAAAGGCGTAGGCCAGTCCTTTGGGGACCCCCCCATACAATATGCTGAGCCATGATTGCAATGCCCTCCCGAAGCTCTGTTGTATCCAACAGAGGCGGCTTAGCATATTGGACTGCTAGTGCAATCATAGCATATCCTTGAAAGATACATTCCATATCCGTGGACCGTAGACACTTTCCCAAGTTATCCTTAGCAGAAAAAAGGACGGCACAAAATGCGACCCACATGCTTTTCAGTCCGTGATGGTTAACCCTGTATGTTCGCAGATATTCATAATGGCCTCCATCGCGGCCTTATCCTCCACGGTTGGATTCCAACTGCTTTTTACGAGCTGTCAATAGCCATAGCATTTTTGCGCTATTGTACAAAAGGGTCATGCTCGAGTTGTTTATGCCGCCAAAATCATATCCGCTCGAAGTGTGCTTACTAAAGGGAGCTCATTCGACTCTTCATCACAATAAGAATGCGAGATATCTGCTCAGGTGAAAATGCATCTCTATCTGCAAGGACAAACTTTATTGTTTCCTGAAGATCAATTTTATCATTAGGTATATGTAATTCGCCATCGCTGCGACCACAAAGCTTCTCCGTTAATATATCACTAAGTATCTTTCTTTCGTCTACACCTTCTGGAGATGGAAAATCCAAGCAAAAGTGTCTGAGACCACTCGTGAGGAATGCAAAGCTTCCCTTCACTCCACAGCAAATTACCTAACTTCATTTTTGCTGTTTAGTCAAAAAGGCCATGACAATAGCATAAAAGCAGATGATCTATAATCGTGCGTCCAGCCTCTTTTGAGGGGCAAGAATCAAGCAAAGTCTCTATCTCTTGGGTAATATCAGATATGTTTTCACACTGCTCCGAAGTAGATGGGACATATTCCAATGGGTCTGGAAAATAGTGAGATGCGCGACTGTCTTCTGCTTCTATAAGCGGAAAATGTGCCAACCGGAGAATTAACTGCTCTTCGATCTGAATCCGAAAGGATCGAATCAAGCGTTCCGCAAGAGAACCTGCTTGTTGGTAGCAGAGCTTTTAGGTGAACCGTATATCTGTTCCAATAAATTCAAAAGTTCATTTAGCATGGTAACAGAACATTTAGTGCATAGCTCTGATAATAGTTCCGGCAAACATCTGCAGCAAGTCTTGCAAAGCTGTTGCGATAGAACCAGTCCTCCACAGAAAGCTCACTCTCTGTGCGATGAATCGCATCCAAATAGAACCTACACACAGAGTCCGCCCTCGCTCTGAGACCATGAACTAAGAACCCCGCGGGTAATCGCCTTATCAACGGATTTAGGTTCATCACAACGTACTATTAGATGAATTGCCCATAGCGGCATATACTGCGCAATACGTTCTGCTGCGCCACATGCCGCTTTTTATTGGAGTGTACACTGCGAATAAAGAAAGGCATTCCGGTTTCTCTCGGAACCTAAGAAAAGAAAACGCCAGCATACGCTCCTTATCTTCATTCCACTGTGTGTTCGATCTATTGCACCAAAATCAAAAGTTGATTCTGAATGATGATTGCAAAACGGTTCCCACTTTGCTTCTAACTGAGAAACATAATAAGCGTTCTGCTCTTCCCATGAAACACGATATTTTTATGGAGAGTCAAATGTCTTTCATCAGATGGGTCCACTTTTGATGAATCATTATCACTTACAAAGCGGCTTGACAGTGCTTGAGCAATAAATCCTTGCAGGCTCATCATAGCACTTTTCTAATGACAGGTCATACAAATCGGGTTTTGACTGATGTGATAGCCGCCTCCGTATATTCAAAATTGCATTTTGCAGAAGTTCACGAGCCGAAACGCACTCTCCATACTCAGCCAATATCGAGGCCTTCCGCAATACCCAAAGCGGCATATCGTTAGAAACTATCCAATCATTCAATTGCTGTTTCAGCTTTTGAAACTCGTATCGATAAAAAGAGAAAAGGCATTCTTCCCACTTGAGCTGATGGAGTTGCTGCGAAGTAAGCACGTTTTTGATCAGTGGAAATTACATTGTGAGCAGTATCCCATTCATCCCACGCCCCATATTCTCTGAAAGTACGAAGCATAGACAGCCGAATAGAAATTATAGCCTCATTACACTCATTACTGTGACGTGCTAAAATTTCCTTGTAGTTCTTTATATCTGGAGTAAATAGCGGAAGTAGAGCCTTCGTCCTTAACCAATCGTATTCATATAAATAGTCTATTTCATAAGTTGGGTTTGGCTTTTCTTGATTGCAATGATCGGATAAGATAAGTGAAAAGCTCTGGACAACTTTGCGCAAATAGGGGAGCCTTTCTCCTGGCAATGTCAGTAGATTTGGGCAGTTCTTGTGGTTCGTTTTAAGTGTTGGTAAAGCTTGCTCTATCGTTGTGCTCTGGGGGTGCCGTTGTTCTGGAAGCTTGAATGCCCACTTCAATCCTATTTCGTTCGATGCCCGCCATTGCTTAATGAGATAATCAATGCACTCATAGATGAGAGCAGGTTGTTTATCCGGGAACATTTCAGAAAGATCAACTGCGATTACATTTTTCGGCGAAGCCATTCTCTTCTGGCCTCAGACGGAGCACGATGAAGTAAAAGAGAAAGCCCATGAATATCCGCAAGCCTACAGATTACAGCATCCTATTTTCCGAACTGGACAGACTTATGGCTGAGCAGCTTTCACAGATGAATTTGTACTGCGAGACTGGTCGGCTGGTCAGCAGCAGAGCGGAAAAAGGTGCGGCTGTTGCAGCGTCCGAGTACCTGCAAATGACCTATCCTGCGGTCGAGGGCTTTTCTCCCCGCAACCTGTGCCGTATGCGCGCGTTTTACGCAGCCTACGAAGAATCCCCTGAAATCATGAGGCTGGCGATGCACCTCGGCTGGACGCAGAATGTGGCGATTTTAGAGTGGTGCGGCAGCAGCGAGGAACGGGCGTGGTACATCCACGCCGTGCTGCGCTTCGGATGGAAGAAAGGCAAACTACTGGAAGCCATAGAATCTCAGGTATGGCTGCATTCTTCTCTCGACGAACAGATGGTTTCCTGCTATACTGAGGAAAAAGAAGTAACGCAGGAGAGCGAGAGCGATGAAAAAGATACTCTTTGTGTGTCACGGCAATATTTGCCGCAGCCCAATGGCCGAGTTCGTGATGAAGGGTTTGGTCAGGAAGGCGGGGCTGGCGTCACAATTCTATATCGAGTCGGCGGCAACCAGCCGGGAGGAGATTGGCAATCCGGTCTATCCCCCGGCGCGGCGCAAGCTGGCGGAGCATGGGATATCCTGCGACGGCCACGCGGCGCGGCAGCTCACCAATGCCGACTACGAGAACTACGATTTGCTGATCGGCATGGACAGCGCAAACCTGCGGAATATGCACCGCATCTGCGGCGGCGACCCGGACGGCAAGCTGCACCTCCTGATGTAACTTGAACCTCCGCTGCTATGTAGTGATCGAGCTAAAGACCGGCGAGTTCAAGCCGGAATACGCCGGGCAGCTCAACTTCTACCTTTCTGCCGTGGATGGTATCCTGAAAAAGAGCAGGACAATCCCTCGATTGGTCTGCTGCTCTGTAAGAGCAAGAACGACCTCGTGGCCGAGTATTCGCTCAAGGACATGAGCAAGCCCATCGGCGTCAGCGCCTATCAGATCACCAGCAACTTGCCGGAAGAACTGGAGCGCCAGCTACCGTCTGTGGAGGATATCCAGAAGGGATCAGAAATTAAAATATAGGGGGCAAAGAGAATTTACCAATACATCTGGCACAACTCATTGTTTCCCATATGTAGATATTGACACAGCATTGATTTGATGTCGCCAAGAACTAACAAGCTTGTTGAAATAGCTGGTTTTTTATTGAATCTCATTTTGAAATATAGCATAATTAGACAACATAGGACGAGGTATCAAAAAAAGAATCTAAGGAGAGGGATATAATGAGATTACATGAAGTCATTTTAAAGAATTTCAGAGGTTACTATGGAGAAACAAGAATAGCAATTAGTGATTTAACAGCCTTGATTGGAAAGAATGACGTCGGAAAATCTACTATCCTTGAGGCGCTCGATATATTCTTTAACCAGTCAAAAATTGATGCTACAGACAAAAATATCTTTCATGTAGACGAGGAAACTGTAATCGGGTGTGTTTTCAATGATCTCCCTGCTGAAATTGCATTAGAAAATGCGACAACCTCATTCTCCAAAGAATACCTGCTTAATCAAGAGGGAAATTTGGAAGTCTTGAAAAATACTCTTCTAACGGCAAACCTACTATTTGGATGCGCTAACCATCCATCAAATGATGGATTTAATGATTTGCTATTAAAAAGAATAATGAATTGAAAAATGATGATTCGGGCTGCGCACTTGGAAGATAGTGTAAATCTATCTATTAATTCAGCCATGCGTGCTGCACTATGGACGTCTTTAGGCAATGCCATTACCTTCGGAACAAAGGAAATTAGTGCAGATCAAGCCGATGAAAAGAAGTTATGGCCTAAAATTGAGCCGCTTCTTCCTACCTACCGACTATTCAAAGCTGATAGGCCGAGTTCTGAAGATGACAAAGAAGCGCAAGATCCCATGCAACATGCAATGAAAGCCGCTCTTGAAGAGCAATCGGAGCAATTGACCGCCATTGCTAACGAAGTACAGAGAAAAGTTTCGGAAGTTGCTACAAATACCATTCAAAAATTAAAAGAATTCGACCCAGATCTCGCTGCAACGCTAACCCCACGATTCAAGAAAGAGCCCACGTGGGAAAAGGCATTTTCTTTTTCCTTAACAGGAGATAATTCTATCCCATTGAATAATCGTGGAAGTGGAATTCGGAGGCTGGTACTTTTCAGTTTCTTTAGAGCCACAACGGAATCCTCACTCTTTGAAGGGAAAAGCATTATCTACGCAATAGAAGAACCTGAAACTTCCCAACACCCAGATGCTCAAAGAATGATTGTGCGAACCTTACGCGAAATGACGGAAAAAAACGGGTGCCAAGTGATTATTACGACGCATGTTCCTGGGTTGGCAGGTTTTGCTCCCAATTGAAAGCTTGCGCTATATTACGAATGGTGAAGGCTATCCGGAAGTCGAGGTAGGTACTACTGATGGAGTATTACAGCGAATAGCCAATACTTTAGGAGTACTTCCAGATTTAACTCCTCCGTTGATGCCGCAGCATCACAATGTGAAAACTTGTGGTTTGCGTAGAAGGACCGAATGATGTTTCTTTTTTCTTACTAAAATTAGTCACATTGCACATCAAGAATATCCGGACATTATCGACTTGAACCTTTCACCTGCTGTAGTTGTTATTCCTTTAGGCGGAGGAGCTTTAAAAGAGTGGGTTAATCACAATTATTTGCAAAAACTTGGAACGCCAGAATACCACATATATGATAGCGATAATACTCACGCTCATGCCGCCACTCGCGATAGAGGCAAGCGAGGGGATGACGGTTCCGCTGGAAGAGAAACCACGAAACGAGAAAAGGAAAACTATATACACGCTGACGTTGTAAAAGAACTTTTTAATGTTGATATCGAGATAACTGCTACTATGGATGTGCCAACTGAAATTTCCACTTCGCTAAGAGAAACAAATCAGGAAGGCCCCCGTCCTGATACTGTAAAAAGAAACTAAATAGTATTGGTGCTGAAAAAATGACCATAGATCTGTTACATAGCAGAGATCCAGATGACGAAATTCTTGGCTGGCTCAGAGAAATTACCGCATTCGTTGGAGTATAGTTTCTACAAACATATCACTAAAAAGGAAATATCCAGATTGGTATAGCTTGCCAAAAAGCCACACCAATCTGGATATTTTAAGCGAAACGCTTAGAGTACCAAGGGGTGTGGCTTTTTGTATTTCTAAAATTTCACCATTTTTTCAATGGATATTTTCGGAGTTCCCCACAGACGGCAAAACGGAATGCTTGGCCGCCTCAAACGGTAGAGCTCTGTGACCTTGCCATAATAGACCCGGAGGAACTTATTCAAGCCTGCCACCATGGCAAGTTTACCGCATTTTCCCTTCACTGCGTTTTCTCAATGAACGTAAAAATCGGATCGTTTGCCGGTTTGTGCATCACATAGCTCTGCATGACTTCGTACCCGGTCTTACGCAGATAGCGATTTCCCCGCTTGGAGATATGCCGGTTATTCGCGCAGAATTTGCCGGACTGGTACGGCGGCGCATCGATGCCGGCGTATGCGATGAGAGCCCGCTTGCTGTGAAAGCGTCGGACATCTCCAATCTCCGCAATCAGACGCGGAGCCAATGTATCCCCGATGCATGGCATTTCGCGCACGAGAGAATATTCCGGCAGAGTCTTGGCGAGAGCCTGCATCTGTGTTAAAATAGCGTCACGGGACGCCTCCACTGTGCGGAGGACTCGTATCGCTTCCGTAATGACGATCTTCGTAGATGGTGCGTTGGGAAGCACAGGGATACCGTTTTGAGCTGTGGCAAAGATGAGCACTGCCATACGTTCGCAATTGCGGTATCCCTTTTTTTCAGCCCATTTGCAATAATCCTTCCGAAAGCGCGTTTCTCCCATTTCGAGGATGTGAGTGGTGTGACGATACCGCAAGACAAAGTCCGAAAGCTTGTGCCGCCCTGCATGGTCGCTCATGAGCTCCTGCATACCGGGCAAAGCCTGATCACAGAGGGCATTAAAATCAACCTTCGCCTTGATCAGCATGGAGGTCATCTGGTAATACTGCCGCGCCAGGAGTTGAAGCTCCCGATATGTATCCTCCGGCAGCTTGGTCGGTTGAAGCTCCTGCCAATAGGCCAGACCGTACAAAGCAATCTGCATAGCGTCGATTCGATCGGTCTTCACCTTGCGGATACTTTGTGAGCAAAACCGCTTCATCCGCAGCGAATTGACGACGGAGACGAATATTCCGTTCTCCAACAAAGCAGCCACCACCGGGCAATGGTAGCTGCCGGTGCTTTCCAAAACGACACGAACCTCTTCACCGCTGCTGCGCAGCAGCGATACGAGCTCCGACATTCCTTCCCTTGTGTGCTGAATTTCAAATGGAGCGTACACGATCTCTCCCCCCGGCTTCATTCCGCACACGGTGCTTTTTCCTTTGGACACATCGATCCCGATACTGAGCATGGGCATTCCTTCTTTCCTGATAAAATATTGCAATGCTTCCGCACCGGCTTATTACGATTCAATTTGGTTCGTGACGCGCACGCGGCATAGCCGGAGCAACCTGCTCAATCGAATCTTTATAACAAGAGGGCGGAGGACTGTTTACAGCTCGAGCGCTTGGCTCATCAAAGAGACCGTCCATCCATTGCCCTCCCATTATAACAAAAATAAGCATAGCTTCCGAGGCTTCATATGGTTATTCAAACTCTACCACCAACTCACCAGATGCGGTGTGGACTGCGTTATTCTGGCACCTTCAATCAAGTATATGAACATCCAGAAGCAACCGGTGAAGAATGCAAATTTGTTTGCGGAATGGCTGTTTGGGTTATTCAGACGGATGCGGTGTGGACTGCGTTAGATGCATCAGGAAAAAAACGGATCAAGACGGATCGCCAGACGCAGAAAACATTGCCAGACAGCTTGGCGTTTAGTCTGTATAGCCCCGTTTATGTCCCTACCACAGAAGATGATGCCGTGAAAGAATATATCCGTATGAGAGATGATATCAAGGCTGATCTGAAGCGTGTAAAGCAACAGATCATCGCATTCACTACTCGACACGGTTTGCTTTTGATGGAAAAGAGCTACTGGACACAGAAACACCTCAAATGGCTGGAGACACTCGTCTTTGAGCATCCTCTTTATAAAAACCCTTCAGGAATACTTGATTCTTTACTATATGCTGGATGAAAGTTGCGGTCTATGACACCCGAATCGAAATGTCCCATCTGGAGCACTATGAAGAAAATGTGCAGAAGCTCTGCTGCTTCCGCGGTGTTGCCGCTCATACCGCATTATCTTTGCTGGTTGAGGTAGGCGATTTCCAGCGTTTTCGCTCTGCCAAACACTTTGCCGCCTATCTCGGTCTTGTTCCCGGAGAACATTCCAGCTCTGATAAACAGATACGCACCAGTATTACAAAGGCAGGAAACACCCATTTACGGCGACTGTTGGTCGAGGCAGCTCAATCCTACAATCGAGGAGCCATTGGGAAAAAGAGTGCAGCGCTCAAGGCCAGACAGGGCGGCAATCCTGCCGAGGTCATCGCTTACGCGGATAAAAGCCAATGAACGCATGCAACGCAAATATTACCGCATCGCATTTAAGTCCAGGCACAATATTGCCAAAACCGCAATTGCGCGCGAACTGGCCTGTTTTTGTCTGGGGTATGATGACCGGAAACATTTCCAACGCGGCGTAGTATCCATTCCCTTGGGGAGGATATTACGTCTTGGAAACATGCGTCAAGGATGCTGCGCACCGCGTTTCGCGGCTTCGTCCTTGACCCAGTTCCCAATCCATAATAGAAAGTGAGCAAGGGATGGATTCGATTCAAGTCCCTCGGGCGAGGGCATTTGTGAGGAGCTGAGCACATGAATATGGTTCAGCTATCTACGTATTGACTATGATGGCACTTTCGTGATCCACGACTGAAGACAGTAGAGCTCCTGGCGGACCATTGACCTGTGGTAACCAATCCACGTATAACAGAGTGGCCAATGCCGGAATTCTGATCGTCTCAGCTCTTCTCACATGCCCTTGGACAAATATTTGCTTTTGGCAGGCAATTTTCTACTTGACAAAAGTCATTTCATAACAGTCAATAAAAGGAGCTGCGTCTCGATCAGGAGACGCAGCTCCCTTTTTCAATTCAAAACTTCCGAAACCGTTCCTTCATCTCATCGTCTGTGAATTCTCCGCGCTCCGCCTGTTCCAGTACCTGCATTGCTTGCGCAACGGCGGCGTTCCACTCGTCCACGCCAATCTTCCTCGGACCTTTCTCTGCTTCAGCCGATTATAAATTTACGGTCATATTCCACACGGGCCGGACTGCGGTTTGCCTTTGCCCTGCGCTTTTGCGGTGCGCTCCCACCTTCCGGCAGGTTCGCTCCGTCTCGCCGGGTGCAATATTGCCGCAGTAGCATGTGTTGTAGCCGGTCGGTCAGCAGAAAATACTTTCCACAGTTATGACACAGCCGCGGCGCGTTCCCGATCGCCAGCCCACGGTAGAACTCCGTTCTCAGAAAATCATGTAAATAGTGGAAGGTTGTCTTCTCTGCAACGAAAAACTCGCTCTCGTTTTCTTTCCGCATCATGGGAACGAAGTCGATCTCCACAGAGAACTTCTGGTCAAAGTCCTCGCCGAAAAGCAGCGCGCTCCCGTTCGGAGCATATCCGCGTAAAAGTGAGTACGCCGTTCCGTAAGCCGTGCTGTTTCTCCGCTCCAGCGGCTCAAAGTATTTCTCCGTCATGATCCTGAGCTGCAAACGAAGTGTCCGCACCCTGTTCGCAAAGTGTGCCAGATCGTCGATCGTGCGCTCGTATATCGCGCCCCTCCAGTGTATTTCCCTGCCTGTGCCCATTTCTCTTTCTGCTCGTAAAGTCTCTCCAGCAAATGATAGCTGAACTCCAGTGTCCATATTCAGGTCCCGGTACACCGGCATGGTGAAAGATAATATTCCAAACAGCGTTCAGCTTCTTCTGTGCGAAGGCAACAGCGCTGTTTGTCTTTTTTCGAGCAGCGCCTGCGCCGCGGGATGAACTCCTCCACACGGCGGTCGATCTCGTCGAGCACCTCTTCGTCCATGTTCGCGATATCCACACAGCACTGCCCAATGGGATAGCTCGTATCGCTTCGGAGGAACTTATTCAAGCCTGCCACCATGGCAAGTTTACCGCTCTTCCCCTCGCCGCGTTTTTCTCAATGAATGTAAAAATCGGATCGTTTGCCGGTTTTGTGCATCACATAGCTCTGCATGACTTCATATTTTTGTATGGAGGGTAAACTGCCTATGAAGGAAATCCCGATTTGGGAAAAGAGCAATCTGAGCTTGGAGGAAGCTGCGGCTTACTCCGGCATTGGCATCAACAAACTGCGTGAGATCACCAACGAGGACCGGTGCAAATTTGTCCTCTGGGTGGGCAACAAGCGCCTAATTAAACGCCGCCTGTTCGATCAGTTCATCGAGCAGGCGTATTCTATTTTTGAAATTTGTGGTGTAAATCGGAGCCTTGATATGATACAATGAAAGTGTCATACCAAGGCTCTTTCCATTACGGAAAGGAGTTTGACAATGTCCGAAAAGAGAAAAGACAATAAGGGACGAATCCTGCGGACAGGGAGGAAGCCAGAGAAAAGACCTGATTTATCAATATCGGTACACAGACATTTGTGGAAAGCGGCAGACAGTTTATTCCTCCGATCGAAAAAGAACTGCGTGAAAAAGAAAAGGAAATCCAGAAGCAGCTCGATGATGGCATTGATTATTTGCCTGAAAATCTGCGTAGAGTTACGGTAATATGTGTAGGTTTCCGGCATGACAGCGAAAATGAAAGAAGCGCCGAAAGCCTTGAAATATCAAGGGTTGGAGGCTTTTTGAAGGGATATAACAGCAATGGCAAAAATTCTTATTCGTTTGCCACGGCAATATCTTAGAAGCCTCGAAAAAAGCCTGTTATATCAATGATTTTCATCGCTCAAACGGCGCTTACTACACCACAATTACACCATTTGCGAAAGTCTTGATATGACGAAATTATAAAATAAAAAGGGCAGAGTGGCATCTTGTTGATGTACTCTGCCCTTGCTGAATCATAGATGCGCCTCTTTTTCCTCTGCCAATGAATGGATAGCATTCTAAATACATAGGCAGTGCGCATTTCTATAAATGTACGCTGCAAACTTGCTGTTGAATTTTACAGCAAAATGGGATATACTATGTTTGAAAGGAGCTGATAGATAATGCCGAACATTAAACCCATTTCTGACCTGCGAAATTACAGCGAGGTACTGCATGATGTGACTGTGGGCGCTCCTGTCTTTTGACGAAAAACGGGCGCGGGCGGTATGCCATCGTGGATATCCAGGACTATGAGAAAACGCAGGCGACGATCCGCCTGATGAATGAACTTGCGAAAGGGCGCAGATCCGGCGAAACGGAAGGCTGGCTGACACCGGACGATATGATGGCGCACTTCCGCGCAAGAGCGAATGAAGAATAAAATTCATTATTCACCCGAGTCCCGTCGCGATTTGGATGATATTTGGGATTACATCGTATTGGAACTTCAGAATCGTTCTGCTGCGGAGCGCGTGATAGATCACATTATGAACGCGGTTGACCCGTTGAAAAATTTCGCAGAAATGGGAACCCCGTTATCCTCCATTGCAGATGTAGGAACAGACTATCGTTTTCTTGTCAGCGGCAATTATATGGTATTTTACCGTGTACAAGGTTGCGATGTCTACATGAACTCATACTCGAACGGATCTGCGCTGAACGTCGACTTGGTTTGGGTCCTGCAAAATGCGCCGGGTCTAAGCGAAACAGATGAGGCATGGGCTGAAAAGCTGCTGCCTGCGAATGCCCCCGGAAAAATGCTATATGCCGCAATAACAGAAGGCCGCCATCTCGGGGTGCAGTAGCTCCCTGAGATGGCGGTTTATATGCTTACTGTTCAAATTCCTTCGACCAGTCGCGGTTCTCACGCTTGGCGGTCTGCGTTTCGTGAACGCCGTCCGCCTTGCGCTCGTACTCGTGCGAGTTCGTCGCCTCCTGGATCGCAAGATAGCCCCAGAAGGTCTCCGGATTGTCCGGCCAGGCGATCTGGTTTGCGAGCAGGTCGCTCTCCTTCTCCGGCAGGCGGTGCAGCACGCGGTTCAGAAGCGTCGCTGTCTCGGCGCGGGTGAGGTTGCTTTCCGGACAGAACACCGTTTTGCTGCTTCCTTCCACCCAGCCATTGCCATAAGCCTTGCCGATCGCATTCTCGGCCCAGTGGCCGGAAATGTCGGTGAACGGCGTGTCGGCCGACTTGGCAGTCTCGTCAAAGCGCGCGATCATCGCGGCGAATTCCGCGCGCGTGATGGGTGCGTTCGGGCGGAACGTGCCGTCGGGATAGCCGCTGATGACGCCCATCTTCGAGAGCGTGGACACCGCCGCGGCGTACCACGCAGTATCCGACACATCGCTGTAAGCGTTGTCCTTCGTCAAATTCTGCATACGCACATCGTCTTTGAGGAGGCGGAAGAGCACGGTCGCCACCTCGGCGCGGCTGATGCTTCCGTTCGGGCGAACAGTGCCATCCTCGTAACCGAGCAAGTAGGCGTAATGATCCTCGCCGTTGAGCATTTCCGGATGGGCGCAAGCGTCGGCTTTGTCTCGTCCGGCTTTGCGGGCGTAGACGGGGTCGAGGTCTGCGCCGCGCGCTGAAACGCGCGTAATAGGTCGTTCCCTGCCAGACGGCGCCGGGCTCCCTCGTCGGAACGAACTTAAGATCAGTCGAAAGCAGCGTGCCGTCGGCGCTGTACCAGCCGTCGAACCGCGCGCCGCTCTTCGGCTGCGCGATCGAACCGGCGGGCTTGCCGTTCACAGCCCCGATGGTCTCCGACCCGACAGTCACCGTGCCGAGCTCCGTGTCGCTGGACACGTAGCCGATCGTCACGCTCTGCCTTCCCAGACGGCGTAGAGGGTCACCTACATCGTTATCATTTGTAAGATTTTTGAATTCCTCGTCCAGCTTGATACTCTTCTGATCTTCGTACTTGACCTCGCCTGCCGACTCCGTTGCCCAGCCCACGAATCTATAGCCCTCGCGGCTGAAAGCACACTTCTTCAGCGGATATGCCTGTCCGTGCTGGAAGATCTGACATCCATCTCCCTGTACCACCGTTGGCTTCATAATGCAGCGTGTAGCGGTACAGACGGAAGCGGCCACATAGGTTGCGCTCACATAGCGGTCGTTCTGCTGCTTCGGAGTGAACGTTGCGTCTTCCCACACCTCTTCCCGCGTAAGCCCATTATACCAGCCTGCAAACACTGCCTTCTCTCGGCTCAGCCGTCGCGCCGCGCGCCGTGCCGGTCTCGGGATTGAGCTTCTCATAGACCGTGCCTTCCTGCACGGTGATAGTATCATTTCCTTCCGCAGCATTGCCATTCAGCTTGACCGTACCGAGCGAAGTCGGTTCCGGTGTGTAGAAGATGGGCACATCGGGCAGTTTTTCCCACTGCGCGTAGAGGGTGATCGTCTTGTCGTTTCCAATTTGAGCTCCCTGATACGTCGTCACCTCTGCAAACGGCGCTTCATCAGCATAGGTGCGCCCCTTCCCATCTTCCGACTCCGCCCAGCCAGTAAACACATACCCCGGACGCTTAAATTTGTTCTTCCTGAGCTTGGTCGGCTGGTCTTTCGAGTCGGGATCATGGAACTTCTGCGGCAGCATCTCGCCGGTCACATCACTTTTACCCTCGGCGTCCAAAGCACCGTTGGGTTCAAATTGGACAGTAAAGCTGTCGCGCGCAAACACGGCGACATAGTGCACCACGAGCACGGGCGTTCCGTTCTCTCTCTGCTCCCCCGTGAGCGAGTTCAGCTTCTCCTGCATCATGGCCGTGGTAACAGTCAAGGTCGTGCCGTTGATTGCACTTGTACTCACCGACTCCAATTGGCCGTTGTCGTCCTTTTCATACCAGCCGACAAAATGGTAGCCGTCACGCGGAGTCGCTTTCGAGGAAACGGTTTTCTTCTCTACCTTACCGTTCTGCACCGTAAAGCTGCCGCCCTTCGTGCCCACATCGCCCCAGTTCGAATCGTTGACGGCAAAGTCCACCGTTGCCATGTCTTTGTTCTTATATACGGCGTAGAGCGTTACTTTCTGTCCATTCTTCGTGATTTTAAGCTTTCTGTATCCGATGGAATCGCCGGGGGCCTGCGTCTCGATGGTACTCAGGTTACCATCTGTCGGCTTATCAATGCTCCAACCGGCAAAATACTTGTCATCGGGGATTTTCGTCCCGGCAGGAAGCTCCATCAGTTTGATCGACGCGCCGAAGGGAATGCCCGTTGGGGCATCGAGGCCTGGCTTACTGCTGCCCAGCAGCGCGGCATAGTCGTAGCTTGCATATTTCGGATCGCTGATAGGCTCTCCATCGCCGGTATCATACACCACAGTGTAGGTATACGGGTGAATTCCCACTGGCCGGTGAGCGTCAGATCCTTTCCCGGCATGTCAAAGCCGTCGCCCGCTGCAACAATACTATCTTTGTCGCTGCGCTGCCAGCCCTTGAATGACCAATCTCCATAGAGCGTCACGTTGACCGTGACCAGCACGTCTATCGGATTGCCTTCCTCATCCGTGGTCTGATTGCGGTCAGGCTCGGCCTGCGCCGTAACGCTCTCGCCGCGGTAGTAGTTTTCCGTCAGCTCGAAGCTGCCGCTCGGGCTCCAGCGGGTGTTGTCCGCAAACTGGTAGGTCAGCGTGTGCTTCTCCTCCGGAATAAATGTCCAGAAGCCCGTCAGCGTGCGGTCCCCGTCACCTTGATAAGTTCTGTCTCGCGGATCACAATATCAACGTCGTTCCCGCTGCTCCCGTCTTCTTTGCCGTCATGCCAGCCGGTGAAGACCCACTTGCCGGGAACCGTTCTGCCATCTTTCGTGACCTGTGCCGTCGATGGTCGTCTTGTCTCTTATAAAGTCTTTGAAATATAATACGTGCCGCCGTCGATGACCGTACCGGGACTCGGAGGCTCCGGCTTATTCTGCGGGCATTTACCGATATCCACTTTTGTCCACTGATACTTCACCGTATGCGTGGGGGCAAAGCGGGCGTAGATCGTCTGTACGCCCTCGCGGCTCACGTTATAGCTGTGCGTCGGCTTGCTGCTGACGAGCTCATATTTGTTGCCGTCGACCTGCTGATACCAGCCGATGAATTCGTAGCCTGCATTAGCCGCCGCAGTCACGGTGACGCGTTCACTGGCCGAAGCAAAATAGTCCTTTGCCGCCGGGTTGTCCGCTACGGACTCGCCCTCGTTGCCGACGATCTCGACCGTGCCGCACTCCGTATTCTCCCGAAAATCAGCGCTCACCGTACCGTTTTCCTTCACGCGCGAGGCGGTGACAAAGCGCTGGCGCCACTTCCACTGGGCGATGAGCGTTGCGCCGGATTGGAGCGTTTCATTTATACCACCATCCGCCGTAAAGGTAAAAGTATCTCCTTCCGTGTCATATTTCACGGTGTGGACCGCGGCAGCACTTTATTTTTTTGTGGCAGCAGCCAGCCATCGAAGCGCCAGCCATCCTTTGTTGTTGTGGCCGCCTGCGCCGTATAAGGGTCACGCGGCGTCAACGTACCGTCACTGCCCGCCTGCTGCGCAAAGGAGACCGCATTTGTTCCGTTGTCGCCGTGGGTATACTTTCCGCCGTTGGCCTCATATATGACCATAGGCTTTTTGACAAAGACCAGCACGATATCCGCCGGTTCCTCCACACGGTGCTCATAGGTGTACGTATCGCCTTCTTCTCCCCCATTCTTCTTTGTCTGTCACAGGAATGAACACCTGCTCCAGACCTTTTCGCCGTCTGGCGCGTGACATACGCGCCGACAAACTGAACATTGCTGTCTTGCGGTTTGACCGCCTTCACCTTGATGGTGCTGCCGTTAGCCACTACCAGCTCTGACATGCTGCTGCCGATCGGGTAATACTCGCTTACGTTGCCGGTCGGAACGCCGATAAAGCCCGATCCCCCGCCGTGGCCGCCGCCGTGATGGTCTGATAAAGGCTGAAATGAATATTGTCGATCAGATTACCGAGCGTCTTATCACTCGTCGCCGCAGAATAGGAGCAGAAGGCAAAGACAGTCTTCGTCTGCCCGTCCGGCACGGCGTAGCGGCAGCTGTATGCAAGATTTCCGCCGCATAGGCCGAGCTCTTCGTTCCGTAATTGCCCCAGGCCGTGTTACTCGTGCCGATGATCCAGACATTCCACTTCTCCGTGTACACGTCAGACGGCGAAGCGCTGAACGCATCACCGATGTCATTCTCGAATCTGCCGTTTTTGGCAAACTTTTTGAGTAGACCGTGATCTTTCTGCGTACAGCCCATATCGGCCATACCCGATACGTGCTGACTCACCCAGTCCGTCATGCGCATGAACTGATCCCTGCCATCCTCGCTCGGCTTGGCAGGGTCAAAGTTCTGCTTCGGGCCGATGATGAGCGCCATATGGTCAACGCCCTCGCGGCCGCGATGAGAAAGGCCCCACTCATACACATTGCCGCCGACCGTCTCGGCATACTGATAAAAGCGTGCTCTCTTCGTCGGCGTTCAGCTCTGCAAACTGAGATCCGTCCGGAATAGTCTTGTCGACGCCTGTAAGCTGGGGAGCATCTTTGCCGTTCCGCCTCGATCCGAACTCGATCTTTCGGTCGGATGCCGTTGTATCCCAGTCAGGAACCTCCTTTGCAGGCCACTGCGGCGAATTCTTGTCGTGAAACGCAGGCTCCTCAAAGCTTCCGTTTTGATGGCGTTCTCCGTAACGCTGCGCGTATCGGCCGCCAGAATAGAAGTTGGCAGCAAACTCAGTGCCATTGCCAGCACCATCAATCCGCAGACGGCCCGCTTTTTTCCAATCTCCTTTGATGTCCATGATAGATCGTCTCTCCTTTTATGGGGTGTGAAGAAAGTCTCTAACCCACTGTTTTTATTGATGCGTAACTTGGATTATAGCGTTGTGCAAACAGTTATTCAATGGGCATTTTAATGAGACTCTCAAAAGTGATCGAATCTTTTTTGCCGTTTTTGGCCATTGAAAATCATGTGATCCGCATTTCGTTTTTCTTTCCCGCGCACCACTTTTAGCCAAATATCAGGTTGAGCGTCCCGTACTGATGACGTAATGTTTTTGCCGAAAGCGGCTTCCCCAATTTGCTCTTGTACTCTGTGCGCAGATAGACAAGATATTTTTGAATATCAACAGGGCTGCTTTCCTGCAAGACAGAACCCTTGAAATACTCCGAGATAATGCGTGTCATGTTCTTGTAAAAACGCTATGGTGTTCAGCTTGTCATTCTCGCCGCGTATCTGCAAAACGAACCACGTATCATTCACAAACGACACAAAATCATCCCGCCGCTTATCGGGCGGTAGGCGGTACGCGCTGCCGAGTTTCTTTTGCTTCTGGTACTCTGCTTTGACTTTCTCTTCCCACGCATCTGCCGCGCGTTCTGCCGCTTTCTTTGCCTTGGCCGCAGTCAAGCCAGCTGGCGGCGTCCATGTTGTGTATTTCCGTATCTGCTTGCCGCGCATATCGCGTTCCATGCAAGCGATAAAGCGATAGGAAATGAACCTTTCCATTTTTCGTGTTCTCTCTGATATTTGCCATTGAAATACACCCTTTCTTTTCCGATGTATCAATGACTTTCGCGTGC
>VOFB01003983.1_pt1 | contig 40539 bp, 84 predicted proteins | sample 5384141 | NCBI WGS metagenome assembly VOFB01 (sample SAMN12384721, study PRJNA508395) | human gut metagenome | isolation source: healthy gut A | host: Homo sapiens
TTTTCCTCAAGATACGCCTCTTATTCTTCCTTTTTTGCCTTAAATACAAAATATTTTTACTAAACACGTAATTTAATATTACAACAATGATGCTGACCAGTATTTTTTGCAAGGAATCCTTCCACGCCAAACAAACTTTGTTTTTGACTCCAATATAAAATAATAACGGAAGTCCGCCAATCTCCAATTACTCCAGTAGCAATACGTGCTCGAAAGAACTTCACTACTTCTTTCCACACTTCTGTGAGCTTCCATGATTTACTCTCAAAAACAAACAATTTATTTGTTATATATGCAAATACAACTGCCACAAACCAAGCAATTGCATTACTTACTGTCATATTGATGGCAGATATTTTCATCAGTAAACTATATACGATCCAATTCACCAGTGTCGTTGCAACTCCAAAAATCAAGTACATGATCACTTCTTTGTATTTCAATAACAGTTCTTTAATTTTCTTCATGTTTTTCCTTCTTATAATCTAACAATTTCTGATATAGATTGGTCTGTGTTTTCCCTGAATATACATCCTTGCCAAATACTCCCCTATAATCCCAAGAATGGTAAGCTGTATTCCTCCAAGCAGAAGGATCAGTACAACAATTGTCGGATATCCAGGCACCGGATTCCCAAAGCATAACTTCTGTATTACCACAACAAATAGATAAATGATTGCACACAGTGAAGTGAATAATCCGATTCCAGTTGCAATTTTAAGTGGAAATGTTGTGTAAGAAATAAACCCTTCAATTGCATATTTGAAAAGCTTGCTGACAGACCACTTTGTCTCTCCTGCATTGCGCTCCTCTGCTATATAAGGAATGTAGCAGGTGTTAAATCCAACCCATGAAAAAATTCCCTTTGAAAACCTGTGATATTCCGGCAAACTTAAAATTGCATCCACAACAGTTCTGCGAAAAGTACGAAAATCAGATGCTCCCGGATAAAATTCAATCTCACTTGTCTTATTAATGATTTTATAAAACATGTTCTTAAGACCACCGACTGCTTTTCCCTCATGGCGTTCTTCCTGATAGGCTGCCACACAGTCATATTCTTCGTTCTCGAGCAGGATCTTAACCATCTTTACAACAATTTCCGGTCTCTGCTGCAAATCAGCGTCTATAACGGTCACCAAATCACCAGATGCTTTCTGGAATCCTGCATAGATAGCAGCTTCTTTCCCAAAGTTTCTTGAAAACATCTCTATTACAACATTTGCCCTCACGAAGATTATACACTTTTTTCCAGTTCTTCCTGCGTTTTATCCTTGCTTCCATCATTAACAAAAATAAGTTCATAATCATAAACTTCTGCATCAAACACCCGCTTTGCTTCCGTATAAAATGCATGTATATTTCCTTCTTCGTTGTAACATGGAACTACTAATGATAATTTCATCTTTTATCCTACCCTTATCCTATATGACTATACTGTTTAAATTAATCGCTACAATTCTAGCATATACTAATATAATTTACAATTAATCACACATTGTCTTATTCAATACTAATTAATATTGCTCCAGCTACTATACATATTACACCGACTATTTTTTCCTTTGTGACTTTTTCTTTTAACAATATATAAGATATCACCATTGTCCATATATACGTAATAGATGTCAGGGCATCACTTTTGAATACTCCATAGATCTTAGCACAATAATATTCAATACCGCCGCTGCAACATAAATGAAACCGCCCACATACAAATTGATGTTCAAAAGCATTTTTTGCAAAGCTTTCGCTTGATGCCTTTTTAAAGAAAACAGATGCTACTGCTCCCATCAACGTCATGCACAAAATCAGAAGATAATTAATCATCACGGTCTCCACCTCCAATGCAAATAACCCCTATCATTATCAGGAAAATACCTGCTATTTTACTTGTTGTAACAGTCTCTTTCAAAATTGCTGCCCCTAAAATAAGACTTAATACATAATTAACGCTTAACATTGGCTGCAGACTGACACTTTTCCAAATTTATATGCAATAAGCATAAATAGTGCGCCCATTCCATAAAAAACAAATCCTCGAATGCCATCCATACTCCCACATCTGCTGATACTTTCCATAATAATTGTCCTATGCACGCACAAACTGCAGAGCACAACATAATTAATATTCCTTTTTATTCTTTCTTAATGACTCCCTCATCCTTAACCTCTATTAAAAATTTATCTACAATCATTACAGATGCGCCGCTTGCCTCCAGCGCCATAATTCCTACATTAGAATCCTCAAAGATTATTGTTTTCTTTGCATCAACTTTAAAATAATCCATTGCTTTCAAAAAAGCCTTCCGGGTTTGGTTTTACCTGTGTGATATCTTCGTGTGTCAGTATCAATTCAAACATTTTATCTATTTGAAACCACTCCAATATCTCCATACAATTTTTTCTAGATGCAGTTGTAACCACTGCTGTGTGATATATTTTCTGAATTTGCGGTATCATGCGAATTAGATGTTCATTCATTATTGCTTTCGACAAATATTTTGAATATGCTTTTTTTTGTAATTATGGATTTCTTCAATATGATCCAGATTTGCTACAATCACTGGAAGAAATTCCTTATAATGTCTTCCATTACATTCTTCTGTGAAAAAATCATGATTCAAATTATATCCATACATCTGCAATGCTTCTTTATATGCATAATAATTAACTTCTGTGGTATCAAAAAGTGTCCCATCCAAATCAAATATTGCTAAGCAATTTTTTCATCTTCTTTATCTCCATACATACTTATCACATCATTCATAACCATTAACATCCCCGCATAAAACAATAACGCTCTTTTTCCATCTTTCTCAATTTTATATGGCATTAACCTAAGCCAATGAATAATTTCATGAAAATATATACTACGAACACGCTCCTTTGTAAAATTATTTTCCATATACGCTTGCAGCCTTTGATATAATTCTATATATGTCATGGATCTGGTAAACAAAAAGTTAATTTTATTATCAACCACATCTACGCTTTTTGTTGCCATCAAAAATTCATATCCCCATGGATTGACTGAAGCATTTTTCCATAATCTAAATTAGAAGAATCATGTATATTCCTGTATTAGGATCTATTATATAAAAAGTCATGCTTTTCATTTCCTCTATCACAGATTATATTTTCAATAGTTAAATCCCCCATGAATTTCTGAATATTCATCATTTGCAAATATTTTTTGCAGGTAGTCTTCCTGCAGGTATTTTTCATAATATTGTAAATTAAAATAAGAAACCCCATTTATAACAATTTTATCATATTGTAATAAAGGTTTTATCATTCTGGCATTTTTAATCTTTTTGAGATTTTTCTTTACCTTATTTTCAATATATAGTTGGATTGTGTCCTTATCAGCATTTCTTCTGTTGTTCTGATATATCGACTTTTCTAAACTCTCCAGTGCACTGCACATAACACTCCATCCATTTTCAATTGGCATAGAATGTGCATACTGAAACAGCCCTACTGTACTACTGCTATATGGCATATCATAAAAGCAATACTCCTCTGCTTTTTTTCATATTGTAAAATATCTGGTAACGGTAATTCCTTTTGATGCTTTTTGAATCCACTGAATCTGTTCATATAATTTATTACCATCTTGTCCAAACGCATATTTTCTGAAAAAGTTTTTTCATTATTCATGCAAAGCATCGTAGTTGCATTGGAACCTGCAGAATAGTCCCTGATGATTGAAATTCCCTGATTTATTTTTAGATAATTTTTACATATTCTTTATTATTATCTTCAAAATAATTTTCCAAAAATTTTTTTTTCTTCAGGATCAAGCTGCGGAATTAAATTCAAATACTTCTCTTCCTTTTCATTCTTAGCATGGTCAGCCTTTGGCATTATAATAAAAGAAATGATAAGCATTACTATTGAAGGGACAATCATATATAAGATCATATAAACTGGAAAATTCATCACCATTTCAGAATTCAAAAATGATATTCCAAAACTTCCTACCCGTATACTGTTCTGTGCAAATAGCATTGTAAATACATCTTTCCACGACACCGGATCACCGTTCAGGGTAAAAAACTCTGCAAAACAATAATAAGAGCCAATATATATTCCCCACATACCTACAGTCAACAGTATTAATTTTCTTTTATTGATTTTTCAAAAAATATGTCTTTAAAATTCCAAATAAGTGCCCAACAAAATCTTAAAATTTTTGTTTCAATATTTTCGTTAAAAATTCAGATATAGACCGTAATATTTTTTCAAATAACTTCTTGAGAAGAAGATACAAATTGTTATTATCAGTAAAATAAGTGATACTATAATATAGAAAAACACAGTGTTTTTTGCAATCGTACTCTTACTATCGCCAAACGTCATAAATGTAAATATCAGCCCGACCATAAGAACATCCAAATACCTGTCCACTATTACAGTAGACAATCCAAGTGTTTTTCCATTTTCATTTTTTTCCTGAATACCACGCCCGAAATAAATCTCCCTAATTTATATGGCAATACATAATTCAAAAAGATATCCAGATGCAAGTGCCTGTGTTAAATTTCTTTCATCAGTCTTTTCATATACCTGAATAAAAAGTTCCCACCGTTTGACTCTAACATAGTGTGCAATGCATACCAGCAGAATTGCCATTACAAAAAATAAATATGTCATCTGTCTAATTCCTCTAATCTAGTATCTTTCAGCGCAATGTCATACTCATCTGGTGTTCCAAACGAAATATGTTCATCAATGCGAAATGTATGTATTTTCTGTCCCTGCAAAGCCATCTCATTATAAACTCCACTGACAAAAAATTCATTATACTGACACTTTTGTAAATATTCAGCTACAGCATTTTCAAATATTTGACGGTTTTAAAATAATACGCTCCGCAAATGGCCTCATTACTAATTGCTTCTTTTTTCCACTGTCCGAATAACGTTTCCATACTCATCAAATTGAACAAAACTGTATTTTGGATCATCTGATTGGAAAGTGAGCAATGCACCATCTGGTGTATCAAATTTTCCTTTGACAGTATTCATAAAAACTTTGGCATACGAAAGCATGATCACAGTCATTAAATAAAACAGGGCTATCGTCAGTGACCTCTTTTATCCCTTCCGCACAGGTTAATACTGCACCATTCAAAATTTGTGGTATCACGTGAACGATTGCACTTGGATAATATTCCAAAATTTTTCTATCTATAGAATACTTATCAATATGTTCCTGCAAGACAACAAATATTATATCCTGAACATCCATATACTTTATGACTGACTGTGTTGCCCAATAAAAAAAATGGTTTTCCTGCAATAAAATTAATGGTTTAGGCACCTCAAATCCATGATTGCCAAATCTGGTTCCGCCGCCTCCCATTGGCATAATTAAATGTACTTTTTTCATTTTAATCTCTCCTACTGCATTACTTATCGTTGTTGTATAATTTCTGCTTTGTATTCTACAATCTGCCTATCTGCCTGCCTAAACTCTGATTTTAAATACTTTTTGTCCACTTATGATATACTTCATGGCTAATTTTAATGTTTGAATTGCCTGGCTCGTCATTTTAACGTTAGACCGTTGATCTTCCTCTCGCCAACTAATAAAAAAAACATATTTTCTGTTTATAACAGTCAACCGCCAGAAGCATATAACAATTGAATGCCAAATTATCAGAAAACTTATGATAATAATTAGATTTCAGCATTGATACTTTATACATATTAAGTCCTGCCCCAAGATCATATACCTTCTGATGTATTGCAAATGAAAAAAAATAATGTTAAATACTCTGTTTCCAAATGTTCTGAATTTTGAATATCCTTCTAATGATGATCCGGGAGCAAATCTGCCTCCTAAACAGGCATCATAATTTTTATACTTCCCAGACTGCAAAAGTGGCAACATATCCTGTATTCTTCCCTGATCATCCCCATGAAGTACTATCATATAATCAAACTCATTTTTAATGGCATAGGAAAAAGCAACTTTATGTGAACCACCTAAGCCATAATTTTCATTATTACGAACAAGTGTCATTTTCACTTTTTTTTTTCTGAGTGTTCTATATATTCAGAAACTACTTTTTTCTCCATTATCAGTACTTCGATTATTTACAATTAAAACTTCATTAATATAATTTAATATTTCTCCATGTAACTGATCTAACACCCTTACAATTTGTTTTTCACAATTATACATTGGTATAAACAATAGTATCTTATCCATATTATTTACTCCTCAAATACTTTCTCTGCATCGGATTTTAGTAATTTAACTTCATTAAATGTTATATCTGCATTGTCTGACAGTCCAGTAATTCTGACACTAAAAAAATCCAATATCATTGAGTAACCAACGATTATTAGCCCCCTACAGGAATTAATAATTTTCCATTGCCAATATCGCAACTTACTTCATTACCATCTGAAAAATATACCGTAACTCTTACTCCTTGATTTTTAGTATCAAGCGAAAGTTTTTCTCCATATATTGTCTGTTCTTCTCCTTCCATCTTATTATCAACATTAAAATCCAAATAAATGTAATCGGCATCTTTACCATTAATTTCTTTCTTTAGTGAAAAACGAAATACCTCTGCTCTTGTATTTCCATTATCTGCCAATAATTCCTGCCTTTCACTACTTGACATCTCCAATTGTATTCCAGTTTCTGTAAGTACATTATCAATCAAGCTATCATATGAATTACCAAATGAACTTGGTGTTCCAAGAAAATCCACTCCACTGGTAACAAAATCCATCTTAGTGCCAATTTCAATTCCGGGAATTTTTTCAATTAATGTTTTTGGCAAAAAATCCACTGTATTTCGGAACATATTGATAATCATCATTCTCCATCAGCCAATAATACAAATAATAGCAATTACTTACTCCCTGCGGAATAAATATAACTGGCTGTTCTTTTTTATCACCTCAATATTCTTTTTTACAGCCGCCATACTCTGCCCTTCTGATATAGAAGTCTGTCCACATGCCTTCACATCTAATACATAATATTCAACATAGTTCAATCCATAAAATGTTGTATCTGGTGCATACATTAAAATATCAGATGTAATCTCTGAATATGTGTTAATTCTATCTAACATCCATGGTTCAATAAATCCATTTCCAAGTTTTGGATATTTTTCCATTTCTTCTTCTGTAATCTGTACGCAACCATCTGGTATAGTATAAGAATAATTAAAATGCTCATCGAGATTATTTAAATTTCCAAAGCCTAAAATCAATGGTAATCCCATGCAGAAACCAATAATCTCACATTTAATCCTCATCGTCTCAACATCTTTTTAGTGCAATTATGAATAAGATTGTAACAATAAATGGAACCGCCACATAACCTGTTCTGCATAAAATATAGTTTCTATCTGCACGCACTAATGTAAATGTATAAAAATCGGTAAAACAATCAACCCATAACTGAGCATAAAAAACGATTCTGTTTCCCAAAATTTTGTCCCTTTTGTTTTGTTCTTCTTCCACAATGTAATAAATAACGCCAGCAATGCCCATTCAAATACAGCTGGTAATACGTCGCGAATAGAATAATAGAGAGCTTTTCTAATATTTACATGGCTATTTGACAAATACGGCAAAAATCCATCTGGAACCTTCTGCCCGAAAAAACAGCGATTCCATCCGACATAATGCTCTGTGATGCGTATGTCAATACATGTTGTGCCATTCTGAATAATGTTGGAACAAAAATGCCAACAATCATAATTACAACTATCCATCGTACATAAAACAAAGGTTTTTTACGTTTTCCTTCAGTTCGCCTGAACGTATATAATTTATAAATTGAATAATTCCATATGGTGCCGCTCAAAACAAATCGCTGCTCCGAAAAGTGGATAGAACATTCCGCTAAATAAACTTAATAATACCGGGCTCTAAGCCATCCATCCCTGTTCTTTCTTAAATCTGGCTGTATTAATAATAATATCGACAGTAAAATCCAATTTGCCCTGCTATAATCAGATTGGATACCTACCATACTAATCGCTACAACAATATATAAAGCTCTTTCATTCCCTATCAATCTGCATAATAGTGCTACTTCAATAACAACTGTAAGAATTGCAACTATGGCATTTGCCATCCACACACTTGTCATATCTCCACCAAGCAACTGATTAATAAACCCAATAAATACAGCATATAATCCTGAAGCAGGTGAATAATTAGCATAGGCATGTTGTCCCTTTTTCTATAATTTGCTGATATGCAATAATATATTCTCCAGAATGATGCAAATCACCTGTCAAAATTTTTGCAGCTCCACTATTAAATGTGAAAATTGCGATTGATATGCATGATGCACAAGAAACAAACTCTTCCCATTTTTTATTTCTTACATCATTCCAATTTTTCACTATCATTTTAATAACAACAATTACTAAAACAATAATTAAGGCTGTAATAAATACTACTCTAAATTTTTCAAGAGGTATTTCGACGGTCTGTGATGCTCCAACATATTCCGACACAAAATATTGTAGTAAAACAAAAGGCATTCCAATCTGCAGTAAAAGGAATAGTCTTTTTTGTACCGTCACATAGATTTTGCTAATAATATAACTAAGTATTGTCACTATTAGAGCTGCAATCAGTGCTTTTTTTTTGTATTAAGTTCATATTGCCCCAAACGATTAATTACATAGCTGCTCCCTATTAATCCATAAAAAGATACTATAAAAAAGCTAGTTCAAATACTGCATCCTGTGGAATTGTAATTATGCAAACAAGAAATATACTTATACACACTGCTAATATTGCAGGTATCTTTCCGTTTACAATCAATGCCATTAAAAATGCTAATATTGCACTTCCTAAACCACAATATTATCTCTTTTTATGTTACTTAATGGTTTGTTTTCAACACTTGTCCCTATTTTTATAATAGCATTACCTATTCCGATTATTATACTGCCACTAAATAATAGTTTCCAAAATAAAGATAACTCCCCTGATTTATTGGTCATGTACTGTGATAATAACCCATCGATCAATGCTGTATATGTTTCCGGATTATTTCCCACAATACACATTCCTGCAATCATAAATATAAATCCTGCTAAAACAGCAGCAAAAAAAATAATTTCTCTTTTCCACATTTTCATAATAGAATTACTCTCCTCTATTGTTCCCCAAACACCTGCACTAACAATGCGTTTTCGTCACTTCCATTTGTAATATGGCACTGAAAACACTGTCCTGTGAGCATCTCTTTCTTATTCTCATCTGCATTCAAAGCAAACACTCCCTGAATCTGACTTTCACCAGATTCTATCCACCCAAGAAGCCTGTCGCTTTTTCTCACCCCATGTCAGTGGTCGTTTTAAAACCACAATGATTGGCTTGGACTTTTCCTCTTCTGTCTTGAGTTTTTGCATCAGCTGTTCAGTGATTCCCCTGATTCCGATTATCTATTTCACAGACAATATAGCCCTCATACTCCTTGCTGTAGAACGTATCTGTCCCTGCAAACAGTATCTTCTGCCTCCTGTTTCATTATCGAAAGCTTTAACCTGCCGTTTCCGTAAAGCAGAAACTGCTGTTCTCCTTCCGTTCCCCTGAACCATCACATCCTCTACACCTGTGATGACTGTTGCAGTATTCCAGTCTGAATTGTATGTGTGATACAGATCTGCCTGCAATCGTTCCCTGATCGACATAATATAATGCATAGTTATCTGTCTGTCCGACTTTCACACACCCTCCGCTATTTAAAGCTACTTTGCTCCGGAATATTCTTTTCTGACCGCAATATAATCAATTTTGGCATTGACCAATATTCCAGCATCAGATTGCCGCTGGCATTTGGATCATCTTCTGTAATAATGTGATAGAGGTACCCACGCTCTCCTTCTGTTACAAGACAAATGTTCGCGTTATATTCTCTGATGCCATAAAGCAGGCTATCCTCTGCATACACGTTCACACGCTCTCCATCAGTCACTTCATCGATCAGATCTGCTATCTGTATCTGGTCTTCCGGCATCTGATAAATATTCTCCGGCAGCCTGAAACCACTCAGAAGTCCCCATTCCTGAATATAGGAACACCCAGACAGCCTGCCATTATTACACATACTGCTTTTTATCCACCCACTCTCTACGCGTTCCAGGATTTTTAACAAAACCATGCTGCAAGCAACGATACCGGAAACATCCAGAGAAAACGATAATAGGTGCTTCCTCGCCGAGTTTTGTAATGACGCGATAAGTCAACTGGTTCAGTATTAAAAACTAAAAAACAGGCCGCCCACTGTATAATACCGATATTCTTTTTCTTTGCTAATAGATAAACTGTCATCACGATCAGCAGTAAACCGATCGGTGTACTGTTTCCATAATACCAGGAGATGACATTCCATATTGTTTCTGCATTAGTCATAGTTCTTGCCCTGTTTCCTGTGTTTTATCATTCTTTTGCAGCAATGCCGGTGTCAGTAATACGACACACGCTGCTCCTGTCACCATAATTGCAGTTGACGAAATTGCAATACATGCCCATAAAGTAACAGCAAGATAAATATAGTTCCATTTATCAGATTTTCTGATCTCTTCAATGCATAGATAAATAGTAAAAGTATTAAAAACATTTCCCGCATATGCTTTCCCCTCATATGCTCTGTGCAGCAGGAAAGCTCGCACTTGTATAGATTGTGTTATCAAAAAGAAAATTGCATGCCATTGCAAGGCAGGTAAATACTCCTGCTTTCCAGAATGCCTCTTTTCCTTTTCCAAGAAATGTTCTGCCTAGCAGATAAACACTTCCGGCTGACAGAAGAACATTTAAACTTGCCCGTGTGATTCTTGTGATCACTAACGGATGAATATGGTATATCTTGCACGCAACTGCTGTATTAATATCAAACGTAACCAATGCTCTTCTCATATAAAGAGATTTTACCTGTTCTCCGGTATATGCGTTAAATCTGTATAACCGGTTGGATGTCAGTGTTGTGTTGATCAGACCGATATAATAAGTGGAATCATCATTTATCTCTCCATTAACAGACACATAGTAACATATTACAAACAGGAATACCCCATAAGCAGAAACCATATTTTGTGTCTTAAAAAGCATTTCTAACCATCCCAATATCTTCCATGATCCGCTTTTGACACCGGATTCCTACCCATATACAGCAGATCACCACTATAAAAAGCCACTGGATAGTAAGTCCTGTCAGGGTCTGATCCATTTTAATCATCGGCAGTGCACAAATCTGAAAGATTACCATGATATGTAAGGAATCCACTGATCACCTTAAATACCATCCCATGCTTTCTTCTGCATAGAAGTTCTAACAGGGAACCAAACAAATAATATATTATTATCTGTAACAGCAGGATTACAATTGCTTTCATTACAGTTATCATTCTATTTTATCTCCATTTATCCATTTCTTTTCTCATTAAGCTTTTCTCTTACGAATCTAAGATAAGCTTTCCAGAACGTAATCACTGAATCATTCTCTTTCAGCTTTGGATAACGCTTCATCAAAAAATATTTATCCGGCCATAGCCTGACTCTTCCGTAGCGTACGAACTGTAACCATTTCTCTTCTATCCTGCATCCGGCTGTACTTCCCATCTTCTGGTAATTTTCGGGAATTTCCTGCCATAATGGTAATGGCAGTCTATAGTTCTCAATTTCCTGAATTCCTTCATAAATTTCAATCTCTGTTAATCCAGCCAGCTCACCTTCTGTTGCTTCCAGAGTCACTTCCACAAAGTCTGTTGGCTCCATATCCGGTATATTGATAATGGTTCGCCCTCCCTCATGCATGAGTTCATCTGTATGCATCACATATCCGTTTCCAAAGGAGATTTTTACTTTATTCACAGCACAATCATCTGCCGGATTTTCAAACAGGTGAATTTCCTGTATCCTCGCTTTATGATCCAGTGTGATCTTAACCTGCTTCTTCTGGTCATCTTTTTCCGGTATCCAGCTTCCTGTATCATAATTCCACATTCCATGTATGATATCTGAACAGTCCGCACACTTAAAATCATTCAGATATGCCGCATTTCCTGAACTCACTTCAATATCTGCATGATAAGTAAGACTCTCTGTAGGTCGTCTCCAATATACCATATCAAAATTTATAAACTGTATTGCCTTCAAATCCACACTCTGGGAATGATATTGTTTCGCTGCTTTATATAATACATTCTTCGGATAAGTGCTGTCCTGCATTGCCTTGAACTGCAAACCGGATCCGTTCTTCCCATTTGTCCATCGGATGAATATGATCTGTCCCATCTGCTTCATTTACAAGTTCTGTCACATTTTTATCATGGTAATAATCAGCATGTCCTTCACACTTCCCATTATAAGCCTGCGCCTTTAGTACCAGAGGATGCCACAATTTTTCCTCTTTTAGCAGTTCGCCCAGCACCTCATCCACCATTAATGATAAAGCCAGATGATCCATATGATTGTCCCAGTCAGTTGTCACAAGAATCTTGGGATGATACTTTGCAATTACAGCCTTGATATCGCTCTTATAGTTTTCCGGTATATGCATGATGGACACCATACTCTGTCATGGCAAATTCGGTATCTGTTCTGTTCCGTAGGTTTCTGTCTTTCCATTGTAAGATGCTACCAGCTTTTCCGGTGTACTGTTATACAGGTGCTTCGTCTGTGTCTGATCTCCATATCCTAAAAAGATGATGTCCTCCGGAGTCACCCAAGCTCTCCGAGTGCTTTACCTGCCTCTTTGATCCTGATTGTTCCTTCATGTCTAAAATAGTCTCCATTTGTGACAAATACGACTTTTTATTCTCATATTCTGTTGTACAGCACCATAAATCATGGCACCTGCAATTGCAAGTTCATCATCTTCATGAGGTACTATTACAAGTAAATCTGTTTCTGCCATATTCACTCTCCGTTCCCAGCACAGAATCTGTAACTTTCTACTTACCATACACACGCGGCCGCTTCATAACTTCTCTTTGCGTAGTTACGTTTCAGGTCATTCCGATTCGGAATGATTTTTCCGATACGTCTGTCTTAAGAACTTTTTGAATTTATTTTCCTGTTTAGGTAATTCTTTCTTCTGGAGCTTCATGTGTGTAGCTCCCATCTCTTTCATGATCATCTGCCATCCGGTCACATGCACCGTAAAAAAGCTCCGGTTTTGCCTTATATGCCATAAGTACCAGCTGCTGGTCATCATCTACGCAGTCAAGCATTAACAATGCTTCCATTGCATTTCTCACAAGATGCCAGAATTCCGGTACAAGCTCTCTGGGCAGTCCATACATACATCCCATCACACAGTCGTCCTGAAACTGAAGGCTCTGCATACCGATCACTGAATCTGGATCATGTAAACAGGAAATGTGGATCTTTCCACCAAACTCATAGTTCCACAGGAAATCATAGTCTTTTTCATCACAATACGTAATTTCCACCATGGTCGAATCCAAAATCCATCCAGACCACATCTTCTGTCAGAAGTCCCTTTTCATAGGCATCATTCATAAAATAGTATTTCATCATCCACAGGTAATCATATTTTGGATTATTTGAAGATGCCTCCTGCAAGTAACGAAAATTTAAGAAATCGCGGTTTTTGGATGCTTTCTCCATTCGTGAAAGCAGGTTTCCTTCCAGTTCAAAAAGATTATCCGTTGCCATGATAATCGTCTTGTCTGCAAGACCATACTCAGCACGGATTGCTTTAATTGTCTCCGCACTTTTAGAATCTGTATAAACGATCAGTCTGTTCTGTATTCTTGCCCATCGTTTGAATTCATCAAAATACTTCGACGCCGTTCTTCTTAATTCTTCGTTCTTATCCTGTCCTCTTCCGATATCAAAAAAATCGGTTACAAGTGTTATTTCACCCATTTCTGTTCCTTCCAATCCATTTTATTCTAGATCCGACAACGATTGTAAGGACTGGCAGCTGATGTTCTCTGGCTGATCACTTCCTGATACATCTCTTTGTATCTGGATTTTCTCATTGCTTCAATAAGTACAACCTGTCCTGTCTCTGCCATTTCTTCAAAGTGCCTTTGCATAATAATTGATTTTTTTCCCTGCGATCAATGTAAGTCCGTTAGTCTGACACTCTGTGACTAATTTCTCGATAATGCCTGCCGGAATTTCTGACAGATTACTTCCTGTAAGATATACCTTCTGGTTACCGGATGTTTTGCAAATTATTTTCAAATTGGCACAGATCAGTTCTATTTCTGTTTCCAATGATAATTTTCCTGCTTTACCATATCTTGCACCAGCATACCATCTGTCAATTTATTATGTTTTCCCTTCATCTTTGCTTCGGATTGTTCTAATATATTGCTATGATAAAGAGTCTTGATCTCTTCCTCTGATCGAAGACTGCCGGAAAACAGATATTTTAACAACACAAAAGATACATGCAAGTACCGCACCAAGTATTCCACCGATCACAAATTTTGATACACTGATATGAACATTCTGCTGTACTGCTGTGTTCTGTGTTTCTTCTGTATCTATATCGGCTGCACTGTCTGATTCCGGCTCTGCGGTATTCTCCTGTGGCTGATTCTCTGTATATTCCACATAAAGTTCTAACTGATTGCCATTCATCTTACTCTTGATCGTATCCAGGTGTTCCCCAGATTCTTAATAGCAAGTGCTGTATCATCCTGTAATTGTGCAAGTTCCTGATCTGCGATCACATTCTGACTCTGTGAAAGAAGCTGCAAGTGCTGTGCCGGAAAATTCTCCGCCAGCTTCTGTGAATAAGCATCCAGCCCAGACTGTACAATTTCAGCCAGCTCTTTGCATTCCTCCTCATTTTTTCCACGGATACGAACACTAAAGCTGCTTTCATTTCTCTCTTTTACGTAAGTATTCTTTTCAGAAGAAATGGAACATTCGATCAGTTCTGACGCAATCTCCCCTTTTAAAAAGGTAATCCTGATACATTACTGCGATCTCTGCTGCATTTCCAGACTCACTTTTCACCAGATACTGTAATAAAATTACAGATTCCTCATATGCATTGATCGCCATTAATGGAGAGTTTTTGCATAGGTGCTTTTCTCATCCAGTGCTTTTTTGATTGCAACCGCACCATAAACCTGATCCAGATCCTGTGCTCCTAGAGATGCTTCCATCTCCTCCAATGTCTTGTTATATTCCTCTACCGCTTCATCTGTAGTTACCTTCGCATTTCTGCTGTCTTTCACATATTGATAACCACATAGTAAAACTGCTCCGATCACCAGGCATACTGCAATTACTCTCCAGTTACGAATAAGTTCCCATAAAAAATCTGTAATTTCGAGATCAGTTTTTCGTTTGGTTGTTATATTGTTTCGTTCATTTATATTCCTCGCTATGTCTTGATCCGCTGTGAGCACTGCTCATTGCTTACGCACATTATATCATGAATTTCAATGCTGGTACATCTTTGAGACTATTTCGACTCCCAGCCTGGTTGAAAGTATTCCAGCCAGCAGATTTTCCTTCTTTGCTAAAAAGTTGTCTTTACTGCCTCCTGTGGCAGTTCTCCTTTGTATTCTTCCCCTTTAATGTGAATATCAATCTTTTTGCAATTTCAGCAATATAATTATCAGACTGTTTCCTGAGTTTTCATTTTTTCTCACAGTCTGCTTCATACCTGTATCACTACGTCGATACCAGAATCCGATCACCGGCACATGAACCGGATGTTTTCCAGCTTCTAACAGATTTCAGATAGAGTGCCCAGTCCTCATCGTAATGCTTCCATTTTTCCGGGAAGCAGTCTATTTCCTCCAGGTCTTTCTTCGGAATAATCTTCGCATTCACAAGTGTATTATTGAAGGTCATCCTGCCTGCTGAAAAAGGTTTGCACCAGATATACTTCTGTCCTTCAAATCCAACAAGATCCGTATAACTCCACGATGCATCCGGATGCTCCTGTAATGCTTTGTAAAAGTGTTTCCAGGTAGAATGGTTCAATCAGGTCATCTGCATCCAGAAATGCGATCACGTCCGCTTTGCTGTTTCTGATCCCATTATTTTTGCTACAGACTGTCCCTGGTTTTTCTGTCTGATCACATGGATTCTGGCATCTTTTTCACTATATTCTTCCAACAAAGCAATTACACCCGGACGTGAGCTTCCGTCATCTACAATCACCCACTCGAATTCTTGCATGCTTTGGTTTATCACACAATGATATGTCTGTTCAAAATTCCGCTCTGCATTATAAAATGGTGTCACGATCGAGATGCGTGGTCTTTCTATCGTTTGCTTAATATTAGCTTTTGTCTGTATCTTTCCCGGTTCATCTGCAAAGGAAAATTCCTCTATCGATTTCATTGCTCAATTCCTTTCTTCAGATAATCAACAGACTGACTTCTGTAACTGCAAAGCCTGTCTGCAACACTGTGGTAATCAATTACCTCTGTATCATCTATTTCGTTCTCTGCCTTGATGTGCCTGCTCTCAAGATTCAGGAATGTAAGCAGATTGCTGATACGTCCATTCTCTTTGTATACACTATAAAACTTTTTTAAAGAGAATGGAGAAAACCGTTCCGTGAAAAAGAATTGGTAAATATCATTTCTGCATCACGAATATACGTCAGAAACTCTCTCGGTCCCGCATCAAAAATCATATTCTCACTTTTCAGTTTCGGTGTTTTTTATAATGTAACTCAATCAGTCGATATCCGAGCACTGCTTTGCCGCTTTTCTGCGCATTTGCCCAACAACGCATCCTCTACCACAAAATAGGCAAATATGTATTTTTCCTTTACCAACGGCTCTTCATATAATAAATCCTCATAATCTGCCCTCTCTAAAAAGAAGTGTCGGATCCACAACCGTAGTAACTTCTTTTCCTGTCAATTTCTCAACTACCCGTGCAAGTTTCTCTTCCCTTACGGATATATGTGCAAGACTCTTTAATGCCTGTTCAAAATAAGCCTGCTCCGCCTCAGGTATACTTCCGTTTGGCACACTCTTCGCTGCATAGGAGATTTTCTTACATCCCGGTGCAAATTGTCCAAAATATGCCGGGTCAAAACCATGTGTCAGTTCCCTTGCCCATATCTGATCACTTCCCAGAATATAAACATCGCACTGCTCCTTTGCTAAGTCATCCAGTGTCAGTTTCTTTTCCTGTCCGTCTAGCAGTTTCTCTCCTATAAATTTTTCAAATGCCGTCCACTGATTCTCCCATTCCATCAATCCATAAAGGTTCTCACCCACTTCGTGAAATACCTTGCCCCATCTTGATGGCAGAATATCTCTCTTCCAAAAATCAATATGAATGCCTTTTCGGTATAATCTCGCAATATAAGGATTCTGATAATTTAAAATCTTTGCCTTATATCCCATACGGTTCAATTTTGTTTTCAATGCATACGCCTGTAATACTGCCCCATAATTATGTGCGTTATGAAACGTCAGAATTCCAATTTTTTCTTTTCATCCATTATTTTCTTACCCTCGCCATAATTTTATTTTTCATAATACTTCTTTCCGTATGATTCAATAATACAAAAAAAGTTAACAATACATCCAGCAAATCCTGCGATCACACATACTACAAAAAATGTTATCCAGTTAATTGGCAATACATATAGCCTTTTAATTCCAAAAATACGATCATCATAATAAATGTCGTTCCAATATACCTGAAAATAATTGGATAAAAAGTATTCCATTTTATCTTAAGGCATTTGCACGCATACAGAGGTACAAAGATAAGGTTTCCAAGAATTCCCGTTACCTTGCTTACCCCTGCTACCGCATAAAATTCCAAGTGATGTAGTGTTTAAGAAGATGAACACCAAAAAGTACATTAGTAAAACTGATGATCAACCAGAAAATAGAATTCACCTTCAACCTGTTTGTCACAAGGAATACGTTGTTTAAGGATGTTGTTACACCGGAAACCAGAAGACTCATCATGATCACCACAAGAAGAGAATAAATCAGATTCACATCTGATTCGGCACCCATAGTCTGCATGAAATATTTCCCGAAAATAACAAGAATACAAAAAATAATATTCACAAAAAAGGAAGAAAACTTCATGGAAAGCTTCAATTCCTTTACCACTGCTTCTGTATCGTCCTTCGCATAGTACATAGTAAGATTCGGGCTAAACAGATTAATAAGTGTATTGGTCAGTGTTGAAATATAGGTTGGTATCTGTTGTGCGATAGATAGTTCCCCCATCAGATAGGCACTGATCCAGATATTTGTAATTACCAGATCCAGTCCATCCGAAAGAACCTGCGACAGTCTGGAAATAGAGTTCCACATTCCAGCACTGATAAGTTCTTTTACCTTGATCCAATGAACATAACATTTTTTCAAACGGATATCGGTACGAGCAGTCTTGTATAGTACATGTTCATTACCAGCCCAACAAAAGTACAAATACAGGTTACTATCCCAATATAGGCTACATTTGGAGGCAGCATACCAAACAGCAGACACATTAAAAACACACGGAGTAATGCCGTCACAATATTGGCAATACTGCTTAAATATAATCTATTGGTAATAAAAGTTGCTACATTATATACCGTACTGATCAAAGTAATAATAAAATTAAACAGAATGAAGAAAAATAAAAAGCTTTTACCGATTCTTCCAGTTCAACCGGAATATCTAACAGTTTCTCCGCATTTAAGATCACCGGCACTGCAACTGCAAGAATAACCGGTATGATCGCTATATTTGCCATTAATACAGATGAAAAATATTCATTGGCTTCTTTCTTCTTGCCCTGATGATACTCAATCGTAATAAATCTTCCCGCTACTGAGTTCAGCGCTACCGTGAGAATTGTAATATAGTTAATTACATTATTTCCAAGACTCACAAAACCATATGCCTCTTTCCCCTACTGTATCTGTCAAATACGGTGTAAAGAAAAACGCTATGCCAAGTCCTACAATAAATGTCACAAAGCTTGCAATTGTATTTATAATGAGTGCCTTATCTTTCCCCAATTCTTTCATGTTCAAAAACCTCTATATAATCTTCGTAAAATTTTTTTTCGGAAATTCTTTTGCCCGCTCCAAAGATAACTCACTCATCTCTTTCCGCTTTTCTTTGTCATCTGCCAACTGTGTGATTGCAGCTTCCAGATTCGGAATAATATTATCTCTATCTATCCATACAGCCACATTTGAGGGGGCATACTCTATCATTCCACCGGACTTCGTAATAATAAGGGGCAGTCCGGAAAGCATTCCCTCAATAGCAATCAGACCCGCTGCCTCCTCCCACGGAGATGGAATAACCTCGGATATCTGCCGACTGATAGTACCGATATAATTTCTGATTCTCAATATATCCGGTAAACTTCACACGCTCTCCGGCTTTCTCCACCAGTTTCTGTACTTCCTGCACATAAGGTGTCACCACATTACCGCCAAACCCAGCACTTCCTATCATGAGAAGTTTTATATCCGGCCGCTTTAAATTAATAACTGCCTGAAGTAACTCTCTCACACCTTTTACCTCTATAATTCTTCCACAGAAAAGCAGGATAGTATCCTCCCTCTTAAATCCAAATTCTCCCCGGATTCTTTCCCGCTCTTCCGGCGTGATCCTTTTCTTAAATTTATCCTCATTCACACAATTATATACTGTGTAAGCTTTTACATCTTTATCCTCAGTTGTCCGCATCCACTCTCTTGTTGCAAAACTGACTGATTCCAATCACACTTCCGTAAATATGATCAATATATGGCTCGCACAAAAGGTGATGGTGAATATGAAGATATACATTCTCTTTTCCGAATTCCTGTGCAAAACGTTTGAATTCATGATATAATCCACCTTCTGCAACAATTGCATCCGGTCTGTATTCTTTCAGATAACGAAATACTCTGCGATAATAAGCAATATCAATCCATGTCTTGTTCTTAATAATCCGATTACTGTAACGTATCACACGATTGATCAGACGATCTGCCAATGTTGTCTTTGGAAGATATATAATTTTCGAATACTTATACTTCTCTGCAATCGCCCTCGCCTGCTCATTGTCCGCACAAAATACCATAAACTGTACCCGGTGTTCTATTTCGTTTTGTTCTACAAGTATGGTCAACAGTTCTTCAATTGCCCCACCCTTGACAGCTGGTACCGGACCTGCTTCCGGCAATACTAATGCTATTTTTTTTCACTCATTTATCCTCTCATACGTCGTGATAATGTCCACAAATAGAAATCTGGTATATATACTTTCAGCCATCCTGAAATCTTCCGATGCCTGTCTTTTTGTCTGCAAAAGTGCATTCTTATGTTCTCTTGCAAATTTTTTTGCAATATTTGAATTCAGCTTTGTACTGTTTTTTCTTCTCTGGAGACAATGCAAAGCATATTTTTCAAATACCCTGCTTACACTGCACCCTATCAGATTAATATCTGCAAATTCCGGTGAGATTTTCGTTAATTTCTCATAACACAATTCTTCCACTCTCATAGCTTCCAGATATTTATCCTGAAATTCCTGCTTCATCGCACTTCCAGCATAAATCATATAATGATAAAATGGATATTGAATCAATGAAGCTCTCTCAAATTTTCGGAACAAACCACATTCGTGTTAAACAATAAGTCCTCTGCCACTTTATATTCTTCAAACTGAATATTTTCAATTAAATCTTTGCGATATAACTTACACACCGGTCCCCACACAGTAAGCAGTGCAAGACCACTCTCTGTTTTGTTTTTTCCATGAATAATTGTACGTTCAGTTATAGTGCAGTTATCCTTTTCTTCCAGTTGATTTTCTTCCCGAAGCAAGCAGCATGCTACATCTGCATGATCTGCCTCAGCTAACCGATACAGACTTTCCAGCATATCTGCTTCAACCCAGTCATCTGCATCCAGAAACATCACATATTTTCCTGTTGCCAATTGTATTCCTTTATTTCTTGTCCTTGCAACACCTTTGATTTTTCCTGCTCATAAACCTGAATTCTGTTATCCTGTCGTGCCCATTTATGACAAACTGCAAGACTGTCATCTGTAGAACCGTCATCTATCAACAAAATTTGAAGATTTGTATAAGTTTGTCCACAAATACTCTCCAGTGTATGGGGCAGATATTTTTCAACATTGTATACAGGCACAACAATTGTTATTAAATCATTCATATATTTTCCTCATCTGTCCGATCTTCTACACTCTTTTCTCTTTGTAAAATGAATATCACCACTGCCATATCCATGAAGTACTACTCCAATCCAGTGTAAGAAAATGGAAAAAGCAAAAGCCAGAATACAAGTTGTAATTCCAAAAATCATATTATTAATCGTACCACCATCAAATAACAATTTGGTATATGGAACAGATAAAATACAAAGTGCCAATACATTTCTTTTCTTTAAGAAATATGTAAGACTTTCTTCTGCAATTGCAAATGGAATCAACATATTTATCACCGCACCAACTACTCGAAATTTGCATAGCCTTCTGCAATAAGTCCAGGCTGTGCATAAGATGCTGAAATATATTTTGCCGAAAGAAGCGGCAGACTCACATATTCGAATCCGAAATATCCCGCAAAACTCTTCACGTAAGTAATTCCATGGAAAAAACCGTGTACCTTCACATGTTGGATAATATTACCTCCAAGCTCCGTCCGACACCAAATAGCCTGTAAACCTGTCTTACACATGAATCATAAATACTTTTGAAATTTGTAATCTCACTTAATATATTATAGCTCCTGTCATAATAGAGATTTAACTTCACCAATTCAGATACCATTCCATATGCCATAACAATAAAAATCCCGAAAATCAATAACGGAACTATCTTTTTTCCTTTTTTATAATTATCATTCACTGCCGCAAAGAGAAAGAAGATTAATAACAGCGGCATGATATATTGAATAAAAAGGAATCGATTGGTTCTTACCCGATAAAGGCAATATAAACCTCCTAAAAGACCACCCACTGTATACAAATTAAGATTTCCGTGTGTACATAAGAATCTGGCTGCAAAGTAACAGAAAACCGGAACATATAGCACAAGTCCAGCTGTCCCCAATCTAAAATTCAAAAACAAAATAACAATTCCCATTAAGAAAACAGTGATATCATCCGCCCTCTTATACCTTATAAAATCACTCTGTTTCACTTCATCTGTCGTCTGTTTCACACATAACAGATATAGGAATATTACTGCCATAATAATAAAATATACTCCCAAATAAAGTAGAAAGAAATCCTGTGGTTCCTGCACTCCTCTCTTTCCATCTCCCTTAATCTGCTATCTGTAAAATACCCCGGACATAAAACTCCGTCAATAAACACGTTAATCAGTAGAAACAAATACCCTACACTGAATATTTTTCGCTTTTTTCTCATAAAGAACAGACACTGCTAAAAACGCCACTAACGATATCAAAAGCCATGCACACCGCTCCCAGATATGTCCATCTCCAACCATAACTTTTTTATCCAACAGAAGATTCAGACAGATAAATATCGTGACTGCGACCATCCCGGCTCGTGTCACCTGAAACATTTTTTTGTCATACATACCGCTTTCCTAAACTCTTGTCATTCATTAATACCATCACACATTTCACTGCAAGTTTCATGTTCTCTTTCAAATTATAGAGATATGGCTTTGCAAAAATTTTCCAGAAATACTTTCGAATATCTTTTTCAATAATCTTTTTTCCGGTTCTTCCATAGCTTCCCCATTCATTGCCAGATAAAGCACATTCCATGCCAGACAGCTCTGTATCACTGGTGCCAGAAGTTCTCTGTCTTCTTTTGTCTGAAAATAATCTATCCGCTCATGCCACATTTCAAAATAATCCATGCAATCCTGTTTTTTATAAGTAACTCCCATAATGGAATCTGCACGTTGTAGATAGTAGTATATATTCTCCGGAATACACACCACACATTCCTGATTCTCAAAAACGGATACAAACACATACTCATCTTCGTAATGTCTTCCACATGGGAAACGCAGTTCTTTAAAAATTTTAGCATCATACAAAGCTCCCCATGCTGTAACAAGTACCCATTCACCCTGAAGCTCTTTTTTTATAATTTCTTTTCCCGTATAAAGCTCCTGCTTCTTATCCTGTGTCACACATATTTGATCTGTAACTTTATTACTCTCATCAATTATCTGAATTCCGCAAACTGCAATTGATGTCCGATTGTGCTGTAATGCATTATACAGTTTATAGATATAATCCTCATCAACAAAATCATCTGAATCAACGAACGCCACATACTCTCCCTGTGCAATATCCAATCCGACATTTCTTGCATCAGACAAACCACCATTTTTCTTATGTATCACTTTGATTCGATTGTCTTTGTTCTGATATTTGTCACAGATTGCCGGGCACTCGTCCGGAGACCCGTCATCTACCAAAATAACTTCCAGATTTCCATAACTCTGACGGAGTAACGAATCAACACAGATTGCAAGGTATTTTTCTACTTTATAGATTGGCACAATCACACTGATTAATGGTTTCATTTCATTTCCTCATACATTTCTTCTAAACGTTCCGCCTCCACACGGATATCAAATCCATGTTCTGCAAGCTCTTTTCCAAAACTTCGTCTTGCCTTTCCGCTTTCTTTATAGCATCCTGCCGCTCTTACCGCTGTCTTCGCCCATTCTGTCTTACTTTCCTCCAGAGACAGGAATGGACTGCCCATCACATCCACTTCTCTGGTGATCGTATCAGAAAACACACATGGCAGACCACATGCCTGTGCTTCTACGCCAGTCATTGGCAGCCCTTCGAATAAAGATGGCATGACCATGACATCCATTGCCTGATATAACTCTCCTGTGTTATCCACCATTCCGAAAATTTTCACGGAATTTATCAACCCAAGTTGTTTTATTTTCTCCTCAATCTGTGGTCGAAGTTCGCCATCTCCCACCAGCCATAATACACTGTCTTTGTAGATTTTTCGTATCTCCGAAAAAATATCTACCAGATACATCTGGTTTTTCTGCTGACTGAAACGGCCTACATTTCCAATAACCAGCTTATCTTCTGCCTGATACTGTGTTCTGATTTCAATTCTTGCTGTTTCGTTATAAGCATATTCATCACAGCAGATCGCATTTTTTTCAACACAGTATAATCTTTTTTGCCAAAAGAAACGCTCCTGCTGCCTGAGAGCATCCGATCCGATTGGTAATGTACTTCTGGGATATACTCCAAAGCATTCTATTCCGCACTGCTTTTCCTTTACTCTCCGCATATACAGTTGCATGGCTATGTACAATTCGATGACCGATTCCATACTTTGCTGCAACCGGCAGGCATAAAAAATGCAATGTAGGGTGCATGCAGATGAACAATATCATATTCACTGTGATGTTCTGAAAAAAACTGCTCAAAATATTTCTTTGTCTGTCCCATCTGTATGCCGGACAGCGCCGGATAGGTATAAACTCTGGAACCAAGTTCTTTCACTTCTTTATCAAATGTCTCTTCCCGCTCTCCGAAGATCAGATAATCCATCTGGACACGTTCCATATTCATATGTCTCTGATAATTGAGCATCACTGTTCCTGACACCTCCTACCGGGCGTTTTCCCAATGATCTCCAGCACACGGGCTTCACGCATGATTTTTTCCTCCATTTATGCCTTACCCTTTAAGCATTTATAGCATAATTTTCTTTACACAAAAGAATTTTTTCTATGAATTTTTTCTTAGTTATTCAGATTTGCGCAAAAATCTCTTATAAGAGTACTCCTTCATCCACCCCGGCATCATGAGTACAACAAAAGTTCCAACCTGCGCCTTTATATATTCAAACGTATTTGTAATTCCCAGCTCGTGCTGCTGTTTTCTAAGCTTTTGAAAATCCTTGTAATAAGCCCATCCACTTCTTCGCTTTACTAATCCCATGCTTGTTCTCGCCCGGACAAGTATATCTTCCATGTTCCGGAACTGATATCCCCTGTGACAACATCCTGCTCCATAGAGAGTAGTCCTCCAGAAATGGAAAATGTTTATAATTTCCCGCTTTTAAAATAGAATCTTTCCTATACATAACTGTCATGTGATTTAATGGATTACGCACTTTCACATACTCTAAAATTTCTTCCTGAGTCTTTGGCATATTCTTGACGCGGTCTATGGTTCCTTCATCATTAAATTCCCGGATAGCACCACCTACCACATCCACTTCAGGATGTGCTTCCATATATGCCCCCTCTTTCTCTAATCGATCCGGCATCGCAATATCATCTGTATCCATTCTTGCGATCAGATCATATTTGCATAATTCCACTCCTTTTGCCAGTGCACGACCAAGCTGAACATTCTGTTCCATAGCATGCACATGGAGATAATCACATTTTTTCTGATACTCCGCCACTACCTGATATAATTCCTGTGTCAGAGGTCCATCTTCGATCAGAAGAATTTCATCTGCAGTCCTCGTCTGAACTAATATACTTTCTAATGACGCTCTTAAATATTCTGGATTTTCTTTTTTATAAACAGACATCAATACGGATATTTTACTCATATTCTATCTCCTTAGATTTTTTATACTCTCCAGAAAATCCACCACTTCATACTCTCCCACCTCTTCGGAAATGATAGTTTCCGGTCATAAGTCAGGCTGCCAAAACCTTTGAGAATATGTTAACTCTTCCGGTAAGCTTACCGATGATCCACTCGAATCCCGGAACGATCCATATACCTCTTCCATAGCTTTCGGCGATCCGTGCTACCATATCTGATGTATTCACATATTGGCTGTTTTGTGGGCAATAGATACCATCTGCATCTCCTCTGATAATCCGATATAAGAACTCGCACAAATTCTCGATGTATATCATGCTTCTCTCATTGCTCACTCTCGGAAAAACAGGTATCTTGCCCGCCAGCTTCTCCAATGAAGCATAATTTCCAGTACAAGCTTTCCCATAAATCAGCGGAGGTCTGATAACTGCTACTTTGAATGTATCACTTCTTTGCTCACATAAGTACCGTTCTGCGGCAAGCTTGCTTTTTCCATAAAAAGTAATCGGTGTACATTCTGTTTCTTCTGTAATCTGTCCCATTGTCATTCCATAAACACTCATCGTACTTAAAAAACGAACTGACGAACCCGCTCAGCCTTTGCCTTATCCGCAAGTTCTTCTGTCAATTTTTGTATTAACTGCATAATAGAGTGCCTCCATTTCCGGCTGTTCTTTCTGATGTACAATTGCGCCACATGGAGAATCGTATCATATTTCGAAAAATCCATTTTCTTCCATTCTGAATTTTCACAGAAACAAATGTAACATGCCATCGGTCTTCCAACGGCATGTTTCCATTTTTTTTTCTCTATATACTGTTTGAATGAAGTTCCAACATAACTGTTGGTTCCTGTTATCAAAATCTGTTTTCCCATTATTTTCCCTCGAATAACCCAGCATGTCTTTTTTATCCGCGCTACTAGCTATTTATGCATTTCTCCGGTTCCACCTTCCACAACACCTTTGTGTGACAAAACTGCTGTGATCGTTCCAAAAAGCACTTCAGATCCATTATGAATCCAAATTTTTTCACATACTCACCATCCAGTTTTGCCTTTACATCTATCTCCAACTCATCCCGTCCGTTGATCTGTGCCCATCCGGTCAGTCCCGGCATTACATCATTCGCACCATACTTATCCGTTCCTCGATCAAATCATACTGATTCCACAAAGCTGGTCTTGGTCCGACAATACTCATCTTTCCCATAAGGATATTGATGATCTGCGGCAATTCATCCAGACTGCTTTTTTTCTTAAAAATTTTCCCTACTCTTGTAATATACTGTTCCGGATCAGCCAGCATATGAGTTGGCATATCCTTTGGCGTATCAATTCTCATAGTTCTGAATTTGTAGATCATAAAAAGTGTGTCTTATGGATTCCAACCCTTTTCTGTTTAAAAAGGATTGGTCCTCTACTATCAATTTTAATCGCAATGCATAAAATCAAAAACAACCAGGATAACAGAATTAATGCCAGAGCAGATAATAAAATGTCAATTACCCTTTTCACTCCCATATAAATTTTCTGTGAAATTGTAAACTGTCTCATCTTTTTGATTCCTTTCATGTATCTGCAATTTATGCAAGCATCAGACAATAAATAGATATACCTGTGCCTATCAGCATTAAAAACGCTATAAGACTCTGATAATTCTCTAATTTCATGCTGCATCTCACTTTTTTGGTTTATAAAAATGAGACTCAGTGGAAAGATCAGCGGCAAATAATATCTTGGTGATACTCCGTTAATTACCATCGACCCTACCGGTGTAAAATCCAGGTATAATGCCGTCCAGACCAGACATGCTGTTCCAAATATTGATACTGCATTCCATATTTTCATCATCAATATTTTTCTTTTCATCTGTGCATCATATATTTTTTCTGTCATTCCAAAATCCGTCACAAATGTAAACAACATTGTAAGCAGTACTACAAAATATCCTATTCCATCATAGATTCCACGATATGCAAAATTTGCAAGCACTTTGGAACCAATAAAATAAGATGCAAACGTTGTTCCAAGTGATTTCAGCAAAACTCCTGTATACGTCAACGGATATCCCAAAATCATAGATAACTGACTTGTCTGGCTCGTATCTCCTCCACGGTAATCTCCTACCTCTGCTCCGCTTGTAACATTACCTATTAACGGCAGTATAAAGGACGCAAACATTAATATTAATAAGACAAAGATTCCTGCTCTAAACAGATTCTTTTGTCTCCTGCTATAAAACTTGTCCTTCGGCATAAGCCAATATAATGCCAAAAAATGGAATATAGACCGCCTTTGAAAAGCATCCCACAACCATAGCAAGAATAGATACCATCGTCCGTTTTGTTTGAATTTTTTTCTTCACTCAGGTACTCTGTTACAAACAATGCTATGCCCAACATTAAAAGTGCTATCACAAATGCATCATATGTAAATGACGAAAAAAGAAATATCGTTGTTGGCAAAGCAATCCCACACACATCAATGTACGTTTTCCATACTTGCTGAAATGAATCGCACACGCAACGACAGCCGTACAAAACAGTAAATTAAAAAACTTTCCTAAAAATACAGTTACTACATAAGACAGTCCCAGCGTTCTTCCTAATCCAAGCCCTAATATCTGTGGAAGATAAGCCCTTTGTCCATATCTGAGAAATCTACCTTTTTGTGATGATAATACAACGGTATCATTTGCCTGATTAAGCCATTCTCCTATCCATTGTTCTTCCTCTAACGTGTCCCCTGTTGGTACACGCATTTCTACATTTGACATCACAGCATCACTGTACTCCATATAATTCCATACCCTGGGAGTCTGTATATGCTATATTATAATGAATCTGTTCATCCCATGAATCAAATGAATGATGTGCTGATAAGATAATCACCATTCCTAATGCAACCGATACCATTGCATACATCCATTCGGGTCTTTTTCCAAAAAAGTACAATGAGAAACAAATAAGTAACTTAGCAACAATACTGAAAATACAAGCAGAAACTTTGCCCAGGAAAATACCGTGTGATTTACAAATATTATTGAATTTAACTTATCCGCATCTTTGTTTTCCACTGTCAATTTCAGGCTGTCAACTTTCTGATCTACCCAAACTGCAGATTTTCCAAGCAAAAATGATGCAGTATCTTCCAGTTCCATGATTTCTTTTTGTCCATATCCATCATAGAATGTCACTTCCATTTGGAGCTGATATCCGTCTTGCTTTGATAAATCAAATAGATAGAGCTCACATATCTTCCATCAAATAAAAAATCATACGTTGTCTCTCCATCTTTATTCTCTGCCTTCTGCGCTTCGCTTATCTGAAAAGTCTGCTCATATTTTTCATTTTTAAACGAATTCCACTGCAACAATACCTGTTCTACAAATAAAGACAGGAAAAATTATAACAATAACTGCAATAAAATCTCTAAGATATATTTTTTATTTTTTAGAATTTGTTTTATCTGTTCCATTTTCCTTTTTCCTATCAAGTTGCAAAATAAATCCCATTCCTGCAAGTACAAGAATTAAGATGACTTCCCAAATTTTTTCCATATTATATACCCTGTTTTCTGGTTCTACCGATTCTGTATCGAATATGTTGGCACCATCCGCTGTACCCACTCTCGAATATCATCCGGCTCCTCAACAACGTGCTCTTTGATTTCCTCTAACTGTTTTAAGAACTTATCCTCATCCATCTGAATCGGTTTACCAATATGAATTAATTTGTTGGCTGTTTCCTGCATGCCTTCTTCTTTCATGAGCATCTCTTCATACAGTTTTTCGCTCTGGTCTTAATCCTGTAAATACGATCTGGATATCCTCGTCAGGTTTATGTCCCGAAAAGAAGTATCAGGTTTCTTGCAAGATCTACAATCTTAACCGGTTTCTCCCATATCCAAAACAAAGATTTCTCCCCCTTTTGCATAGGCTCCTGCCTGTAACACAAGAGATACCGCTTCCGGTATTGTCATAAAATAACGGATAATATCTGGGTGCGTGACGGTAACCGGTCCGCCTGCCTCAATCTGCTTTTTGAATAAAGGAATAACACTTCCGTTACTTCCAAGTACATTACCAAATCGAACCGCTACGTATTCTGTCTTAGAACGATTATTGTATGTCTGAATGATCATCTCACATAATCTCTTGGACGCTCCCATGATGTTTGTTGGATTGACAGCTTTATCTGTAGAAATCATGACAAAACGTTTCACATTGTATTTATCTGCGGCCTGAACCACTTTCCATGTTCCTAAAACATTATTTTTTACTGCTTCATTCGGGCTGTCTTCCATCAACGGTACATGTTTATGCGCTGCCGCATGATATACGATCTCCGGACGATATTTATCAAAAATCAGATCCATGCGCTTTGTATTTCTTACGGAAGCAATCAATACAACCAGATCGAGTTCAGGATAATTTCTCCTTAGCTCCTGCTGGATATCGTATGTAGTATTTTCATAAATATCAACGATCACTAACTGTTTAGGATTGTGTGATGCGATCTGGCGGCATAACTCGCTGCCGATTGACCCCCCTCCACCAGTAACCATAACTACCTTATCAGAAACATATCCCATGATGGAATCAAGATCAACTGTGATCGGATCACGTCCCCAAAAGATCATTTACATCAACATCTTTTAATTTACTGATACCAACTTCCCCATTTACAAGCTGATAGATTCCAGGCAGACGTTTTAATTCGCAGCCGGTCTCTTTACAAATATCTAAAATTGCCTTTGTCTCTTTTGCACTCGCTGTCGGAATTGCGATAATAATCTCATCTACAAGATACTCTTTTGCAATTTCAATAATATCATTTCTATCCCCCAGTACTTTGACACCATGCATATATTTTCCAATTTTGCTTTTATCATCATCCACAAAACCTACAATATGCATATTCACAAAGCGGCTGCCGGAAATTTCCTTTGATAATAGAATTTCCTGCTTCTCCGGCACCTACTACAAGCACTCTCTTAAGATTCTTCTCATCCACTTTTTTTCCAAAAAAGTTCTGACTGCCCGATAAGAATAGCGGCTGATAAACATAAACGCCAATAATAATGTTCCATAAATAAAATACCAGCTTCTAGGCAGCGGATACTCCTGATCTCTGTAATTCAGAAGAATCGTCACTGTATTGAGCAGCGTATCTACAATACATGCTGCTGCAAGATACAATAATTCGGTTACCCCTGCATATACCCAAAGGCTGCTATACAAACGAAATACATAAAATACAATAATCGCGATCACTAACGTTGCCGGCAATGAACTCCATACAACACCAATATAATACTTTTTGGTACAGCCGAAAGACTAAATTCAAATCTTACAATCAATGCCGTGATGCTTGTCAATATTACAATGCAAATATCCATCAGCACCATAAATATTCTCTTGATCCATAATGTTTTATCTAAGTTTTCATAAGTTCGCCACTTTTTCTCTATAAATTATTTTGCATATACTTCATAATGTTCTGTATTATAAATTTTACTAAATCCAATGCTATTAAAAATTCAATATTGTCATACTCAGAATTAATAACCAGACAATTGCAGCCATAGGAATCTGTTTCCATCTGCAGCTGTTCCAGATTCTCCTGTGTAAAAAGATAAACCTTCACCATAAATAACTGCAAATCTGGTATCATATTCACGAAGCTCGCCTGCCACCTGTTCCGGTGCAAGAACTCTTGGTTTTTCTACAAATTCCAACTGTTCAGCGATCTCCATGACTTCATTTGATATTTTATAACTATTCGTGATAAATTCCAAATGCTGCGACGTATAATTTAATCCCATCCCTGCCTGGAGCAGTAAAATATATATCACTATGACAATTATTTTTTCTTTCTTAGTGGGTATGTTTATCAGATAGTCTGTCATTACAACTCCAACAACAGCTACTATATTTAGTATTCCATAGACCATCCAATGATCTGTGTTCTGACCGCTCATATTTAGTATGCCATTTGCAATTCCCGGCGTCATCAGAAAAAGTATACCAAAAATCTCATATATTAACAAATTTCTTTGTCTTTTTTATTTATAATCAAGAAATAAAATATTGCAACAAAAAGGAAAAAAACATTTGTTCCCATCCCATTGTAAGAAAAATATGCATTTTTAATGTCTTCCCACAACCCGGACATATTTATACCCCTTCCTTACAAACCAGACAAGAATCATCAGCAACATCATCAGGAACACATAAAACCAGCCTTTGTGATGTAACAATTGTGCCGCCGGATATAAAATAATAAATAATACTGCCTGCATCATAACCGGATGTTTTACACAATCGGATACTTTATTTTTTCTCCTCCATACATGAAATTTAACATACGCATCACTTGTAAAAACGCATATGGAAGAATGCAGCATTCCAACATTACACTACCATTCCAACAGCTTCGGAATATGCCTGTCACCGGAGTTTCTACCGCTGTATATATTGGTACATAATAGATAATTTCTACAATTATTAAAAATACTGCCTGCATTTTTTCCTGCTTAAAAAGAACTTTCCAATTTCCCAATAACAGCACATAAAAATGGTAAAATGAATAATGGAAGTATTACCTTTATCAGCAATGCCGGATGTAATCCGAAACCCATGCAGTGACCGCATATAGCATCTCATAAGGTGAAAATATCTTTTCCATCTGCGTGGCAGGATACTGTTCGCCAGTATATGGTTGATATATATATGCAGAATTGGTATCAATTGATGTCATTACTGTTTGTACTGTCTGCTCCATCTGTGGTTTTACGCAAACTACAGAAAACAATATTGCTATTATGGTTACTACCATTGCAATTTTTACAGTCTTTATGTCCATTTTCTGATTTTCTTTTATGTTTGAAACATCCAAGTATTGCTTTTTTATTTGCTAAAATGGATACCACACATATTGTAATCGTCGCAAGCAGCCAAACCATACTAAGTTTTTCTAATGTACAGCCACGATATAAAAAAAGTACCGCAACACCCCAAAATATTCCAAGCATAGCAACAAATCCATTTGCATATGTGCTTGATATATTTCTCCTTTTTACACCTGCTGCTGCATCAATAAATGCACCTGCTAACAATGGTACTAAAAAACAAATAAATTACCAGCAATATTCCTGCTGCATTTTTCATTCATTTTCTCCTAACACTTTATCGACTTTGCGTTCTAATAAAGTTTTATATACTTTCGTCCCCTTAATATACTCCAGTTCGTTTTCTACTTGGTCCATATGACATTTTAACTCACTAAGTGCACTGAGTATCGGATTGTCCTGCAACCCTGCTTCCCTGATTCTAAATGCAATTTTGATCTCTCTGACATTATTTTCCCATTGATTTTCAAATATGATCTGCGGATCTTCCGATGCAAATATAAAATCATGATCTTTTGTTATGATGGCATTGTGCCGATAATGTTCAATTTCATATTCATTGTTATCTTTTGTCACAATTTGCACCTTGAGATTTTGCAAAACACATGAAACATTTAATGGATCCAATCGTATTTCTGATACATCCTGTGTGAATTCAATCGGAATATTCAATTTTACATTCTGTCCCATAATAGGCTTTGTAATTGCCTTGTCTTCAAGATAGTTTGTTCCATCATTTAAGAACACCTGTAAGAATAAGTTTTCCTCCGGAAGCAGTTTTTTCACATCGTATACTTCTTTTTTGTAAGCAATAAGGCTTGCGTTATAGCCATTTTTCCCACCATATACATATTGATTAAATGCTTCATTCATATTTTCAAATATAACAATTTCTTCTTCCGTAATATCAAAGCAATCATAAATTTCATTGATTGTCATGATATCTTTCATAGCACTGCCATTTCTGGTATAAAAGCAGACACCGCACGGTATATTACAAATTTCACTGGAATTGGAAATGAAAATACCCATTCATAATCAATAATTTTATATTTGCTGTCAGTCTGATCTTTTATGATATTATCAAAGCTCATATCGATATTCATTTCTTTTCCACATTCCATCTCATCTGGGAAAGAAACTTCGCCAAACACCTGTACAAATTGTGCATCCGGCATAAATGTTCTTCTTTCTATATTAACATTGCTTCTTATGATTCCATCATACATTCGAAGCAAAGAAAGAAATCTTACTTCGTCTTTATCCTCAAGAGCCTCCAACATTGTATTGCAAAGACTCTCCCCGGTTAAAAATTCAAAAGCGATCTCGTTTTCTGAAATCAGTTTGGATGGACACAGGATACCTTCATCCTTATTTTTTTCATAATAATCAGACATCTTCCTGATATGTGCTACTCCGTCTTTTTGCCAATGCTCTTTTTACAACCAGTCTCTGTTCCCCATCCTTCATTATGTAGGTTTCTATCTGAAACTGTTTTCTTCTCTCTTTTGTAATTTTTGAGTAAATTTTCTTCAAGATATCACCTCACACTATTTTGTAACTTCTATAAAGAACGAATTTGCAAAAAATTCAAATTTTTTTTTCTTTTAAAAGATTTGCATAGACTCTGTTTTCGTTAAAAAGCATCATTCTTGTATTATCGAAAGTATCTAAACCTATATTAAGATCATCTTCTCGTGGAAGGTACTCATCAGAAAAAAATCTGTACAGGGAATTTATAATCCGGAAACGGATAATAAAATTCTGCTTTCCCATATCCAGCATCTGTAATTATTTTCTTTAACGCCTCTTTACTAAAAGTTCTCACTTTACTATCTGTATCAATATAACCTTCCAAACCGTCAAAAAATTTTCCAGTATGGTCTTCTCTGAACCTGCCCAATATTTCAATCCAAATTTATTTTCAATAGCAATCAGCAGTTTTCCATCTTCTTTCAAATATCCACTGATTTTTTTAAAAAGGCTTCAAATGGATGTTCATCATCCGTGTAATAACCGGCATATTCAATACTCCGATCAATGTAATATAATCATACTTTTCTTTCAAAACAACATCATTGAAATTTCCAACCATAATTGTAAGATTATCGTATTCTTTATTACGATTTGCATTAATCAATGATCTGCGTTTAGAAAGATCTACACTTGTCACATGCTTTGCATTTCTGCAAAGTACTCCACTGATAGCTCCACATCCTGCCCCAATTTCAAGTACAGATGCATCTTTTTTAAAAGGATACCACTCCAATATATTTTGTCTGACAGGTGAAAAAATGATATAACACTGGCCACCGGTCATCTTCTGCAAGTATCTTTTCTACGTCTGGTTCTTCCATAATAAGCTGTAACAGATCATTCTCGATGTCCCCGTCACTATATTGATCCTGTCCATTATAAAATGTATAATCTAACGTTACTTTTCCAATCTGCTCTGTCATAGAACCTCTTTTCTATAGTTATCTACAACTATTATTTTTACCCAAGAATCTCCTTGATATCCTTTATAAAATCAAATACATGCTCATTTTTTACATATAATGGATTCGCTGTCACATGTTCTACCTGCGGTCTGTAAGCTTTACAGATTTCAGTCAGATGTGTTGCAATGTTCATTGGACTGATATTATCCAGTGATACCATGTTATCATTGAAATCCTTAAGATCTTTATTCGCATAAGTATTCGTGATCGTCTTTACATCAAATACCGACATCTCAAGTGGCGGATAACTTGGATGTGGTGAACACATCAGTGAAATTCCTGCGTAAGTTTCCTGCAAAGTCCGCGCATATTCTTCAATTGTAAGCTTTCCAACGGAGACAAGCTCTTTGCCGTTTCAAGCGGAATTGAACGGTGCATCTCCCCTGCCGAAAAGAATCTCCCATTCCTCAATATCCGGCTGCATCATCACCCATTTTTTCAGAGCCGCTACTACAAGGTTAAATGCATTACGCTCCGTACCTGGACGTCCATAAACAAGAATCTGTTTTTTCTTATCAACCTGTGCAGGCATTTGCTCTAACGCTTTTCTTAATCCATCATTTAAGACAGGATCAAATGCAAAGCTATGCGTAAAATGGTAATGATTTTCATCGAAGAATTCTTTCAACAACATACTGTTAAAAATTGCAATTGTTGGATAATCACTTTTGTAGGTAGAATCTGCAAGCAGGTACTTCGTAGACCAGAGTAAAATCTGGCTCATAATCCTGAATAAAATAGAGAAAAATATTTGGTTTGATTCCAAATGTATTTTCAAATCCAACATAAGCATCCTGACAACAATACGCTGTCCACCAGCCAGTAAATAAGAAATAGTCATTCTCTGACACTGGAATACTGCGGTTAAAACGATTGCTGTATGGAATAATCTGTTTTGCAACGAGAGAATCATCTTCTGCTTTTACAAATGTATACTCATCGGAATATTTTTTAATGGCTGCTTTGTCTGGCTCTGCGTCTACTAAAATAATACGTGCATCATAGCCTAATGCTTTCACTAAAGTATCGAAAAACTTCAGTGCAGTTGAGATTCCACCAAAGACATGCTCTGCATTGATAGACGGAACCAGAAGGTTCATTCTGCGGTTCGATATTCTATCTTACGGAAAGTGTATGGTGTAATTTCATATACATTCGTATCCAATTGTGGAAGTCCGGTTTCTCTTTTTCTCTTCAGAAGCATTTTTTCCTCCTGCTCTTTGACAGTCTGCTGCACCGCGGCACAAATTTTGGGCTGACAACAATAACAATCAAGATTTCTATTATAATATGGATCTCCGTTTTTCCGGTAGGTCTTATACATCTGATCCGACAAATCAAAGTCAATCTGTGGGATTTTACTTGCATCCCTGCTCTTAGATTCATAATGATACAGACGAACATTTGGATCGTAGATATTCACGAGTCCATGCTGGTTTGCACGAAGTGCAAGTTCAATATCGCTTCCACATACAATGAATTTCTCATCAAATCCACCGATTTTTCTCAATTGTCGCCTTCGAAACTGCAAGACAGGCTCCCGTTACCGCCGAAACATTTCTTGTTACCATCGGTGACACAAATGGCGATCCATAGTGCTGCGGTTTCATTCCCTTGAATACATGATCAGCCCAGCCACCCATTCCAATAACTACTCCTGCATGCTGGATCGTATTATCTTCATATAAAAGCAATCCACCGACAACACCAACATCTTTTCGTATAGCTTTCTCTACCAGTCTTGTAAGCCATTCCGGTTCAATAACTTCTACATCATTATTCAAACATACATAGACATCTCCGGTTGCGAACTTCATTCCATAATTATTAAGCCTTGACCAGTTAAACTCAAACGCCGCATCTTTCACGATGACATTGTCATGTTCTTCTTTCACCTTCTTCAGATAACTAAAAGTTTCTTCCTTCTCAGAATTGTTATTTAAAATAATAATCTCAAAATTTTTATAAGTTGTCTTCGCATAAAAATACTGTCAATTGCAGCCTTTAACAAATCTGCATGATCTTTAATCGGAATAATAATGGAAACCTTCGGTTCCTCATTCATGTGATATCTCACATCATAGACAAACAAATTCTCTGTCTCATTTGCAGTCGCTGCTCCTTTGCCATAAACACGGTCTAAATGTTCCTGAATCGCATTAAGTCCTGCTGTCTGTGCATATGGCTTTGACTCCGGGTTGGCTGCTGTGGAGCTCGGAAGATCTCTCCAATGATAAAGTATCTCAGGGACATGTCCAATCTTGTCCGTCATCTCTGTCATTCGAAGTAACAGATCATAATCCGGCTTCCGTTGAACTCACCGCGAAATCCACCCACTTTTTCAAATAAGGACTTCTTGAATCCAATCAAATGTCCTAAATACATCTGGCTCAGGAAAAGATCCGGAGACCAGTCAGGTTTACATAATGGATCTCTCGTTTTTCCTTTCGCATCAATAATATCCATATCGCTGTATATGATCTCAGAACCTTCTTTTTTATCTTCTGATAAAATTCATGTAATGCAGACGGTGCAAGCTCATCATCATTATCCATAAGAAGGATATACTCTCCGGATGGCGCTGCTGCCGCATTGGTTGCTCCTGAAATCCCCTGATTTTTCTCTAATAATTTAATTTTAATCCGGCTATTTTTCATTGCAGATAAGTGCTCTCTTACCTCCTGCCTTGTAGAGCAGTCATCTGCAATGCAAATCTCCCAGTTTTTGTAATTTGCTTTTCTATAGATTCAATCGCCTTATCAAGCCACTTAATTTCTACATTATATACAGGCATTACAATGGAAAAAGAATCTCTCCACTATAATTTTTTAATTTTTCTTTCTTCACTCTGCCATATCCAGGTTCATAATTTACACTGGCAGATAAACGCTGTTTAAAGATTTCCGGTCCCTGATTTTTAAAACTTTTAATCCTTTTTTTATTTTCTGAGGATTTCTTACTCCCTCTTTTATAATTCTGCAAGCTTCTGTGTTCTTCCCATAATGCTCCTTTTTTTATATACAGCGATTCCTATCATCGCTGATTTTACTCGCTGTTCGCCTTCCCATAGCCTACTCTTCATTACAACTTACTATCGAGTTCAAATCAAAATACCCAACAGTAACTTTTTAGATAAAACCTGTATACAACAAATATCATATAATCTGTGATGAACTTCTAATTCGTCACCATTATATCCTGTACATCCTAACTGTAGCAGATACTGTCCTTTTGAAATGGCAATTTTTGTCTGAATGATACTGTAAGTGTCGTCCCTGCCTCTATCAGTCCAGGCTCTAACCCTTCAATAAGTGAATTGGTTCCGGTAAGATCTGTTCCTTTAAATCCCGGATTGTAAATGCAAAAATTGGATTTAGCACATCCTCATGAAACTGTACCTTTAATTTCAAAACACACTCTTCGAATTTAGAAACAGTATTCGTAATCTTTCCTGTTGCATCGAAAATTCCAAAGTCAATAATCTCTGCCTTTTTATCGCCATACTCCTGCTTATCCGGATTTAAAATCATGGATTCTTTCCATGCAACTCCTTCTATTCTTTGCATGACCGTCTTCTTTTTTTGGGCTGTCTTCCATCTTTGATTCTGCCATTACCCTTTTGTAAAGATCGATCATGTCCTTTGGTTTACCCTCTGCAAGCTTTACCCCTTTATTCAAAAGGACAACTCTGTCACAGTATTTTCCAATGCTCCCAAGATCATGGCTAACAAAAAGAATGGTCTTTCCCATTTTCTTAAATTCTTCAAATTTGTGATAACATTTCGTCTGAAAAATACATCCCCAACAGAAAGTGCTTCATCGACAATAAGGATTTCCGGCTCAATATTGATTGCAACTGCAAATGCAAGACGTACAAAACATACCGCTGGAATATGTTTTTACAGGCTGGTGTATAAAATCTCCAATATCTGCAAAATCCAGAATATCCTGCGACTTTTCATCTATCTCTTCTTTGGTAAAACCAATCATGGTTCCGTTAAGATATACATTTTCAAGACCGGAATATTCCATATTAAATCCGGCGCCAAGTTCTAGCAACGCAGAAATACGCCCATTTACTTTGACTTCCCCCTCGGTTGGATTCAAAACTCCAGTGATGATCTTTAAAATTGTAGATTTTCCTGAACCATTTGTTCCAATAATGCCAACTGTCTCTCCCTGACCAACCTGAAAAGATACATCATTCAATGCGTAATGCTCTTTTTCCAAGTGGTTTTTTGAGAATCCTAATGCATCTTTCAGGCGATCCCGGTTTCTGTCATATAATTTATATATTTTTTTTTACTTGTTCTACTGAAATTGCGATGTTATCCATGCAGTTACCTTTCTATAACACATCTGCAAAATGTGGCTTTAATTTTTTGAATATTTTTGTCCCGATTATGAATAATACAATTGTAAGTATCCAATAATAAATTGTCATGCCCGGGTTGTTCCCAAAATCCAGCCTTCTTTGATCAAAGAATCCCTATATCCTGCCACAATATAATACATTGGATTTAACTTTAAAATTGTAATCAGAATCGGATTCAATTCCATCCCATCAATATTCCACATAATTGGTGTCATCCAGACGCCTATCTGCAAAATAATGTTAATGATCTGTCAAGATCTTTGAAAAATACTACTATTGCAGATGTTGCATATATCAGTCCTAATAAAAAAAAAGAATCATCATCGCAAAGGTATAATATAACATTTGCAATGTATACAAATGCGGATAATACCCATAACACGCATATAAAACAATTGTAAATACAATAAGAGCAGCGTATCGTCTGACAGCACCGGGACTTGGCAAGGAACTGGGTGCAAATCTCGGTGTGAACCTTTCCTTTATGAGGACTTTTCCTGGCACCTCAGGCAGCGGCTTCTGCACTGAAATCAGCTATCTTTGCAGCCAATATTTTGCAAGCCTCCCAGTTTAAAGTCGTTCCAAGCAGCACAGAGTCCAGACATGACGTGCCAGGCAGTTGTACCGGAGTACTGGCAAGAGGGTGTGATTGCATTCGTCAAAGGTATTCAGGCAGCCGCTCTGTGGTTCAATATGTAACACCGGAACCAGGCGTGCCTGGCTATGATTGTATGTGATATTGTGTATTTATGGCAGCAGGTGCTTTTATCTCAAGGTTCTTCCATTGAACAAGTGCTGATGGCCCGATTAAACCATAATGCTGTTTATTTCCAGGGGGTCTGACATGGCATATGGAAAGTTTGGTATTATGATGTCCCTTCAGAAAATAGAAAGAGGCCGGATTGAGTCCTGCCTTTTGTAAGCTTTTTGTCAGAAAGGATTTACATCAAACTGTGTATACATGAGAATCCTTTTTGTGATAAAATGAGATGAACTGTGAAGCTCGATTGCCCCTTGAAATGAAAGGAGCAGTATGAAAGAGAAACAAAAAACATCTGACAATGAAGGAACTTCCGTGACGGAACGTCGTATGAGAAGTGTGAGAGAAAGAACAGGCAGGTATGTTGTCTGATGCCCGAACTTCTGGCAGTGTGATCAAAAACCAGCACCCGAGGAGAATAAAGTGATGGATCTGGCTGGTGGCTAGCTAAA